>Ga0208519_100243_pt1 | contig 11139 bp, 8 predicted proteins | sample LakWasM130_HOW14_2_FD_183940 | JGI IMG/M metagenome (GOLD analysis project Ga0208519, IMG submission 183940) | Freshwater sediment methanotrophic microbial communities from Lake Washington under simulated oxygen tension - Sediment Metagenome... | ecosystem: Environmental > Aquatic > Freshwater >... | reverse complement strand
CCCGTGTGGCCGGCAGCGAGAAGAACTGGGCGCTGGCCGAGAAGGAGCTGCTGAGCGTGCGCATTGCCGCCGATCCCAGCCTGCTCAATGAATGGCGGCTGGTGTGGGGCGTGCTGGGCAAGGAGTGGCTGGACCAGCGCCAGTACGCCAAGGCCATCGCCGGCTTCGAACGCATGCTCAAGGAGCAGCCCCGCCAGGCCCTGGCTGCCTATGGCCTGGCGCGCATCTATTTCGCCCAGGAGCAATACGACGAGGCCATCCGGCAGTACGAGCGCGCCAAGGAGATGGACGGCGCCGAGGACTTCCCGCTCGACCATCGCCTGGGCATCGCGCTGCAGGCCAAGGGCGACAAGGCGCAGGCCCGGGCGGCCTTTGAACGCTATTTGCAGAACCGCCGCGCCAGCCCCAGCAATGCCGAAGACTGCCGCAGGCGTTTGAAGGAGATGGGCCCCGTATGATGCGCGCCAGTTCTCATCAAGAGGAAGTCGTCGCATGTGGGTCCATCCCCAGTTCAATCCGGTCGCGCTGCAGCTAGGCCCGCTGGCCATTCATTGGTACGGCATCACCTACCTGGCCGCTTTCGGCATGTTTCTCTGGCTGGCGAACCTGCGCGTGGCGCAGCCAGCACATGCCGCGCGTGGCTGGGTCAAGCGCGATGTCGATGACCTCTTGTTCTTTGGCGTGCTGGGCGTGGTGCTGGGCGGGCGGCTGGGCTATGTGCTGTTCTACAAGCCCGCCTATTACCTGGCGAACCTGGGCGAGGTGTTCGCGGTCTGGAAGGGCGGCATGGCCTTTCACGGCGGACTGCTGGGCGTGATCCTGGCGATGGCGCTGTTCGCGCGGCTGCGCGGGCGCAGCTTCTTCGAGGTCACCGATCTGATCGCCCCCTGCGTGCCCACCGGCCTGGCGGCCGGGCGCGTGGGCAACTTCATCAACGGCGAGCTGTGGGGCCGCGCGGCCGACCCCAGCCTGCCCTGGGCGATGGTGTTTCCGCAGTCGGGCTCGGCCCTGCCGCGCCATCCCTCGCAGATCTACCAGTTCCTGGGCGAGGGCCTGTTGCTGTTCGTGTTGCTGTGGCTGTATGCGCGCAAGCCGCGCCTGACCGGCCAGGTCTCGGGCATGTTCCTGATCGGCTACGGCATGCTGCGCTTTGCCGCCGAGTTCTTCCGCGAGCCCGACGACTTCCTGGGCCTGCGGGCGCTGAACCTGAGTCAGGGACAATGGCTGTCTTTGCCGATGATTGCGGCGGGGCTGCTGATCTGGTGGTGGGCCAGCCGCCGCCGCCCCGCCTGAGCGCTCCTTCATTCTTCCCCATGCGTCAGATATTTTTCGATACCGAAACCACCGGCCTGCGTGCCGAGGCGGGCGACCGCATCATCGAGGTCGGCTGCGTCGAGATGGTGAACCGCCAGCTCACCGGCAACAACCTGCACCTCTACATCAACCCCGAGCGCGCAAGCGACGAGGAGGCCGTGCGCATCCACGGCCTGACCGACGAATTCCTGGCCGACAAGCCGGTGTTCGCCAGCGTGGCCGAGGAGTTGCTGGAGTTTCTGCGCGGTGCCGAACTGGTGATCCACAACGCCGGCTTCGACGTCGGCTTCATGAACGCCGAGCTGCGCCGGCTGGGCCAGCCGCCCATCACCGACATCGTCGGCGGCGTGCGCGACACCTTGCTGATGGCGCGCGACATGTTCCCCGGCAAGGCGAACTCGCTCGATGCGCTGTGCAAACGCCTGGAGGTCGACAACTCCAGCCGCACCCTGCACGGCGCCTTGTTGGACGCCGAGCTGCTGGCCGAGGTCTACATCCGCCTGACGCGCGGCCAGGACTCGCTGGTGATGGACGAGGGCGGCGGCAATGCCGGCAGCGGCAACGCCGACTTCCAGCTCGAGGCGATCGACTTCAGCCGCTTCCAGCTGCCGGTGCTGGCTGCCAGCGCCGCCGAGCTGGAGGCCCACCAGAGCCTGCTGGCGGATCTCGACAAGGCCAGTGGCGGAAAAAGAATCTGGCAAGAAGCTTGATCGAGCCAGTAATGTCGTGGCATAATCGTAGGCTTCCCGGTTGACGAATTGAAAGTTTGAACTTTTGATTCGTTCGGCAACAGGACCGGGCGGTTAGCTCAGCGGTAGAGCACTGCCTTCACACGGCAGGGGTCGCAGGTTCGAACCCTGCACCGCCCACCAGAATTCAGAGATCGGCAACCGTATCGATTTCACTTCTGACCTTGTTGCACGAAGCCCCCAGATACCGGGCGGTTAGCTCAGCGGTAGAGCACTGCCTTCACACGGCAGGGGTCGCAGGTTCGAACCCTGCACCGCCCACCAGATCAACCCCACAAGGCGCAGGCCTCGTGGGGTTTTTTCTTGCTCGCGCAGGGCTTTCGGTGCTGCCGGACGGCATGGCACACTGGCGTCGCAGCAAGAGCAGGGGGGGCGAGCTTGAAGTTGCGGTTCGACAGGCTGGGTCGCTGGCAATGGATGTGGGGTCTCGCAGCCCTATGCGGCAGTGCGTCCAGCCATGCGGAATTGAGCTTTTGCGGCGATCCCGACCCACCGCCCTCGCTGTACTGGGTCAAGGATGCGGACGGCCAGCGCAGCACCAACGTCAGCGGCTATGCGGTCGAGTTGATTCGATTGGCGTTGCCCGCAGGGCAGGAGCCCCGCTTCATCGGCATGCCCTGGGCGCGCTGCCTCAGGGAGGTTGAGCAGGGGCGGATCGACTTCGCGATGGGCGGCTATTACGACGCTGAGCGCGCCAAGCGTTTTGACTATTCACGGCACTATCGCTCACTCACGCCCCAGGTGTTCTTCAGGGCCGATGCACCTCTCGAGTTGGCGAGCAAGGCCGATCTAAGGAAGTACCGGGGCTGTGGCATGGCCAGCGGTAGCTATGCGCACTACGGCCTGAAGGCCGCGGAACTGCAGATCAGCAACAGCGGCTATGAGGGCATGATTCGCATGCTGCTGCGCGGGCGCTGCGACTTCTTTGTCGAGGAGTTGGAGCTCATCAGCAATTTCAAGTACCTGGGCAAGGACTTTCTCTCCATCCGCGAGCTCGCGCATGCCGAGCTGCCGGATGTGGATGCGCCGGCAGCGCATTTGCTGACCATGAAGGACGGCCCGGCAGCCGGCTTGCTACCCGAGATCAACGCCGGCATTGAGCGACTCATCCGATCGGGCGACGCACGCCGCCTGTGGCTCAAGCACGGCGGGGAAATGCCCTTCAAACCCTGAGCGGACGCAGCTTTCACGGCCTCAGACGTGGCAACGGCCCGCGCAGGCGGGCCGTTTGCTCAGGCTTCAGCTGCTCTTCAGGCGGCGGCGGGTTCGGTCGTCACGGCCACCTTCTTGGCGGCAGCGCGCACCGGCTTGGCCTTTGCTGCCACCACCGGCTTCATCGCCTTCACGGCCTTCACGGCGGGCTTGCGGGCGGCAGGCTTCACGGCCGCCTTCACGGCGGGGCGCGTCGGACGCACGGCACGCTTGGCGGGCTTTTTCGTCGGCTGCACCGCCTTCACCAGGCTGTCGGCGCCAGCGGCGGCCTTGCCGGCCACGGCCAGCAGGGCCAGCGCGGTGGGCAGGCTCAGGCGCGAGGCGGTCTGCAGGCCGTTCGCCAGCATCTCGTTGTCCACACCCTTCACCAGCTTGGCGGCCTTGCTCAGTTGGGCGGCGGCGGTGTGCGCACCGAAGTCGATGGCCTGGGTGCTGCGCTCGGCCACCTGCTCCACGCCCTTGGCGACCCAGCCGGTCAGACCCGTGATGCGGGGGCTCACGGCGGTGTTGGCCAAGGCGCCGTCCAGCTTGCCGATGACGCGCTGGCTGCCCAGGCGGTAGGCCAGCACGAACTGCTTGGCGGCGATGCGGCAATGCTCGACGGTGTTGAGGGTGACGCGGGTCAGGGTGGGGTTGCGCATGGGGTGGCCTCGCTGCGGGTAGTTGATTGGTTGGATGGTTCGCCTGCAGTATGGGCGGCGAGTTCTAGAGAGGGATACCCAAGAGGGGCGCAATTCCTAGTGTGAGCGCTCCAAATTGGCCCCGGGCGGCCTCCTAGGGCAAACACTCCCTGGCGGAAACTGACTGCCACCTGGCGGGCCCAGACATCGCTGCCGGAGGGCCGAATCGCGACCATGCGAGCACCCCAAGCCGCTGGAGCCCGCGATGTATTTTCAGCAGATCAGCACCTCGGTCATCGACGATGAGTCGCTGCCCTGGCTGCCCTTCACGCCCTATTCGGAAGGTGTGCAGCTGAAGGTGTTTCGCGTCGATCCGGTGCGCGGCGAGATGATTCTGCTGTTGCGCGCGCCGGCCGGTCTGAACCTGCCGCGCCACCATCACTCGGGCGCGCTGATCGTCTTCACCGTCAGCGGCCGCTGGAAATACCGCGAGCACGACTGGATTGCCGGCCCCGGCAGCGTCGTGTTCGAGACCGCCGCCGCCATCCACACGCCCGAGGCGCTGGGCCACGCGGGCGAGACCCTCACCTTCAACGTCATTGCCGGCGATCTGTCCTTTCTTGACGAGCACGGCCAGGTGCTCGCGGTCGAGAACTGGAAGACGGTGATGCAGCGCTACCTCGCTTATTGCGCGCATGCCGGCGTCGAGCCCATGGACATCAGTGCCTGCCACTGAGCCTGACCTTTTCCTCCTCCCTCCACATCCATAAAAGTCCAGGAGACAAACCGATGAATCGTCCAGCCCAGATGCGCGTGACCGCGCTCGGCCTTGCCGCGGCGGCCCTGTTCGCCAGCGGCACGCTGCATGCCTTTGAAATCGACACCGGCAACGCCGATCTGGTGCTGCGCTGGGACACCACGCTGCGCTACAACCTCGGCAGCCGTGTCGAGCAGCAGGATGCCGCCATTCTTGGCAACCCCAACCAGGACGATGGCGACCGCAACTTTGCCAAGGGCAAGCTGGTGGCCAACCGCCTCGATGTGCTGAGCGAGGCCGACCTGGTGTGGAACAAGCGCTTCGGCGCGCGCCTCAGCGCCGCCGGCTGGTACGACGCCGCCTACCGCAGCCTGGACGGCACCTCCACCGCCACGGCCAACACCCTGGTGGGCGGCAAGCCGGTGGCTGGCGCGCTCTCGCCCTATGCCAGCCGCTTTGCCAAGGGCGCCTCGGGCGAATTCCTGGACGCCTTCGTGTTCGCCAACGCCGATGTCGCCGACATGCCGCTGACGCTGCGCGCCGGCCGCCATACCGTCTACTGGGGCGAGAGCCTGCTGGGCGGTGGCGCCATCCACGGCATCTCCTACGGCCAGTATTCGCTGGACCTGTGGAAGGCTCTGGCCACGCCGGGCATCGAGATCAAGGAGCTGTTCCGGCCGCGCAATTCGCTCAGCGCGCAGCTGGTGGCCACGCCCGAGCTGACGCTGGCGGCGCAGACCTTCTTCGATTGGGAGGCCGCGCGCTACCCCGAGGCCGGCACCTTCCTGACCGTCAACGACGGCCTGCTCAAGGGCGGCGACAGCCTGGTGGTGGGCCCCAACCAGCGCATGCTGCAGGGCGTCATGGGCACGCCCAAGAAGAGCGGTGACTGGGGCCTGATGGCGCGCTGGAGCCCCGAGTGGCTGGACGGCACGGCCGGCCTCTACCTGCGCCGCACCGCCGACATCCAGCCGCAGCTGAGCGTGGCGCCGGCGGTGGCCGCCTTGCCCGCCGCCACCTGCGGCGCGCTGGGCTTCACGGCCCTGGCGCCCACCACCTGCTATGTGAACCCGGCCGCCGCCACGGTGCCGCAGATCCTGTCGGGTCAGATCGGCCAGTACCGCGCCTACTATGGCCGTGACATCGACATCCTGGGCCTCAGCCTGTCGCGCAATATCGCGGGCGTGAGCGTCGGCGCCGAGCTGAGCTACCGCCGCAACATGCCGCTGCAGAGCGCGCCGGTGACCCTGCTGCCGGCCAAGATCGCCAACCCGGCCGCCGGCCAATTGGCCAGCACGGCGGTCACCGACGACGCCCCCGGCGCGCGCGGCAACACCGTGCATGGCGTGCTGGCGCTGATCGGCTCCCTGCCCAAGACGGCGCTGTTCGACAGCGCGATCTGGCAGGCCGAGGCGGTCTACAACACCTGGACCAAGGTGACCCAGAACGCCGCCGTCTTCAAGGGTGGTGCGGCCTATGCGTCCAACCCGGCCAATATCGACGCGGCCAGCAAGAACTTTGTCGGCCTGGGCATCAACTTCGCACCCACCTGGTACCAGGTCTTGCCCAGCGTGGACCTGAGCCTGCCGCTGTCCTGGTCGGCCGGCATCAAGGGCAACTCGGCCGTGGTGTCGGGCGGCAACAAGGACTCGGGCTCCTTCTCGCTGGGCCTGGCCGCCGACATCCAGGGCAAATACAACCTGGCGCTGCGCTATGTGGGCTTCTACGGCGACTACAGCCAGCTGGCCAACGGCGCCATGAACGTGCCCAACGGCACGCCGGCCCTGCTGTCCGATCGCGGCCATGTGCTGCTGACCTTCAAGACCACCTTCTGAGAGACAAGCCATGAGCAAGAAGACGAATCTGCATCTGATCGCCGGCGCCGTGCTGGCGCTGGCCGCCGCCCAGGCCCAGGCCGCCGTGAGCGCCGACGAGGCCAAGAAGCTGGGCGCTAGCCTCACGCCCATGGGCGCCGAGATGGCCGGCAACGCCGACAAGAGCATCCCCGACTACACCGGCGGCCTTACCGCGCTGCCGGCCGGCTACCAGAAGGGCTCGGGCCTGCGCCCCGACCCCTTCGCGGCCGAGAAGCCGCTGTATTCGATCAAGGCCGGCGATGCTGCCAAGCACGAGGCCAGGCTGACCGCGGGCGCCAGGGAGTTGCTGAAGCGCTTTCCCGACATGCGCATCGACGTCTATCCCTCGCACCGCAGCGCCGCCTATCCCAAGTACGTGATCGACAACACGATCAAGAACGCCACCTCGGTGAAGACCACCGACGGCGGCCTGGGTGTGGAGGGCACCTACGCCGGCATCCCGTTCCCCATCCCCAAGACCGGGCAGGAGGTGATGTGGAACCATCTGCTGCGCTTCAACGGCCATAGCTACTACACGCAGTACGACTCGATCAACGTCGACTCCTCGGGCAAGGCGGTGCTGGCCACCAGCGGCCAGATCAATGTCGAATATCCCTTCTACGACCCCAAGCGCAGTGCGGTGTCGGCCGACAGCGACGTCTACTTCCGCACCAAGATCGCCTACACCGCACCGGCGCGACGGGCCGGCGAGGGCGTGCTGGCGCAGGACTACATCAACCCGATGAAGAACAACCGCAAGGCCTGGCAATACCTGCCCGGCCAGCGCCGCGTCAAGCTCGCACCCGACATCGCCTACGACACGCCCAACCCCGGCGCCGCCGGTGCCTCGACCTATGACGACGCCTGGGTCTTCAACGGCGCGCTGGACCGCTACGACTGGAAGCTGGTCGGCAAGCGCGAGATGCTGGTGCCCTACAACAACTACAAGCTCACCTACGCGGCCGACCCCTATGCCGCCACCACGCCGGGCCACCTGAACCCCGACCATGTGCGCTGGGAGCTGCACCGCGTCTGGGTGGTCGAGGCCACGCTCAAGGAAGGCAAGCGCCACATCTACGCCAAGCGCAACTTCTACATCGACGAGGACAGCTGGTTCGCGATCGCCTCCGACCAGTACGACGCGCGCGGCCAGCTCTACCGCTCCGGCTTCGCCTTCATGACGCCCGGCTACGACCTGCCCAGCCCCTCGGCCTCGGCCCAGGTGTTCTACGACTTCGTCGGCGGTGGCTACAACGTCTCCGGCCTGCTGGGTGCCTACAAGGTGGGCATGAAGTTCATCGACGCGCTGCCCGCGGGGCAGTGGTCCAGCGAGGCGCTCGCCGGCGCCGGCATTCGCTGATGGTTTCGGGGCGCGGCCGGTGTCTCCTTCCTGAAATACCTACCTTGCCGGTTGCGCCCCACCTATTGCCATGCATAAACAAACCCTGATACTCGCCGCCCTGCTGCTGGCCCTGCAGCCCGCCGCCCAGGCCGACCCGCTGGCGCGCTCGGCGCGCGCCACGGCGCTGCTGAGCCAGCGCCTCGTCACCGCGATCGCTGCGGCCGGCCCGCAGCGCCTGGTGGCGGTGGGCCAGCGCGGCCATATCGCCTATTCCGACGACGGCGGCCAGGGCTGGACCCAGGCGCGCGTGCCGGTCGCCTCCGATCTCACCGCGCTGCAGTTCGTCGATGCGAAGCAGGGCTATGCGGTGGGCCACGACGGCGTGGTGCTGGCCAGCAGCGATGGCGGCGCCAGCTGGAGCCTCAAGCTCGACGGCCGCCAGGCCAACAGCCTCTTGCTCAAGCACCTGCAATCCCTACCGGCCTCCGAGGCGCGTGAACGCCTGCTGGCCGAGGCGCAGCGCAATGCCGAGGCGGGGCCCGACAAGCCTTTTCTCGATCTGTTCTTCAGCAGCGCCGACGAGGGCTTCGTGGTGGGCGCCTACAACCTGATCCTGCACACCGCCGACGCGGGCAAGACCTGGACCCCCTGGTTCGAGCGCACGGACAACCCGCGCCTGCTCAATCTCTACGCCATCCGCCCGCACCGCGGCAGCCTCTACATCGCCGGCGAGGCCGGCCTGCTGCTCAGGCTGGATGCCGCGCAGCAGCGCTTCGTGGCGCTGGACGGCGGCTACCAGGGCAGCTTCTTCGGCCTGCTCGACGCCGGCGACACCCTGATCGCCTACGGCATGCGCGGCCATGCCCATGCCACGCGCGACGCGGGCAAGACCTGGACCCGCCTCGACACCCCGCTGCAGGCCAGCATCACTGCGGCGAGCCGCGGCGCCGCGCAGGAACTCTGGCTGGCCGACCAGACCGGCAGCGTGGCGCTGAGCCGCGACGGCGCGCAGAGCTTCCGGCGCGTGGCCCTGCCCGAGACCCTGCCACTGGCGGCCCTGGCCGCCACACCCGCGCGGCTGCTGCTGGGCGGCGCGCGCGGCCTGCGTAGCCTGCCGCTGCCCAAAGACTGAACATACAAGATGGCGATCAGCACCACCTCCACCGAAATGCCGGTCATCCATGACCTGGCCGACTTCCCGCGCCATTCCGGCAACTGGCTGGAGCGTGCGGTGTTCAACCGCCGCCGCAGCATGCTGCTGCTGTGCGCGCTGGCGACCCTGCTGCTGGGCTTCATGTGCACGCGCGTGACGCTCAACGCCAGCTTCGAGAAGATGATCCCCACCGGTCATCCCTATATCCAGAACTTCCTGCAGCACCGTCAGGAGCTGCGCGGCATGGGCAACCAGCTGCGCATCGTGGTCGAGAACCCCGGCCTGGGCAATGGCACGGTGTTCGACGCCATGTACCTGGACGCGCTCAAGCATCTCAACGACGAGCTGTTCCTGAGCGCCGGCGTGGACCGCGCCTGGGTCAAATCGATCTGGATGCCGGCGGTGCGCTGGACCGAGGTGACGGAGGAGGGCTTCAACGGCGGCGCGGTGATGCCCGATGGCTTCGACGGCTCGCCCGCCAGCATCGAGCAGCTGCGCCTGAACGTCTCGCGTGCCAACCTGGTCGGCAGCCTGGTCTCCAACGACCTGAAGAGCAGCGCCATCGTGCTGCCCTTGCTGGAGCGCCGGCCCGACGGCAGCCGCATCAACTACTGGCAGCTGGGCCACGACCTCGACCAGCTGCGCGCCAAGTACGAGGCCCAGGGGCTCAAGGTTCACATCATCGGTTTCGCCAAGATCGTCGGCGACCTGCTCGACGGCCTCGTGCAGGTGGCGCTGTACTTCGGCATCGCCATCGTCATCGCCGGAGCGCTGCTCTACGGCTACACGCGCTGCGCGCGCTCCACCGCCCTGGTGCTGGCCTGCTCGCTGATCGCGGTGGTCTGGCAGATCGGCCTGCTGGCGCTGTTTGGCCTGGAGCTGGACCCCTATTCGATGCTGGTGCCCTTTCTGGTGTTCGCCATCGGCGTGAGCCATGGCGCGCAGAAGATGAACGGCATCATGCAGGACATCGCGCGCGGCACGCACCGCCTGGTGGCCGCGCGCTACACCTTCCGCCGCCTCTTCCTGGCCGGCGTCACCGCGCTGCTGGCCGATGCGGTGGGCTTTGCGGTGCTGGTGCTGATCCCGATCCCGGTGATACGCGAGCTGGCCATCACCGCCAGCATCGGCGTGGCGGTGCTGGTGTTCACCAATCTGCTGCTGCTGCCGGTGCTGCTGAGCTTTGTCGGCGTCGGTGCGCAGGCGGCGCGCCGCACGCTGGAGCTGGAGCAGCGCCAGCTCGCCGGCCACCGCGGCCTGTGGGTCTGGCTCGATCACTTCGCGGCGCGCCGCAGCTGGGCCGCCACCACCGTGCTGGCGGCGCTGGCGCTGGGTGTGGGCGGCTTCGTGCTGAGCCAGCGCCTGCAGATCGGCGACCTCGACCCCGGCGCGCCCGAGCTGCGCCCGCAGTCGCGCTACAACCGCGACAACGCCTATGTGAGCGGGCATTACGCGCTCTCCAGCGATGTGTTCGCGGTGATCGTGAAGACGCCGCCCGAGGGCTGCCTCAAGTACGAGACCCTCGAGCTGGTGGACCAGCTCGCCTGGGAGCTGCAGCAGCTGCCCCAGGTGCGCATGACTCTGGGCCTGCAGGACGTGGTGCGCCAGATCACCGCCGGCAGCTTCGAGGGCAACCCCAAGTGGCTCACCATCAGCCGCAACCAGGACGTGCTGAACTACGGCGCCCAGCAGGCCTCGGTGAACAACCCTGACATGTTCAACACCGAATGCTCGGTGATGCCGCTGGTGGCCTTCCTGGCCGACCACAAGGCCGCCACGCTCTCGAGCGCGCTGGCCACGGTGGAGCGCTTCATCGCCGAGCATCCCACCGACCCGGCCCGGCTGCAGCTGCTGCCGGTGGCCGGCGGCGCCGGCATCGAGGCCGCCACCAATATCGTCGTGAAGCAGGCCAACACCACCATGCTGCTCTACGTCTACGCGGCGGTGATCGCGCTGTGCCTGATCACCTTCCGCAGCTGGCGCGCCACCGTGGTGGCGGTGCTGCCCCTGGTGCTGACCTCCATCCTCTGCGAGGCCCTGATGGTGTGGCTGGGCATGGGCGTGAAGGTGGCCACGCTGCCGGTGATCGCGCTGGGTGTGGGCATCGGCGTGGACTACGCGCTCTACCTGCTCTCG
>Ga0208519_100229_pt1 | contig 13965 bp, 9 predicted proteins | sample LakWasM130_HOW14_2_FD_183940 | JGI IMG/M metagenome (GOLD analysis project Ga0208519, IMG submission 183940) | Freshwater sediment methanotrophic microbial communities from Lake Washington under simulated oxygen tension - Sediment Metagenome... | ecosystem: Environmental > Aquatic > Freshwater >... | reverse complement strand
GGCCGAGGCCTTCACCCGCGCGGCGTTGGGGCCCGAGGGCATGGAGGGCGTGAGCGCCTTTCTCGAGAAACGCAAGCCGGCATGGGCGCCCGTATGAGCAGCAGTTTCAGCAAGATCCTCATCGCCAACCGCGGCGGTCGCGCCGCAGGCGCGGGGGAGCGCTCATATGCGCAGCATGTGAGCGAACACCAAATCGCCTGGCTCGCGCAGCGAGCGGCGATTGAGCCGCGGAGCAGCCATGTTTAGCAAGATTCTTGTCGCCAACCGCGGCGAAATCGCCTGCCGGGTGATGCGCACGGCGCGCACGCTGGGCTATCGCAGCGTGGCCGTCTACACCGAGCCGGACGCGGGATCGCCCCATGTGGCGCAGGCCGATGAGGCCCTGCAGATCGATTCCTATCTGGATATCGCGGCGATGCTGGAGGCCGCGCGCCGCAGCGGCGCCGACGCCATCCATCCGGGCTACGGTTTTCTCTCCGAGCGCGCCGACTTTGCCCAGGCCTGCGCGGATGCGGGCCTGGTGTTCATCGGGCCGCCGGCGGCCAGCATCGCGGCCATGGGCAGCAAGTCGGCGGCCAAGCGGCGCATGCTGGCGGCCGGCGTGCCCTGCGTGCCCGGCTATCTGGGTGAGCAGCAGGACGAGGCCACGCTCAGCGCCGAGGCGATGAAGCTGGGTTACCCGCTGCTGGTGAAGGCCGTGGCCGGCGGCGGCGGGCGCGGCATGCGGGTGGTGCACCGGGCCGCCGAACTGGCGGGCGCCATCGCGAGCGCGCGCCGCGAGGCCGAGAGCGCCTTTGGCGACGGCACGCTGATGCTGGAGCGCCTCATCACCGAAGGCCGCCACATCGAGATCCAGGTGTTTGCCGATGCCCGAGGGGCTTGCATCCACCTCGGCGAGCGCGACTGCACCGCGCAGCGCCGCCGCCAGAAGGTCATCGAGGAGTCGCCCTCGCCGCTGGTGAGCCCGGCGATGCGCGCCGCCATGGGAGCCGATGCGGTGGCGGCCGCGCAGGCGGTGGGCTATGTGGGCGCGGGCACGGTCGAGTTCATCGTCGATGCCGAACTGAAGCACTACTTCCTGGAGATGAACACGCGGCTGCAGGTCGAGCACCCGGTGACCGAATGCGTCACCGGCCTGGACCTGGTGGAATGGCAGCTGCGTATCGCCGCCGGCGAGCCCCTGCCGCTCGCCCAGCAGGACGTGCAGTTCCAGGGGCATGCCATCGAGGCGCGGCTCTACGTGGAGAACCCCTACGAGGGGTTCCGGCCGCAGACCGGCCGCATCGCCTGGTGGCGGCCCGAGCTGGCGCTGCGCCCCGGCCTGCGCATCGACGCCGGCGTGGCCGAGGGCGGCGAGGTCGGGCCGCACTACGACGCCATGGTGGCCAAGTTCATCGCCCATGGGCGCGACCGCGCCGACGCGATCCGGCGCCTGCGCGCGGCGCTCGCCGATGCGCCCCTGCTGGGCATCGCCAACAACGCCTGCTTCCTGGCCGAGCTGCTGGACCACCCGGACTTCCGCCAGGCGCGCCTGCACACCGCCTCGCTGGACGGCTGGCATTTGCCTGCCCCCGAGCCAAGCGAGTCGGATTGGCTGATCGCCGCGGCCTTGGTCTTGATGGTGCCGACGCCCGCCGCGCCGCGGCCCGCCAGCGTGGCGAGTTTCGATCTCAGCCTGCGGCAGGGAGAGCAGCGCCGCCAATGGCGCGCAACGGTCGGCGGCCACCAGTTGCGCCTGCAAGCCGGTGAACAAGTGCATGAACTCAGTCTGCTGGGCCAGGACGCCGCGGGGCGCTGGCGCATCAGTCTGGACGGCTTGCAGCGCAGCGTGATTGCCTTGCGCGACGAGCAGGCCGGCAGCCTGGAGCTCGCCGCTGGCGCCGCGGTGTTCCGTTTCCACGAGCCCTCGGCCTTCCCTGAAGCCCGGGATCTCAACAACCCCGCCCATGCCCGCGCCCCGGTGGCCGGCCTGGTGGCGCAGGTGCTGGTGGCCGAGGGCGACAGCGTCGCCGAGGGTCAGGCCTTGCTCAGCGTCGAGGCCATGAAGATGGAGATGTGGCTCACCGCCGGGCGCGCCGGGCGCGTCAAGACCCTGCATGTGGGCCCGCGCGAATCGGTCGCGGCCGGCGCCCTGCTCGTTGAACTCGAGGACAACTGAATGGACAACAAAGCCATCCTGACCTGCGCGCTCACCGGCGTGCTCACCAACCCCAGGCAGCACCCGGTGCCGGTGACGCCGGCGCAGATGGCCAGTGAGGCGCGCGACGCCTTCAACGCCGGTGCCTCGGTGATGCATGTGCATCTGCGCATGCAGGAGGAGGGCTTGAGCCATCTGCCCAGCTGGGACCCGGAGGTGGCCGACAGCGTCGTCTCGGCCATCCGTGCCGCCTGCCCCGGCGTCATCATCAACCTCACCACGGGGGTGATCGGCCCCGATATCGCCGGCCCGGCGGCCTGCATACGCCGCGTGCGCCCCGAGATCGCCGCCTGCAATGCCGGCAGCCTCAACTACCTCAAGCTCAAGGACGATGGCACTTGGGCCTGGCCGCCGATGGTGTTCGACAACCCGGTGGCCAAGGTGCAGGCCTTTCTTGACGTGATGGCCGAATGCGGCGCGCATCCCGAGTTCGAGTGCTTCGATGTCGGCATCGTGCGCGCGGTGGGCATGTACCTGAAGGCCGACATGTATCGCGGCACGCCCGACCTCAACTTCGTCATGGGCGTGGCCTCGGGCATGCCCTGCGACGCCGATCTGTTATCCCTGCTGCCGCGCTATCTGCCGCCCGGTGCGCTCTGGCAGACCACCCTGATCGGCCGCAGCGAGATCTGGCCGGTGCACCAGAAGACCGCCGAGCTGGGCGGCATGCTGCGCACCGGCCTGGAAGACACCTTCTACCTGCCGGACGGCGAGCGCGCCAGCGGCAATGGCGTGCTGATCCAGGCGCTGGCGCAATGCGCCGAGCGCGCCGGCCGCGCGGTGGCCAGCCCGGCTGAGGCGCGGGTGCTGCTGGGCCTGGGCTGAACGCTCAGCAGCGGAAGCCCGCCACCAGCCCCTGCAGGCGCTCGGCCCGTTCGCGCAGGCCCTCGGCCGCCGCCGCCGATTGCTCCACCAGGGCGGCGTTGCGCTGCGTCAGCTCGTCCAGCTGCGCCACCGCGCTGCTGACCTCGCCGAGCTCCTGGCTTTGCTGCTGGGCCGAGGCGCTGATGCCGGCGATGGTGGCGCTGACGCTGCGCACCGATTGCACGATGTCCTGCATGGTCTGGCCCGCGTCCACCACCAGGGCGGTGCCGCTGCCCACCTTGTGCACCGAGGCGCCGATCAGCTGCTTGATCTCCTTGGCGGCCTCGGCCGAGCGCGTCGCCAAGCTGCGCACCTCGGCCGCCACCACCGCGAAGCCGCGGCCCTGCTCGCCGGCGCGCGCCGCCTCCACGGCCGCGTTCAGGGCGAGGATATTGGTTTGGAACGCCAGGCCGTCGATCACGCCGACGATGTCGCCGATGCGCTTGGAGCTGGCCTGGATCTCGTCCATGGTCTGCACCACCTGGGCCACCACCTCGCCGCCGCGCGTGGCCACCCGGCTGGCGTCGCTGGCCAGCGCGCGGGCCGTTTGCGCGTCGGCGGCGCTGCGCTGCACCTTGTCGCTCAGCAGGGCCATGCTGGCGCTGGTCTGCTGCAGGCTGGAGGCACTGTGCTCGCTGCGTTCGCTCAGGTCCTGGTTGCCGCTGGCAATGTCCTGCGAGGCGGCATGCAGGCCGGCGGTGGTGTCGCGCACCTCGCCCACCAGGCCGGCCAGGCTTTGCTGCATGCGCGCCAGCGCCAGCAGCATCTGCGCGGCCTCGTCGTCGCCCTGCGGCACGATGGCCACGCTGAGTTCGCCGGCGGCAATGCGTTCGGCGGCGGCGCGCGCGGCGCCGATCGCGCGCACCACCGAGCGGGTGGTGAGCAGCAGCACCGCCAGGCACAGCGCCAGGCAGACGCTCAGCCCCAGCGTCAGCACCCAGCGCGTGTGGCGGGCGCGCGCCTCCAGCGCCGCGCGCGCCTCGTCGGCCTGGGCCGCGCTGACGCGCACCAGGGTCTGCAGCGCGGCCTGGGCGCGCTGCACCGCGGGCAGCACCGGCTGCATGGCGCGGTTGCCCTCGGCCGGGGTGAGCAGGCGCTCCTCCAGCACCTCTTTCATCACCGGCTCGAAACCGCTGCGGTAGCCGCGCAGGCCGGCCTCCAGCTCGGCCAGCGCGGCGCCGCTTTCCGCGTCGGGCCGCAGCGCGCGCAGGCTGGCGAGCAGGCCTTCGGCCTCGCGCCAGCTGGCCCGCCACAGCTGCTCATGGCGCTGCGCCTCGCTGAGCAGCTCGTAGCTGATCAGCATGTTCTTCTCGTGCATGAAGAGCGTGCCGAGCGCGGCCTTGAGTTCACCGGCCTGGCGCGCCTGCACCTGGGGGCGGGTGAAGAAGGCCTCGGTGGCCTGTTCGCTGGCGCGCAGGCTCAGCTGCGCATAGAGCGCCAGGCCGGCCATGCACAGGCCCACGAAGGCGGCGGCCAGGATGAGGCGCTTGCGGATGCTGAGGCTGGGCATGGTGGTGAGGTCGGCAAAGTGGGTGAACATGCCGGCACCATGCCGCGCCACTGTGTGAGCCTCATGACAAACCCCAGGGTCTGCCCCGGGATGTGACTTATTGCTCGTCTTCCGCCACCGGACCACCGCGCTGCGGCGTCTTGGTCTTGCGCTTGCGCGCGGCAATCTTTTCCAGGCGCTGCTGGTCGGCCAGTGCCGCGGCGGCCGCCCAGGCGGCGAACTGCTCCGGCGTCTCCAGGGTGATGCGGCCCAGCAGGCCCTGGCGGAATTCGTAGATCAGCACCTCGGCGGCCTTTTGCAGGCTGACGCGCCCGCCGCCCAGCATGGCGCCGCGCTTGCGGCCAATCGCGGTGAGCAGGCCCTCGTCGTCCAGTTCGCCGCCGTCGACGCTGCTGGCGAGCTTGTAGCGCTCCTCCACCCGGCCGGCGTATTCGGCGCGCAGATAGTGCAGCAGTTCCAGCGCCACCTCGGCCTCGTCAAAGGCATTGCGGCCCACCGCACCGCTGGCGGCGAGGTTGTAGCCGGCCTGCTCGATGCTGATGCGGGGCCACAGCATGCCGGGGGTGTCGAACAGGTAGACGTCCTGGTCCAGCACGATCTTCTGCTCCACCTTGGTGATGCCGGGCTCGTCGCCGGTCTTGGCCGAGCGCTTGCCCACCAGGGTGTTGATGAGGGTGGACTTGCCCACATTGGGGATGCCGCAGATCAGCACGCGCAGCGGCTTGGCCATGCCGCCGCGGTTCGGCGCCAGCTCGCGGCAGGCGGCCACCAGCGCCTTGGCGGGCGCCACCATGGCGGTGTCCAGCGCGATCGCGCGGGTGGCGGGCAGGGCGTTGTAATGGGCCAGCCACAAGGCGGTGCGCGCCGGGTCGGCGAGGTCCTGCTTGTTGAGCAGCTTGAGGGTGGGCTTGCTGTCGGTCAGCTCGGCCAGCAGGGGGTTGGCGCTGGCGCCCGGGCAGCGCGCGTCGAGCAGCTCGATCACCACGTCGATGCCGCCCTTCATGCGCTCCTTGATCGCATTCCGGGTCGTGTTCATATGCCCGGGGAACCATTGAATCGCCATCTCGTCTGTGCTCGCTGTGCTGCTGCTGTCGAAGTCCGCATTGTCCCGGACTTGGGCGCCCGGGCTCAGGAAAAGCGTTCGGGCGCGGCCAGGCGCGCATCCAGCGGCTGCTCGGGCGCGCTCAGCGGCAGCTGCAGCACGAAGCAGCAGCCGCCGCCGGGGGCGGCCTCGACCTGGATCTCGCCGCCGAACAGGCTCTTCACGATGTTGTAGCTGATCGACAGCCCCAGGCCGCTGCCGCCCTGGCCCAGCTTGGTGGTGAAGAAGGGCTCGAAGATGCGGTGCAGGTGCTCGGCGCTGATGCCGCGGCCGTTGTCGCTGAAGCGCAGCTCCACCCAGCCGGGCCGGGCCGGCGCGGCCGTCAGCAGCATGCGGCCGCGGCTGCGGCCCTCGAAGGCGTGCAGCAGCGCGTTGTTGATCAGGTTGGTGAGCACCTGGCCGAAGGGGCCGGGGTAGGCGTCCATGCGGATGCCCTCGGGGATCTCCAGCGCAATCGCATGGCCGCTCTTGCGGATCGCGCCCATCATGGTGGCGACGATGTCCTGGCTGGTGTGCGCGAGGTCGAACACGCGGCGCTGCTCGGTGGTGCGGTCGGCCGCCACCTGCTTGAAGCTGGCGACCAGGGCCGCGGCGGTGCTGAGGCCGCGCGCGATCAGCTGCGAGGCCGAGCTGGCATCGGCCAGATAGCTCATCAGGGCCGAGCGCCGCAGGCTGTTGTCCTGCGCGGCCTGGGTGATTTCCTCGCTGCGCTGTTGCAGGGTGGAGGCCATCAGCAGGCTGTTGCCGATCGGCGTGTTGAGCTCATGCGCCACGCCGGCCACCAGGGCGCCCAGCGCCGCCAGCTTCTCCTGTGCCACCAGCTGGGCCTGGGCATCCTTCAGGTGCCGGTAGGCGCTGGCGTTGTCCAGCGCGATCGCGGTATAGGCGCACAGGCTGCGGAAGATCAGCCACTCGTGTTCGGCATAGGCATTGGCATGCGGCGACTGCAGCGTCATCACGCCCAGCACGCGTTCGCCCACCATCAGCGGCGCGAACAGGGCGCTGAGGGTGCGCATGGTGCCGGGCACCTGGCTGGGGTCGCTGCCGTCGGCGGCCAGGTGCACCGAAAGCTCGCGCCGCTCGCGCACGCAGCGCGCCGAGTTGGAATGCGGGTCGTTCAGCGCGACGCGCTCGCTAGGCAGGCGCTGGCCGTTTTCCATGTCGAACACCGAGGTCAGGGCCAGGCCGTCGGCATCCATCAGGTAGACGCAGAAGCCCGCGGCATCGAGCAGGGCGTGCACATGGCGGTGCAGGGTCAGGAACACCGACTCGGCGTCCAGATGGGCGGTGATCTCCTGGCCGATCGCGCCGAGCCGCTCCAGCGTCACGCTGGTGCGCTGCAGCAGGGCGGCGCGCTTGGCCTCGGCCTCGGCCATTTGCTTGTGGTGGGCCGCCTCGGCACGCGCGTTCTCGGTCATGTGGCGCAGCTGCAGGGCCATCAGGCGCTGGTGGGCCACCTGGCTGTGCAGGCGCTCGCGCGTGGCCACCGATTGTTCCGAGGCGGCGTAGGCCTCGGCATGGCGGCCGGCCTGCGCATAGGCCTGGCCCAGGTCGCTGAGCAGATCGGCCGAGGCCTGGTAGCCGGCGATGCGGCCGGCCACCTGCAGGGCCTGCTCCAGATGCTCGAGCGCGCTGGTCTCGGGCTGCCGGCCCTGCCGCGCCAGCTGGCCGCTGATCGCCGCCAGCACCTGGCGGGCCTCCACCTGCTGGTCGTCCAGGCCGGCCTTCACCGCCTGCTGCAAGGCCTCCTGCGCGACCCGCCCGGCGGCCTCGAGCTGGCCCAGCTGCAGCAGGGCCTTGGCCTTGCCGCACTGCATTTCGAGCTGCAGGTCGCCGCCCTGCGGGCCGCTGGAGCGCTGCTCCAGCATCAGATAGCAGTCCAGCGCCTGCTGGTAGGCGCCGCGGTCCAGCGCCAGATCGGCGCGGTACTTCAGCGCCACGGCGTAGTTGCGCGAGGCCTCCAGCGGCTTGAGCGTCTGCAGCGCTTCTTCCAGCAGGGCCTCGGCCAGATCCAGGCGCTGCAGGCGGCGCAGCGTCTCGCCCATCTGGCTCAGGCAGGCACCCACGCTGGCGGGCCAGCCGGTGGGGCGCGCCAGCTCGAGGGCGCGCTGCACCCACTCGAGCGCGGTGTCGTGGTCGTTCAGGCTGGTGAAGGCGTTGCCGATATTGCCGGCCGCGGTGATGGCGTTGTGCAGCTGGCCGCTCTTGAGGGCCGCCTCGAAGCCGCGGTTGAAATGCTGGATCGCGCCGGCATAGTCGCTGGCGCGGTAGGCGCAGCTGCCGAAGAACAGGTGCACGCCCGCGGCGGCCGGCGCGCGCAGCCCGGGCAGCAGGGCGGTGAAGCGTTCGGACCAGTGCTGCTCGGCGGCGCGCAGCTCGCGGAAGGACTGGTAGCGCCCCAGCGTGGCTTCCAGGATGAGCTGGCGTTCCTCGTCGCCGGCGGCCTGGGCCAGCACGATGCCCTGCTCGAGCACGGCATCGCGCGCCTGCGTCTGGCCCTGGTTGGCCAGCACCAGGGCCTGCACCCAGCAGCCATCGACCATGCCGCAGCGATCGCCCTGCGTGTTGAATTCGCTCGTCGCGGCCTGCGCCTCAAGCAAGGCGGCCGGCAGCTCGGCCTGCAGGCGCAGGCATTCGGCCTGCAGCAGGCGCAGCCGCGGCTGCAGGCCGGCGCGCTCGGCGGCATGCTCGGGGGCGGCGGCGAGCCGGTGCGCGATGTCATCGGCCAGCTGGCGCGCGCGCGCGGTGTCGCGTTCGCGCAGCTGCCAAGCCAGGATCAGCTCGGTGCGCAGGGCCGCGCCCTTGGGCGCCTGCTCCAGCATGGCCTGGAGGCGGGCGACTTCGTCGTCCGGCTCGAACAGGCGCATGCGGCTGGGATCCATGGCTGATACGCAGGAGTGGAGCACGCATGATGCGGCCAAAGCGCTGCGCTGCGTCGATCAGCCCGCCCGCCCGCTGCCGGCGGCGGGCGCGGTTGTGGCTTATTTCATGATTGCGCGCGGCGTCGCCCGGGAGTCACTCAGGCGGCGCGCTGCAAGCCCGCCTTGGCGGCACGCCGCAGGGCCACCGCGTCGGGCGCGGCGCGCTGCTCGTGGCCGCGCAGCCTGAACACGCTGACCGAATCCTCCACCGCCTGGGCCTGTTCGTTCAGGCCCATGGCCGAGGCCGACACCTCCTCCACCAGCGCGGCGTTCTGCTGCGTCAGCGTGTCGAGCTGGGCCACCGCGCTGTTGATCTGCTCCACGCCCAGCATCTGCTCGCCCATGCCATGGCTGATGCGGCTGATCAGCTGGTGCATATCGTCCACCGCATGCTGCATCTCGCCCATCGCCTGCTGGGCCTGCTGGACCTGCTGGCCACCCTCGGCGACGCGCTCGCTGGACTCGGCGATCAGGCCGCGCACCTCGCGGGCGGCGGTGCTGGTGCGCTGGGCCAGCGCGCGCACCTCGGAGGCCACCACCGCAAAGCCACGCCCCTGCTCGCCGGCGCGCGCCGCTTCCACCGCGGCATTGAGCGCCAGGATATTGGTCTGGAAGGCGATGCTGTCCACCACCTGGATGATGTCGGCGATGCGCGCCGAGGCCGAGCTGATGCTCTCCATGCTGCGCGCCACCGCGGCCACCGCCTGGTTGCTGTTGCTGCTCACCGCCAGCGCGGCGGCGGCATGCCGGGCCGCGCTCTGCGCCATCTCGGTGCTGGCGCGTATGGTGCTGGTGATCTGCTCCATCGACGAGGCGGTCTGCTGCAGATTGCTGGCCTGCGTCTCGGTGCGCGCCGACAGATCGGCATTGCCCTCGGAGATCGCCTGCGTGCCATGGTGCAGCTCGGTCACGCCGACGCGCGCGTCGCGCACGATGGACATCAGGTTCACGTTCAGCTGGGCCAGTGCGCGCGCGATCTGGCCCACCTCGTCGCGGCGTTGCTCGCTGAGGCTCTGGGTCAGGTCGCCGGCCGCCATGCGGTTGGCAAAGCTCACCAGCTTGCGCAGCGGTGCGATCGCCAGGCCGGCCAGATAGCTGCCGCCCAGCCAGGCGCACAGCGCCGCGACGGCGAGGCCCCAGAGCCAGCGCGGTGCGCCGGGCAGCGGCAGGCTGGCCAGGCCGAAGCCCAGCAGGGCCGGCAACGCCATCAGCAGACGCATGCGGCCCGCCAAGCCCGGCTGCAGGCGGCGGCGCAACTGCCCCAGCGAGGTCATGTTCACCAGCAGGCCTTCGTGCAGGCCCTGCGTGAGCCGGCCCTGGGCGGCCTGCGCCCGCATGCCGGCGTAGAGCTGCTCGGCCGCCGCGGTGGCCGCGGCGCTGGCCTCGGTGCGCACCGACATATAGCCGTTGGGCCGGCCGCGTTCGTCCAGCAGCGGCGTGACGTTGGCCTGCACCCAGTAGTAGTCGCCGTTCTTGCGGCGGTTCTTCACCAGCGCCGACCAGGGCTGGCCGCTCTGGATGGTGGCCCACATGTCGCGGAAGGCCTCGCTGGGCATGTCCGGGTGGCGTATCAGGTTGTGGGGCTGACCCAGCAGTTCTTCGCGCGTATAGCCGCTGACCTCGATGAAGGCCTCGTTGCAATACAGGATGCGGCCCTGCAGGTCCGTGGTCGAGACCAGCGTCTCGCCCTTGGGGAAGGGATATTCCCGCTGGCTTACCGGCGTGTTGACTCTCATGACACCTCCGCTTGTGCCGCCGATCCGTCCCTGTGGGGTCGATGGCTGTCCTTGCGATGGGGGGTGCTCTGATGGCACCGTGTCCGCTACATCGACTCTAGCAAGCGAGGCCTTGCGCGTCAGTGCATTCCTTGATTTAGGTCATGCAGATGGATGAAATGCAGAAGGCCCTGCGGAGCAGGGCCTTTCGTGGGCCTGAGTCAGGCTTTGCACATGCCGCAGGGCATGTGCGAAGTCCTGACTCAGTCCTCGTTCTTGAACACCAGCTTGACCTCGTGGGTCTGCTTCTCGCCCGAGGCTTCGAAGCGCCAGTCCATCAGCGCGGCGGTGACGGCCTTGTCGAACACCTTGCGGGGCTCGGCCTCGATGATGTCCACGGCCGAGACCTTGCCGTCCGGCTCGATCGCCATCTTGGCCTTCACCGTGCCGGTAGTGATCGACTTGCGCGAGGCCTCGGCGGGGAATTCGGGCGGCACCTTCTTGACGATCTTCGGCACCGCGGCATGGGCGCTGATGGCCAGGGCCAGCAGGGCGCAGCAGGCGGCGGCGGAACGGGTCAAGGTGTGGAAGGCTTTCATATCGGTTCTCTTCGTTACGGCAGGGAAAGGGTCTGGCCTGTTTCAGGCGGTGGTGGCGCGGAAGAAGCCCACCGCCTCGAGCAGGCGCGAGGAGCTGTTCTTGAGCGCGTCGGTGGAGCGCGAGAGGTCGTCCACCAGGGTGGTGTTCTGCTGCGTGGTGCGGTCCAGCTCGTTCATGGCCTGGTTCACCACGCCCACGCCGCTGGCCTGCTCCTGGGCCGAATGCGAGATCTCCTCGATCAGCTGGCCCATGTTGTTGACCTCGTCGACCACGCTGCGGATGGTGATGCCGGCGTTGTTGACCAGCGCCGTGCCGTTCTCCACCTTCACCGAGGATTCCTGGATCAGCACCTTGATCTCCTTGGCGGCGGCGGCCGAGCGCGAGGCCAGCGCCCGCACCTCGGAGGCCACCACGGCGAAGCCGCGGCCATGCTCGCCGGCGCGCGCCGCTTCCACCGCGGCGTTCAGCGCCAGGATGTTGGTCTGGAAGGCGATGCCGTCGATCACGCCGATGATGTCGCCGATCTTGCGCGAGCTGCTGCTGATCTCTTCCATCGTGGCCACCACCTGCGAGACCACCTGGCCACCGGCCGAGGCGGACTGGCGTGCCTTGGTGGCGATGCCGGCGGCCTTGCGGGTGAGTTCGCTGGCGCCGTGCAGATTGGAGGCGATCTGCTCCACCGAGGCGGCGGTGTTCTGCAGGCTGGCGGCCGAGCGCGCGGTGCGGTCGGAGAGGTCGACATTGCTGCCGGCGATCTCGCTGGAGTTCTGTGCTACCTCGCCGGCGGCCGAGCTGACGCTGCTGACCACGCCCGAGAGCGCGAGCTGCATGTCGCGCATGGCGTGCAGCATCTGGCTGAGTTCGTCCTGGCCGTCGGCCTCGATGTGCTGCGACAGATCGCCCGCGCTGATGGCCTGGGCCACATCCTTGGCCTGGCGCGCCGGCACCACGATGGAGCGCGCGATGGTGATGCCACCGCCGCCGCCGATCAGCACCGCCAGCACCACCAGCACGGCGGTCACGATGACGGAGTTGCCGGCGATCTCGGCACCCGACTTGGCCAGGCCGCTGGCGCTTTCGAACTGCAGATCGACCAGGCCCTTGAGGCCGTCCTGGTAGGCCTGTTGGGCCGGGCGCACATCGGTGATCAGGCTTTCGCGCGCCTCATCGGGCGAGGCGTCCTTCTGCACCTTCTGGAACCTGGCCACGGCGGCGAAGAACTTGCCCTGGCGCTCGCGCACCTGGCCCATCAAGTCCTTCTCCTTGGCGCCGTCCAGCGTGGCTTCCAGGCCGGCGAGCTGCTTCTCGCTGTCCTGCAGCGCGGCTTCGATGGCGGCGTTCTGCTTCTTGATCTGGCGCGCTTCGTCCAGCAGCAGCAGGTCGCGGGCGGCGCGTGCCACCACGTTGACATTGCCTTCCAGGGCGTTGGCGCTGGCGATCTTCACCAGGCTGGAATTGGCGGTACGGTCGAGATCCTTGGACAGGCGGTTGGCACTGTAGGCGCCGTAGCTGCCGATCGCGATCAGCAGCAGGATCAGCAGGGTGTAGCTCAGCGCCAGGCGTTGCCCGATGCGCAGTTGGGACAGAAGCTTCATCAGAAGTTCCCTCAGGTCGGAGTCTTGTAGGTTCGCTGCAGGCGATCAGCCTGCAGCCGGTTGTCGGAGCCCTTGTGCGGCTGCTGGATACGGGTAAACACGGGAGGGAATCTGGCGCTGTGACATCTGTCGCGGAATCTTCGGCCGTGTGCGAAACGGGTTGCATGACGGCTGTTGTGAGCGCCCTTGCGGCCGCCTCAACAGCAGCCCGGAGTGTGCCGGCGCGCGCCGCGCCGTGACACATTGCAACAATTCGGCGCCGTGACGTTTTCCGCGCTCGGCCGGGCCTTGATCCCCCGTTCGGGGGCTTGCTTGATCGCGTCTAAGGGTTAACGCGTGGCCTTGTGCTGCAGCACCTGCAGGGCCTGCACGGCGCCTGCCTGGTTGCCCCAGGCCTGGCGGATATAGCTGGCGATCGCGGCCAGCTCGGCCTCGTTCAACTGGCCCGCAAAGGGCGGCATGCCGTAGGGGCGCGGATGGCCCGGCGTGGCGGGCGCGAAGCCGCCCTGCAGCATCACGCGCAGCAGGTTGGTGGGCGGCTCCATCAGCACGGTGCGATTGCCGCGCAGCGCCGGATAGGCGCCGGGGCGGCCCTCGCCATCGCGGCCATGGCAGCTGGCGCAATGGTCGAGGTAGGCGCTTCGCCCTTGCGCGCGCAGCGCGGGCGCGGCGGCCTGGGCCGGCGGCCGCGGCCGTGCCTGCGGCGGCAGGGATTGCAGATAGCGCGCGATCGCGCGCAGGTCCGGCTCGCTGAGGTGGCGGGTGCTGCCCAGCACCACCTCGGCCATCGGCCCGAGGGCGCTGCCGGGCGCCGCCGTGCCGGTCTTCAGCCATTGCATCAGATCGGCCTCGGCCCAGCCGGCCACGCCGGCCTCGCGCCGGTCGTGCAGCGAGGGCGCGTACCAGCCCATGCCGGGCAGGGCGGCACCGCTGAAGTCCGCGGGGCCAGGTCTTGCGCCCAGTGCATTGCGCGGGCCGTGGCAGGCGCTGCAATGCGCCAGGCCCTGGCTCAGATAGGCGCCGCGGTTCCAGGCCGGGTCGCGGCCGGGCTCGGGGCGGTATTCGCCGGGGCGGAAGAACAGCGCGCGCCAGACCCACAGCGCGGCCTGCGTGTTGTAGGGGAAGCGCAAGCCATGGGCGCGCGCCGGCGCCACCACCGCCGGCAGGCTGCGCAGATAGGCATGGATGGCGTCGCTGTCGGCGCGGCTCAGCAGGGTGTAGTTGTCGTAGGGAAAGGCGGGGCTGAGCAGGCGCCCATCCCGGCTGCGGCCATGGTGCAGGGCGTTCCAGAAATCCTCGGCGCTCCAGCGGCCCAGGCCGGTGGCCGGGTCGGGGGTCAGGTTGGGGGCGAACACGCTGCCAAAGGGCGTGGGGATGGCGCGCCCGCCCGCATAGGCTTGGCCGCCGGCCTGGGTGTGGCAGCCCATGCAGTTGCCCACGCGCGCCAGGTAGGCGCCCTGC
>Ga0208519_100204_pt1 | contig 18926 bp, 9 predicted proteins | sample LakWasM130_HOW14_2_FD_183940 | JGI IMG/M metagenome (GOLD analysis project Ga0208519, IMG submission 183940) | Freshwater sediment methanotrophic microbial communities from Lake Washington under simulated oxygen tension - Sediment Metagenome... | ecosystem: Environmental > Aquatic > Freshwater >... | reverse complement strand
GCGCCAAGCTGCGCATCCTGCAGCGAGAAAAGGAGTTGGACTACCTGATCTTCGACGGCAGCAAGACCGCCCATGTGTTCCTGGACGACGTGCGCGTCGGCGATACGGTGGAATACGCCTATTCAATCACCGGCAGCAACCCGGTGTTCGCGGGCAAGCAGTTCGGCCAGTTCGATCTGCAATGGTCGGCACCAGTAGCCAAGCTGTATGCCCGCCTGATCTGGCCCAGCGCGCGGCCGCTCGCCATCAAGGCGCTCAACACCGACCTGCAACCGCGCCACCAGGCTGGTACCGAATACAGCGAGTACGAGTGGCAGTTAAACGGTCAGACCGCCCGTCGCCTGGACGCCGACACCCCCGCCTGGTACGACCCCTACCCTGCGGTGCAGTGGAGCGAGTACGCGCAATGGGGCGAAGTCGTGCAATGGGCCCTCCCCCTGTATCGGACGCCTGCCAACCTGCCGTCCAAATTGCGAGCCGAGGTGGAACGCATTGCGGCACGGCATGCGGGGCCGCGCGAACGCACGGCGGAAGCGCTGCGCCTGGTGCAGCGCGAGATCCGCTACCTCGGCGTGGAGGTAGGTGCGAACTCGCATGCACCGAATGCACCGGCCCTGGTGTACGCACGCCGTTTTGGTGACTGCAAAGACAAGACCCTGCTTCTGCTCACGTTGTTGCGCGCACTCGATGTGCAAGCCGATGCTGCGCTGGTGAACACGCAGCTACGCCAGGGCATTGCCGCCGGCCTGGCGCGGCCATCGGCTTTCAACCATGTGCTGGTACGGGCCAAGATCGACGGCCGGCCCTATTGGCTCGATGCAACGCGCAACACCCAGCCAGGGCCGCTGGAAAACATGGGCCAGACGAGCTTCGGGCTGGCCCTGGTGCTCGCGCCGCAGCAGCGCGACCTGCAGGACATGGCATTGAGCCCAGCCATGACCGTGCAGCGCAACGTACATGTGCTGCTGGATGCGCAGGCCGGCGTGGGTGAGGCCGCAACCATGACGGTCACCACCACGCTGCAAGGCCAGAGCGCCGAGCAGCAGCGCAGCGCCCTGGCGAGTGAGAACCGCCAAGAATTGCAGCAGCGCTACCTGAACTTCTACGCGCGTCATTACCCGGGCATCGCGATGCTGGCACCCTTCGAGGTCAAGGATGACGCGGATAGCAATCGGCTGGAACTCGTCGAGCACTATCGCATCGACGACTTCTGGGTCCACGAAGCCAAACGCAAGCGCCGGGAAGCCAGCATCGAAGTGCCCGAGCTGCTGAGCTATCTGCGCGCGCCACAAGAGAGCAAGCGCGACACGCCACTGGCGCTCGCCCACCCGCAGGACCTGACGCACGAGGTCGAGCTCCGGCTTCCGGAAGACTGGACGATCAAGAGCGAGACCGAGCTCATCGAGGATCCGGCCTTCGTGCTCAAGCGCGAGATCAAGGCCGAGGGGCGCACGCTCAAAATCGTCGATGGCTTCCGTTCCTTGCGCGATCACGTGGAGCCGGCCCAGGTGGCGGACTATGTGGCGGCACTGGATCGTGCACGCAATCTGGTCAACTACGTGGTCTACAAGGGCGACACCCTGCCGCCAGTGAGCGACGCCGCCGCTGGCAGTTTCAACCTGCCGCTGGCAATGACCGGCCTGATGTTGACCGGCTTGTGGATCTGGATCGCGCGGCGCTTGTGGGCCTGGGACCCTGCGTCGGCCGCGCAGGCGGCGGATCCCGCCCTGGCCGGCATGGCAGGCTGGCTGCTGCTGTTGGCGCTGTCGCTGTGTCTGCAACCGCTCATTGCCCTGCGCAACCTGCTGAACGCACTGCCAGCCTTCGGCGTCGAACGCTGGGCGGAATTGACCGTACCGGGCGGCGCGGCCTACCACCCCTGGTTGGCCGCGACCCTGATGGGCGAAATGGCGCTGATGACGGCGAAGCTGGTCTTCTTCCTGCTGCTGGCCCTGCTGTTCTACCGGAAGCGCCGCAGCTTTGTCCCTCTGTACATCGGGTTGATGTGGGCCATCCTGGCACTCACCGTCGGCGATCACCTGCTCGCGTCGCAGATCCCGGTGCTAGACCAGACGAAGCATGACAAGGAGATCACCGAGCTGGCGCGCAGCGCGCTGCTTCTGGCGCTCTGGACGGCCTACCTGAAACGCTCGGCACGCGTGCGCAGCACCTTTGTGCGCCAGCATGGCGCGGCGCCGCCAACCGCCGCGCCGGCCCCACCCTTGCCGGCCCTGGAGGCCGCAGCCGACTGAGCCTTGCGGGCCGCGTGCCTCAGTCGCTCACCAGCGCCTGTTCAGAGGTGAACACCAGGCGGCCATTGGGCAATACCGTCACGGCACTGGGCGCGTTGATGGCCCCGCCCGCGCCCGGCCTGAGCGCGGCAATGCCGCGCTGCCCGACCACCGTGCTCACGATGCCGGCGGCATTGATGCGTCGGATCGCGTGGTTCTCCTGGTCGGCCACGAAGAGATTGCCCTGCTGATCGAAGGCCAAGCCGACCGGACGGTTGAAACGCGCGTAGGGGATCTGATCGTCGGCGTAGGCGGGCGAGTTCAAGGCGCCCGCGAAGGTGCTGACCTTGCCATCCGGCGTGACCATCCGAATCGCATGGTTGTACTGGTCGGCCACATAGAGATTGCCCTTGGCGTCCAGGGCCAGACCGAGCGGATAGCTGAAGCGTGCTTGCTCACCTTGGCCATCTGCGGCGCCGCCCTGGTTGCTGGCTTTGCCGGCCAGCGTGCTGACCCGGCCATCCGGGGTGATCTTGCGAATCGTCTGGTTGAAGGTGTCGGCCACATAGACCGTGCCGTTGGCATCCACTGCGATGCCACTGGGCTGGAAGAAGCGCGCCTCACTGCCCTGGCCATCGGCACTGCCCGACTGCCCGGGCGCACCAGCCAGGGTACTGACGATGCCGGCGGGGCTGATCTTGCGTATCAACTGGTTGTAGGCGTCGGCAACGTAGAGGTTGCCGGCAAGATCGCGCGCCACCGCCGCGGGCCCGGAGAACAGGGCCGCGCGAGCGGCGCCGTTGACGAAGCCCGAGACGTCGCCGGCCCAGGTACTTACCGTGCCATCGCTGCCAACCCGTCTGATGCGTGAGTTGCTCTGATCCGCCACATAAACAGCGCCGCTGGCGTCGCTGCTCAGGCCCGTTTGACCCAAGTAGAAGCGCGCTTGGCTGGCATCACCGTCGATCTTGCCTGACTGCGGGCCGCGACCCGCCAAGGTGCTGACATCACCATTGCCGGCAAACTGCCGCAACGTGGCGGAGGCATATTCCACGAACACCAGATTGCCGTTGGGCATGCCTATCATGCCCATGCCACCATAGATCGTTGCCGCACGCCCGTTGCCGTCACGGCTGAGGGCATAAAGCCCCGAGTAGTCCGGCCCGCTCACGGCGGTCACGGCCATGCCGGCGCTGTTGATGCGCACCAGGCGGCTGAACTCCAGCACAAACAGATTGCCGCGGTTGTCAAAGGCCAGGGCATTGGGCGCATTGAAACGCGCCTCCGTGAGGCGATCGCCCTCGGCCGTGCCCGCCACATCGATCTGACCAGCGAACAGACTTACCTTGCCGGCGGGCGTCACCAGGCGGATCGCCGAGCCGTCGACGACCAGCAGGTTGCCAGCCGCATCAAGGGTCATGGGGCCGATGTTTGAAAATCGCGCCGCGGCGCCCACGCCGTCGGCCTTGCCCAATTGGCCAATGCTGCCCGCCAACGTGCTGACCTGCCCGTTCGGCAGCACCTTGCGCAGGGCCTGGCTCGCGTTGCCATCGCTCACATAAAGCGTACCCGCAGCGTCCAGCGCCAGGCCGCGGATGAAGGAGAAGCCTGCCTCCGCACCCGCCCCGTCCTTGGCCTGACAAAAGACACTGCCGGCCAGCGTCTCGACGACACCAGCCGCCGAGATCTTGCGGACCTGGCACGACTCGCCGACGTACAGATTGCCATCCGCGTCGCCAACCATCTGGTACATGTACTGGAAACGAGCCTCGGCAAGGCTGCCATTCACGACGCCCTGACTGTTGGGCTTGCCGGCATAGACCGAGGTCCTGCCATCCGCGTCAACGCGGCGTATCACCGCATTGCCCGTGTCCAACACGAAGTACTGCCCCTGGCGACCAGCCGCCACCGCCCAGGGCATGTTGAAGCGCGCGCTGGCGCCCTGCCCCTCCGCATAGCCTGGCCCACCCGGTGCGCCCGCGATGATGCGCACATTGGCCGCGATCTTCAGGACGGCCGCCTCGCTGGTGGTGCTGCCCGCCGGATTGCTGATCTGCACGCGGTAGCGCGCATCCGCGTCGGCCAGGGTCGTGCTGGGCAGCCTGATGCTGCTGGCGCCGGCACCCGGCACGTTCGCCCAGCTCAGGCCGCCGTCGATGCTGCGTTGCCATTGATAGGCCAGCGGCGCCGTGCCGTTGGCGCTAACGCCGAACATGGCCGCCGCACCGTTGCTGATGCTGGCCGCCTGCGGCTGCGCCGCGATGCTGGCCAGCAGCGGATCGACGGTCAGCACCGCGGCCTGACTTTCCACCGCGCCCAGCTGGTTGCCCACCACCACGCTGTAACGATCGCCGCTGGCCGCGTAGCTGGCTTGCAGGCTGTAGCTGGCGCCGTTGGCGTTGGCGATCGGCTGGCCGTTGCGCTTCCACTGGTAGCTGTAGGGCGCACTCCCGCTCGCCGTCACCCGCAGCGTCACCGCTGCCAGGTCGCTGACGCTGGTGGAGGCGGGCGCGCTGGTGATGGTCACCGGCACCGGCGTGACCTGCAGTGTCAGCACCTCGCTGCCGAGCGTGCCGGCCGGGTTGCTGAGCATGACCTGGTAGCGCGCCTGGTCGTCCTTCAGGTTCAGCTGCGGCGTCGTGTAGCTGGCCTCGGTGGCGCCGACAATGACGCTGCCGTCGCGCAGCCATTGGTAGCTGATCGGGCCGCTGCCACTGGCCACCACCGCGAGGCTCAGCGTGCCGCCATCGGCCACGCTGGTGGCCTTGGGCTGGCTGCTGATGCTCAGCGCGATCGGCGTCACCGTCAGCGCAGCCATGTTGCTGCTGGCACTGCCGCCCGGGCCGCTCACCAGCACCTGGTACTTGGCGCCGCTGTCGGTCAGGCTCAGCGCCGGCGTGGTGTAGCTGGCCTGGTTGGCGCCGACGATATTGCTGCCGTTGCGCTGCCATTGGTAGCTCAGCGGCGCCGTACCGCTGGCCGTGACGGTGAAGCTGGCCGTGCCGCCATCGATGACCCGTGCATCCTGCGGCTGCGTACCGATGCTGGGCGCCACCGCCGGTGCCGGCGGCGGCGCGGGCGGCACCGGCGGCGCTTCCGAGCCGCCCCCACCCCCACAGGCGGTGAGTTGGCCCAGGGCCAGGACAAGGGCGGGCAGGGACGGTAGGCGGCGCAGGATGGGCATGGCTGACAGGGGCGCTGGGCTGGGGGACATCCCGGGGCCATGAACGGCCACGGGCGCACCCGCAGGCGCGCCGCGAGACGCAAACATGCATGCACCACTGACCCTCCCTGACCCCGTTCAAACGCCGCGCCCTCGAAGGGCTGGCGCGCGGGATGCTTGCTTTACTTCTTGTGCGGGCAGTTTAGGCGGGCCGCTCCTTCACCCTCATCGGTATCAGCCCTGAAGCCAGCGCTTAGACTGGCCGCATGCCCATCACCCCGCCCCTGCACTCCCCCGCCGCCGAGCGCAACAAGCAGCCGATCCTGGATGCCCTGCAGGGCCTGCTGCCCGCCCAGGGCCGGGCGCTGGAGATCGCCGCCGGCACCGGCCAGCATGGCCCTCACTTCATGGCCGGCTTGCCGGCCTGGACCTGGCAGGCCACGGACCTGGAGCCGAGCCGCCTGGAGGCCATCGCCGCCTGGGCCGAGCTGGCGCCCGCCGACGTGCGCGCGCGGCTGCCGGCGCCGCTGCGGCTGGACGTGCTGGCCGAGCCCTGGCCCCTGGACGGGCAGCGCTACGAGCTGATCTTCTGCGCCAATATGCTGCACATCGCGCCCTGGCCCTGCTGCGCCGCCCTGATGCGGGGCGCGGCCCGCCACCTCGCGCCGGCGGGGTTGCTGGTGACCTACGGGCCCTATCTGGAGACCGACGTGCCGACGGCGGCCAGCAACCTGGCCTTCGATGCCGACCTCCGCGCACGCGATGCGACCTGGGGCCTGCGCAGCCTGGACGCGGTGCGTGGCGAGGCCGCAGCCGCGGGCCTGCAGTTGCAGCAGCGCATCGCCATGCCCGCCAACAACCTGCTGCTGGCCTGGCAACGGCTTCCGGTGGCCTGACCGATACTTGCCCGCTATGACACCCACCCTGGCGCCAGTACTGCCCACCGACGACGCCCTGCGCCATCAGCTGCACAACGAGGTGCACGCGCGCCCGCAGGCCCATATCCGCCTGCCGGCCCTGGTGGTCTATGTGGCGGTGCTCAACGAGGACGTGAGCCGCGAGCAGGAGCTCGCGCAGCTGCGCCTGCTGCCGGGCCAGCAAGACCTGGCCCTGGAGGCACTGCAGGGCAACTTCCTGCGCCTGCACATGGAGGGCGGCTTCACGGTGAAGTGGGAGCGCCACAGCGAATTCACGCGCTACTCGATCGTCCAGCCCCTGCCCGCCGAGGCCGGCCTGGACGCCGAGCGCCCGCACCTGGCGCCGGCCCTGCAGGTGGAGCCCGCCTGGCTGGCCGGCATTCCGGGCCGCACGGTGGCGGCGGTGAAGCTGGCGATGCTGGAGCATGAGATCGACGCGCCCGCCGAGGTGCTGGCGCGCGCGCAGCGCTGGCTGGGCGGCGGCGATGTGCTGGCTTCGCAAATGGGTGGAAGGACGGGAGCGGGCCGCGGCGGCATGGGCCATTCGATGGTGGTGACCGATCTGCAGCTGCGCCCCTGCGGCTTCGAACGCATGCTGGTGGTGTTCGCCCCCGGCACCACCGAGACGCGCGCCGGCCGCATCTCGCAGCGCCTGCTCGAGCTGGAGACCTACCGCCTGATGGCGCTGCGCGGCCTGCCCGCCGCCAAGGCGCTGGCGCCGGTGCTGGGCGAGGCCGAGGCCGCGCTGGTGCAGGTGACCGACCAGTTGGTGGTGAAGCAGAGCTCGGAGCAGGATCTGCTGGATGCGCTGATCGCCATCGCCGCCAAGGTGGAACGCGCCACCGCGCAGAACGCCTACCGCTTCTCGGCCACCCAGGCCTATCACGGCCTGGTGCAGCAGCGCATTGGCGAGCTGCGCGAGCGCCCCATCCCGGGCACGCAGACGTTGGGCGAATTCATGCAGCGCCGGCTCTCGCCGGCGATCGCCACCGTGGCCGCCACCGCGCAGCGCCTGGCCTCGCTGTCGGCGCGCACCGAGCGCGCCAGCGCCCTGCTGCGCACGCGCGTGGACATCGCGCGCGAGACCCAGAACCAGCAGCTGCTGGCCAAGCTGACGCGCGGCCAGGAGCTGCAGCTCAAGCTGCAGACCACCGTGGAGGGGCTCTCGATCGCGGCGATCTCCTACTACGTGATCAGCCTGCTGCTGTACGGCGGCAAGGCGCTCAAGTCGCTGGGCCTGCCGCTCAACCCCGAGCTGCTGGCGGGCGCCCTGATCCCGCTGGTGCTATGGGCGGTGTGGCGCGCCACCCGGAAGCTGCACGCAAAGCTGCATCACTGACAAGGATGGGCCGCGATCCACGCGGCAACGGCCGCGCGCTCGGCCTCGCTGTAATGCAGGCCCAGCTTGCTGCGGCGCCACAGCACGTCCTCGGCGCTGCAGGCCCATTCCTCGCGCATCAGGTAGCGCAGCTCGATCTCGTACAGGCCGGGGGCCACCTCTTGCCCCAGGTCGTCCGGCCGCACCGAAGCGCCCAGCACGCGCGCGATGCGCGAGCCATAGGCGCGGCAGAGGCGGTGCAGCAGGGGCATCGACAGATAGGGGTGGCGCGCAAACACGGCCTGCTGCAATTGCTCGAAATCCCGGTCCGGGCGGCGCGGCGTACCGATCCAGGCGCTGAGGTCGCCGCCGGGCAGGCTGGCCTTGGCGGTCCAGGGCTTGCGGCGCTCGCCCAGCATCTGCCCGATCAGATCCGCGGCATCCTCGGCGAGCTTGCGGAAGGTGGTGATCTTGCCGCCCCACACGCTCAGCAGCGGCGCGCCGCCCTCGGTATGGGTTTCCAGCAGGTAGTCGCGCGTCACCGCCGAGGGGTCGCCCGAGGCGTCGTCCAGCAGCGGCCGCACGCCCGCATAACTCCACACCACGTCGGCCGGCCGCACCGGCTCGGCCAGGTAGCGGCTGGCCTGGGCGCAGAGGTAGTCGATCTCGGCATGGCTGATCTGCGCCTTGGCCTGGCTGGCCAGCGCCTCGTCCGGCAACTCCACGTCGGTGGTGCCGATGAGGGTGAACTCGTGCTCGTAGGGGATGGCGAAGATGATGCGCTTGTCGGGGTTCTGGAAGATGTAGGCATGGTCGTGCGGGAAGCGGCGCCGCACCACGATATGGCTGCCCTTCACCAGGCGCAGGCTCTTGGTGGCGAGCTGCTCACCCTGGGCCGGCCGCGCCACCTCGCGCAGAAAGCTCTCGGCCCAGGGGCCGGCGGCGTTCACCAACGCGCGCGCATGCACCACGCGCTCGCCCTGCGGCGTGGCGATGCGGGCGCTCCAGCCCTCGGCACTGCGCTGCACCGCGGTGACGGGGCTGCGCGTCAGCACCTCGGCGCCCTTGTCGCGCGCGTCCAGCGCATTCAGCAGCACCAGGCGGGCATCGTCCACCCAGCCATCCGAATAGACGAAGCCGCGCGTGAACTCGGGCTTGAGCGGCTCGCCCAGCTTGGACTTGCGCAGCTTCACACCCTTGGAGCCGGGCAGCACGCGCCGGCGCGCCAGGTGGTCGTAGAGGAACAGGCCGATGCGAATCATCCAGGCCGGCCGCATCGCCGGGTCGTGCGGCATCACGAAGCGCAGCGGCCAGATGATGTGGGGCGCGCTCCGCAGCAGCACCTCGCGTTCCTGCAGCGCCTTGCGTACCAGCGAAAACTCGTAGTACTCGAGGTAGCGCAGCCCGCCGTGGATCAGCTTGGTGCTGGATGAGGAGGTGTGCGCGGCCAGGTCCTGCGCCTCGGCCAGCAGCACCTTCCAGCCGCGCCCGGCGAGATCGCGTGCAATGCCCGCGCCATTGATGCCACCGCCCACCACCAGTGCGTCAAAATGGTCCATCGCCTAACTCTAAGTCATTGCCATGAGCTATTTGCTTGCCCTTGACCAAGGCACCTCCAGTTCGCGCAGCATCGTGTTCGATACACGCGGTCATGTGGTGGCAATGGCACAGCGCGAGTTCCGCCAGATCTACCCGCAGCCGGGTTGGGTGGAGCACGACGCCGAGGAGATCTGGGCCAGCCAGCTGGCCACCGCGCGCGAGGCCCTGGCCAAGGCCGGCATCGCCGCCGGCGAGGTGCTGGCCCTGGGCATCACCAACCAGCGCGAGACCACCCTTTTGTGGGACCGCCGCACCGGCGCGCCCCTGCACCATGCGATCGTCTGGCAGGACCGCCGCACCGAGCCCCTGTGCGCCGAGCTGCGCGCGCAAGGCCTGACCCCGCTGGTGAGCGCGCACACCGGCCTGGTGATCGACCCCTATTTCTCGGGCACCAAGGTGCGCTGGCTGCTGGACCATGTGCCGGGTGCGCGGGCGCGCGCCGAGCGCGGCGAGCTGGCCTTCGGCACCGTGGACAGCTGGCTGGTCTGGAAGCTCACGCAGGGCCGCGTGCACGCCACCGACGTCAGCAATGCCGCGCGCACCATGCTGTTCGACGTGCGCAGCAACCAATGGGACCAGGGCCTCTGCGAGGCCCTGGAAGTTCCTCTTGCCTTGTTGCCCGACGTGTTCCCCTCCGCGCACCCATACGGCCAGGTCGCCGCCGAGCACCTCGGCGCCGCGATCCCGATCGGCGGCATCGCCGGCGACCAGCAGGCCGCCCTGTTCGGCCAGGCCTGCTTCAAGGCCGGCATGGCCAAGAACACCTATGGCACCGGCTGCTTCATGCTGATGCACACCGGCGGCCAGCTGCAGCACTCGCGCAACGGCCTCATCAGCACCGCCGCCGCCCAGGTGGACGCGCAGCCCGCCTACGCGCTGGAGGGCAGCGTCTTCATCGGCGGCGCGGTGGTGCAGTGGCTGCGCGACGGCCTGCATGCCTTCCCCGCCAGCGGCGATGTCCAGGCCCTGGCCGAGAGCGTGCCCGACGCCGGCGGCGTGATGTTCGTGCCCGCCTTCACCGGCCTGGGCGCGCCCTACTGGAACGCCGAGGCGCGCGGCGCCATCGTCGGCCTGACGCGCGGCAGCAGCATGGCGCATATCGCGCGCGCCGCGCTGGAAAGCATCGCCTTCCAGAGTGCCGCCCTGCTGCAGGCCATGAGCGCCGATGCGGTGGCCGCGGGCGGCGCGCCGGTGTCCGAGCTGCGCGTGGATGGCGGCGCCTGCGTGAACGATCTGCTGATGCAGTTCCAGGCCGATCTGCTGGGCATCCCGGTGCTGCGGCCCAAGGTGATCGAGACCACCGCGCTGGGCGCCGCCTATCTGGCCGGCCTGGGCACGGGCGTCTACCAGGGGCTGGAGGAACTGGCCGGCCATTGGCAGACCGAGCGCGTCTTCCATCCCACGCTGGCACGCGAGCGCGCCGCCGAACGCATGGCCGCCTGGGAGCGCGCGGTGCGCCAGGCCACCGCGGCTTGAACGCTTCATCCCGCCGATTCGACGCCTGATCGCAGGCGGGCTGCGCGGCGTGGCCGACACGCCAAGAATGCGGCACCGCATCGACAGGAGCCGCCCATGAACAAGATCGTGTTTGCCCTCGGCACGCTGGCACTGGCCTGCCTGCCCCTCTGCAGCCAGGCCGCCGCCAAGCCCGAGGTTGAAGTGATGGTGCTGGGCAGCTACCACTTCGGCAACCCCGGCCAGGACATCGTCAACACCCAAGTCGACGACGTGCTGAGCCCGCGCCGCCAGGCCGAGCTGCAGGCGCTGACGCGCCAGCTCGCGCGCTTCCGGCCCACCAAGCTGATGGTGGAGCGCGAGGCCGATCAGTTCCCGGGCCAGCAACTGCCCGCCTATGCCGCCTGGCGCGCCGGCCAGCGCCGCGAGGTGCGCAACGAGGTCGAGCAAGTCGGCTACCGGCTGGCCGAGCAACTGGGGCACGAGGCCGTCTACGGCGTGGACGCCGACGGCGACTTCCCCTTCGAGGCGGTGCAGACCTTTGCCAAGCAGCATGGGCAGGAGGCGCAGCTGCAGGCCCAGCTGGACGCGCTGCAACGGCGCAACAAGGCCGTCGAGCAAAGCCTGGCCCATGCCAGCATCAGCCAGTTGCTGGCCGCGTTCAACCGCCCGCAGGCGATTCTGGCAGACCACCAGTTCAACAGCATCGCGCTGCGCTATGGGCGCGCGGCCGAGCAGCCCGGCGCCGAGCTCTATGGCCAATGGGCGCTGCGCAATGCGCGCATCTGTGCCCGCATCGTGCAGCTGAGCCAGCCGGGCGATCGCCTGCTCGTGCTCTTCGGCGCCGGCCACAGCTACTGGCTACGCCAATGCGTGCAGGAACAACCCGGCTGGAAGCTGGTGGAGGCGCTGCCCTATCTGGAAGGGCGACGCTGAGCGGCGCGCTCAGGCCGCGATCAGCCAGCCGGTGATGGCGGTGCGTTCGCCTTGCGCAAACGGCGGCACGTAGGAAACGAAGTGCTGCTGCGGCACGCGGAACAGCGAGAGCGAATTGAAGTGCGGGAAGTAGCTCTCCAGCACATCGCCCTGCGGCCCCGTGAAGTGCAGCAGGCCACCCCAGTCGGCGCGCCAGTTGCGCGTCAGATTGATCACATAGGCCAGGCGCCGGTTCTCGGCGTCCACATGGTCGTCATGCACCACCAGGAAGTTGCCGCGCGTGTACATGGTGGCCTGCGCATAGACCCGGTTGATGTCGGTGACGCCGGTGATCCGGCGTATTGACGCCAGGAACTCTTCGTCGGCCATCCATCGCATGAAGCGCGCCAGCAGATGGCTCTCGCCGCGCTTGGCGGCGGCCACCAGCGAGTCGGTGCAGAAGGAGAACTGGAATTCCTGGCTGGCCACCAGGTTGATGCCCTCCACCAGCATGGCGCGCTGTTCGGCGCTCAGCGAGCGCAGCTGCTCGCCACTCAGCACGCGGTCGCCATTCACGTCGCGATAGGTCAGCGCCCAGTCGATCTCGTCGACGGCCCGGCTGAGCGCCTCAACCACCGCGGGTTCGAAGAAGTCGCGAATCAGCAAGCGCCCGTCGCGCTGGAAGGCGCGCCCGAGTTGCTCGATATCGAGTTGGGGGTTGATGTACTGCATTGCCTTGCTCGCCTGTAAAAAAGGGCAGGCCCGAAGGCCTGCCCTGTGCTCTCACATCAGCCTGCTCAGAACTTGTAGTTCGCGCGCAGGTAGTAGGTACGGCCCTTGACGTCGGCATAGGTCGGGTCGAAGCCGACCTGGAAGTAGTCTTCCTGGACGGTGACCGGCGGCTTCTTGTCGAACAGGTTGCGCACGCCCACGGTGATGGCCAGGTTCTTGATGCCCTTGTACTGGCCTTGCAGGTCCCACAGGTCGTAATGATCGACCTGCTTGACCTTGTCGTAGTCCTCGTAGCCGCTCTGGCGGAAGTAGCGCACGCCGGCCGCCCAGGCACCGGAATCCCAGTCCAGGGTGTAGACCTGCTTCAGACGCACCACCGGACCGCCCTGGTCATACTTGCCCAGGTTGTCTTCCAGCGCGCCGGTCACGACATTGGTCTTCGTGCTCTTGGTCAGGTAAGTACCTTCCCAACCCGGCGTGAAGGTGCCCATGGAGGAACGGAAGCGGTACTTGGCGCTCAGGTCGAAACCGGATGCCTGCTGCTTGCTGAGGTTCTCCAGCGACGCGTTCACGTAGTCCAGATAGCCCTGGGCATTCAGGATCAGGCGGTTCGCGTAGACCGAGGAGCTGGTGGTCGGGCCGGTCTGGTTCTTGTACCAGTCCTTCATGATGTCGTCGCCCGTCAGCGAATCGATGCCATCCGTCAGCTTGATGTCGAAGTAGTCCACTTCCAGGGACAGATCCTTCATCGGCTCGAACACCATGCCCAGGGCGGTGGTGCGCGACTTCTCGGGCTTCAGGTTGGGGTTGCTGTGGTTGATGGCCGTCAGCTGCGTATCGCAATAGTTGGGGTTGGGCTTGTTGGCGCAACCGACCAGCGTGTTGTAGTACGGGTCGTTGAAGTTGCCGGCCAGGTTGGTGCCGGCCGCCGGGGCGTACATATTGTCCAACGCCGGAGCGCGGAAGCCCTTGCCCACCGAGGCGCGCAGCAGCAGCGTCTTGCTGGGGGTCCAGCGCAGGCTCACCTTGGGGCTGGTGGCCGACATGTCGGGCGACGAGAACTTGCCGTCACGCGACTCGCCCGAGGCACCGCTGTAGCGGTCGGTACGCACCGCCAAGTTCAGCTCCACGTCCTTCAGCACGGGCATGTTCAGCTCGCCGTAGAAGCCCTGCGTCTTGCGCTGACCCTGCACCTTGCCGGCATTGCCCGAGCCACCGACGATGTCGCCGGAGCCGGCAATCTCGGAGTAGCCGTCGAGGTACTTTTCCTTGCGCAGATCCAGGCCCACCGCGACGGCGGCGTTGCCACCGGCCAGGGCGAACAGCTCGCGCGTCACCGAGAAGTCAAAGCCATCGGTGTCGGTGTGCGAACGGCGGTTCTCACCCGAGAGCTCGGCCGACTTCAGCAGCTTGAGGCCGGCTTCGTCGTTGGGGCCGAACGGGTTCACATTGCCGGTCTTCAGCACTTCCACCAGCTTGGTGTCGGAGAAGTTGCCGGTCAGGAAGGTCTCGACCGCCTTCGACTTGGCCTTCATCAGACCCAGCTTGTAGTCGAAGCCCGCCACGGTACCCTCGGCACCGACCAGGAAGCGGGTCATGTCGTTGGTGGTCTTGGTCAGGCGCTGACCGCCGTCCACCATACGCCAGGCGATGATCAGGTCACCGCGATAGCCGGGCTGGGCAGCTTCCACCGCCGCGGTGGGGTAGTACTTGCCGCCGGCGGGGTACAGGTAGTCGGGACGACCGGTGGTGCTGGACGGCGTTTGCGACGAACCGAAGGTGATCTCGTTCTTCGAGTAGGCAAACTCGGTGAACAACATGTGGTCGTTGTTCAGTGCCAGCGTGGCACGTGCCAGCGCGCCGGTACGCTCGGAGGCCGGCGAGATGTCGATCTTGGCGCTGTAGTCGTAACGGCAGTTGGAGCCGCCCTTGAAGCTGTCGGGCGGTGCGCAGTTCGGGAAGCCCGGGGCGCCCGGCACGAAGTTGCCTTCGTCCGCGGTGTAGGCATTGGCCGGGAAGGTGTTGCCCGAGGACTTCACCACACCGATGTCGGGGCGATTACCGGTCTTGGAGAACTCGCGGTCGCTGGCCCGGATGACGTCGTACTTCTGGTAGCTGAAGGTGCCCAGGATGTTGAACTTGTCCTTGGCCATGTCGCCAAAGCCGAAACCGCCCTGGAAGCCCGTGACCTTGCCGCCGGTGTGTTGCGGGGACTCATAGGAAGCGGTGATGTCGCCGCCCTGGTAGTCCTTGCGCGTGATGAAGTTGATCACGCCGCCGATGGCGTCGGAGCCATAGGTCGCCGAGGCGCCGTCGCGCAGCACTTCGATGCGCTCGATCGCCGCCAGCGGGATGGCGTTCAGGTCCACGCCCTGGCCGGCAAACGGGTAAGGCGTCAGACGACGGCCGTTCAGCAGCACCAGCGTACGCTCGCGGCCCAGGCCGCGCATCGAGGCGCCGGTCTGGCCGGTGGCGTTCGAGTCGCCGATCGACTCGCCCATCGAGCGGCCGCCGCCGTTGTTGGAGCTCAGGCGATCCACCAGCTCCTGCACATTGGAGGCGCCGGACTTGTCGATGGTCTCGCGGTTGATGACCGTGACGGGCACCGAGGTCTCGGCATCGATGCGCTTGATGGACGAACCGGTGATGGTGACGCGCTCAAGCGAGCTGTCCTGGGCATGTGCCGGCAGGGCCAGCATGCCCGCATAGGCCAGGGCCAATGCGCTGCAAAGGCGGGTTGATTTCAACATGTACTTCACTCCTGCGAATGAGATTGGGGTTCGCTGCGGGACGCCGTTCTGACGCGGCCATTAGGGAAAGCTCCCGCGGCGAGGGAGCCCGGATTTTTGGCCCGCTGCAGTGCAGCAAGCCCCTAGGAAAACCCTTCAAAGTTGCGCCAATGCCGCAGTCCGCCGCCGGACGGTGCTGCCCCATGAAAAAACCCCCTAACACCTGGGGTGCTAGGGGGTGTCGAACGGCATGGGTTGCCGCCCGGATGCGGCGCGCCGGACGCTACTTGAACTGGTAGTTCGCGGTGGCGTACCAGAAGCGGCCGCGCGGGTCGGTGAAGGAGCCGGCAAAGCCGGTGGCATGCGAGCCGTAGCTGGACACCGCGGTGAACGGCGCCGCCTGGTCGAAGATGTTGCGCGCGCCCAGGCGCAGGTTCAGGCTGGCCATCGGTTTCCAGCTCACGGCCAGGTTCCAGCGGCTGCTGTCCTTGACCTTGTGCTCGGCGGCCACGCCCACGTTGGCCTCCACCAGGCCGGCCGATTCGGTCCAGCCCTTCACGAAGTTGTTCTCCAGCGTCACGCCCCAGTTGCCCAGCGCATAGTCGAAGGCCAGGGTGTGCTGCCAGCGCGGCACCGGTTGCACGCCGGCGCCATCGCCCGCCGTGCCCTCGTAGCTGACGAAGGGCGTGCCCTTGCCGTTCTGCTGCTTCCACTCGGCGATATAGGTGCCGTTGAAGCTGGCCGAGAGCTTGCCCATCTCGCCCAGCGCCCAGCTGCTGCGCACATCCAGGTCCAGGCCCGAGGTCTTGAGCTCGCCGAGGTTCTCCACCGGGGTCTCGATATAGCTGATGAAGCCGTTGGCGAGGCGGTGGATGCGGCCCTTGTACTTGTTGTACAGATCGGTGCTGGCCATGATGGCGTCGCCGCCGATGGTGCCGATCTGGTCGCGCTTCTGGATATGCCAGTAGTCCAGCGCCACGGTGAGGTTGCGCATCGGCTCCAGCACCATGCCGAAGGCGTACTGGCGCGACTTCTCCGGCTTCAGGTTCGGGTCGGAGAACAGGCGCACATTGAACTGGGTCTCGCAGCGCGGGTCGCCCGCAAAGCCGGCCGGGCAGTCGGGGTCGACCAGCGAGTTGGCGGTGTTGGTGAAGGCGGTGGGGCTGTGCACGTCCCACAGCGTGGGCGCGCGGAAGCCGGTGCCCACGCTGGTGCGCAGCAGCAGCTCCTTCATCGGCTGGAAGCGCAGCGCGGCGCGCGGGTTGAAGGTCTTGCCGAAGTCGCTGTACTTGTCATAGCGCAGCGCCACCGTGCCCTCCCAGCCCTTGGCAAAAGGCATCGAGAGTTCGCCGAACACCGCGTAGATATTGCGCGAGGCCACGGTGCGCGGCACCGAGCCCTCGCCGCCGATGTGCAGGCCCTGCTCGTAGTCCGGGTTGACCGGGTTGTCGTTGGCCTTCTCCTTGCGCAGATCGGCGCCCAGGGCCACCGCCATATTGCCGCCGGCCATGGGCATCAGCTCCTTGCTGATCTTGCCGTCCCAGGCGATCGTCGTGCCCTTGGATTCGCGCATGCGCCCTTCCATGCGCGCCGCGTCGAGCAGGGCCGTGCCGTCGGCATCGGTGGGGCCGAAGGGGTTGACCTTGCCGCTGGCCAGGGCGGTGATGAAGCGGCCCTCGTGCAGGTAGTTGAAGTAGTCCAGCGAGCCCTTGGCCTGCGAGAGATTGACGGCGGTGTCGTAGTCCCAGCCGGCCCACAGGCCGCTCGCCCCCACCACCAGGCGCATCTGCTCGTTGGTGTTGTCGTTGATGCGCGGGCCCACGTTCACCGAGCGCATCGCGATCTCGGTCATGCCGTTGCCCAGGGTGTCGAACTGCGCCGGCGTGTAGCCCAGGCTCAGCAGCAGATCGCGCGGGAAGTACTTGCTGTTCACCGGCAGCGCGAACGAGGGGTAGGTGCCGTCGGCCTTCACATGGCCGGCGGTGGAGTCGATCGGCACCGCGGCGGTGCGGCCGATGCTGTGGTTGCGCGCGAACGAGGCCTCGACGAAGAGCTGGTGGTCGGCGTTGAGCGCGAAGGTCAGGCGGCCGAACAGATCGGCCTTGTCGGAGTCGGGCACGTTCTCCTGCATGGCCGGGTAGATGAAGCGGCAGCGCTTCTTCGCCGTGCCATTGGGGGTAGTGGTGCTGCGCACCTGCACGATGGTGTAGTCCGGATCGCAGGCGCTGAAGTTGGCGCCGGCGTTGGCATAGGCGCCCGGCGAGATGTCGAAGTCCACCAGCCGGCCGGGGAAGGCGCGGCCCGAGGTCGGCGGGTCGGAGCCCGGCACCTCGTCGGCATTGCGCAGATAGAGCTTCTGGTCGATGGCGCTCAGCTTGGTCTGCTTCTTCACATTGCCGGTGACCAGCAGGTTGTAGCCATCGGCGCCCAGATTGCCCATGCCGAAGGCCAGGCTGGCGCCGGTCTCGCGCCCGCCTACGCCCTTCTCGGTATCGCCATAGCGCAGCGTCAGCTCGCCCTTGTTGTAGTCCTTGCGGGTGATGAAATTGATCACCCCGCCCACCGCGTCGGTGCCATAGATGGCCGAGGCGCCATCGCGCAGCACCTCGATGCGCTCGATGGCGGCGAAGGGAATGCTGTTGAGGTCCACCGCCGCCGCGCCGCCGATCGAACCGAAGGGATGGTTGGCCAGGCGCCGGCCGTTCAGCAGCACCAGGGTGGAGTTGGCGCCCAGGCCGCGCAGATTGGCATTGCTGGTGGCATAACCCGCACCCTGCGTGCCATCCGAGAACATCGCGGTGCTGGCCGAGACGCGGCGCAGAATGTCTTCGACGCTGGTGGCGCCGCTCTTCTCGATCTGGTCGCGCGTGATCACCGAGACCGGCAGCGCGGTCTCGGCCTCCAGGCGCTTGATCGAGGAGCCCGTGACGGTGACGCGCTCCATGGTGGTTTGCTGGGCCTGGGCCGGCAGGGCCCACAGGCCGGCGAGACCCGAATAAGCCAGCGCCAGCGCGCTGCACAGCCGGGTGGACTTGCTGATGTTCATGTGGACGACTCCTTGCGAGGGACGGTGAAGCACCATTCTTCGATCGCCCACAAGGCGCAGAAAGCCTGGGAAATCCCCCGAAGTTGCGCCCGCACCGCAATCTTTTGACACTCCTCGATCGCGGGTTTGAGCAGTAGGCATCGGCCTTGTGAGGGACAGGCCCGAAAACCAGGCGCCGATGCACAGATGCCGCTGGTCATGCCGGCGTGCCAGCAGGCATCAGACTTTTTTGTTTCAGAAACCCAGGCTTGCGCCCGCACCCAGTAGGGTGGCCACACCGAGGATGCCGAAGATCATGGCCGCCAGCCCGTGCACCAGGCGCAGCGGGATCTTGTGGGCGATGCGATCGCCCAGCAGCACCGCCGGCACGTTGGCGATCATCATGCCCAGCGTGGTGCCCGCCACCACCGCCACCAGGGCGTCGAAACGGGCCGCCAGCGCGACCGTGGCAACCTGCGTCTTGTCGCCCATCTCGGCCAGGAAGAAGGCCACGATGGTGGTGCCCAGCACGCCCAGCTTGAGCCCCTTGCCGCCCTCCACCTCGTCGTCGATCTGATCCGGGACGAGGGTCCAGATGGCCATCGCCACAAAGCCCAGGCCCAGCACCCAGCGCAGCGTGCCGGGGCTCAGCAGGGCGGTGATCCAGCTGCCCAGGGCGCCGGCACCGGCATGGTTGACGAGGGTGGCGATCAGGATGCCCAGGCAGATCGGCAGCGGCTTGCGAAAGCGCGCAGCCAGCAAAAAGGCCAGCAACTGGGTCTTGTCGCCGATTTCGGCGAGGGCCACCAGACCGGTGGAGACGAGAAAGGCTTCCATTGAGA
>Ga0208519_100202_pt1 | contig 20004 bp, 17 predicted proteins | sample LakWasM130_HOW14_2_FD_183940 | JGI IMG/M metagenome (GOLD analysis project Ga0208519, IMG submission 183940) | Freshwater sediment methanotrophic microbial communities from Lake Washington under simulated oxygen tension - Sediment Metagenome... | ecosystem: Environmental > Aquatic > Freshwater >... | reverse complement strand
GAGGGCGCCACAAGCGCCCGCGCCCTGTGTATGGTTCAGTGAAGTCTCCTCGCGAGACGCTATTCGAGGTAAACGATATGTGCGGCATCGTCGGTGTGATCTCCCAGGCGCCCGTCAATCAGCTGATCTACGACGCCTTGCTGCTGCTGCAGCACCGCGGGCAGGATGCGGCCGGCATCGTCACGATGCAGGGCAACAAGTGCTTCATGCACAAGGCGCGCGGCATGGTGCGCGACGTGTTCCGCACCCGCAATATGCGTGCGCTGCCCGGCACCACCGGCCTGGGCCAGGTGCGCTATCCCACCGCGGGCAATGCCTACAACGAGGAAGAGGCCCAGCCCTTCTACGTCAACGCGCCCTTCGGCATCGTGCTGGTGCACAACGGCAACCTCACCAACGCCCATGCGCTGAAGAAGGAGCTGTTCGACATCGACCGCCGCCACATCAACACCGAGAGCGATTCCGAGGTGCTCTTGAACGTGGTGGCGCATGAGCTGGAAATGGCGGCGCGCGACCTGCCGCTGACGCCCGAGGAAGTGTTCAAGGCGGTGCGCGCGGTGCATCGCCGCATCAAGGGTTCGTACGCGGTGATCGCGCTGATCGCCGGCCACGGCCTGCTGGCCTTCCGCGACCCCTATGGCATCCGCCCGCTGTGCTTCGGCAAGGCCGCGGACGGCGAGTACATGGTGGCCAGCGAGAGCGTGGCCCTGGAGGGCACCGGCCATCAGCTGGAGCGCGACGTGGCGCCCGGCGAGGCCCTCTTCATCGACACCAAGGGCCAGTTGCACACCCAGCAATGCGCCGAGAACCCGACGCTCAATCCCTGCATGTTCGAGTTCGTCTACCTGGCGCGCCCGGATTCGGTGATGGACGGCATCTCGGTCTACCAGGCCCGCCTGAACATGGGCGAGACGCTGGCGCAGCGCCTCATCTCCACCATGCCGCCGAGCGACATCGATGTGGTGATCCCGATCCCCGAATCGAGCCGCCCCTCGGCGATGCAGCTGGCGCACCGCATCGGCAAGCCCTACCGCGAGGGCTTCGTGAAGAACCGCTATGTGGGCCGCACCTTCATCATGCCGGGGCAGGGCGCGCGCAAGAAGTCGGTGCGCCAGAAGCTCAATGCGATCGGCCTGGAGTTCAAGAACCGCAATGTGCTGCTGGTGGATGACTCCATCGTGCGCGGCACCACCTCCAAGGAAATCGTGCAGATGGCCCGCGAGGCCGGCGCACGCAAGGTCTACCTGGCCTCGGCCGCACCGCCGGTGCGTTATCCCAACGTCTATGGCATCGACATGCCCACCAAGGAAGAGCTGGTGGCGCACAACCGCACGATCGAAGAGATCCGCCAGTTCATCGGCGCCGATGCGCTGATCTACCAGGACGTGGATGCGATGAAGCGCGTGGTGGCCGCGCTCAAGCCGGGCCTGGCCGGTTTCGAGGCCTCCTGCTTCGATGGCCACTACATCACCGGCGACGTCAGCGCCGAGGACTTCGCAACCATGCAGGAGCAGCGCAAAAGCCAGGGCGACGAGGAAGATGGCCCGGCGCGCAGCCGCCTGGCCTTGCAGAGCCGCACCGAGGGCTGATGGCATGAGCGACGAAGAAGAGCGCCGCATCGCGCGTGCGCGCCTGCCTGAGGGCCTGCGGCCCGAAACGCTGGCGGTGCGCACCGCGCTGGCGCCCAGCCAGCATGGCGAGAATTCCGAGGCCTTGTTCCTGACCAGCGGTTTTGTGCAGCCCGACGCCGAGACCTCGGCGAGCCGCTTTGCCGCGTCGGAAGACTTCACCTATTCACGCACCAGCAACCCGACCGTGCGCAGCTTCGAGGCGCGTCTGGCAGCGATGGAAGGCACCGAGGCGGCGGTGGCGACGGCCACCGGCATGAGTGCCATCCTGCTGCTCATCATGGGCCTGCTGAAGGCGGGTGACCATGTGGTCTGCTCGCGTTCGGTGTTCGGCTCGACCATCAACCTGTTCGCCAAGGAGTTCGCCAAGTTCGGCGTCGAGACCTCCTTCGTCTCGCAGACCGATCTGGACGAATGGCGCGCCGCGATCAAGCCGACGACCAAGCTCTTCTTTGCCGAGACGCCGACCAATCCGCTGACCGACATCTGCGACATCCGCGCGCTGGCCGACATGGCCCATGCCGCTGGCGCGCTGCTGGTGGTGGACAACAGCTTCTGCTCGCCGGCGCTGCAGCGGCCGGCCGAACTGGGCGCCGACGTCGTCATGCACTCGGGCACCAAATACCTGGACGGCCAGGGCCGCGTGATGGCTGGTGCGCTGTGTGGCGGCGAGAAGTTGATCAAGGACGTGTTCGGACCGGTGATCCGTACCGCCGGCATGACGCTCGCGCCATTCAATGCCTGGGTGGTGCTGAAGGGGCTGGAGACGTTGGGCGTGCGCATGAAGGCGCATTGCGAGAACGCGCTGAAGGTCGCGCAATGGCTGGAGGCGCGGCCCGAGGTCGCGCGCGTCTACTACCCGGGCCTGGCGTCGCATCCGCAGCATGAATTGGCGATGCGCCAGCAAGGCGGGCAGGGCGGGGCGGTGGTGTCCTTCGACCTGAAGGGTGCCACGCCCGAGGCCGCACGCGCAGCTGCCTTCCACCTGATCGACAGCACCCGCGTGATCTCGATCGCCACCAATCTGGGTGATACCAAGTCCATCATCACCCACCCGGCCACCACCTCGCACGGACGCCTGAGCGAGGCTCAGCGTCAGGCGGCCGGTATCGGGCAAGGCCTGATCCGGCTGGCCGTCGGCCTCGAGCATGTGGACGACATCACCGACGATCTGCTGCGCGGCCTTTCCACCTTGAAGAACCGATGAGCCAACAAGCCCCCACCCCCATCCGCACCCGTATCGCGCCGTCGCCCACCGGCTTTCTGCATCTGGGCACGGCCCGCACGGCCCTGTATTCCTGGGCCTATGCCAGGCACTACGGCGGCCAGTTCGTGCTGCGCGTGGAAGACACCGACGTGGCCCGTTCCACCCAGGATTCGGTCGACCAGATCCTGGCCGCGATGAAGTGGCTGGGCCTCGACTATGACGAAGGCCCGATCTACCAGATGCAACGCCTGGAGCGCTACCAGGCCGTGGTCGAGCAGATGATCGCGGCCGGCACGGCCTACCGCTGCTATTGCACGCCCGAGGAGCTGGACGCGATGAAAGCCGCCCAGGAAGCACGCGGCGAAAAGCGCCGTTACGACGGCACCTGGCGCCCCGAACCCGGCAAGCAGCTGCCGGTGGTGCCGGAGGGCGTGAAGCCGGTGGTGCGTTTCAAGAACCCGGTGAGCGGCGATGTGGTTTGGGACGACGTGGTCAAGGGCCCGATCAGCATCAACAACCGCGAGATCGACGACCTCATCATTCTGCGCACCGACGGCGTGCCCACCTACAACTTCGCCGTGGTGGTGGACGATTGGGACATGAAGATCAGCCATGTGTTCCGTGGCGACGAGCATGTCAACAACACGCCCTGGCAGATCAACATCTTCAATGCGCTGGGCGCGCCGCTGCCCAGGTTCGGCCATATGCCGGTGATCCTGGGCGACGATGGCCAGAAGCTCTCCAAGCGCCGCGGTGCGGTGAGCGTGACCGCCTATGAAGAGGCCGGCTACCTGCCCGAGGCGATGCTGAACTACCTCTCGCGCCTGGGCTGGAGCCATGGCGACGACGAGTTGTTCACGCGCGAACAACTGGTGAGCTGGTTCGATGGCAGCCACCTCAACAAGAGCCCGGCTCAATGGGATCCCGCCAAGCTGGAGTGGGTGAACAGCCAGTACATCAAGCAAGCGGACGATGGTCGCCTGGCCCTGTTGGTGGCCGAGCAACTGGCCAAGCGTGGCGTGCAGACCGACGCGGCGCGCTTGCCTGCCATGGTGGCGCTGTACAAGGATCGTTGTGCCACCACCGTGGCCCTGGCCGATTGGCTGGCCATGTACTTTGGCCCGGTCGTGCCGAATGCGGAAGAACGCGCCGCCCACGTGACCGAGGCGGTGGGGCCGGCATTGGCAGCGCTGGCCGACAAGTTCGCCGGCCTCGAATGGAACAAGGCCGCGATTCAGGCCGCCATCAAGGAAGTCATCACGGCGCATGGGCTGAAGATGCCGCAACTGGCGATACCCGTGCGCGTGTTGGTGTGCGGCCGCGCCCAAACTCCCTCGGTGGATGCGGTGCTGGAACTGTTCTCAAAAGAAATTGTGATCGAACGCTTGCGCTCCTTGTAAAAATCGTCCTATAATCTATGTCTCGCTTGAACAGCGCGATACACAAAGAGTCGCAAGCAGCTTGGCAGACGGAATATGTCGAAGAGCAGTTTGCAGGTTCCGAGGGGGTATAGCTCAGCTGGGAGAGCGCTTGCATGGCATGCAAGAGGTCAGCGGTTCGATCCCGCTTACCTCCACCAAGACTTTCAAGTCTGACGTGGCGCGCGGTTCAAGAGGTAGAAGGTTTAGTCCCCTTCGTCTAGAGGCCTAGGACACCACCCTTTCACGGTGACTACAGGGGTTCGAATCCCCTAGGGGACGCCAAGTTTGATAAGGCTTGGCAATCCTTTGAACGCCAGTTTCGACAGAAACAGGAGTTTGAAGGTTTGCGTAACTTATCCCACGCGGAGTGGTAGTTCAGTTGGTTAGAATACCGGCCTGTCACGCCGGGGGTCGCGGGTTCGAGTCCCGTCCACTCCGCCAAGGTTTCGCTAGTACGGCGGCCATTCAGTTGGCCGCTTGTATTTTGAGAAGAATATTTGACGCTTGAAAGGCGCGCTATCCTTACGGGGGTATAGCTCAGCTGGGAGAGCGCTTGCATGGCATGCAAGAGGTCAGCGGTTCGATCCCGCTTACCTCCACCATCAATACTCAGGCAATATGCCAGAGAATATGATTGGAATATGTCAGGTGGTGCGCAATTTAAGCTATATAATATTCGAAGAAGGTTTAGTCCCCTTCGTCTAGAGGCCTAGGACACCACCCTTTCACGGTGACTACAGGGGTTCGAATCCCCTAGGGGACGCCAAGTTTTACAAGGCTTGGTAAACGGCAGCGCGCAAGCCCTGCGAGTTTACGAAACTTGTTGATGCGACGAGTTATATAATGTTCGTCCATCTGGAGTGGTAGTTCAGTTGGTTAGAATACCGGCCTGTCACGCCGGGGGTCGCGGGTTCGAGTCCCGTCCACTCCGCCAACATTTTTGTCAAACCCCGATTGCGCGAGTGATCGGGGTTTTTCTTTATGCGCTAGATACTGCCGTAGAGCGCCTTGCGCTGTGGCGTGTAATGCCACCAGGGCGCTGCGGCAGCGCCGGCCATGAAGTCAACCGCCGCCATCAGGGTATCGAGCACGCAGGGATCGTGGCGCTGCTCGGTAATGGCGCAGAGCTGCTGGTAGAGCACAAAGGCATCACGCCCGCGCAACTCGCCCGGCACGCGTATGCCCAGCAGACGCAGATCCTCCACCATGGCGGGGCCGATATTGGGGATCTGCTCCAGCGTCACGCAGTCGTCGCGATGCGCCGCCTTGCTCGGTTTCACCATGGCGCGTCGCCTCAGGAGAGAAACTGCGAGCGAATCAGGCCGACCGCCAGGCCTTCGAGCGCGAAGCTCTGGTCGCCCTCGTTCACGCGTATGGGCTCGAAGTCGGGGTTCTCGGGCAGCAGTTCAATGCCCTGCTTGCCGCGTTTGAAACGCTTCACGGTGACCTCATCGCCGATGCGCGCCACCACGATCTGACCGTTCTTGGCCTCGCTGGCACGCTGCACGGCAAGCAGGTCGCCATCCATGATGCCGATGTCTTTCATGCTCATGCCACGTACGCGTAGCAAATAGTCGGGCTTGCGCGCAAACATGCCGGCCTCGACGCTATAGTTTTGCTCGATATGTTCTTGCGCCAATATGGGCGAGCCTGCCGCCACACGCCCTACCAGGGGCAGGGTGAGTTGGTTCAAACCCGGCATGGGCAGATTGAACTGCATGCCGCTGACGCCGGTGCGTGCCTCGCGCGCCAGGTTGAGGGCGCGCAGGGTGTCCGAGCGCAGCCGTATGCCGCGCGAGGTGCCACCCAGCAACTCGATCACGCCCTTGCGCGCCAGGGCCTGCAAATGCTCTTCGGCGGCGTTGGCGGAGCGAAATCCGAGCTCCTGTGCAATCTCGGCGCGCGTGGGTGGCGCACCGGTTTGCTCGATGCTGGTGCGTACCAGATCGAGGATTTGCTGCTGCCGGGCTGTGAGTTTGGGGCTATCGTCCACGCTGACCTCGCTGGGAATGGGCTGAAACTGGCAGACCGAGCCACTTCAGGCCTCTGATCATTTATCCAGCTACTGTATTTTCATCCAGGATTGAATAAATTGCAAAGCAACACCAATGACTTGATCGTGATCCTGGGCACTGGCGGCACGATCGCCGGTGCGGGTGATGACGTGGGCTATGTGGCCGGCCAGATCAGCGTGGCTGATCTGGTGACGGCAGTGCCGGCATTGGCTGCGCGGCAGCTCGAAGCCGAGCAGGTCGCGCAGCTGGACAGCAAGGACATGAGCCATGCCGTTTGGCGGCTGTTGGCGCAGCGGGTGGCCTATCACCTCGCCAGGCCCGAGGTGGCCGGCGTGGTCGTGACGCATGGCACCGACACGTTGGAGGAGACCGCCTACTTCCTGCATCGGGTGTTGGCACCAGGCAAGCCCGTGGTGTTGACAGCGGCGATGCGGCCGGTGACCTCCTTGCAGTCTGATGGCCCGCAAAACCTGCTCGATGCCGTGACGGTGGCTGCCCACCCGGGCGCGAGTGGGGTGCTGGCCGTACTGCAGGGGCGTGTGCATGGTCCGGTCGAGGTGCGCAAAGCCCAGCCCTTCGCGCTGGATGCGTTCAGCTCGGGTGAGGCTGGACCGTTGGCCTTGGTGCTGGAGGGGCAGGTTAGGGTGCTGCGCCACTGGCCAAGCTGCGCGCCCTTGGGCCTTGATGTCGTCGCGGCCGACCCCGAGCTCTGGCCGCGCGTCGACATCGTCGCCAGCCATGCTGGTGCGGATGGTGTGGTGGTCGACGCGCTGGTCGCGGCTGGCGCCCGTGGCCTCGTGATCGAGGGTACGGGCAATGCGACCGTGCATGCTTCGCTGTTGGAGGCGCTGAAGCGCGCCCGTGCTGCGGGCTTGCCGGTGTTGCGTGCCACGCGCTGTACTGGCGCCGCCGTGGTGGGGGCGCCCGAAGGCGCGCTGCCGTCGGCCGGCGAGCTATCGCCGGTCAAGGCGAGGGTCGAGTTGATGCTCGGCTTGCTTGCCTGACACTAGCCGGGCACGTGGTGCCCGGCATGCCTGGGCTTACTGGAGCAGCTTAGACCAGGGTCAGCGTCACGTCGATATTGCCGCGCGTGGCGTTCGAGTAGGGGCAGACCTTGTGCGCAGCGTCGATCAGGGCCTGGGCGGCGGCGCGCTCCATGCCCGGCAGGCTGATGCGCATCGCCACCTGGATGCCGAAGCCGGCCGGGATCGGGCCGATGCCCACGTCCGAGGTGATGGAGACATCGGCCGGGATGGCGATCTTCTGTGCCGCGCCCACCGCCTTCATCGCGCCGATGAAGCAGGCCGAGTAGCCGGCGGCAAACAGCTGTTCGGGGTTGGTGCCCGGGCCGCCGGCGCCGCCCAGCTCGCGCGGCGTGCTGAGTTCGATCTTGAGCGCACCGTCCGAAGACTGGGCCGAGCCCTGGCGGCCGCCGGTGGCGGTGGCGGTGGCGGTGTAGAGGACTTTGTCGAGAGCCATGGTGCTTTCCTTTGCGAACGAACCGTTCAGGTGGAGGCGGCGTTGCCGAGCTGCGCGCGCAGCTCATGCAGACGCCGGGTGAGGGAACTCAATTCATCGAGCGAACAGGCGCTCGCACAGGCCAGGGCCTTGGGAATGGGTTTGGCGCGCTGGCGCAGTGCAGCGCCGGCGTCGGTGAGGAGGAGGTGGACACGTCGCTCATCGTCCAGTGCGCGCTGCCGCCGGATCAGGCCGTTGGCTTCCAGGCGCTTGAGCAGCGGGGTCAGGGTGCCGGAATCCAGCTGCAGCCGTTCGCCTAGGGCCGAAACGCTGAGGTCATCGCCCTCCCAGAGCACCAGCATCGCCAGATACTGCGGATAGGTCAGGCCCAGCGGCGCCAGCAGCGGCTTGTAGAGCTTGGTCATGGCCAACGAGCTGGCGTAGAGCGCAAAGCAGAGCTGCTGGTCCAGTGCCAGCCAGTCGGCGTGCGCGCGGGCCTCGGTCTGCCTGCGGTTTGTACGGATGGTGCGTGCGCTGTCCATGGGTGTTAATGTAGTTCGCAATTAAATTTCACACAATCTAAATGGGTATTGCTTCTGAGGAGCTGCAATGGGCATGGTGAGCAAGATCTTGGTGGGGCTGGTGGCGGCCCTGCACGTCTACATCCTGGTGCTGGAGATGTTTCTCTGGACCACGCCACGCGGGCGCCGCGCCTTCGGCCTGACGGCCGAATTCGCCGAAGCCAGCAAGGTGCTGGCCGCGAATCAGGGGCTTTACAACGGCTTCCTGGCCGCTGGCCTGGCTTGGGGCCTGCTGCTGGGTGATGCCGCCGGCCGTCCGGTGCAGTTCTTCTTCCTGGGCTGCGTGCTGGTGGCTGGCCTGTATGGCGCGGCCACCGCCAGCCGCAAGATCCTCTTCGTGCAGGCGCTGCCGGCCGCGCTCGGCATTGCGGCCTTGCTGCTGAGCTGAGCCGTCAGTCGGCCGCTGCGTGCAGCGCGTCGACCTCGGCGCTGAGCTCCAGCCAGCGCAGCTCGGCCGCCTCGAGTTCGTCGTGGATGGTCTTCAGGCGCTTGCCCAGATCGGCGATCTGGGCCGGCGTGACCGTGCCCGATGCCAGCTGCGCTTCCAGCGCCGTGCGCTCGTCCGCCAGCTTGTTGAGCTTGGCGTCGATCGCTTCCATCTCCTTGCGCATGGGCTTGGTCTGCTCGGCCAGTTTCTGGCGCGCCTGGCCGCTGGCCTTGCGGTCCTCGCGCTTGGGCGCAGGCGCGGGCGCCGCCACCGGTGCCGCAGCCACCACCACGGCGGGTTTCTTCGCACCCGCCTTCGCGGCCTCCTTGGCCGCTTCCTTGGCCGCCTTGGCGGCCTCCTTGGACTGCTCCAGCAGCCAGCGCTGGTAGTCGTCCAGGTCACCGTCGAAGGGCCCCACCACGCCCTTGCTCACCAGCCAGAACTCATCGCAGACCTCGCGCAGCAACGCGCGGTCATGGCTCACCAGCATCACCGTGCCTTCGAACTCGTTCAGCGCCATCGAGAGCGCCTCGCGGGTGTTCAGGTCCAGGTGGTTGGTCGGCTCGTCCAGCAGCAGGAGGTTGGGGCGCTGCCAAACCAGCATGGCCAGCACCAGGCGGGCCTTCTCGCCACCTGAAAGACTGCCGACCTGCTGGTTGACCATCTCGCCGACAAAGCGGAACTGGCCCAGGAAGTCGCGCAGTTCCTGCTCGCGCGCGCTCGGGCTGACCTCCTTGGCCAGCCGCACCATGTGCGAGAGCGGCCCCTCGTCGGGGCGCAGCACATCCATTTCCTGCTGGGCAAAGTAGCCGATCTGCAGGCCCTTGCCCTCGGTGATCTTGCCGCCCAGCGCCCGCTGCATGCGCGCGATGGTTTTCACCACGGTGGACTTGCCCTGGCCGTTGGCGCCCAGGATGCCGATGCGCTGGCCGGCCAGCACCGAGCGGTTGATGCCGCGCACGATGATCTTCTCGCCTTCGTCGGTCTCATAGCCGCAGGCCACCTCGTCGAACATCAGCATCGGATTCGGCAGGCTCACCGGCTCGCGGAACTCGAAGGAGAAGTCCGAGGCGGTCAGCACCGGGGCCAGGCGCTCCATGCGCTCCAGCGCCTTCACGCGGCTCTGCGCCTGCTTGGCCTTGCTGGCCTTGGCCTTGAAGCGGTCGATGAATTTCTGCAGATGGGCCATGCGGTCCTGCTGCTTCTCGAACGCGGCCTGCTGCAGCACCATGCGCTCGGCGCGCATCGCCTCGAAGGCGGTGTAGTTGCCGCCATAGCGCATCAGCTTCATCTCATCCAGGTGCAGGGTCACGCGCGTGATCGCATCCAGGAACTCGCGGTCATGGCTGATGATGATGAGCGTGCCCTCGTAGCGCTGCAGCCAGGCTTCCAGCCAGACCAGGGCGTCCAGGTCCAGGTGGTTGGTGGGCTCGTCCAGCAGCATCAGATCGGCCGGGCACATCAGCGCGCGCGCCAGCTGCAAGCGCATGCGCCAGCCGCCCGAGAAGCTGTTCACCGGCGCATCCACCTGGGCGCCGGTGAAGCCCAGACCCATCAGCAGGGCCTGCGCGCGCGGGCGGGCGTCGAACACGCCGGCGTCCATCAGCAGGGCGTGGGCATCGGCCATGGCGTGGCCGTCCTCGGCCGCCTCGGCCGCGGCCAGGGCCTGCTGCGCGGCCATCAGGCGGGTGTCGCCCTCCAGCACGAAGTCGGTGGCCGGCATCTCGGTCTCGGGCATGTTCTGCGCCACCTCGGCCATGGTCCATTGGCGCGGGATGTCGACGTCGCCCTTGTCGCTTTGCAGCTTGTCGGTGAGCAGCGCGAACAGGCTGGACTTGCCGGCGCCGTTGCGGCCCACCAGGCCGACCTTCTCGCCGGGCTGCAGCGTGACGCTGGCATCGTCCAGCACGACCTTGGTGCCGCGACGCAGCGTGATATTGCGCAGCGTGATCATGCGTGCAGGGCTTTCTTCAGGGACTCTTGAGTGACTAGCAAAACTTGATCTTCTCCGGCCGATGTTTCCATCCAGGCCACTTCCAGTTGCGGGAATGCCGCTTCAAAAAACGCGCGCTCGTTGCCGATCTCCAGCACCAGCACGCCATGCTCGCTGAGGTGCTGCGGGGCGTCCGCCAACAGGCGGCGCACAAAGTCCATGCCGTCGCTGCCGCCGGCCAGGGCCAGCTCGGGCTCGGCGCGGTACTCGGCGGGCAGGCGGGCCATGGACTGGCTGTTCACATAGGGCGGGTTGCACAGGATCAGGTCGTAGGGCCCCTGCGCCGGCGCCAGGCCGTCGCCCTGCAGCAGGCGGATGCGCTGCTGCATGGCATGCTTGGCCACATTGATCTCGGCCACTTCCAGCGCCTGGGGGCTGAGGTCGATGGCGTCCACCTGCACCTCGGGCCAGGCCAGCGCGGCCAGCACGGCCAGGCTGCCGTTGCCGGTGCACAGATCCAGCACGCGCCGCGTCTGGTCCGACAGCCAGGCGTCGATGCTCGCGTCGGCGATCAGTTCGGCGATAAAGCTGCGCGGCACGATGGCGCGTTCGTCCACATAGAAGGGCACGCCCTGCAGCCAGGCCTCGCGCGTGATGTAGGCGGCGGGCTTGCGGCTCAGGATGCGCTCATCCACCAGGGCGGCCAGGCGCGCCTGCTGCTCCGGGGTCAGGTCTTGCTCGGCATGCTCGTCGAGCGCATCCAGCGGCAGGTTGAGGCTCCACAGCGCCAGCCAGGCCGCCTCGTCAAAGGCATTGGTGGTGCCATGCCCAAAAGAAACGCCCGCCTCGGTCAGGCGGGCGGCGTGGGCCTCGATGCAGGCAATCAGGGTGGTCACAGCAACAGGTTCTCCAGGGTGCGCCGGTAGATGGCGGTGAGCGGCGCGATATTGTCGACCGGTACGTACTCGTCGATCTTGTGGATGCTGGCGTTGATGGGGCCGAACTCCAGCACCTGGGGGCAGATCTTGGCGATGAAACGGCCGTCCGAGGTGCCACCGGTGGTGGAGAGCTCGGGCCGGCGGCCGGTCTCGGCCTCGATGGCGGCGCTCATCGCAGCCGAGAGATTGCCCACCGGCGTCAGGAAGGGCTCGCCGCCCAGCACCCAGTCGAGGCCGTATTCGAGGCCATGGCGATCGAGCAGCGCATGCACGCGCGCCTTCAGGCCATCCGGCGTGGACTCGGTGGAAAAGCGGAAGTTGAAATCCAGCTCCAGCTCGCCGGGGATCACATTGGTGGCGCCGGTGCCGGCCTTGATATTGGAGATCTGGAAGGTGGTGGGCGGGAAATAGCGGTTGCCCTGGTCCCATAGCTCGGCGGCCAGTTCGGCCAGCGCGGGCGCGGCCTGGTGCACCGGGTTGCGCGCCAGCTGCGGGTAGGCCACATGGCCCTGGATACCCTGCACGCGCAGCTTGCCGCTGAGCGTGCCGCGGCGGCCGTTCTTGACCATGTCGCCGATCTGCGCCACCGAGGTCGGCTCGCCGACGATGGCGTAGTCCAGGCGCTGGCCGCGCGCCTTCAGGCGCTCGCAGCAGACCACCGTGCCATCGCGGGCCGGGCCTTCCTCGTCGCTGGTGAGCAGGAAGGCGATGCTGCCGGCATGCTGCGGATGCGCGGCCACAAAGGCCTCGCAGGCCACCACCATGGCCGCCAGCGAGCTCTTCATGTCGGCCGTGCCGCGGCCGTAGAGGCGGCCATCGCGGTAGCTGGGCACGAAGGGGTCGCTGGTCCAGGCCGCCAGCGAGCCGGTGGGCACCACGTCGGTATGGCCGGCAAACATCAGCACCGGGCCGTCGACGGCGCTGCCGCGCCTGATCGCCCAGAGATTGCTGACGCGGAAGTCCTCGGGCCCCGAGTCCATGCGCTCCAGCTCGAAGCCCAGGGCCTGCAGGCGCGCGCCCAGCAGCTCCAGGCAACCGGCATCGCGCGGCGTCACCGAGGGCAGGGCGATCAGCTGCTCGAGCAGCGCAAAAGTGCTGTCTGCCTGGCTCATGCTTATTCGGGCCTCACGTCCAGGGTGATCTCGGTGAAGCTGGCCTCGTCCTGAGCCGGCTCTTCCTTCTTGGCGCTCGGCTTGGTCTGGCCGGGCATGTCGTTCTGCAGGCGCCACAGCAGGTTGGTGGGCGAGTCGGCAAAGGCGAGGCCTTCCTCGCGCGTGATGGTGCCGTCCTTGATGAGCTTGGCGAAATGCTCCTCGAAGGTCAGCGAGCCCTCGGCAATCGACTTCTCCATCGCCTCCTTCACGCTGGTGAAATCGCCCTGCTCGATGAACTCGGCGATCAGCTTGGTGTTGAGCATGATCTCGGTCACGGGCACGCGGCCGCCCGCGGTGGCGCGCACCAGGCGCTGCGAGATCACCGCCTTCAGGCCCGCGGCCAGGTCGTTGAGCAGCGCGGGGCGCGATTCCGGCGTGTAGAAGGAGAGGATGCGGTTCAGCGCGTGGTAGCTGTTGTTGCCGTGCAGGGTGGCCACCACCAGATGGCCCGAGAGCGCATAGGAGATCGCCGCCGTCATGGTGTCGCGATCGCGGATCTCGCCGATCAGGATGCAGTCGGGCGACTGGCGCAGCGCGTTCTTCAAGGCCACCTGCAGCGAGGCGGTGTCGCGCCCCACCTCGCGCTGGTTCACCACCGAGCGCTTGTTGGTGAACAGGTATTCCAGCGGGTCCTCGATGGTGAGGATGTGGCCGGCCATGTTCTGGTTGCGCTGCTCCAGCATGGCGGCCAGCGTGGTGCTCTTGCCGGTGCCGGTGGCGCCCACCATCAGGATCAGGCCGCGCTTTTCCTGCACCAGCTTGCCCAGTATCGGCGGCAGGTTGAGGCTTTCCAGCGAGGGGATGGTGTGCGGGATATGGCGGAACACCGCGGCGATGCTGCCGCGCTGACGGAAGCCCGAGAGCCGGAAGCTGCCCACCTTGGGGATGGACACCGCCATGTTCAGCTCGCCGGTCTGGTCCAGCTCGGCCAGCTGGGCCGGCTCGATCACCTCGCTGATGAGCTGGCGCGGTTGCGAGGGGCTCAGCAACTGGTCGGACAGCTGCAGGATCTGGCCGTTGATGCGTATCAGCACCGGCATATTGGCCGAGAGATAGGAGTCGGACGCCCCTTTCTCCGCCATCAGGCGCAGGATGCGCTCCATGTTTCCACTCATGCCGGTGCTCCCTCGCGTTGGCGTTGGCTGAAGATCAGGCGCGCAGCAGGTCGTTGATGCTGGTCTTGGCGCGCGTGCCGGCATCGACCTTCTTGACGATGATGGCGGCGTAGAGGCTGTACTTGCCATCGGCCTTGGGCAGGCTGCCGCTGATCACCACCGAGCCGGCGGGGATGCGGCCATAGCTCACGGTGTCGGTCTCGCGGTCGTAGATGGGCGTGCTCTGGCCCAGGTAGACGCCCATCGAGATCACCGAGTTCTCTTCCACGATCACGCCTTCCACCACCTCGGAGCGCGCGCCGATGAAGCAGTTGTCTTCGATGATGGTGGGGTTGGCCTGCAGGGGCTCCAGCACGCCGCCGATGCCCACGCCGCCGGAGAGGTGCACGTTCTTGCCGATCTGCGCGCAGGAGCCCACGGTGGCCCAGGTGTCCACCATCGCGCCCTCGTCCACATAGGCACCGATGTTCACGTAGGAAGGCATCAGCACCACGTTCTTGGCCTGGTAGCTGCCGCGGCGTGCCACTGCGGGCGGCACCACGCGCACGCCAGTGGCGCGCAGCTGCTCTTCGCTCATGCCGCCGAACTTGGTGGGCACCTTGTCGAAGAAGGTCAGCGGGCCTTCGCCCATGATGTGGTTGTCGTTCAGCCGGAAGGACAGCAGCACCGCCTTCTTGATCCATTGGTGCACCGTCCACTGGCCCACGGCCTGGCGCTCGGCCACGCGCAGACGGCCGGCATCCAGCTCGGCGATCACATGCTCGACCGCCTCGCGCACCTCGGGGGCGTTGGTGGCGGTGATGTTGGCGCGGCCTTCCCAGGCGAGGTCGATGACGGATTGCAGTGCTTGGTGGCTCATGAGGAAACTCGTTCGAAGAGGGAGGGAAGAGGTTGGATGGATGAATTCGGGTGCGGCTCAGGCCTGGTAGGTCTTCGCGAAGGCGCGGATGCGTTCGGCTGCTTCCATGCATTCGGCCACCTCGGCCACCAGGGCCAGGCGGATACGCCCGGCGCCCGGATTCGTGCCATGGGCGGTTCGCGCCAGCAGGCTGCCCGGCAGCACCGCGACATTGTATTGAGCCAGCAGTTCCAGGGCGAAACGTACATCGTCTCCGCCTGGTACCCCAGCCCAAAGATAGAAGCTGGCGTCCGGCAGGGCCACGTCCAGCACCTCGGCCAGCAGCGGCGTCACCTGGGCGAACTTGGCGCGGTACTGCTCGCGGTTCGCGATCACATGGGCCTCGTCGCCCCAGGCCGCGATGCTGGCCGCCTGCACCATCGGGCTCATGGCGCTGCCATGGTAGGTGCGGTAGAGCAGGAAGCGCTTGATGATCTGGGCATCGCCCGCCACGAAGCCCGAGCGCAGGCCCGGCACATTGGAGCGCTTGCTGAGGCTGGTGAAGGCGATCAGGTTCCTGAAATCGCTGCGCCCCAGCTTGACCGCGGCCTCCAGGCCCGACAGCGGCGCCTCGTCGCGGAAGTAGATCTCCGAGTAGCACTCGTCCGAGGCGATCACGAAGCCGTAGCGGTCGCTGAGCGCGAACAGTTGCTCCCACTCCGAAAGCGGCATCACCGCGCCGGTCGGGTTGCCGGGCGAGCAGACGTAGAGCAACTGCGTCCGGGCCCAGGTGGCGGCATCGATCTGCGACCAGTCGGCCGCAAAGTTGCGCGCCGGATCCGAGTTGGCGAAGGCCGTCTCGGCGCCGGCCAGCAGGGCCGCGCCCTCGTAGATCTGGTAGAAGGGATTGGGGCAGACCACGGTCGCGCCAGCACGCGTGGGGTCGATCACCGTCTGCGCGATGGCGAACAGCGCCTCGCGCGAACCGTTCACCGGCAGCACCTGGGTGGCCGCGTCCAGGCTCAGGCCATAGCGGCGCTGCAGCCAGCCCACGATGGCTTCGCGCAGGGCCGGTGCACCGGCGGTGGCGGGGTAGGCCGAGAGGCTCTTGAGGCTGGCCACCAGGGCGTCCTCGATCAGCTTGGGCGCGGGATGCTTGGGCTCGCCAATGCCCAGGCTGATGGGCTTGTAGGCCGGGTTGGGCGTCAGCCCCGCGGTGAGCGCGCGCAGGCGCTCGAAGGGGTAGGGGTGCAGCTTGTCCAGCAGCGGGTTGTGTGGTGCGGGCGGTGCGTTTGCGCTCATGTCGGATTCAGAGTTGACCCTGGCAATTCTCGGCCCCGCAGCGGCAGGCCAAGCGCCCTTCGTGGTGGGTGCTGCCGTAGGACACGGTTATTTCTTCGCCAAGCGAGATATCGCGCAGCGCGAAGAAGGCAATTTCGCCGGCCTCCACCCGCAGGCGGGCATTCGGTGCGCAGCTGTGGTTGGTGAAGCGCATCGGGTCGCTGCTGCGGCTGGCATCGATGGCGCGGCTGGCGGAGAGCTCCACCAGCATCAGGCGCTGCCGGCCCTCGGCGCGGCGGCGCGCCTCGGCCACCGTGATGGCCTCGCCGGTCAGCTCACCCAGGCGCGCGCCCGCGCCAATCGCCTCGGCCGCGAACACGCCGAAGCCGTCGATGCGGCTGCGCCGCACCGTCACCTCGACCAGTTGATGCGCGGGGTGGGAGGCCAGGGCCACGCAGCGATCGATCAGCGCAGCAGACCGGATTCGAAACCATGCGCGGGCAGGTCCACGCGCGGCTGCGGCTTCCAGCCCTTCTTGCGGTGCTCCACCACCACATTGGTGTAGATGCCGCCGCGCACATACCACTTGGCGGTGATGCGGATGAAGCGTGGGTTGGTGACCTTGACGATGTCTTCCAGGATGGTGTTGGTGACCTTCTCGTGGAAGGCACCCTCGTCGCGGTAGCTCCAGAAATACATCTTCAGGCTCTTCAGTTCGACGCAATACTGGTCCGCGATCATGTCGATGGTGAAGTGCGCGAAGTCGGGCTGGCCGGTGAGCGGGCAGTGGCAGGTGAACTCGGGCACCTGGAACTGGATCACATAGTCGCGCTCGGGGGCCGGGTTGGGGAAGACATGCAGTTCCTTGCTGGGGCGCGAGGGCGGGTTGGGCGGCATCTCGCGCTGTTTAGGCGCGAGTTCCACATCTTTGCGCTGCTTGGTTGCGGGGGCTGCGGACTTGGCGGTTTTCTTCTGGGTGGCCATGGATGCTGCGGCCCGGGGCCATGGCCCTGGGCTTGTCTTAAATGGGGAGGCCCCGATGGTATCATCCGGCCCCGAGACGAGCCCCCTTGAAGGGGCTTTTCTGTAAATAAATCAAGGGCTTAGTACGCGTCCACTGAAATGCGCCTGAACTCGATCAAGCTCTCCGGCTTCAAGTCCTTCGCCGAGCCCACGAATTTCCAGCTGCCCGGGCAGCTGGTGGGCGTGGTGGGGCCCAATGGCTGCGGCAAGTCCAACATCATGGACGCCGTGCGCTGGGTGCTGGGCGAAAGCAAGGCCAGCGAGCTGCGCGGCGAGTCCATGCAGGACGTGATCTTCAATGGCTCGGGCAACCGCAAGCCGGCCAGCCGCGCCAGCGTGGAGCTGGTGTTCAGCAATGAAGACGCGCGCGCCGGCGGCCAGTGGAACCAGTTCACCGAGATCGCCGTCAAGCGCGTGCTGACTCGCGACGGCAGCTCCAGCTACTTCATCAACAACCAGGTGGTGCGCCGCCGCGATGTGCAGGACGTGTTCCTGGGCACCGGCCTGGGGCCGCGCGCTTACGCCATCATCGGCCAGGGCACCATCAGCCGCATCATCGAGAGCAAGCCCGAAGAGCTGCGTATGTTTCTCGAAGAGGCGGCCGGCGTCTCCAAGTACAAGGAGCGCCGCCGCGAGACCGAGAACCGGCTCAAGGACACGCGCGAGAACCTCACCCGCGTGGACGACATCCTGCGCGAGCTCAACAACAACCTCGAGCGCCTGGAGAAGCAGGCCGTGGTGGCGGCCAGCTATCGCCAGCTGCAGGAGCAGGGCACGCTCAAGCTGCACCAGCTCTGGTTCCTCAAGCACCGCGACGCCACCGGCGAGCAAGCGCGCGTGAAGGGCGAGCAGCTGGAAGCGGTGAACGCGCTGGAGGCCCGCATGGCCGAGTTGCGCGCCGTCGAGGCCGAGCTGGAAACGGTGCGCCAGGCCCACTATGCGGCGGGCGACGAGTTGCATGCCTCGCAGGGCCGCATGGCCGAGGCCCAGCTGGAAGTGAGCCGGCTGGAAGAGCGCATCCGCTATGTGGTGGAGGGGCGCCAGCGCGTCGAGCAACGCCTGCTGGAGCTGCACACCCAGAACCAGCAATGGGAAGAGCGCTCGGCCCAGGCGCGCGAGGAGCAGGAGCACATCGGCGCGCAGATCGCCACGGCCGAGGAGCAGAGCGAGATCCTCGCCGCCCAGGCCGAGGAGCAGGGCATGAACCTGCCCAATAGCGAGGACGCGGTGCGCGCCGCTCAAGGCCGGGCCAACGAGCAGCGCGGCCTGGTGACCCAGGTGCAGCAGCAGATCCAGGTGCTGGCCGCCGAGAGCCGCAATATCGACGAGCAAGCGCGCCAGTTGCGCGGTCGGCGCGAGCGCCTGGCCACCGAGCGGCAAGGCCTGACCCTGCCGGACCAGGATCGCCTGGCCGAATTGAAGCGCCAGAGCGAGGCCGCCGACGAGGCGCGCGAGCTGGCCGATGCGCGCCTGCACGAGCTCTCCGAGCAGGTGCCGGCGCTGGACGAGACGCGCCGCGCCGCACAGCAGGATGCCAACGCCCAGCTGGCGCGGCAATCGGAGCTCTCCGCCAAGCTCGATGCGCTGCGCGCGCTGCAAGAGAAGGTGCAGACCGAGGGCAAGCTCAAGCCCTGGCTGGCCAAGCATGGGCTGGAGGGCCTGGCCGGACTGTGGACCAGGCTGCACATCCAGCAGGGCTGGGAAAACGCCCTGGAGGCGGCCCTGCGCGAGCGCATGGGGGCGCTGGAGGTGGGCCGGCTGGAGACGGTGCGCGCCTTCGCCAGCGATGCGCCGCCCGCCCGGCTGGCGTTTTACTCGCCACCCGCGGCCTCGATCGCCAACACCCACGAGACCCTGCCGCGCCTCACCGAGCTGTTGAGGCTGGACGATCAGCCCGGTTTGAAAGCCTTGCTGAACGACTGGCTGGAAGGCGTCTACACCGCTGCCAGCATCGACGAGGCCCTGGCGGGCCGCGCCAAGCTCACGCATGGCGAGGTCATCATGACCCGCGAGGGTCATGCGGTGAGCCAGTTCGCGGTGAGCTTCTACGCGCCCGATTCCGAGGCCGCCGGCCTGCTGGCGCGTGCCCAGGAGATCGAGAACCTGGGCCGCGAATTGCGCGCCCAGCAGCTCATCGCCGAAGACGCCAAGACGCAATTGGTGCGCGCCGAGGCCGGCTATACCGAGGCCTCGCAGCGCCTGGGCCAGGTGCGCCGCGAAGCCACCGAGACCCAGACCCGCGCCCACCAGCTGCATGTGGAGCTGCTGCGCCTCACCCAGCAGAGCGAGGCCGCCAGCACCCGGCGTGCCCAGCTGGAGGAGGAGCTGTTCGAGATCGATGCCCAGTCCGAGGAGCTGCAGGAGCGCCGCATCACCGGCGAGGCGCGCTTCGAGGAGCTGGACATGCAGCTGGCCACCTGCCAGGAGAAGCATGCCGAGCTGGACGATGCGGTGATCAGCGCCGAGCGCCGCCTGGCCGAGGCGCGCGAGCAGCTGCGCTCGCTGGAGCGCCGCGCCCAGGAGGCTACCTTCAGCGCCCGCACGCTGGCGGCGCGCCGCGGCGAGCTGCAGCGTTCCATCGAGACCGCCCAGCAGCAGATGGCGCTGAACGTGCAATCGGCCGAGACCCTGGGCAAGGAGCTGGACACGCTCAACGACGCGGCCGCCCAGGCCGGCCTGCAGGACGCGCTGGCGCTGAAGGTCGAGCGCGAGCGCGAGCTCGCCGCCGTGCGCGCCGGCTACGACGACCTGAGCCTGCGCCTGCGCAAGGCCGAGGAGCAGCGCCTGGCCTTCGAGCGCAGCCTGGACCCGCTGCGCGAACGCATCACCAAGCTGCAGCTGGACGAGCAGGCCGCCTCTCTGGGCGGCGCCCAGTACATGGAGCAGCTGCTCGCCGCTGCGGTGGACCTGGAGGCACTGGCCAAGACCGTGGAAGAGGGCCAGGTCAAGCTCTATGGCCTGCAGGGCGAGATCGACCGCATCAAC
>Ga0208519_100191_pt1 | contig 22341 bp, 25 predicted proteins | sample LakWasM130_HOW14_2_FD_183940 | JGI IMG/M metagenome (GOLD analysis project Ga0208519, IMG submission 183940) | Freshwater sediment methanotrophic microbial communities from Lake Washington under simulated oxygen tension - Sediment Metagenome... | ecosystem: Environmental > Aquatic > Freshwater >... | reverse complement strand
GCCACAACCATGATCTACACCCACGTGCTCAGGGTTGGAGGCGGCGCCGTGCGCAGCCCCATAGACGTTCTACCCAGCACTGTGATGCCGCAAAGCGGCCGTTCATGAACTTCGCCTATCAGCCTAGAACTCTCTCCTGCATCGGATGGGCGAACTTCCGCTCCTGGCCGGGACTGCCAGTTCGACCCGGCGCTGCATAGCAGCCCTTGAAAGCGGTCACCCGGCCGCAGTCCCTGGGGTGGCCGCCAGCGACAACGTCAGATCTCTGTCTGTTCCGAGATCTCGAGGGCGGCATCGACCTCGGTACCGAGGTATCGCACCGTCGACTTGAGCTTCGAGTGCCCCAGCAGCAGCTGCACGGCGCGCAGGTTCTTGGTACGTCGGTAGATCAACGTCACCTTGGTTCTGCTCATTGAGTGCGTCTCGTACTCTGCGCGATCCAGACCCAGCTCGTTGACCCAGTGCCCAAGGATCGCCGCGCATGCGCGGCACATGGAATCGACTGTGGTTCCGCGCCGCCACAAGTGGGATGATGTGTATTTAGTGGCAAGACTGTTGGATGTTTGGATGGAATCGTTCTATCTGCAATCCGCCAACGAGATGCTGGGGCTGTTCAGGCCCGGTGGCGCGCCGCAGGTGCGCGCCGGCAGTCGACTGCCCATACAGGTTGTGCATGTGCACGAGATGGCTCATCGGCAGCTCTGCGACGCGACCTCGCTCGGACGCTACATGACCGGGCTCGCCATCCTCGGGGGTAGGAAACCGGCTCGCGAGGAGCGCGCCAACGCCGTTCTTGCATCGACCCTGCAGCAATGCTGGACAGTGCACGAGGGCTTCGCGACCTACAGCCAGATGCTCGAGTGCCGTCGACTCGCTCGACACGATCTCGTCGAGGCGAAGGAGGAATACCTCCGCGATTCGTACCTGTCGGCCCTCGGCAGGTTCGAGTGCGACGAAGCCGGTCTCGAAGACGTCGTTCGCGAAGCCGCGAGACTGCGAGACCCGCAAGCCGTCCACGGTGCCTTGCTACTCCTGCTCGGCTACCTAGGGCATATAGGCGCCGCGGCCGCGATGTCGATACCCATCGGCGCTGTTTTGGCCGAAGGCCCCGCGCTCACGGAACATCGGACCCGCGTGCACATCCAGCGCAACGCGCCCGATGTGCGTCTCGATAGCGTGCTCCAGCACCTCACGCCGCAGTTCCGCGCCGCTGCGATCCGAAGGATCGTTGCAGCCAAGCCTGCGGTGCCCAGCGCCACCAATCGGTGGCTCGACGACGTGCTGAGCGACCTTGTCCGGGATCTGTGCGCGCGGGCGGAGATCTCCTACGAGCCGGCGGACGCGGTTTCCTTGCCTTCCTTGCTCGGGCAGGAGGGGATCAGCGTCGTCGAGACGGACGCCAGGGATCTTCCGATCGGCACGATGCGTGACTACGCGGACGAGGTGCTGATCCACTGCGGCGACGACTTCCGCGAAGCGATTGAGAATCCCGTGCCACTCGACCGTGGTCGTGTGGTGCACGAGGAACTCATCCGCACCTTCGGCCACCGTCCCCACGTCGTGTGCGAGATCGGCTCAATTGGCCAAGAGATCATGCTCTTCATGCACTGTTTCACCTCGAAGGCGGCGTTGAGTTCGTACTACCGAAAGACAGGTGTCCCGGAGGCCGAGTTGCGAAGGCTCGAGGACATCGACGAGGAATCGCCCGCGAAGGTCTGGCTCATGGTCCTGTCGCTGGACTATGGTGCCAGCCTGCCAGAGGTCCCGAGACACTTCGGACACGAACGGTGGACCTGGGTCTCAGACTATCAGCCGGAGTACACCCGGAATGCTCGCCACTTCGAGATCCTCGGCCGCGCGGGTGAGGTCTGCGCCGTCGCGCTGCCAACGTCGCTGATAAAGAGTCGAGGGGGAACGAGGTCGCGGTCATCGCACGTGTCCACGATGCCGTTCAGCGGAACGCTTTTCTCCAACCTGGGCGAACGGGTACTCGAGCGCATGCCGCAGGACCTGTGTCTGCACGAATTCGCCACCTCGGACCTTCCTGCTCGCGTGCCCGTCGTGAGACTGGGGATGATGCGGTCGGATGGCTCCTTATCCGACGCGGCGCCTGCATCCTTCCAAAGGAACTGCGTCGCGGCGACCATCTATCAAGGCTTCTACTCGGAGGCCTACCGCCTCCTCGCGCAAAGAGGGATGTAGCACTATGTCCGTGACCAGACTCCTGGCGAATTCGGGGCTCTCCGATCAAGTAGTGAGCTTGATAGACGATGCGCTGTCCACGCAGTCCGACGGTGCGGACATGCCCCTCATCTTGAAGAACATCGCCGGGCGCGGGACGGCGACCGCGCTCCACAACGATGACCTGCCACTGCTGGAAGCGGCGGCGTCCCTGACTGTTGGCTATCTCGGTGCAACCTCGATCGTCGCGTGGGCGCCAGCGGCCATCGCGGGTCTGGTCGTGCTGCTGTACAAGTACCGGAAGAAGCGCCTAGAGCTCAGTGCGATGCAGGCGGCACTTCTCATCGAGCTCAAGTCCAACGGGCCGCTGACTGCGAAGGAGCTGGTCATGAGCCCGGCGATGGAGAAACTGACCGAGAGCGAAGTCACTGCTGAACTCCAGCGACTGACGCGCTTCGCTCGGTACGATGGCGTCAGGACGTCGCTGGTCGAGTCGGACGGCCAGGACATGTGGCGGGCTGTAGACGTCTAGCCAGAGCTCGACGCTCTCGTTGGCAGTGCACCCGCAGCACTCAAACAGTTGCACGGCCGACCCGGAGTGCTTCAAGAACGTCGTGTCGCGCAAACCGACATTGGTATTGGCACCCAGCGCAACGCACGCGAGGCGCCCCCGAAGTGGTGACCTCGAAAAGTTTCGAGTCGTGCGCTGTGCCTTACTCGCTCGGACTGATGCCTACCGCTGTGCGCATTTATGCGGTGCCCCTTCGAGCGGCTCTACATGAGCCCAAGTGGCGGCATTGTGGCGAAGCGAACTGGGCGGCGGATGTCGCCGAAGGGTCGGGACTTCCAGTTCAAGCAGGGAGGAAGAGGCCGCTCACGCGGTGAGGGCCAGGACTGAACAGTGCTACGACTGCAGTACCTCGTATAGCCGCCGTTTGAGCAAGCGCTCGGCGGCCGGGCCCAAAGACTGCTTGGTGTCAGGTAACGTAAATGCGGCCGGCGGAGTTGAGCGTCGGCAGACGCTGCCAAGCTGCCTGTCGTCCCACGTCGCCTACGGGGATCTAAAAAAAACGAGGACTCAGCTCCGACCACTCGCGCGGGCCGAAATCCTACCCACCTCTCAAGGTTAATCCTGGCAACTCAGCTTGCTCCCCACGATGTCGCAGCGCTTCAGCGCCTTGCCGTCCACGCTCCATTCGGTCAGCAGCCAGCCCTCGCCCTGCCGGTCCAGGGTGGCGAAGCCATAGCCGCCATAGGTGGCCACGCTTTGCACCACCGCGCCTGGCGCGGGCTGCGCCTGCAAGGCCTTGGCCTCGTCCACCGTCCAGCCATTCGCCGAGCCGGAGTTGCCCAGCACCAGGGTGCCGGGGTGATCGCTGGCAAAGCCGATGGCCTCGAACAGGTGCTCGTGCCCGTTCATCACCAGGTTCACGCCGGGCGGGTAATAGCGCTGCGGATGCAGGGTCACCATGGCCGAGCGCAGGCCCGCCGAGCCCGGCCGGGGGGTGCCATCGGCGCTGCTGCTGAAGCCCAGCACCGGGTGGTGGTGCAGCAGGAAGTTGTGCGGGCGCGCGGCGCTCAGCTGCTCGACCTGGCGCAGCTGCGCCTGGTAGCGCTGCAGGGCCGCGTCACCTGACGGGTAGGCGCGGTTCACGACCGCCGAGGAGTCGAACACGATCAGCTGGGTCTGGGAATCCAGCGGCAGCGCGAACGGCGCGGTGAAGTCCTCGCAGGCCTCGGGGCCCTGCCAGGCATGGGCATCGAGATAGCGGAACCAGCCCAGGCCGGCACGCGCGCAGCTCTCGTGATTGCCCCGCACCATCACCCAGGGGGCGACCTTCAGCAAGGGCGCCGAGGGCGCAAAGAAGTCGGCCTGCCAGGCATCGTCGCCATAGCCCCAGGGGCTGCCGGCACAGCCGGCGCGGTCGGCGGGGCAGGGGCTTTCGCGGTAATGCATGTCGCCCACATGGATCACCAGATCGGGCTGCATCGCGGCGGCCCGGCGCACCACCGCCGCATAGGGCCAGGCGGCGGGGTCGTTGCAGTCCTGAAAAGCTTTTTCGGAGGCCTTCATGCGGCAGCCGGTGTCGCCCAGCAACAGCAGGCGGCGCGGCTCGGCCACCGGGGCGGCCAGTTCCAGGCCACCCACGCGCAGCCGGCGCGCGCCCGCGGGCAGCTCCAGTTCGCAGCTGCGCTGCGTGAACACCGCGGGCTTGGCGCCCGCCTGGCTGGCCGGCACGCTGGCGGGCCCGGCGCGCAGGCGCATCGGCAGCGCGCCGCCCTCCCAGCTGAGGGTGGGGCAGCTGGCCGCGGCGGTGTTGGCGCGCACCATCCAACCGCCGGCCGCGGCCTGCACCCAGGCCTGGTCGTCAATGCTTTGAAGCGGGGCCTGGGCGCAGGCGGCCAGGAAGGCGGCCATTACGGCGGCCAACCGGGCCGGTACTGTCTTGATCAACAAGTTCATGGGTGGGGGCTCAGGGTTCAGGGCAGTTCCTGCCCGCGGGCACTTTCGTAAAGCCGGTACCAATGTTCGCGGCTCAGGGTCAGGTCTTGCGCCTGGGCGCAGGCGCGGATGCGCGCCGGATCGCTGCTGCCGATCACCGCGCTGATGCGCGCCGGGTGGCGCAGCAGCCAGGCCAGCACCACCGCCTCGGGGCTGGTGGCAAGTTCCTCGGCAAGCTTGCGCACCAGGCCGGCCGTGGCATGCACGGCGGCCGGCGCATGGCCCGGCGCGGCGCCGCTGTACCAGCCGCGCGCCAGCGCCCCCCAGGCCTGCAGCTCCACGCCCTGCAGCTGGCAATGCGCCAGGGTGTCGCCCCAGGCAGACGCAGCGGCCGGCGCCTGGGCGTCGTTGAAGCAGGCGCCGCTGTCCAGCCAGTCGCGCTTGAGCAGGCTCATCTCGAGCTGGTTGGCCGCCAGCGGCGTGCCGATGGCGCGCTCGATCGCGCGCATCTGCGCCCCATGCATGTTCGACACCCCCAGCCGGCCCACCTTGCCGCTGGCCTTGAGGCGCTGCCAGGCCTCGGCCAGCTCGTCGGCCTCCAGCAGCGGATCGGGCCGGTGCAGCATCAGCAGCTCGAGATGATCGGTGTGCAGGCGCGCCAGGCTGGCGTCCACGCTGGCGAGGATGCGCGCCGCACTCAGGTCGTAGCGCTTGGGCGCGCCGGCGTCGGCAAAGCGGATGCCGCATTTGCTCTGCAGCTGCAGGCGCCCGCGCAGCGCCGGCTGGCGGCGGAACAGCTCGCCAAAGCATTGCTCGGCCTTGCCCAGGGTGTAGATGTCGGCATGGTCGAAGCGGCGGATGCCGGCATCGAGCGCGGCTTCCACGGCGGCATGGGCGCGCGCGATGTCGGCTTCGCCGATGGGATTGGCGTCCCAGCCGCCGCCCAGGCCCATGCAGCCGAGGACGAGGCGTTGGGTGGTGGTGTGGTGAGGCATGGCCCGCATGCTATCTTGCGGCCGCCATGCCCGCCGAAGCCCTCCCGCTTGCCCTCATCGATGCCGCCCTGCGCGGCGCGGCGTTGGCCCTGCTCGCCCTGCTGGGCGCGCGCCTGCTGCACGCCCGCCCCGACCTGGCGGCGGCGCGCGCGGCCGCCCTGCTGTGCCTGGGCCTGGGTGTGCAGCTCATCAGCTCCACGCCGCTGTTCGAGGCCGAGGTGAGCCTGCGCTGGCAGGCGCCGCTGATCGCCGTCTCGGTGGGCAATGCGGTGCTGTTCTGGGTGTTTGTGCAGACCCTCTTCAACGACGAATTCCGGCTGCGGCCCCTGCATGTGTTGCTCTGGTGCGGCGCCGCGGGCGTGAGCCTGCTGAACTGCCTGCTCGCCGCCAGCGGGGCCGCCTCGCCCCTGCTGCCCTATACCCATGGCCTGCAGCGCGCCATGCCGCTGGTGTTCACCGCGCTGTCGGCCGCCGCTGCGGCCGCGCATTGGCGTGGCGATCTGGTCGAGCGCCGGCGCCGCTTGCGCGTCTTCGTGGTGGTGGCGGGCGGCTTGTATGCCCTGACGATGCTGGCGCTGCGCCTGGCCTCGCCGCAGGGCCGGCTGTCGGGCGCGGCGGCGCTGCTGGATGCGGCCTGGCTGCTGCTGATACTGGCGGCCCTGGCCAGCGCGCTGCTGGGCCTGCGCCCGCTCGAGCTGCTGCCGCTGCCGGCCGCGCCGCCGGGCGGCCCACCCGACCCGGCCGCAGCGCCCGCCGAGGTCGCCGAGGTCGACGCGGCCGAACGCGCCCAGGCCCTGGCGCTGCAGGCCCGCGTGCGCGCCGAGCGCCTCTACCAGGCCGAGGACTTGAGCCTGGCCAGCCTGGCCGCGCGCCTGGGCCTGCCCGAATACCGCCTGCGCCGCCTCATCAACCAGCAGCTGGGCCATCGCAACTTCAATGCTTTCGTCAACGGCCTGCGCCTCGAGGCCGCCTCGGCCGCGCTGGCCGACCCGGCGTGCCGCGAGCAGCCGGTGCTGAGCATTGCGCTGGAGGCGGGGTTCCAGTCCATCGGCCCCTTCAACCGTGCCTTCAAGGCGGCGACGGGTCTGACCCCGAGCGAGTTCCGGCGGCAACGGCTGGCGGCACTGCGATGACAATCGCTGCCATGGACATGCAGCAATCGATGGACTTTCGTTGGCGCCAGGCGATCGAAGCGGGCGAGCTCGGGGTCTGGGATCTGCGCCCCGAACTCGAGACCGTCCATCATTCGCCGCAGTGGAAGCAGCGGCTGGGATTTCCGGCGCCGCATGGCGCCGACAGCACGCATTTCTGGCGCTGCCGCGTCCACCCCGATGACCTTGAAATGATGCTGGCGGCGATGCGCGCACATGCGCGCGGCGCCCAGCCCGGCTACGAGGCCACGTTCCGCCTGCGCAGCAATGGCTCGGGCTACCGCGTGATGCATTCCCGCGGCCGCGCCATCGAGCGCAGCGCCGAGGGGCGTGTGCAGCGCATGGTCGGCACCATGATCGACCTGACCGGCCGCCCGGCGACGCCCGCCGGAGGCTTGCCAGACGGGCCGCGCGGCCTGATGGACGGCTTGCCGCTGACGCTGCCGTTCCATCTGCTGCTGAGCGCCGAGCTGTCCGACCCGGGCCAGCTCGATGCGCAGCGCGCGCCCATCGCGGCCGAGCGGCGTCGCGTGCTCGGCATGGTCGAAGACCTGCTGCATGCCGCGGTGGCCCAGCTGGATGGCTTGCGCCAGCGCTAGGGCAGCGAGAAGCGGGAATTCGACGGCCGTCCAAGACTTCGGGAGCATCGAACCATGCGCCAGCTTCGCTTCTTGATCGCCGCCCTTGCAGCGCCGCTGCTGTGCGCCTGTGCGGCCCTGCCCGATCCGGGGCGGACGCCGCTCGTTACCTTGCCGCTGAACTTCGCCTGGGTGGACGGGCGCAAGGTCGAATACGTCACCACCGACATTTCCGACCCGACCATGGCCCAAGCGCTTGGCGTCAATCTCGTGCCTCGGCTGGCCGAGGCCGTCGCGGCGCCGGGCCGGCCGTCGCTGGTCGAGCGGGTCTACAAGTTCGTGGACGATTCACAGATCACCGTGTTCCAGTCGGCGCCTGCGCCGACGGGGCCAGGCAACGCGGACGCGTCCTACAGCCCGCTCTGGCGCATGGTGCTGCTGCGCTGGCACAAGCCGTCGCTGGCACGCGAGCTGAAATCCGAGGAGCAGATCCTGAGTGCCGTGGAGTCTGGGGAACTGTCGATGGCGATCACAAACATCGTCGTCAACTGCCCGATCACGCGTTCCGTGGACGGCAAGGCGATACGCGGGGCCCGCTAGCGCCCCCCCGGTGCCGCGGTTTCGTACGCTGCCGCACAGACCGCGGCTGTGTGACCCAGCGAACATAGCTTGCCTCGGCTGGTGTCGCGGCTCGGTCTTGCCGGGCGCCGCGCAGCCGAAACCCGCAGTCCGCGGTTCGGATCCGACCGACCCAAGCGAAGGTCCGCACATGCACAAGCTCCAGCCTCAGCTCCTGAACGCGGGGCGCGCTCGCAGCACGCTCGAAGCGCGCCGCCGCAAGGCCTTGCTGAAGACCGGCGCCTTGCAGGATGCGATCCTGAACAGCGCCAAGTTCTCCAGCATCGCCACCGACGAGCAGGGGGTGATCCAGGTCTTCAATATCGGTGCCCAGCACATGCTGGGTTATGCGCCGGCTGACGTGCTGAACTGCGTCACGCCGGCCGATATTTCGGATCCCCAGGAAATCGTCGAGCGCGCCCGCGCCTTGAGCGCGGAGTTCGCCACCACCATCGCCCCGGGCTTCGAGGCCCTGGTGTTCAAGGCCCGGCGCGGCATCGAGGACATCTACGAGCTCACCTATGTGTGCAAGGACGGCACCCGCCTGCCGGCGGTGGTGTCGGTCACGGCGCTGCGCAACCTGCAGCACGACATCATCGGCTACCTGCTGATCGGCACGGACAACCGGGCGCGCAAGCGCGTCGAGGCCGAGCAGGAACGCCTGGACCAGTCGCTGCGCGACACCAACCTGGCGCTGCAGGAGGCCAAGACCGCGGCGGACCGCGCCAACCTGGCCAAGTCGGAGTTTCTCTCCAATATGAGCCATGAGCTGCGCTCGCCCCTCAATGCCATCCTGGGATTCGCGCAGCTGATCGATTCCGGCAGCCCTTCGCCCACGCCGGCGCAGCAGGACAGCCTGGACCAGATTCTCCAGGCCGGCTGGTATCTGCTGGAACTGATCAACGAGATCCTGGACCTCGCGCTGATCGAGTCCGGCAAGCTCTCGCTGTCGCCGGAGCCGATGTTGCTGGACGAGGTGCTCGCCGATTGCCAGGCCATGATCGAGCCGCAGGCGCGCCAGAGCGGCATCCGCCTGAACTTCATCGCGGCCGAGGCGCCGATCTTCGTCAGGGCCGACCGCACCCGGGTCAAGCAGGTGTTCGTGAACTTGCTGTCCAACGCCATCAAGTACAACCGCGTCGGCGGCAGCGTGGAGGTGCGTTGCAGCGCCCGCGCCGGTGGGCGGGTGCGCATCGCGTTCCAGGACACCGGCGGGGGACTTTCCGCCGAGAAGCTGGCGCAGCTGTTCCAGCCCTTCAACCGGCTCGGCCAGGAGGGCGGCGTCGAGGAGGGCACCGGCATCGGCCTGGCGGTGAGCAAGCAACTGGTTGAATTGATGGGCGGGGTCATCGGCGTTGAAAGCACCGAGGGCGCGGGAAGCCTGTTCTGGGTCGAGCTGCAGGCCGCCGCAGCGCCGCAGTTGGTCGAGGCCCTGCCGACGCCGACGGCCCATGCCAGCGCCGAGGCACTGCCGGGCGTGCCGCAGCGCAGCGTGCTGTGCGTGGAGGACAACCCCGCCAATCTCACCCTGGTGGCACGCCTGCTGGCGCGCCGCTCCGACCTGCGCCTGCTCAGCGCCAGGGATGGGCGCCGCGGCGTCGAGCTTGCGCATTCCGCGCAGCCCGATGTCATCCTGATGGACATCAACCTGCCCGGCATCAGCGGGCTCACCGCGCTGAAGATCCTGCTGGACAACCCCGCCACCGCGCATATCCCGGTCATCGCGATGAGCGCCAACGCGATGCCGCGCGATATTGCCAAGGGCCTGGAAGCCGGGTTCTTCCGCTATCTCACCAAGCCGATCAAGGTGAAGGAATTCATGGACACGCTGGACCTGGCGCTGGCGTGCGCGCGCGACGGCGCAGGCGAAGCCTTGCTGCAGGAGATCGTGTGATGCTCGACAAGCGCGAAATTCTTCAGGCCAGCATCCTGATCGTGGACGACCAGCTTGCCAATGTGCGCCTGCTCAGCCGGCTGCTGGCCGATGCGGGCTACACCCGGGTTGCGTCCACCATGAACCCGGCCGAGGTGTGCGCCCTCCATCGCGACCAGGCCTTCGACCTGATCCTGCTCGACCTGCAGATGCCGCTGATGGACGGCTTCGCCGTGATGGAGGGGCTCAAGACCAATGACGACGACGGCTACCTGCCCGTCATCGTGCTGACCGCCCAGCCGGGGCACAAGCTGCGCGCGCTGCAGGCCGGCGCCAAGGACTTCATCAGCAAGCCCTTCGACCTGGTGGAGGTGAAGACGCGCATCCACAACATGCTGGAGGTGCGCCTGCTGTATCGCAAGCTGGAAAGCTACAACAAGGCCCTGGAGCAGGCGGTGCACGAGCGTACGGCCGAGCTGCGCGAGAGCGAGGCGCGCTACCGCAGCCTCACCGAGCTGGCCTCCGACTGGTACTGGGAGCAGGACGAGGCGGGCGAGTTCACCAAGGTCTGTGGCCCGGTGCTGGAGATGCTGGGGCTGCGCGTCGCGGGTCTGGACGGCCAGGGCGGCCATGCGCTCGCGGAGGGCTGGGACGAGGGCGAGCGCCAGGCCCTGCAGGGCAATATCGCGGCACGCCGGCCCTTCATCGACATGCTGTTTCACCATGTCGACGCGGCGACCGGCACGAGGCGCCAGTTCCGCGTCAGCGGCGAACCCATGTTCGACCAGGGTTGCCGGCTCATCGGCTACCGCGGCATCGGCGTCGAAGTGACGGCCGGCAAGTAGGCGCGGGCTAGACGCTCCAGCAGCCGCTCATGCATGCCGCCCACAGCCTCCTGCAGAACCAGTTGCTGGCCGCACTGCCCGAGCCCGGGCGCCAGGCGCTGGGCGTGCACCTGAGGCTGGTGCCCATGCTGGTGGGCGAGCCCATCTACGAGGCGGGCCAGCCGCTGCGCCATGTCTACTTTCCGACCACCGCGGTGGTGTCGCTCTACGGCGCGCTGGCCTCGGGCGACTGCGCCGAGACCTGCGGCGTCGGCAACGAGGGCATGGTCGGCGTGTCCGCGTTCATGGGCGGGCTCAGCATGCCCAGCTCGGCCATCGTGCAGTCCGGCGGCCATGGCTACCGCCTGGAGCCGCAGCGCTTGCTGCAGGCCTTCGAGCGCGACGGCCCGTTGCGCCAGGTGCTGCTTCAATACACGCAGGCCCTCATCACGCAGATCTGCCAGACCGCCGTCTGCTACCGCCACCACACGGTCGAGCAACAGCTCAGCCGCTGGCTGCTGGCCACCTTCGACCGCGTGCCCGCGGGCGACATGGTGATGACGCAGTCGCTGGTGGCCGGCCTGCTGGGCGTGCGCCGCGAGAGCATCAGCGAGGCGGCCTGCCGGCTGCAGGAGCAGGGCTATATCCGCTACCGGCGCGGCCACCTCTGCGTGCTCGACCGCATCGGCCTGGAGTCCCGGGCCTGCGAATGCTTTGGGGCCGTGGCGGCGGAGCTGTTGCGGCTGCGCGCGGGCCAGCAGGGTTGCTGGTGAGCTGATGGCCGGCAGGCGCTGGCCGATTCCTGCAATCGGCCAGCCGAAAGCGCGCATGGCGGCTTTCGGCGAGACGCGGCGGCGCGGCGCCGGCATCGTGCGCGCACCGAGGGCAGGGGCCCTCGATGTGGAGGAAACGATGCGATGGCAGAGATGGATGGGCGCGCCGCTGTGTGCGCTGTTGCACGGCCTGGCCTGCGCCTCGGTGGGCTTGAGCCAGATCCCGGCCTCCGGCCCGGACGGCCCGGTGACCCTGTACTACCCCAGCGCGGCCGCGCCGCAGCGCCTCGACAAGGGCCGGCAGATGCGCTTGCAGGTGGCGCCGGATGCCGCGCCGGTGGCCGGCAATGGGCGGCTGGTGCTGATCTCGCATGGCTCGGGCGGCTCGCCCTGGGTGCATGCGGACCTGGCCAGCGCCCTGGTGGAGGCCGGCTTCGTGGTGGCCCTGCCCGAGCACCAGGCCGACAACTACAAGGACCCCAGCCGGCCCGGCCCCGAGAGCTGGAGCCAGCGCCCCGCCGAGCTCTCGCGCGCCATCGACGCGGTGGCCGCCGACGCCCGCTTTGCGCCCCTGCTGCGGCTGGACAAGGTGGGCGTGTACGGCATGTCGGCCGGTGGCCACACGGCGCTCACCATGGCGGGCGGGCGCTGGTCGCCGGCGGGTTTCAAGCGCCACTGCGAGACGCATCTGGCCGAGGATTTCCAGAGCTGCGTGGGTCTGATCACGCAGCTGCGCGGCAACTTCCTGGACGGCCTCAAGAAGGCGCTGGCGCTGCTGGTGATAGGGCTGCGCTTCGACGATGAGCGCCCGCGCAGCCATGAGGACCCGCGCGTGGCCGCGGTGGTGGCGGGCGTGCCGGCCGCCGCCGACTTCGAGCCGGCATCGCTGGCCCATCCGCGCGTGCCGCTGGCGCTCATCACGGCCGGCCAGGATCGCTGGTTGATTCCGCGCTTCCACAGCGAGCGCGTGCTCGCCGCCTGCGAAGCCTGCGAGCGCCTGGCCGAGCTGCCGCAGGCCGGGCACGGCGCCCTGCTGTCGCCGCTGCCGGCCGGCCTGGATGGGCTGTTGGGCGAGCTGCTCAACGATCCGCCCGGCTTCGACCGCGCCGAGATGGCCGAGGTCGATCGGCGCATCGTGGACTTCTTTGCGCGGCATCTGCTGCCGCGCTGAACCGGCGCGTCAGTCGGCGCTGTACGGCGTGCCGTAGAACTTGTGGATGCCGCTCGCCCAGGTCCTCGTCGTCCTTGTTGTAGACGTCGTTGCCCAGCAGGGTGTTGGCGCCCATCAGCTGCGGGCCGGGGCCGGCCGCTGTGTTCGATAGCGCACGGAAAAGCGCGGCCCGCATGCGTAGATTGGGCTTGGCTGGCTGCCACACCCGGGTGGTGGGGCAGGATCCCAATTCGAGGAGAACGACATGCTTGAAACACTGATCGTCATTCTGGTGGTGCTGTGGCTGCTGGGCCTGGTCAGCTCCTACACCATGGGTGGCATGATCCACCTGTTGCTGGTCGTGGCGGTGATGGTGCTCATCGTCCGCGTGGTGCAGGGCCGGCGCATCTGAAACCTGCAAGGGAGCCGTCATGAACACCTGGAAGATCGCTGGTATCGCGCTGTTGATCGCGGGCGTGCTGGGGCTGCTGTATGGCAGCTTCAGCTATACCAAGGAGACCCACGACGTGAAGCTGGGGCCGATCGAGTTGTCCGTGAAGGAAAAGCAGACCGTCAATGTGCCGGTGTGGCTGGGCGTGGCGGCCATCGCGGCCGGCGGCGCCTTGCTGCTGCTGGGTGGCAGGCGAGGCTAGCAAGGCTGATCCAGCGCAAATGACCGCGCGCGCACCGCGCCATGGGCCTTGACGCAGCGGCCGGAAAGGCGCTTACTAGGGCTGCAGAGGGGGCCGGATCGTGGCCCGCCACTGCGACAGACGCGTCATTCCAAGCACGCTGGAAGGAGGGTAGACCGATCGAGAAGCCGTTCCTAAAGACCTCCCCCACCATCGGCACGCAGTTGCCGACAGACATCACCCCCATGTGATGTGATGATGCAAAACGAATAGCATCACGGCATGCCCGGCTTCAGACGGCCGGGCATCGCCGTTTCTGGGCCGCTCGTTTGCGCGCCCCGCATGCCAACTTGCTATGCCTATGACAAGACTTCAGGCCGAACTGCAGCGCCTCTATGGTTTTTCGCAGACCCCGCCCAGCGATGCCGATGCGAATGGGAACGGCGGCTTGCGCGCTGCGGCGCTGGAACTCTCGGCTCCGGCCGACTGGCAGGCGATGGGCCAGTTGTGGCGCGGCGTGCAGGCCGATCTGGGTCTGCCGGCCCCCGCCATCGCGGTGTCCGGGCGCAATGGTTACCAGCTCTGGTTCTCGTTTGCGCAGCCGCTGCCGGCATCGCGGGCCGCGGCGTTTCTCGAGGCCTTGCGCCTGCGCTATCTGGGGGATCTGGCCGCCGGGCGGCTGGCTTGTCTGCCGGCTCGCGCCGAAGCCGACGGGGCGGACGCGCTGACGCTGCCGCCGCAGCAGCTGACGTCCGAGCGCTGGTCGGCCTTTGTGGCCCCGGACCTGGCGCCGGTGTTTGCCGAGGAACCCTGGCTGGACACCGCGCCCGGCATGGAGGGCCAGGCGGATCTGCTGATGCGGCTTGAAAGCATCCAGAGCGCCGATCTGGGCGTGGCGCTGGAACGGCTGGGCGGCGTGCCGGCCGCGGTGATGCCGGTGCCGGTGCCTGGCGATGCGGCTACGGACGCCCCGATGCAGCAGGCCAGGCGTTTTCTGCTCGCGGTCATGAACGACGAGAGCGTGGCGCTGGCGCTGCGCATCGAGGCGGCGAAGGCGCTGCTTACTGCTTGCTGTTCACCGCGTCCTTGAGCGCCTTGCCGGGCGTGAACTTGGGGACGTTCGAGGCCGGGATCTCCAGCGCTTCGCCGGTGGCGGGGTTCTTGCCGGTGCGGGCAGCGCGGGCGCTGACCTTGAAATTGCCGAAGCCGAGGATGGCAACCGCGTCGCCGGCGACCAGGGCTTCGGTGATCGTGCCCAGGGCGGCGTCCAGCATGGTGGCGGCGGCCGCGCGGGTGACGCCACTCTTGGTGGCGATGCTTTCGATCAGTTCACTTTTATTCATCAGAGTTCCATTGGCTACCTCAGGGAAGAAATTCCCCTGAGGGGGCGGCGATTATCAGCGCAGCCGCCCGGTGGGCGTTGAAGCCGGCTCAGGCCTCGGGCGGCTGCAAGCGCAGCGACACCCCATACAGCGCCAGCATGCCCAGCACATGGCCGACCGCGACGCCTGGCTCGCCGGACTCGATGCGGGCGATGGTCTGTACATGCACGCCCAGGCGCGCCGCCGCCGCGGCCTGGCCTTCGCCGGACTTGCTGCGGGCCAGCTTGGCGGCGGCGCCCAGGTCCCTGATGGTCTGGAGGGCGTCACCGCCGATCTCCGCTGAAATCCGTTTGCCTTGTGCCATGGACGCATTGTCGCTCCCCCGGCCAGCCCCCCAGAAGGTGGGCGCCTCCCCACCCATCGGCAGGATGGAGCAAGCGACGTTCATCGCCCAAAGTCTCCATAGCCACAGGAGATCGTGTCATGCAGTTCTTCCCGCCCGTCCAGCGTCACAAGCGCATCGCCACGGTGCTCCAGCGCATGTCCGGGAACAAGGGCGAGCACCCCTTGTTGCAAGGCCTCATGCCGCTCCAGCCCGATGCGTTCGCGCCCGGTGTCGGCTCGGAGGATCCGCAGTGGAGTGACAGCGCCTGGGACGATTGGAGCGCGGCGGCGGCGGAAATGCTGGTCCGCAGCTGAGGATTGAGACGCCGCGTCCCCGGCTCTGCAGGGACATTCAAGGAGTTACACAACATGCCTACCCGTCAACTCATGCTCACCCGCATCCAATGCCTGGACGACACCAGCGAGGGCGGCAGCGATGCCCCCTATCTGATGCTCTTCATGGGCCATCGCCATGTGCCGGGAGGCAAGCTCCTGCGCGTGCGTGACCCCGCCTGGGACGGTACGTTTCTCGCCGGCAAAGCCGTGAACACGAGGCAGATCGTTGACGAGGCGGAGGCCGGCGGTGCCTTTGTCTTCGTGTGGTTGTTGGAGGAGGACTGGGACCCCGACCTTGGCAGCGGTGGATTCCTGCAAACCTTGATGCAGTCCATCTGGAGCATCTATGGCGGGAGCGCCTGGGCCAACCTCACCGGCGATCAGTTGCGCTCCATCGTCAGGCCGAAGCTGACCGAGTTGCTTAAGAGCACGCTCGCGAATGACGAGTACCTGGGTTCGCACAGCTTTGTGGTGCCCCTGGTGACGACCGAGACCGCGCTGTCGCCGTTGAGCTACAGCGGCGATGGCGGCAGCTACAAGATCACGTTCTCGGTGCGCATCAAGGGTGCTTGAGCTCGGGCGCGTGCGCTGGCCTGTGCCCACGCCCTCTGGCACCTGGTCCGCCCTGAAGCCGGGGCGTCAGACCCTCCCCGCCGAGACGATGGGCCCGGTGGGCGCGCCGGTGGGCGAGCCACCGCCGGGCTCCAGGCTGACGGCAAAGGCGGCGGTGTTGTGCAGCAGCTTGGCGCGCAGCACGGTGGTGGCGCGGTCGTCGGCCACCAGGCCCAGCGAGCGCGGTGCGCCCTGCGCCGGCACGGCCCAGAGTTCCAGCGCGCGGCCCTGCGCGAGCGTGAGCGGGCCCAGCGGCTTGAGCACCAGGGCCCGGCCATCGGCACTGACGCTGGCCACAAAACCGGCCTTCACCAGTTCCGCGCCCTCGGCGGTGCTGTTCATCACGATCACCAGCGGCGGCTGCACCGGCTGGGGCTGGTTCAGCAACAGCAGGGCGGTGAGCGCCAGCGCGCTGGCGGCGCCGCTGAAGCCCTGCCACAGGCTCAGGCGCTGCCACCAGCGCGGCGCAGGTTGCGGCGCGCCAAACAGGCGGCGCTGGATGGCGGGCCAGAGATGCGCGGGCGGCTGCACCGCGGCCACCGGGCTGGCCAGGGCCTGCAGGCGCAGCTGCCAGCGCGCCACTTCGCGGGCCAGTGCGGAGTGGGCCGGCAGCAGCTGTTCGAAACGGCGGCGCGCGGGGCCGCGCAGCGTGCCCAGCGCGTATTCGGCGGCGAGCTTCTCGGCCAGGCGGGGGCGGCTGTAATCCATCAGGCGGACTCCCCGGCGGTGCCCGTGCCGAGCAGGCCGGCGGCGCGGTCCAGGCACAGCTTGAGGCTTTGCAGGCCGCGGCGCACCCAGCTCTTCACCGTGCCCAGGGGCTGGGCCAGGTGCTCGGCCACCTCGGCATGGCTGAAGCCCTGGTAATAGGCCAGCGCCAGGCTGGAGCGTTGCTCGCCGCTGAGCCCCTGCATGCAGCGCTCCAGCGCATGCGAGCGCGTGGCCTGCTCCAGCAGATCCAGCGGGCCGGACTGCTCCGAGGCCAGCTTCTCCAGCAGATCCTCTGCTTCGTCGCCCTCATCGTCCGTGCCCGGGCTGCCGTAGCGGCTCACGGTGGCGGGCTCGGTGGCGCGGCGGCGCAGGCTGTCGATGGCGCGGTTGCGCGCGATGCTGGTGAGCCAGGTGAGCGGCTGGCTTTGCTGGGCCTGGTAACCCGCGGCGGCGCGCCAGATGTTCACGTAGACCTCCTGCAACACCTCCTCGGCCTGGCCGCGGTCGCTGTTGACGCGCAGCACCACGCCGAACAGAGGGCCGCTGGTGGCGCGGTAGAGGGCCTCGAAGGCGGCGCGGTCGCCCAGGGCGATGCGGGCGAGCAGGGCGGCGAGCTCCTGGCTGCGCGCGGTGGGGGTGGTAGTGCTCATGGAATGGGCTACGCAGGCCGGCGCCACTTGGATGCAAGCCCGACCAATGCGCAGGGTGGGCCGCGTCCGCTCGCGCAGCGCCGGCGTAAAGGCCTGCAGTGGGCGAAGCAGTCGCTCACCCCATCAAGGAGACCCAGATGCAACAAGCACTTCCCACCCTGCGTTTGCTGAGCTTCAGCGCCGCCATGCTGGCCGCCACCGCGGCCCTGGCCTCCAGCCACCGCGAGGCGCCCTTCATCACCACCGTGCCCAAGGTGGATGCCAGCGACTTCTATATGTTCATGAGCTATGAACAGGGCCGTGGCGACTACGTGACCCTGATCGCCAACTACCTGCCGCTGCAGGATGCCTATGGCGGCCCCAACTACTTCTCGCTCGACCCGAACGCGCTCTACGAGATCCATCTCGACACCAACGGCGACGCCAAGGAAGACCTGACCTTCCAGTTCCGCTTCAAGAACAAGCTCAACAACATCGCGCTGACGATTGGCGACAAGAGCGTGCCCATCCCCTTGATACAGGCCGGCACCATCAGCGAGCCGCGCGCCGCGGCCCTGAATGTCAACGAGAGCTACACCCTGGACATCGTGCGTGGCGACCGCCGCAGCGGCCAGCGCCAGTCCGTCACCAATGCTAGCAATGGTGCCAGCAGCTTTGACAAGCCGGTGGACAACATCGGCAAGAAGACCATCGCCAACTACGAGGCCTATGCGGCCAAGCACATCTACCCCGTCAACATCCCTGGCTGCGCCATGCCAGGCAAGGTCTTCGTGGGCCAGCGCAAGGATCCCTTCGCCGTCAACCTCGGCACCATCTTCGACCTGGTGAACGCGCCGGTCTCGGTGATCACCGACCCGACCCTGATCGGCGCCGTGCCCAACCAGCTGGACGACAAGAACGTCACCACCCTGGCCCTGGAAGTGCACAAGAGCTGCCTGGCCAGCGCCAACGAGCCGGTGATCGGTGGCTGGACCACCGCCAGCCTGCGCCAGGCACGCGTGCTGGACCCCGCGCCCAAGCCCGGCCACCAGAACACCGACAAGGCCGGTGGCGCCTGGGTGCAGGTCTCGCGGCTGGGCATGCCCCTGGTAAACGAGGTGGTGATAGGCCTGCCGGACAAGGACCGCTTCAACAGCTCCAAGCCCAAGGATGACGCGCAGTTCGCCAATTACGTCACCAACCCGACCCTGCCGGCCCTGATCGAGACGGTGCTGTCCATCCCCGGCACGGCGCCCAAGAACCTGCCGCGTACCGATCTGGTGACGGCCTTCCTCACCGGCATCAAGGGCGTGAATCAGCCCGCCCATGTGGTGGCCTCGGAGATGCTGCGCCTCAACACCAACATCGCGCCGGTGCCGTTTGCACAGCAGAACCGGCTGGGCATCGTCGGCAACATCCTGGCCGGCGGCAAGGACAACGCTGGCTTCCCGAACGGCCGCCGCCCCAAGGACGATGTGGTGGACGTGGCCCTGGTGGCAGTGATGGGTGGGCTCTGCATGGCCAATGGCGACAACGATGCGCTCGGCTTCGGCGCCAGCTGCAAACCTGCCAATGTGCCGCTGGGCGCCACCTCGCTGAAGCTGCACGACGCGGTGGACCAGGCCACGGTGCCGCTGCTGGGCAGCTTCCCCTACCTCTACACGCCCGTCGGCGGCACCAACTGAGGAGGGCGCCATGAAGCAGCAATCCATTCACGCCCTGGCCCTGCTCGCGAGCGGCCTGCTGGCCGCCTGCGGTGGCAGCGACGATGCGGCAGCACCCCCGCCCCCACCGCCGCCACCGGTGCTGCTCACCGAGGTGCCTGAGAGCGCGCTGGCCTCCCCCGGCGCCTACACCCAGTTCACACTGGGCCAGAGCCAGGCGGCGAGCGAGAGCGATGAGCCGCTGACGACCGACAAGCTGAGCATGCCGCCCGCCAGCGAAAGCGACGAACCCCTCGCGGTCAGCTGAGGTGGCGATGCGCAGACTGCCGAGCCTCCTCGCCCTGCTGCTTTTGAGTCTGCGCGGCCTGGCCAGCCCCTATACGCCGCAGGCGGATGAGGAGGTGCTGGAGCAGTTGCCGCGGCGCCTGGCGGCCGTGCCACGCCAGGGCCTGGCGCTGCCGCAGGCGCTGGGTCTGGCGCAGGCGGCCTTGCAGCGTGCGCGGCAGGAGGGCGACCCGCGCGAACTGGGCCGGGCCCAGGCGCTGCTGGCGCCCTGGTGGCACCTGCCCGCGCCGCCGCCGGCGGTGCGCCTGCTGCGTGCCAGCCTGCTGCAGACGCAACACCAGTTCGACGCCGCCCTGCAGGATCTGGATGCGCTGCTGGCGAGTGCTGCCACGCCGCTGGCGCTGCGGGCCCAGGCCGAGCTGACGCGCGCCGCCTTGCTGCAGCTGCGCGGCCGCTGGCCCGAGGCGCGCAGCGCCTGCACGCGCCTGGCCGGGCTCAGCTATGCGGCCCTGGGGGCAGCTGTGGAGGTGCATGGCCGCGTCTGCCTGGCCGAGCTGGACAGCCTGCAGGGCCGCAACGAGAGCGCCGCCGCGGCGCTGGCCCAGCTGGCCCGCTACCCGCAGGCGCCCACGGCCTGGACCTTGTTGCTGCGCGCCGAGCTGGCCGAGCGCCGTGGCCTGGCCGAAGCGGAGGCGCTGTACCGCCAGGCCCTGCAGGCCGAGCCGTCCATCTACACGCGCGCCGCGCTGGCCGACTGGTTGCTGGCGCGCCGCCGCTGGGCCGAGGCCGCCGCGCTGGTGCTGGCCCACCAGTCCAACCAGGCCGAACTGATGCGCCTGCCCGATGCCCTGCTGCTGCGCCTGGCGATTGCCTGGCGCGCCGGCGGCGATGCGCGCGCCAGCGAGGCGGCCGCGCAGCTGCAAGAGCGCTTCGAGGCCACCGCCCTGCGCGGCGACGGCAGCGCCCATGCGCGCGAGCGGGCGCGCTACGCCCTCGATGTGCGGCCCGATGCCGGCGCGGCCCTGCAACAGGCGATCGCCAACTGGGCCCTGCAGCGCGAGCCGGCCGATGCCTGGCTGCTGTGGCGCGCGGCGCAGTTGCCGGCCGCGCCCAAGCCATTGGCGGCGCAGGCGCGGCAGGCGTTCGAGCAGTTCCGGCGTGAGAGCGGCATGCAGGATGCGCGCTGGAGCGCTGCCTCATGAAGCGGGCGCTGATGTTGTGGTTGTTGCTGCTGTGCGCCGGCGCTGCCCAGGCCCACAAGGCCAGCGATGCCTATCTGATCTTGGAGGCCGATGCCACGGGGCTCAGCGAGCGCGTCGACATCGCGCTGCGCGATCTGGACCGCGAGCTGCAGCTGGACGCGGATGACAACGGCCAGCTGAGCTGGGGCGAGCTGAGGGCGCGCGCCGGGGAGATCGACCAGCTGGCCCGGCAGGGCCTGGACATGACGCTGACGGATGCCGATGGCGGCCGCTGCGTGCCGCAAACCCTGGCCCCGCTGCAGATCGAAACCCGCAGCGATGGCCGTTACGCGGTGCTGCAGCGGCGCTGGCAATGCCGCGCCCCCGCGCAAGACCTGACCCTCAGCTACCGCCTCTTTGCCGCCAGCGACCCCACGCACCGTGGCGTGCTGAGCCTGCGCGGGCCCGCCGGGGCGGCGCAGACCCTGGTGCTGGCCCCCGATGGCCACGCCACGCCGCTGCGCCTGGGTGCAGCGCACAGCCTGCTGAGCGTGCTGCGCGATGGCGTGCACCATATCTGGATCGGCCTGGACCACATCCTCTTCCTGCTCGCGCTGCTGCTGCCGGCGGTGCTGGTGCGGGAGGAGAATCATTGGCGGCCCGCCACGCGGCTGCGGCCCGTGCTGCTGGATGTGCTGGGGGTGGTGAGCGCCTTCACGCTGGCGCACAGCATCACGCTGGCGCTGGCCGCCTTCGAGATCCTGAGCCCGCCCTCGCGCTGGGTCGAGTCGCTGATCGCCGCCTCGGTGCTGCTGGCGGCGCTGAACAATCTCTGGCCGCTGCTGCTGCATGGCCGCTGGCGCCTGACCTTTGCCTTCGGCCTGGTGCACGGCTTCGGCTTCGCCAGCGCGCTCAGGGAGCTGGGCCTGCGGCGCGAGGCCCTGGCCGGGCCGCTGCTGATGTTCAACCTGGGCGTGGAGCTCGGCCAGCTCGCCGTAGTGGCGGGTTTCATGGGCCTGGTATGGGGCCTGCGGCGCCGGCCCGGCTACCCGCGTTGGGTGCTGGGCGGCGGCTCGCTGCTGATTGCCCTGCTGGCCCTGGTCTGGCTGCTGGAGCGCAGCCTGGACCTGGACCTGCTCAGCCCGCGCTGATGCGCTGCGCCAGATGCGCCAGCGCCTCTTCCACCTGGTCCACCAGCACCAGGCAGAGGTCGCCCGGCTGCAGGCGCGCCAGCGCGGTGTCGATGGCGATGAACTCGCCGCGGATCTCGTCGACGTGGCTCACGCGCTTGGCGCCTTCCAGGCCCTGGCGCAGCAGCGCCAGCACCTCGCCGTCCTCGCGGCCGCGCTGGCAGGCATCCTGGAACAGCAGCACCTCGTCGAAGGCATCGCCGAGGATCTGGGTCTGGATGCGGATGTCCTCGTCGCGGCGGTCGCCGGCACCCGAGATCACCACCGAGCGCTTCTTGGCGGGCATGGCCTGCACGGCGGCGACCAGGGCGCGCATGGCATCGCCGTTGTGGCCGTAGTCGGCGATCACGGTGGCGCCGCGGTAGTCCATCACATTGAAGCGGCCGGGCGCGTTGTCGGCATCGTTGGCAAAGCTGCCGACGCCGCGGCGGATGGTGTCCCAGTCCAAGCCCACGCCCCAGGCCGCCGCCACCGAGGCCATGGCGTTCTCGACCTGGAAGCCGATGCTGCCGTGGCGGGTGATGGGGATGTCGCGCAGCGGGATGCTTTCGCGCCAGGAGCCTTGCGCGGCCACCAATTGATCGCCATCCACATAGACGCAGCGTTTGCCTTGGGCGCGGTGGGTGGCCATCAGCGGGTGGTGGCGGTCGGCGGCGAAATAGATGATCTGGCCCGGGCAGACGCTGGCCATATTGGCCACCACCGGGTCGGCGGCGTTCAGCACCGCGTAGCCGCTGGGCGCCACGTTCTGCACGATCACGCGCTTCACCAGGGCCAGCTCTTCCACGGTGTTGAGGAAGTTCATGCCCAGG
>Ga0208519_100187_pt1 | contig 23351 bp, 23 predicted proteins | sample LakWasM130_HOW14_2_FD_183940 | JGI IMG/M metagenome (GOLD analysis project Ga0208519, IMG submission 183940) | Freshwater sediment methanotrophic microbial communities from Lake Washington under simulated oxygen tension - Sediment Metagenome... | ecosystem: Environmental > Aquatic > Freshwater >... | reverse complement strand
CCAAGAATGAGCTTGTAGGCGATTGCCCAGCAGATCCACGAGGCTACGACGACAGCGAGCGCCAACCGCAAACCTCTGCTCAGCATTTGAGTCGCCTGCCGGAGCCATTTCATAGAGGCCTAACGTTTGAGCTAACCGGCCCGCGACGGCAGGACGCCGCAGGGCCAGAATGAAATGAGGCCCGAAGGCGGCATGCCGTTGCGGGTCCGGTTGAGCGAGTGGTTAGGCCGAACTGCGATGCGCTTCGTAGCTGACGCTTGAAGCGCACGCGGTTTGAGATGAGAACTACCCGCGGGCGTATGGAGTGAAGTGGATCGAGTACCCATGCGGATTCTGGCCTGGTGGCTGCTCTGGTTCTGTTTCGTAAATCTCGATTTTTCCATTGGCTGAAAACCCTATCTGTCGGCCGATTGCAACCACCATGTCAGCCGTCTCGTCAGGACCTGAAGACCAAGTCTTTATCGCCATAATCGCCGGCCCAGCGGGACAGGAAAAGCCATCCACCAGTGCCTCGACTTCGCCATCGGCTATCGCCGTGAAGTGCTTGAACGGAGTTCTGATCTTCCCGTACCGGAGCTTCAGCTTCCAATCGGACGTGCTTTCTTCGATCGCCATAGTTGCTGCTGCCTTGTGCGGCCTAACGTTGAAGCTGAGCCGCGAGCGGCGGCCTGCCGACGCGAGTCGGCTCGAGCGACTGGTTAGGTGCCACGCTCGCCCCTCGACAGCCGCCGGACGATGCTCGGCACGACAACGAACCACTGCAAGTAGCCGAGAGAAACCATTGCAAGCCAATCTGGCAGTAGGTCCAGGAACGGGGAATAGGTTAGACCAAATTTCGCATACAACTGCGACATAAGCATTCCAACAATTGCCGCGGCCGGCAGGCCTATTGGGAATGTCAGCCCGATCATCAGCCAAGTGAACGCCACCGGCATGTCGTGCACATCGCGCTGCACAAACGCGAACACCAAAAGGCCGACGCACATGCTCAGCCAGAGCAGCGCAAGCGCTCGACCGACGATGGTCTTTGGTATTAGTGGCATCTAACGTTCGACGTAAGGGGACTGCCGCAGGCAGGTCCCCTTGACGGAGGGGTTAGGGCGCATTCTCACTCTCGCTTGGAGATAGATAGGCAGTGCAAAGCGAACAGCGCCCCGACCGCATGGCGCCCCCAATGAACTCGATGAAGGAACGCCCACTGCCACAGCGCTTCCGCGGGGTGGCCACGCTCAAGCAGCACACAGCCGGCCTTTATGTCTTTGTAGGTGTCTAGCAAGTCATCTCCGACATCACCCATGACAGACTCTTCGTCAAGCGTGGGATCCGGATCGAAGTACTCGCGGTAGTAGTGACCATTGAAGCATGCAAGGTTGCTTTGGGCTCTTGCCGCCTCTTCAGCAGGAAGATCTGGCACCCCATCTGAGTTCTCTGGCTCGACGTTGGGAAGCAAGAGTGCCGCCGCATAGAGCTTCGAGAGCCAGGATGCTGCGGTGACCGATGGCTCGCCGCCCAGGGATGAGCCTTCGCACCATGCGCAAAACCCGCGTGCTACTTCGGTAAACGCATGTGCGGCGGCGGTGTGGGTGGGGTTCATGCGCTCTAACGTTGAAGCTGAGCCGCGAGCGGCGGCCTGCCGACGCGAGTCGGCTCGAGCGACCGGTTAGGCATTGAGTTTCTCGTCGTCATGCACGCTCCAGCGCCATGCGTAAGTGACAGGCAGCTCGCTTCGCTGCGCGAGCTCATCAATGAGCTCGCGACGCCCTTCGACACTCCACTCTGACCAGTTGTCCCATTCGCATTTCAAAGTCGCAAAACCCTTGCGCAAGCGCACGCAATCGTAGTCAATTCCCGCATCAAACCCTTTGTACTGACGGTAGATTCGCCAGCCGTCGGCCTCGAGGAACTTGAATAGCGGTACGAATCGAGCGCTCGGAATATCTTTGATCGTCGCCAAGCCAAGTAGACGAAACCTCGCTTTAGCAATAGATCGGATGACCCTGGCAAAGGCGTGCATTCAATGCCTAACTTGGATATATGGAGACAGCAGTGACGCATAACTTGGCGCATTGTCTCCATAACATGCCCGATGCGTCACGGCTGCAAGCGGCTTGCAGCTTGGCTTTGGACGGCATTAGTTGTGCAAAACAACAGTATTAAATAACAGGCAAAAGCAGCACCCAGATTCTGAGCCGCACTTCATGCTGGATTGCTTGGTAGCAACCCACATTGGGGGCAGCTTTGCGCATTGGAGATGCACATGCGCGGCCCGTCCATCGCACCGATGGGGGAAGTCAGGCGCAAGGCGCCTCGCCCAGCCAAAGCCACCACCGTGACCAAGCCAGTGTCACCGCACACGCTCAGACACTCATCCGCAACACATCTTCTTCAGTCTGGCTACGGCATTCGAACGATCCAGGAGTTGCTCGACCATTCTGATGTCGCCACAACCATGATCTACACCCATGTGCGCAGCCCCATAGACGTTCTACCCAGCACTCCGATGCCGCAAAGCGGCCATTCGTGAACTTCGCCTATCAGCCTAAACCCGACATTGCAATCGCGATGGACTGTTCTGCAGCGTTTCAGCAGCCATTGATGTGATGCGCGCGACCGCATCTAGCCTTGACGTCAGGTGGATTGCCCCCAGAAGTCCGAACATCCCCGCAGCGGGCATCGGCGCTGGCACTCGCCGACCATGGGAGCGTCACGGGCTTCGCCGTTCTTCGAACACCGATTTGCGCGGATGTCGATCTCGATTGGTTTGCAAGAGTGATGGCGAACTCGAGCTCGTCTGTGATTGCAAAGGAATTGAGCCAGCCGTAAACCTGGGCTGCACTTCTGTTCCAACGGAGCCGAACGGGACAATTGCCTTGCCGCGGCTAGTCACTGGTAGGTACCTGACAGTTCGGGGGAAGGCGCGATGCTTTGACCGCTGCTGTGAGGCGGGAATTGACTGAACCTAAAGTTGAGGCCAGCCACAACGGCAGCGAGCTTCTCGACAGGCCTTCGCACGGGCAGACTGCGCAACATGCACTCAGCCAGGAGTCCCGAGATGAATCGATTGCACACAGGCCTCTTCGCCGGCGCGCTGGCGCTATGGACGACCGTATTGGCAGCGCAGGCCAGCTACCCGATCAAGCCGATCCGACTCATTGTGCCGACGCCTGCCGGCGGTCCGAGTGATGCTGCTGCGCGCGCGTTGGCCAAGGGCTTGACCGCCGGGCTCGGCCAGGAGGTGCTGGTCGAGAACCGCCCGGGCGGCAATACCGGCATCGGGGCGGGTGCGGTGCTGCACGCCGCTGCCGACGGCTACACCCTGCTTTTCGCGTTGGCGTCCAACGCCGGGCTGCCGCACCTGAGCAAGGCCTCGCCGTACAAGTCGCTCGGCGAGTTCTCGCCGGTCGCGGCGATCGGCGGCAATACGCAATGCCTGGTGGTGCCCTCAAGCGTGCCGGCCCGGACGCTGGCCGAGTTCGCCACCTATGCCAAGGCCAGCGCGCAAGCGCTGATGCGCGGTTCCAACAACGTGTCCGAGGACATGGTGGCGGGTCAGATCACCGGCGCACTGGGCTTCAAACTCGAGCGCGTGCCCTACAAGGGCGCACCGCAGCTGTTGCCGGACCTGCTCGAGGGGCGCCTGCAGGCCGCGGTGTTGCCGGTCGGCGCCAGCGCCCCTCACGTGCGTTCCGGACGCCTGGTGATGCTCGGCTGCAGCATGGCCGAGCGCATCGCCGCGCTGCCGACGGTGCCCACACTGGGCGAGTCCGGGGTTGCTGCGGCTCCGCTGGTCACGGCGCATTTCGTGCTCGGGCCGCCGCGACTGCCAGCGGAGATCATCGAGCGCCTGGCGGCAGCGGTGCGCCAGACGGCGCTGACCGCCGAGTTCAAGCAGGAGATGGACCGCCTGCTGATCGTCGGCGTTGCGCGGTCGCCGGCCGAAACCCGCGAGCTGATGTCGCAGGCCGAGGCCCAGTACCTGCAGTATGTCCGTGACACCGGCGCCAGCATCGACTGATTCGAGGGGCTCAGCGATGCGCCAGCCAACTCGACGCGCGCCGGCTGTTGCCGTGGTGCCAGGCCGGCCGGCCATCGACCGTGGACTGCCCCTTGGCATTCGTCAGCCGCGCCAGTTCGGCGCAACACGTCCCGAGAAAATCCGCAAAGACGCGCAAGCGCGAGCTGCGACGCTGCTCCGGGCGGAAGTAGATTGCCAATGGCGGCGGGTCCATGACTTCCCAGTCGAGCAGAACCGGCACCAGACGGCCGCTGGCCAGGTTGACTTGCTCGGTGGCATAGGCGACGCGCATCACGCCGCCATCGCTCAGGGCCAGTTCAAGCAGATGGTCACGATGGTTGGCACTGAGCCAGCCGCGGACGATCACTTGCTCGACGAGTTCGTTCTGCATCCCCGCTTGGCGATAGCGCCACAGGTCGAGCAGCTTGCCGTAGGGATTCCGGTAGCACAGGCAGTTGTGCCCGGCCAGCTCGCTCGGGTGGCGCGGCATGCCGTGGCGCTTCCAGTAAGCGGGCGTTGCCACGGTGACCTGCGGCATCACCGGCATCTCGCGCCGCACCCAGTCGCCGGCCTCGAACCAGCCGTGCAAGACCAGCAGGTCACAGTCCCGCGCCGCAGCCTCGTCCAGGTGCAAGACGGCACGCAGGTCGAGCGTCAGATCCGGGAAGCTGGCATGGAAGGCGGGCAATGCCGGCACGATGCAGTGCTGCAGGAAGAAGGGCGTGCCGCCGACCACCAGCGTGCCCTGTGGGCGCTGTTTCGCCTGTCGCAAGCCCTCGTCGGCGGCTTGCAACTGCAGAAGCAGCGGTGCGCAGGCATCAGCGTATTGCGCGCCATCGGCGGTGAGCTTGAGCCCGCGGCTGCCGCGCTCAAACAGCGTGGCACCCAGCTGCGTTTCGAGCGCACCCACCAGCTTGGCCACGGCCTGCAAGCTCACCCCCTGCTGGCGCGCCGCGGCCGACAAGCTACCTGCCTGCGCGGCAGCGAGAAAGTATTGCAGTGCCTTGAGTTTGTCCATCTCGGAAGGAGTGTGACGTGAACATGCGGACATTGGCAACTGCGGAGCAACGCGCCGCTGCCCGTCAGCTGCTCGAGCTGATCGGCGGCAACTGGGCCACCCAGGTCATCGGGGTGGCGGCACGGCTGGGACTGGCCGACCAGGTGGCGTCGGGCGTGACGCAGGCGGAGGCGTTGGCCCGGGCCTGCAACTGCGACGCGCCCGCGCTGCATCGACTGCTGCGCGGCCTGGCCGCGTTGGGCCTGCTGCGGCTCGACGATGACGGCCGCTGCAGCCTGACCATGGCCGGCGAGCTGCTGCGCCGTGATGCCACGCTGGGTTTGAACGCTCACGCCCAGTGGTGGTCTCAACAGGCCTGGGGCGTCTGGTCAGACCTGATGGGCAGTGTGCGTACCGGGCAGAGCGCACGCCAACGCGCGCATGGGCAGAAGGGCTTCGATCACCTCGACGCCGATGCCGAGTCCGCGCGCTTGTTTCACCGCTCGATGGCGGAGTTGACTCGGCTGGTTGCGATCGATCTGGCGAGCTCACCCGCCTTGCCGGACGCCGGCGTCGTCATGGACCTGGGCGGCGGTCACGGTGAGCTGCTGGTCGAGGTGTTGCGCGCACGGCCTGGTTTGCGAGGTGTGCTCTTCGACCTCGAGCATGCGGTGAAAGGCGCTGGGCAGCACCTGCGCGAAGCTGGCATGGCCGAGCGCGTGACGGTGAGCTCGGGCGACTTCTTCGCGGCTTTGCCGAGGCCGGTGGACGTGATCCTGCTCAAGAGCGTGCTGCACGACTGGAACGATGGCGACGCGCAGCGTATTCTGATGCGCGCTCGCGACGCGCTGGCACCCGAGGGTCGCGTGCTGGTGATCGAGCGCGTCATGCCCGGCCGGGTGGAAGACCTGCCTCACCATCGAACGACCATCCGCAGCGACCTCAACATGCTGGTCAGCCTGGGCGGCCGCGAGCGTACTGCTGAGGACTATGACGCTCTGCTGCTGTCAGCGGGCTTGGCGCGGCGGCGCACGCTCCCCGCAGCGGCAGCCTTCTCCGTGATCGAGGCCGTCAGCAGGCCTCTGGCGTAGCAGCGGAAAGCTGAAGCTGATGTCGCTGTCTGCGCTCACGCGAGGGCGCGCGGTACCTTTGCAGAACACCAGTGCCGTGCCGCCTTCTCGGCAGCAGTCGGCGATCGCCGTGTTAGGACCGCATCAGACACGGGCTTGTCTGACTGGTCCCGCTTGACCAATTACATCTCGACCATATAGGCAGTTTGCCGTGAGCACCCAAGTCGGACACGTCCTTCCGAGGCTCATCCCACCTGGACGTGCTGGGTGACCGGGGCGCGTTGTGACGCAAATCGTTGACCGCAGATCCTGTCTTTCGGAGGAAACGGGGTGTGCGAGCAGCATAAGCAGCGGCGCGAAAGTGCAATTCAGATACATATAATGAGAAGCATTCGCATTTGTGCATCTGAAGAAAATGACAATCACTGTCGGTGGTCCCCAGTTCAAGTCCCATGCTGTCGCGACGGGCGTGCTCGCGCTATCAGCATCGATCGCAGCCATCGCTCAGGATGCGCAAACCGCCAACGAAAACGGCGTGCTCGAGCGTGTTGTTGTCACCGCGACGCGCGCCAACAAGGCCATAGAGAAGATCCCGGGCGCCGTTACGGTCATCACGAGCCAGGAGATCCAGGCGCAGACATTGGTCGCCGAAGATTTGAGCCAGGTGCTTGCCGTGCTCGCTCCGTCCTACGCACCGTCGCGCCAGAAACTGACGAGTTTCGGCGAGTCAATGCGTGGCCGTACGGCCCTGCTGCTGTTCGACGGCGTGCCGCAAAGCAATCCGCTTCGCAACGGTGCGCGGGAAGGCTATTTCGCCGACCCGTCGCTGATCGAACGGATCGAAGTAATTAGCGGGGCGTCCGCCATCCAGGGACTCGGCGCCACCGGGGGCATCATCAATTTCATCTCGCGCACGCCGCGTGAGTCCGGCACTCGCCAGCGCGTCGAACTCAAATATGGAATCCAGGGCCATGCGGCTGACGCGTTGTGGAAGGCCGGATATACCGTCGAACACAAGGGCGACTTCGAAGTGCTACTCCATGCTGGCGCGACCTTGCGCGGGGTTGGTGTGGACGGAAGCGGCCAGCGACTTGGCCTGGAGGCGATTCAGGGTGATACGCAGGATTCACGAGCAGGCGATCTGTTCCTCAAGCTTGGCCGAGAATTCGGCTCCCAACGCCTGCAGTTCTCGTTGAATAAGTTTCGCATCGAGGGCGAGGGTGACTGGAAGCCGGTCGCCGGTGATCGATTGACAGGCCAGCCCACCGGCGCCACTCCCGGTACGCCGCCAGGCCAGCCTCCGCGCAACGATGTGCGCACGCTCTCTGTTGACTGGACTCATGCCGATATTGGCGGCGGCCAAGCGCGTGCCCAGGTCTACAAGCAGGACTTCAGTGCGCTGTACGGTGCGACCACCGCGACGACGTTCCAGGATACGCGGCTGGCTTTGCAAGGCAAACTAATCGATCAGTCCGAGGTCGTTGCTGACAAGGCCGGCGTCAAGCTCAGTTGGGTGCGACCTGACCTGTTCATCGATGGGATTGAGCTGACGACGGGCATTGACTGGCTGAGTGACAATTCCCAGCAGCGCCTTGCGCTCACCGACCGTACCTGGGTACCGCCGCTGAAGTTTCGCAGTACGGCGCCATTCGCGCAGCTTGAGTACGAAGTTGGCGCCTTCACGGTGCGCGGCGGTGCTCGCTATGAAAGCGCCACGCTTGATGTCGACAGCTACCAGACCCTGGCCTATTACAAAAACACGGCTGTCCAGGGTGGACACCGCAGCTTTACACAGTGGATCAAGAGCCTGGGTGCGGTCTGGCGGCTTGGCGGCGGCTGGTCGACCTTTGTTTCCTACAACGAGGGTTTTGGTCTGCCGGACGTCGGCCTGGTGCTGCGAGCGGTCAATACCCCAAATCAGTCGGTCGACAAACTGATCTCGCTTGAGCCTGTGCTTACCGACAACCGCGAGATCGGTCTGGCTTGGCGCGGCGCGCTCGGTAGCCTCTCGGCCTCGATGTACCGCTCGCATTCGGACCTAGGCTCGCAGATTCGCGTCGACGCGGCGACCGGCGTCGGCTCGGTGCTGCGTGTGCCGGTTGATGTCAATGGTTTCGAGTTCAGTGGCGAGTTGAAACCGGCGCGCGACTGGACGCTGTCTGCGAGCTTCGCGCGCACGCGCGGCAAGACGGCGGCGCAAGCCGGCGCGCCACTTGACGTCGCGCTCGGCGCGCGTTCGCAGGGGCCGGACAAGTTCGTGCTCGCCGCAACGTGGCAGTTCGCAACCACTGGACAAGCCCGGCTGCAAGCGATGCGGTTGCAGTCGCGGGATATCAATCTTGGTCGCACGGTCGGTACGGCAAAGCTTGAGGAACACTTCGACGGCTACACGCTGGCCGACTTCACGGCGAGCGTCGGCACGCGCTGGGGCGAATTCGGTGTCGGGGTAGAGAACCTGTTCAACCGCCAGTACATCGGGTACTACGCGCAGTCCAACCCGGCTGGCACCAACGACGACTTGTTCGCGGGTCGAGGTCGCACCGTTACCGTCAGTTGGCGGCGTGGCTTCTAAGGCCGGACGGGACCGGGGCGTGCTCAAATTGAAGAGCGGCCAAGTGCGCCGCTGGTGGCTGCGACTGCATCGCTGGTTGGCAATGGCGCTGGGCATACCCCTGGCCATGGTTGCGTTGCTAGGGTCAGCGCTGATCGTGGTGAAGCCAGTGGATCGCTGGCTCCATGCAGAGTTGTTCAATGTCGCGCCTGGTCCGGCCGCGGTCGATCTGCTCGAGCAGGCACGGCTGCGAATCAGTGGCGAGTTCGGCCCGGCGGCAACACTGACTTTTCGACCGCCGCGTCTGGCTGGAGAAAGTCTGCGCGTTGCGGTGCGCGGCCCCTGGAACGGCGCAATCTATCTTGATCCTCGTGACGCTCGCGAACTCGGGCGCCGCGGCGAACGCGAAGGGGCTTTCAATCTCCTGTTTGAGATTCACAGTGCGTTGCTGATGAATGAGATCGGCAAGCCGCTGCTGGCCGTGCTGGCGCTGGCCTACTTTGTGCTGCTCGTCGCTGGGGTCGCCCTTTGGTGGCCGAGGCGCTGGCGGCAGGCCTTGACGCTAACGCTCGATCGCGGCGCGTTGCGCGCACTTTTCGACTTGCACCGTGCAGGCGGCGCTGTACTGGGTCTACTGATCGCCGTGCCGGTTCTGACTGGCGCGTACATGGCTTGGCGCCCGTTGTCACAGGCCGTCACTTCGCTATCGGGACAGCCTAGCAAGTTGTCTCCGCAGGTGCCAAAGCTGGTGGCGACGGTTCAGGGTACGCCGCTTGACGTCATGGTCAGCGTGGCACGCGCACGATTTGACGGCGCACCTGTCGGTTATGTGCAGGTGCCGGCCAGTCCGAGCAAGCCAGTCCGTGTGCGTCTGCTACTGGCCGACGACCCACATCCGAACGGGCTCAGTTCGGTATGGTTCCATCCGCAAAGTGGCGCGGTTCTGGAGACCCATCGCTGGGACGAACTCGATCCCGGGGCACGCGGATACGCCGTGATCTATCCGCTTCACACCGGCGAGCTTGGGGGACTTGGGCACACCGTACTCAACTGTTTGCTCGGACTTGCGCTTGTAGCGTTGTGTGGCAGCGGGATCTGGTTGTGGTGGCGACGCCGTTGAAACCGGCAAGTCGATCAGCGGAATGAAGCGGTGAGCAAGACGAACCACGCCTCGGAGAGCCCGGCGCTGCAGTTCACTTTCTTGTGGGCATTTGCACTCGTGCGGCCGCTGCATTCGCTGCGACATGGCGTCGAGCGAGCCGCCGATGCCGCCACCATGAAGACAGCGCCATTACGGCCGTTCCGGCATGCGCCCACCCGGCGCCTGCATGCAGCGATTCTGGGAACATATAGCTGAGCCCATAAGCCAGCAGCACGCACAGCGCAAGACTGACGCTGACCCACAGACCAGTGCTTCGCTGCTGTGCCCATCCCATGCGTCCACTCAAGCGCCAGCCAGGCAGCAGATGGCTGCTGGTCAGCATGCCAAGCCCTAGCAGGCAGAACATGCTGGCCAGGCCATGCAGGCGCATCAACCAGGCCTCCCCGGTGGTGGGCAGGGCGTCGGCATCGCGGCCGTAATGCAGCAGCAGCCAGGGCAGGCCGCTCAACAGCAGCAGCGCAAAGCCGGTATAGAGCCAGCGTTTTTGCCAGCGAGGAATCTTCAGTGCGTGGTGGTGGCGCATGGTTCAGACGGCGGGGTCGACGTGCCAGGTCCAGGCCTGGGCCCGCAGCCGATCAAGGAGGGCGGATTGTCCCTCAAGCCCAAGTGCCACCAGCTTGCACAGCGCGTCGGCCCATAACGCGCTGGGTGCTGCCACCGCCACCTGTACGTCCAGGCCGGGTGCTGCACCCGTCAGGCGGCTGCGGCTGTCGGGCCCGTAATAGCTGCTAGCAAAAGCGCCGTCGGCCAGGCTACCGATCTCGCGCAGCCCACCGTGGTGCTCGTCGCGCAGGTACAGCGGCAGGGGCAGGGGTCCGAACACGCGCAGGTCGCCACCGGCATTCACCGCGCCCCAGGCGCAGCCGGCGCGGCGCAGCTGGGCGATCAGGCGGTCCACCACATAGCCTTTGGCAATACCGCCCAAGTCAAGCTGGGTGCCAGCCTCCGTCTTGCACAGGCGGCCGCGCGCGAGGGTCCAGCCCCGGCAACCGCTGCCCTGGCTGATGTCGAAGGCGCCGCCGCTGCGGTTGCGCAGCCAGGCCGCCACGGCCAGCACATGCTGAGCCGTAGGCCTCAGGGTCAGGTCTTGCCCCGGCGGCAGAGCGTTGAAGCGCGCGATGTCGCTGTCTGGCTCGAAACGAGAGAGCTCGCCCTGCAGCCGAGCCACCAGCGCAAAGCCTGCCTCCAGGGCCGCCGTGCCGGCGGTCGCATCGGCATGCCGCAGGCTGATCTCCAGCAGCGTGCCCAGCCAGGGCTGGGCGCGGCGCTGCAACTGCATATCAGCCCAGGCGCCCGGAGCGGCGCGCCTGCTCCACCACCGTGACGATGCGCTTCACGCCGTCGGTGACATGGCTGCAGGAGAGCGTGGCACCGGAGATATTGGCGATGTCCTCACCCAGCTTGATGGGCGCGCCCAGGGCCTTGCCGACGAACTGCTTGCGCCAGGCGGCGCTGCGGATCTCGTGTCCATGGCTTTCGCGGTAGGCCAGGATCTCCAGGCCGCGCAGCCGGCCGTCGGCGCCCACGCCCACCGCGTAGCTGATGAGCTCGAACTTGCCTAGCACCTCGTCGGCCACCAGCACGCCCAGCAGCTCCTTGCCCTTGTAGGCCAGGCGCAGCTGCCAACGCGAGCTGCGTGGCTTCACGCCCAGGGCTGCGATGGCCTGCAACTGGGCCGCGTCGAGCAGCCAGTCCTGCAGCTCGAAACGGTCGGCCTCGGCGAACATCAGCTTGGCGGCGGCCTCGGCCGTCATGTAGTCCACGGCAAAGGCGCCGCTGGGCGCCAAGGCCGCGACGCTGCAAACGGCTGTCGTCAGAGCCAGGCGCATCAGAAGCTCCAGCCCAAGCCCAGGTTGACGCGGTTCAAATCCTTGTTGAGACGAAAGCGCTGCAAGTCGGCCTTCAGCACCACGCCGGGGGCGAATTCGAAGTTGGCGCCCAGGGTGACGACGCGTTCGCTGTCGCTCGCTTCGGGCGTCAGGCCGGCGCCCAGTTCCGCATAGCGGCTGGCGGTGTTGAAACGCTCCCAGCGCGCGAAGGGCTTGAGCACATAGCTGCCCTGTTCCCAGAGCTTATAGGCGGCCTGCAGATAGGCACCATCGAAGCGCGCCGGGATCAGGCTGTCGCTTCCCACCAGGGGCATGTTGAACGTTGCGGTGTTGGAGATGCTGCCGCGGCTGTAGAGGGCTGAGAGGTCCCAGCGGCCAGGCGTCCAGCGCGCATGCAAATCCCACAGGGTGATGCGCGAGCTGGCGGCCTGCTGACCATGGGTGGCCTGGCCGCTGAAGACGCTGGTACCCAGCAGCAGACCGGGGATGCCGCGGTAGTTGGCAGCGCCAAACAAGGCCAGGTCGCGCGAGCGCGCCAACGCCAACTCCTGGTGGATGGCGCCCAGCGGCGACTCGCGGCCCTCGCTGCTGGCGGCATCCCATTTGTTCAGGTCAAAGCCGGTAGCGATGCCCGCCTGGAGCGTCCAGCCGCTGTCCAGTTGGCCGACCAGTTGGATGCCACCCTCGCGCCAGGTGCTGGGGATGATGGCAGTCTCGACGAAGTTGCGCTCCACACCGTAATAGGCGGTGGGCTCGTGGTTCTCGTTCAGCAGGCCCATGGGCATCAGAAACAGGCCGCCGCGCAGCGCCCAGTTGGGGTGGAACTGATGCTCTACATAGGCCTGCTCGATCGCCACCTCGCCGGGGTCCCCGGCCGAGGCCACGGCATGCTCGACCTCGATCTCGGTGACGATCTTGGTCTTCTCGTCGAAGCGATGCTGGACCCCCAACACCAGGCGGCGCAGATCGGCCTGCGCGTCCTTGCCGTTGTTGTTGGGGCGGTTGTAGTTGAGTTCGGCGTAGCCGCCAAGCACGGTACGGGCTTGAGCCGCGGGTGCGGGTTCCACCAGGGCCGCGATGCTGGTAGCCGGCGCCGAAGGCTGCGTAGGCGCCTGCTGCTGCAGTTGCGCCAGCTCGGTGCGCAGCTTGGCCAGCTCGGCGGCGAGCTGGTCCACGCGGCGCAGCAGCTCCTGTTCTGCAGGGGTCTGGGCTTGGGCCGTGCCGATCGCCAGCATCAGGCTCAGGCTGAGGGTGTGTAGCAGCGGTGTGCGAGAGAGTTTCTTGTTCATGACGGGTTTGCTTGGAGAGGGAATTGGGGAACTGACTCAGCGCGCGTCGCTGAGCGTGCGCAGAAATGCCAGCAGATCGTCGATCTCAGCCTCACTGAGCGCTGGGGCCTGGCCGGGGCGGCGGTTGTAGGGCCCCTCGCTGACATTCACGTTGCCGCGTAATTCGACCGGCAGGTCGTTGAACTTGTCGATGCTGCCGTCAGGCAGGCGTGGGTACCACTTCTCCGGGGCGACGTCGCGCTGCACGTAAAAGCTCAGCACCTCGCGCAGATCGGTAAAGCGGCCGTTGTGGAAGAAGGCCTTGCGCAGCGCCACATTGCGCAGCGAAGGCACCTTGAAGGCGCCGCACAGATCGCGTCGCGCCGCCATGTCACCGCCTTCGCGGGCGCACAGCCCCAGGTCATAGAAGCTCGGGTCGGCGTTCTGTGCCAGCGCGGTATTGCGCGGCACGCCCAAGGCGTCGTAGCTGAAATCGGTAAAGAGCGGGAAGCTGCCGTCGGCGCCCCTCGCCGAGGGGTGGCAGGCGGCGCAGTTGCCCTTGTCCTTGGCATTGAAGAGGGCCAGGCCGCGCAGTTCGGGCTCGCTGAGCGTGATACGGCCGCGCAGGAACTCGTCGTACTTGCTGCTGAAGGCGCGCAGGCTCGCATCCTCCAGCTGGAAGGCCTGTAGGGCCAGCTGCATACGGGCCAGGGCGTCGGCCGGGCGCCGCAGGATGTCGGCGCCGAACTCCTGCTGGAAGGCTGGCGCATATGGGGCCTTGGCCAGCCGCGCGATCAGTTCCTCGGTGCTGGCGTTGGCCATCTCCTTGGGGTTGAAGAAGGGCTTGCCTGCTTGATCCTGCAGGCTGGCAGCACGGCCATCCCAGAAGAAGCCGCCGTTGGGCGTGCCCTCGGCGTCGAAGCCAAAGGCCTTGTTGCCGGCCAGGTAGCGGATGCTGGGGGAGGTGCGGCCACCTTGCAGTTCCAGGGCCACGCCGCCAGGCTCGGTGATGCCGGTGCTGCGCGGGCCGGCATTGCCGGTTTCGGCTGCATGGCAGCTGGCACAGGACTGGCGGCCCGAGGCTGACAGCGAGGCGTCATGGAAGATTTGCTTGCCCAGGCTGGCGCGGGCGCTGAGCGCGCCGTCCGTGGTTTCGCTGGGCCCAGTCTCAGGGGCGCTGGAGCCGCCACCGCAGGCCTGGAGGGCAAGGGCCAGCAGTGTCGCCAGCGCGGCCATGTAGCCTGTGCTGCGGGTCGATGGTGATCGATGCCTCATGTTGTGAATCTGCTCATTGCAATCAATTTTGTGATGCGAATGATATCAATTCGCATTTGCGATTTGTAGAAACTTCCCGCCAGCGTTGCCTGAATGAGCGTTTGAGCTCACAGCTGAGCTGGAACTTCCACAGATGACGGGGAGCCGTTGGCGCGCACGGACACAGCGCTGGCCGGCATCAGTCAGCAGCCGAAGTCAACCTTGGAAGTTGCTACTGGGCCACCCTGAGAGGCGCCACTTGGTCGAGCGTGAAGCACATGCATTTGCGCCCGAACTGAAGCCTGAGGCGCGTTGGAGCTGGCCTGCGGATGCGTCAAGTTTGATGGCCCTCAACAAACCGAGCAATGTTGAGCACAGCGCCTGGAACAGACGTTGACAGCTCTTTGGCAGGGCTCCTACATTGCGACGCAATGCGAATCATTCGCATTTGATGTTTCGTTGGTCGCGTTGGGCGAACTTCCAGCGGTCCGAATCTACACACCTCAAATTCAGTACATCCTCGTGAACCAAGACCATGCCTTGAGCACCGTCGGCCAGACGCCGTTTGTTCGCCGCAGAACCGCCACTGCCGTCCGCCTCGTGATCGCCCTCGCAGTCACTTCCCAATGGGCATCCGCCCGTGCGCAAACGACGCCTGAAGACACCGTGCTCCCGGTCGTGAGGGCGGCAGCGCAGGCCGAACGCGACAAGTACGCGGTCAAGCGCACGATGGGCGCCACCAAGACCGAGTTGGCCGTCCTCGATGCGCCGCAAACGATCACTGTAGTCACGGAAGCCTTGATCAAGGATCTGGCGATGCAAAGCATGGCGGACGTCACCCGCTATGTGCCAGGCATTGGCATGGCCAATGGTGAGGGCAATCGTGACTCCCCCGTCTTCCGAGGAAGCAACAGCGCCTCGGGCGACTTCTACATCGACGGTGTGCGCGACGACGTCGAGTATTACCGGGACCTGTACAACGTCGAGCGCGTGGAAGCGCTCACCGGGCCCAATGCCATGATCTTCGGGCGGGGTGGTTCCGGCGGCGTCATCAATCGCGTGACCAAGCAGGCGGATTGGCGCAAGGTTCGCGCCTTCGATTTGACACTAGGCTCGAATCAGAATCGGCGCCTGGTCGCCGACCTTGGCCAAGCGCTCAGTGATGCCGCGGCCGTGCGCGTGACGGGCATGGTGGAGGACTCGGGGGGCTATCAACGCAACTTCAGCCTGAAGCGCTCCGGCGTCAATCCAACGGTGGCCCTTCACCCAAGCAGGGACACGACCGTGGTCCTAGGCCTTGAGCATCTTGAGGATCGGCGCACCACAGATCGCGGTGTCCCTTCCTTGCAGGGCCGCCCCATCGATTTGCCGGTTGATGCGTTCTTTGGCGACGCCAACCCGGACAGCCGTCCGACGCGGCTGATTTCCAACGCACTGAGTGCTAGCGTCGATCACGAGCTTGGCAGTGGCGTGCATGTGAGCAACAAGACGCGCTACACCGACTACGACAAGTTCTATCAGAACTACAACGCTGGCGCGGTGAACGTCGCTACCAAGCAGGTGCCGATCAGCGCCTACAACAACCACCAATGGCGCAAGAATCTGTTCAACCAGACCGACCTGACCTTCGACATCGCCAGCGGCAGCATCAAGCACAGAATCTTGGCGGGGGTGGAACTCGGTCTGCAAGACACCGACTACCTTCGCATGACGGGCAAGTTCGCGAACGCAACGGTCACGTCGGTCAACGTCCCGCTGGTGGCACCGGATGGTCCGTTGCCCGTCACCTACGTCCTGGGCGGCAGCAGTTCCGATCGCGACGGCCACAGCAAGGCGAAGATAGCCGGCATCTACATGCAGGACCAGCTTGAGCTGTTGCCTCAGTGGCTGCTGATTGCCGGCCTGCGCTATGACAACTTCAAGCTGCGCTATCGCAACAACGTCACGACCGGCATCCTTGCACCGACGCCCTCGGCCCCGGCCGAGTTGTCGAGCAACGATCATCTGGTTTCACCGCGCGTCGGCATTCTCTTCAAGCCCGAAGCGGCTCTGTCGCTCTACGCCAACTATAGCGTGGCATCCTTCCCGCGCGGCGGAGACCAGCTGAGCAGCCTGAGCAACGTCAACAAGGGGCTCAAGCCAGAGAAGTTCATCAACTATGAGGTCGGCGGCAAATGGGAGATCAAGCCCGAGCTGCTGGCCACTCTTGCCGTCTATCGCTTGAACCGCACCAACGTGGCGGTCCCCAATGCCGTCACTGGGATCGTGGACCAACTGGTCGATGGCCAGCGCACCAAGGGCGTTGAAGTCGGCATCAGCGGCGACGTGACGAGGAACTGGCACGTCCATGGAGGCTTCGCATACCAAGACGCCAAGTTGACCGCCAAGGCCTCAGCCACGGCCCTCGCTGGCGCCACTGTGCAGAACGTTCCCAAGCACACCTTGTCGCTCTGGAATCGCTATGACCTCACGCCAGCGTTCGGTGCGGGCCTGGGCTTGATCCACCGCGGCGACAGCTACACCTCGACGGCGAATGCCGTTACCTTGCCTGCCTATACCCGCATCGACGCGGCGCTGTTCATGGCGCTCAGCGCGAACTACAAGGCTCAGCTGAATGTCGAGAATCTGGCTGACAAGCGGTACTACGCCTTGGCCAATGGCGACAACAACATCACCCCGGGTTCGCCACGGGCGTTCCGTGCCAGCCTGCATGGCAGCTTCTGAGGATCACGGGCGTTTCGCGTCTTGCATCTTCTGGTGCATCCCTTGCCGAGGGCGCAAGCATTCGCTGTGCCGCTGACCAGCGTGAATATCCAGGCGAGCATAAGGGCTGCTGCAAGCCCTTGCCTGGTTGTTCGGCTAAGCATGGTGGTAATGATGGGATCGTGCTGCTCAGCGCTGCTGGGGCGAACAAATCCGTCTTTCGACTAGGGGAAGCGCAAACCCTGAGTCGCATCATCTTGGCGGCGGTTGATGAAAGGGTTCACTTGCCCACTTGCCCACTTGCCGCGGCGCTGTTGCAACGAATCCGCCGGGCCCGTCTCGACACTGAAAGGATCGCATCGGCCTTACCGCCTGGTCTTCGAAGCTCAAAAGCCTGCAACCGCACATTGGCAGCATGGCACCATAGGAACCATCCTCCCATCAAAGCCTCCAGCGATGACGACGACAGCGGTCTTGAGTTCGGTACTGACCTGCCCACATTGCGGTCACACCAAGCAGGAGGTCATGCCGACCGATGCCTGCCAGTTCTTCTACGAATGCGAACACTGCAAGGTACTGCTGCGGCCGAAGGCCGGGGATTGCTGTGTGTTCTGCTCGTATGGGTCCATCAAGTGCCCGCCCATCCAAATGCAGCGGGGTTGTTGCGGGGCCTGAGCGCACCCACAAGACTCAGGCCTCAGGTGCATCGCCGCCGTCTCGCCGATGCGCCCATCGGCCGATGGCCGGCAGCACCAGCAGCGTCAGGATCGTTGACGACAGGGCGCAACCGATGGCCACCGTCGCGAGCGGGCGCTGCACCTCCGCGCCTGTTCCCGTCGCGATGGCCATCGGGACGAGAAGCCAAGCGAAGCCACCAATGCGGTCAAACTCAACGCCATGCGACCCGATTGCGCCCCTCCTCCTCGGCTTGGCACTAGGCTTCGTTAGCCCGGACAACGGCCTCCTCTTCTTCATTTTGTCTTCGGCAAGAAGCGCTGATGTGCTGATGCTGACGGTCACAGGCTTGTTCGTCGTTGATACCGATACCGCGACTCCTAAAATACGAAGGCGCGCGTGGGCAGTTCGGACTGAATGGCGACGGCGCTTCAGTTTTAGTCAAGGGGCATCCTTATGTCGCCGCTGCGGCGGTTCATCATGCGGCGCTCCGCGGCTTTGAGGTTCGCGCCCGCGCGGCTGGATCACCACAATGCATGATTTGACGCCTACCGTCGAAACCTTAGGTCGAATCCTGGACGGCATTGACGCAGCTGTGCAGGCGCATTTGCGCTGGAATCAACGCCTGCTTCGATGCGCGTTCCTTCAGTCGGAGCCGGATGGCGACATGGTGAGGCCCAGGGCACACGAGCTATGTCGATTTGGTCTGTGGCTCGCCGAAGAGCGGCCGTATCTCGACAGAATTGACGCGGGCCTCACCGCGACCATAGGAGCCGCCCACCAGGCTGTTCACGACAGTGTTCGTGGCCTGTGTGCCGCGAGACTTCGCCCGGGCGCTGACCTGCTGACCCCGTTGAGCGCGTACGAAAGCAGTCAGCGATCCTTGATCGCGTGCCTGGCTGAACTGAAGCATGCCGTTGAAGGGATCTCGGGAAGTATGGACGTGCTGACTGGCCTTCCTTTGCGCCACGGCTTGGCGGCTGCATTTGCGCAATGTCGGCGAGACGCCCGCCGTGAGGCAAAGGCTTGCGTTCTCGCAATGATTGACGTTGATCATTTCAAGAAGGTCAACGACACCTTCGGGCATCCCGTAGGGGATATGGCGCTCGTGCATGTGGCCGCTACGTTGCGTTCGACTTTGAGAGAGAGCGATCCTCTGTTCCGTTTTGGTGGAGAGGAATTCCTGGCGATGCTTCGCTGCGAAGATGCCGACGCCGCCACCCAAACTGTGGACCGGATGCTGGAAGCCCTTCGCACTTCAGCCGTCAGGGTCAACGGGCAGCAGAGCCTGACGCTGACGGCCACGGTTGGCATCACTGAAGTCAGCGATGTGGACACGCTGCACGACGTCGTAGCGCGCGCTGACTACGCGCTTCTGCAAGGCAAGTTGCTGGGGAGAGATCAGCAGGTATGGGCAATGGCGGGCGACGAGGGAAAGATGGGCTCGTTGCACCCGTTCTGATACGAGCTCATGGGAGGTCAAACAGCGATGGGCGCGCCGTTCTGAAGTTAGAGCGTTGGCATTGCGCTCCAGCTCACGGCGGACCGTGCAGACCCTGCGCCGCTTCTACACGAGGGGCTGCGTGCCCCCCAGGAGCAGTGCAAGGGGGTTGTTGTCTGCGAGCTGATAGTTGAGGGGCCGCCGCCCGGCACGCAAATATGGACTGGATTTGGCCTGGCGAGTTCCAGGCCGATCGGACCGGTCCGAAGAATCCGGGCAGTACTTGGCTTGCTCCTGAATCCGCGCGATGATGTTCGGCACAGCTTGATCACTGTGCGGCGAGTTCTCTCTGCCGTGTCTGGAGGATTGCCATGGCGGAGTCGTCGACGTTCCTGGCCGCAGACGGTGACGGCTATGAGCGCCAGATGGGGCGCTGGAGCCGGCGCCTTGCCGGGCCATTTCTGGACTTCGTCGGCACCGCCAATGGTGAATCCGTGCTTGACGTGGGCTGCGGCACTGGCTGCCTGGCGAATGCGCTGATCGAGAAGTGTCAGCCCAAGCATGTGCGCGCAGTCGACTTCTCTCCGGTCTACATTGAGCATGCCCGACGCCGCCAGCACGATCCCAGGTTCGTGTTTCAGGTCGGCGATGCTTGCGCGCTTGAGTTTCCCGACCACTGCTTCGATCGCGTGCTGTCGCTACTGATGCTGCACTTCGTGCCCAGAACAAGCTTGGCCATTGGCGAGATGCGACGCGTGGCGCGGCCGGGCGCCGTGGTCGGGGCGGCTGTTTGGGACGCCCGTGGCGGGTTCGTAGCCAATCGGCTCTTCTACGACACAGCCGCTGCACTGGACCCCCGAGCCGGCGAACGCCGGGCGCGCAACTACACGCGCCCGATGACACGACCCGGCGAACTGGCGCAGGCCTGGTCCGCGGCCGGCTTCAGCGACGTGGTCGAGGCCACCTTGAGCATCCGGATGGTGTTCGAGTCTTTTGAAGACTACTGGGCTCCCTACGTAGGCAGGGACGGACCGGGGGCTGAATATGTCGCCACGCTTGCGGATGCCGAACGTGCCAAGCTGCGCGACGCTGTGAAGGCTGCCTATGTCGATGGAGAACCGGACGGCGTGCGCTCTTTTGCAGCGTCAGCCTGGGCGGTAAAGGGCATCGCTCCGGCCTGAGATGGCGAGGCCCTGTGGCGATTGGCGGTCAACCTTGATTGAGGAGTCGGCGATGAAGTACAAACTGCTCTCGTTTCTGTTTGCTGCCTTGCTGCTGTCCAACGCGAGCGCGCAAGTGCAAGGGGTGGTCACCATGCCGAGCAAATTCTCGGTTGCTGAAACCATCGACCGTGCCGAAGCCGCAGTCAAGGCAGTCAGCGGCTTTCAGATCTTTGCAAGAGTCGACTTTCAGGCCGTGGCGGCGACGCAGGGCGGCAAGGTGCGTCCCGCCCAGCTGTTGATCTTTGGCCGAGGCACGGTGCTCCCAGCCCTGCTGCCGCAGTACCCCGCCACTGCGATCGATCTTCCGCTCAAGATAGTCGCCTGGGAGGATGAGACGGGCAAGGTCATGCTGGCCTACAACACCGGCGAGTACCTGGCGCAACGGCATGGAGTCATGGGCAAGGACGATGTCCTTAAACGCATCACCGACGCTACCGCCTCATTTGCAAAGCTGGCGATTGAGTAGTGCCCGACTCGGCTGCATGTGTCCGACCAGCCAGTGCCGGGTGAACTGGTCCTGAGCAATTTCACCATGTCGAGCCAGATAGCTGTCTGTGGGTGCCGAGTCGAGCCCCGGTCGATTGCCGATTAGCTACAGTGGACGCGCAGGCGGACCGAACTTCTCAAGCTGAATGACGGTTTGCCAGCAAGTGAACCCAACGCAGCAAGTCGCTGCCTGACGCCGCTCGGGCCGGAGTCGCGGCGGCGGCTGGGTGTGCTCGGACCTTGTCGACTAGAGTGGTTTCATCCAACTGCGCGATATAGGCAACGAGCTGAAGCTGCGTTGGAATGACGCCATTGTTGGCTAGGCTGTAACCGTGGGTCAGTGCCGACTCGATCACGCTGGTCATCTGTTTGTCTAGGAATTGCTGATCCGCCAACGGCGTCGCGTTCTTACTGCTCATAGGGTCATTGTGGCCTGACGTCGCTTAGCGTGGCATGTCGGTTGTCGGCAGCGGTGTTGCTTGGCGTGAGACGGCATTGCTGACGGCCAGTGCCAGTTGTCCTGGATGAATTCGGTGTGGTGCACGCGTTCAGGGCTCAGTAACTGCTTTACGGGCCGGATCAGCCACGTTGGGCGTGGCGGAGCTGGCTGCAGTCTGAGTCGTATGCGGAGCGGCGCCAAGTGCCCACCGCTATCCGATCAGTGATTTCACATCGTCGATGGATCGAGTGTGTTGGGCAGCAAGAAAAGAAGCCCCGGCCGATAGGCCGAGGCTCAAAAAAGCCAAAACACTGTCATCGCGTGAGGCTCCTGCCAGGGGAGGAAAGGCAGGGGACATCCTGAACAGCATGTACCGATTCGAACTTTAGCAAGGCCAAAATGATGCAGCCGGAACTGATACCTGGAGACAAACCCTAGCTAGGTGAATGCGCAGCGTAGCGAGCCTACGGTCGGTCGCATTGCAGCGCAAATGCTTGCGCCTCAGCGGTGTCTACTCCCAAGCTAAGCTCATCGATCCCCTGTTTCATTACCGTGCGAACCAGTCAAAAGACCTCGGCGTCGAGCGCTGATAGGGTGCTTGGCAAAGAAGAGGCTGCGCACATTGGCCGACCAGCGCATGACGTCGTAGGACATCAGCCTTTCAGCGCGGAGCTATCAGGCCGTGCTGGGAACTGCGTTACAACTTCAGCTGGGCGAAAGCAGCTTGAGGCCCAGCGACACCTCCGACGCGCTGCTCATTGATGAACACCTGAGGCATCGAACGAACTGCAGGCCCACACTTCTCATAGAAGGCTTTGCGCTGTTCCTCGTCGTCGATCTTGACTTCTTCGAATGCAATGTTCTTGGCCTTCAGAAGGCTCTTGACGGTATCGCATTGGGGGCAGGCGGACTTTGAGTAGACGACGATGCTGAGTTGCATGCCTGCAGTTTGGAGGCGGGCGCTTTCGCCTGCATCGGCCTGAGAAAACACAAGCTCCTTGAGGGAGACTTGCACAAACGGGACGGCGACTAGCTCAGAGCAGGCGCCAGGCCAAGAACCATTCCCCCAAAAGTGGGAGCACGCTCCACCCCTCAGCAGGATGGAGTTCGCTCCGCCGTTCGCCGACAGTCTCCTCATACGCAGGAGAACGTCATGGAATTCCCAATCAGCCAACAGCCCAACGCCATTTCCCCGGTGCTCCAAAGCTTTCTTGGGACGTCAGCTAAATTTTTCAGGCGCCGACTGACTGAAGAATTCGTGCCACTGGGAGTTGAGTCGGCAATGCCTGGCCTTGAGGTGACCGAGTCAACCTGGGACATGTGGGCAGCTGCGGAGTGCGAGTTGGTCGCCCACCAGTAGGGCTTGCGAAGCCGTCCACTGTCCACAGTTTCTGTGGATAAGCCGGGTCGATAGGCGCCGAAAATCAGGCGCAATGCGGCTTCAGGTTCATTGCGCAAAAAAGCAGCAGCTACTCGGCGGCACGCTTCGCCGCCATTTCGCGGTCGAGCTCGACGCAAATGGCACGGAGGCGCGCGGCGACCAATCCGGATGCAATGGCTATGCCGAGCATCCAGAGCACTAGCGGCATGTCCAGGGCCAACAGTGCCAGATGCCGCAACCGAACGGACGATCCTCCAACACCGTAGGCGATCTCGCCAGCATTGAAATACGACGCCAATGGGGGAGCAAGATCCAACGGCGTCAATTGGGCATCAACGCGTTGGAGCGTGAAGGCGCGACCCACCTCCGATAGCAGCGCTGCGGTAAGGGGTACGGGCTGCCAAGTCTTGTACTGCAGCCAGGTCATGCACTGAAAGGCGAGGATGCTCGCCGCCCAGGCGACGACGAATGCTGCGTACATGATTGAAATGCGGGTAGCAGCAGAAGCGATTCCTCGTTGCAGTCTCAGCGACATTAGCGGCTCCGTGAATTGGCAAGCGGGTCGCGCCGCCATTCCGATTTAGACGCAGGCAAGATCTCAGTAGTAGGAACGCAGGTTCAATACTAGGACATGCATGTGTTAGCTGAGCACTGAACCCAGTCATCTAACCCCACGCGCCAACGGGCAGAACCCGCGCCACAAATGTTGTTCGCTAATGCGATGTCGGCACTAGGCTGATAGGCGAAGTTCATGAACGGCCGCTTTGCGGCATCACAGTGCTGGGTAGAACGTCTATGGGGCTGCGCACGGCGCCGCCTCCAACCCTGAGCACGTGGGTGTAGATCATGGTTGTGGC
>Ga0208519_100163_pt1 | contig 33991 bp, 38 predicted proteins | sample LakWasM130_HOW14_2_FD_183940 | JGI IMG/M metagenome (GOLD analysis project Ga0208519, IMG submission 183940) | Freshwater sediment methanotrophic microbial communities from Lake Washington under simulated oxygen tension - Sediment Metagenome... | ecosystem: Environmental > Aquatic > Freshwater >... | reverse complement strand
GGCTGCGCCGCAGTCCGTGTCAACCCCGGTCGCCTCCGAGGCCTTGGCCAAAGACCTGAAGCGTTCAGGCTGGAAATTCGTCGGCCCCACCACCGTCTACGCCTTCATGCAGGCCATGGGACTCGTCAATGACCATGTGCCGGACTGCGCGATACGGGATCAGGTGGAGCAGGCGCGAAGGCGATTCAGTCGCCCGGTCCTGCGGGCCACCTCGAGGCTCACTGGGTGACCCGTTTGAGGTGGTTGCGGCTGTACATCTGAAACGGTTTGCCCGGCGGTGCAAGCTCAAACGTCTCGACAAACTCGTCGTCGGACAGGAACTCGTAGCTTTCGCGGGCCTTCCAGGCGTTGCTGAAGTTCTCGAAGCCTTCGCTGTCGAACACCAGCGTGCCCTCGCGCCCATCCATAGCCGCTGCTTGTCGATAGGTATTCACGAACCCCTCGATGTGAAATTGCCTCAGCACGATCAGCTTACGCGCCTTGTCGTAACTGAACATGCCCATGTGCTCGTGCACCTCGCCGGCCTTGTTCTTCTCCTGGGCCGGATAGCGGGACGTGTTCAGCTCCTGGATGAAGCGCCCGTTCATGACGAACGCGTACTTGCGGGTGACCGTTCCTTCGCCAGCCTGCCCCGTGGCCACGCCCACCCACTCGCCAACGAAGCGTTTCAGCGGGCCCCATGGATCGGGCTGCGGATCGGCAGCCCATGCCGGCCCAACAAGCACGGCGACGCTCATCGCCAGTGCTGCAAATGCTCTGGATAGTCTTGACATGCTCAGCCTTTCGATCAGAAAGCCATTCTGCTGGACATGAGATTCTGGCGGTCATTTGCCTTTCATTCCAATGATCGTTAGATTGATGGCATGAGAGAAGTCAAAAATCATCTGTATGAGCAGGTCGCCCGCATCGGGAAGGCCGTCGCCAGCCCCAAGCGGCTGGAGTTGATCGAGCTGCTTTGCCAATGCGAGAAGACGGTGGAGATGCTGGCGGCCCAGGCCGAAATCAGCGTCAAGCTGGCCAGCGCCCATCTGAAGGAATTGCGCCAGGCCCGGCTGGTCGATACCAGCAGGGACGGCAAGTACGTGGTGTATCGGCTGGCCAGCCCGAGCGTGGCGGACCTCTGGGTGAATCTGCGCACGCAAGCGCAGGAGCGCCTGGTGGAACTGCAACTTGCCCTGAATGGCATCGTCGAACACCAGGACGCGCTGCAAGGCATGGATCAGGCGACCTTGTTGAAGAAGGCGACGTCCGGCGAGGTGCTGATTCTGGATGTGCGCCCGCAGGAGGAATACGACGCTGCTCATCTGCCGCATGCGCGCTCAATGCCAGTCAGCGAGCTGAAGAAACGCCTGGCGGAGTTGCCCAAGGATGTGCCCATCGTCGCCTACTGCCGTGGTCCGTTCTGCCTGATGGCGCGGGATGCCGTGGCCCTGCTGCGCAAGAAGGGCCACCGAGCCCTGCATCTGAGCGATGGCGTGGCCGAATGGCGAGCGCGCGGCTTGCCTGTTGAGACCAATACCTGAGACCGGAGGTCGCCATGTTCTTCAGGCAACGCCAAGCACCACATGCCACGCTCTCCTACCTCTTCGGCTGCATCGGCGAACGCAAGGCCGTCGCCGTCGATGTGGTCGCCGGCGATGAGGGCTGGTTCATCGAGGAAGCCGAGCGCACCGGCGTCAAGATCGCCTACGTGGTTGATACCCACGTCCACGCGGACCACTACTCCGGTGGGCCAGAGCTGGCTCGTAGGATTGGCGCACCCTATGCCTTGCACGAGAGCAACCAGGGCCGCGTCGGCTTCGAATTCATGGCGCTGCGCGATGGTCAACGGCTGAATGCCGGCAACGTCGTGGTCGACGTGCTTCACACGCCTGGGCACACCCCGGACAGCATCTGCCTGCTGGTGCGGGATCTGCGGCGCGGCGACGAACCCTGGTTCGTCATCACCGGCGATACCTTGTTTGTCGGTGCGGTTGGCCGTCCTGACCTGGCGGGCCGCGAGCAAGAAATGGCCGGGCTATTGCATGACAGCCTGCACCAGAAGCTGCTGACGCTCGCCCCTGAGCTGGAAATCTATCCCGGCCATCAGGCGGGCAGTGCCTGCGGGGCGGGCCTGTCCGGCAAGCCGGCGTCCACGCTGGCCTTCGAGAAGCGATTCAACCCGATGCTGTCGATGACGCGCGAGGACTTCGTCGCGGCCGTGACCGCTGCGATTCCGCCCCCGCCGGCAGACATGGCCGACATCGTTGCGACCAATCTCCGCGGCGGGGTCACATCTGCCGAGCCAAGTTGATGCAGAACTTACGCTACGGCGTTCGCGCCAACCTCGGTCAGGTTGCTCAGCAACTGCTGCAGGTGCTGCTGGTGGGCATGACCATCGGGATGATGCGCAACGTCGTGCCCGCCTTGGCCGAAACCGAGTTTGGCGTGCCGCGCGGCTCCTTCATGCTGCTGGTGGCCTTCGTCGTGGCCTTCGGTTTCGTCAAGGGCGTGATGAACTTCGTGGCGGGTCGCCTGGCCGAGCGGCTCGGTCGGCGCCAGGTGCTGCTGCTGGGCTGGATCGTGGCGCTGCCGATCCCGGTACTCGTCTACTGGGCACCGAGCTGGGGCTGGATCGTGCTGGCCACGGTACTGCTGGGCATCAACCAGGGTCTGACCTGGTCGATGACGCAGACGGCCAAGCTGGATATCACCCGAGCCGATCAGCGGGGACTGGTGATCGGGCTCAACGAATTCGCGGGCTATGTGGGTGTGGCCCTGGCCGCCATTGCCACGGGCTATGTCGCGGCATGGCTCGGCCCGCGCGCCGGCCTCCTGTGGTTTGGCGCAGCGGTGATCGGCCTGGCGACCTTGCTGGCCTGGCTGGTGGTGCTGGAAACGCTGCCCTGGGCTCACGCCGAGATGAGGCAATCGGCGGCGGCTCCAGGCATGCAGGCACTGCGCCCTCGTTACCCGGCAGGCCTGAGCCCGCGGCCAGGCACCGGCGAAGTATTTGCCATGATGAGCTGGCGTGACCGCCGCATGGCGGCGCTGTGTCAGGCCGGCCTGGTGGAGAAGTTCGTTGACGCGCTGGTCTGGGTATTCTGGCCAGTCTACCTGTACCAGCAAGGCGTCAGCTTGCCCGGCATCGGCTGGATCGTCGGGGTGTATGGCTTTACCTGGGGCATCGCGCAGTTCTTCACGGGCAAGCTGTCGGACCGAGTGGGCCGGCAGGTACTGAACACCTGGGGCATGTGGGTGTGTGGCGCCGGTGTGGCGCTGCTGCCGTTGGGCGCGGGCAACCTGTGGTGGAGCATGGCGGCCGCCCTGGCCGGCCTGGGCATGGCGATGCTGTACCCGAATCTCAGTGCCGCCGTGGCGGACATCGCGCATCCGAACTGGCGGGCCTCGGCCATCGGCATCTACCGCTTCTGGCGTGACCTGGGCTACGGCCTGGGTGCGCTGGGCCTCGGCGCTGCAGCCGCGCTGGGCGGCAGCATCGAATCGGCCTTCTGGTTCGTCGCCGTGGCCATGGCGCTGTCAGGCCTGGTGCTCCATGTCTTCGGCGAAGAAACCCATCCGCGCCTGAACCCGGCGAACTGACCGTACCGATCATTCCAAAGAACGCTCCATGAACCTGACCCGACGCACCACGGCGACATTGCTCGCCACCTTCGCCATCCTGCCGATGAGCTCGCGAGCCGACACCGACAAGGCCACCACAGAGGCGCTGGACACCTACTTCGACTTCGTGGACTACAACAGCGGCTCCATCACGGCCGAGCAGATTCCAGCCGATGATTGGAAGCGCCTGCAGGTCGTCGACGTGCGTGACGCCGGCCAGTTCGCCAAGGAACATATCCCGGGCGCCGTGAACATCGAATGGCGCAAGGTCTTCGCTGAGCGCGCCAAGCTCCCCAAGGACAAGACCATTGTTCTTTACTGCAACACCGGCTCCTTCTCGGCGCAGTCGGCGATGGCCCTGCGTATGGCGGGCTTCGAGAACGTGCGCATCCTGCATGGTGGCTTTGCCGAGTGGAAAGCGCGTGGCGGGATGAATGCCCATGCACGCGCTGGCAAGTAGGCCGGCCTCCGGCCTTCGAGCGAGGTAACCACAGGCAGACCAGCAGGCCGCCTTCGATGCAACTGCTCAGGACCAGGCGGCGGCAGTGGCGAGCGGCATCGTGCAGGACGGGCAAGCCCAGGCCGACGCTGCCGCTCCTCAAGCCGAGCGTCGGGTGACGGCGTTCTGGTTGGTCACCGCGGCGACGCTGCTGTCGGGTGCGGTGCCGCGGATCCGGGGCGAGGAGATGCACCCGCGGCTCAGGCCCGCCGACCAACGCCGCCGTAACTCAGGTCTTGACCGCCAGGATGCTGACGCTCTTGACGCCGAACTTGCGCGCTGCACCCTGCGCGTTTTGTGAGATGAAACGGTAGGCCGAGTTTTCTCGCAGCTTCATCACCGAAAGACCGGCCGTCTCGATCGCCGCCGTGTAATCGTCGACCTGCATGGCGCCGCCGATGCAGGCGGCCCACAGCGTCGCGTCGCAGCTGATGCCTTCGGGCAGTTGGACGTCGGTGACGATGTCGGCGATGGCCAGCCGCCCACCCGGCCGGAGCAGGCGCGCGGCCTCGAGGAAAACTTTGGCCTTGTCCGGCGCAAGATTGATCACCCCGTTGCTGATGACCGCATCGCAGCAGGCATCCCCGAGGCCGGTGGCGTCGATATAGCCCTTGCGGTAGGAAACCTGGGCGAAGCCCGCCGCGGCGCGCAGGCGCTCGGCCTTGGCGAGCTGCTCGTCGGTCATATCGACACCGATCACGGCACCGCCGGCACCGACCTTGCCGGCGGCGACAAAGCTGTCGGTCCCCGAGCCGCTGCCGAAGTCGACCACCACCTCGCCGGCTTGCAGCGCCGCCAGGTCGAAGTAATAGCCGACACCGGCAAACGAGTCGATCGCCTCGCTCGGAATCGCGTCGAGCTCGGCGGATGTGTAGCCCAGGCGCTCGGTCAGCGCCCGACCCATCTCGAAGTGAAACTCGCCCCGAGGATTGAGAGCCACATCGCGATACATCGCCTTGACCTTCTGTTCAAGCGCGTCGGTATCGACGCGCGAGGGGAGAACGGTTGCCATGTCAGCACCTCCTTGCTTGCGCAAAAGCACGAGCCGGTGACGCAGCAGGCGGCGCCCGACACGCATGCTGGCATGCTGTTCCTTTCAGCGCCGCTGTCAATACCCTTGCGCCGACCCGGTCTGGCCGCGTGCCGGCGCAATTTCGATTTCAACGCTCATGCCGGCCCGCGCTCCGACGCGCCGAAGGGCCTGGAGCGGAATGGATTCCTGCCACCGATGCGCGTATCAGCCGCAGCACCCCCGCTGCAATTGGACGGGCGGGCATCTAACCGATCCGAACGAGCAGAACACGCAGCAATCGCCCGCCTTGGGGCGCAGCAGCGTTTTGCATTTCTCGCATTCGTAGAAGAACTGGCAGGCATCGGTCGGCATGACTTCCAGCTTGGCATGGCCGCATTGGGGGCAAGTCAAGGTGGACTCGCGGGTCAAGGAACTCATCAGCGTTTTGCCTCAGCAGGCCGGGATTCGCAAGCGCTCGCCGCCGACGTGCAGGCACATGGACTTGAGCGCTCGGCTTGTGACGCAGCTGCAGCCCTTGCATCGCCAACGAAGTGCGCGTACAGCAGAGGCGCGAACTCATCTGCCTCGGAGGGTGCCGTGATATCGAGACCTACCTCGTCAGCTTGCCTCAGCAGGTCGAAGCGAAGAAACGCGCAGCAATCTTGCTCCAGGGCCACCAGCCGCTCAAGGTCCGCAGCGGCCGTTGCCACATAGCGCAGTCTGAGCGTGAGTCCCACTTGCTCGTGGCTGAGCAGCGCACGGTGCGCCAGTTCACGAATCGCGGCGAACCGCTGCCGGAGGTCCTGCGGGCCCAGCGTGCAGGCCATCGGTGCGCTGGGGTCGACGGATGGCTGAGGGCTCATTGCCTGTCTCCAATGGACTGGGCATTGGCAGGCTGAGGCGGGCAAGCGCAGCGCCCTTGCGTTGCAATCAAGGATGCCCGGACGCGCTGACGATTGCGTCTGGCGATCCACAAGCCGAGCAGGCCTGTGGCGAGAAGCAAGGCACCAGCGGCCTGCCATCCCGACATCGCCCAGCCCATGCCGGATGCCGCAAGCCCCGCGATGAGCGGCATGGCGATGGGTATGGCGCAGCAGGCAGCGCAAGCAGCAGCGACACCGAAAACAGCCAAGACCTTCTTCATGTTCGTCCTCTCCAAACAGAGGGGCTTGCCCCGATACACTGAACTCTAGAACCTCAAGCTACTTGAGATGCAAGGGCTCAATGATGGAAAAGCGAACGGTGGAGGCGGACCTGGGAATTGGCGCGCTGGCGGAGCTGACGGGCTCCTCAATCCCGACCATCCGCTACTACGAAGAGATTGGCCTGATTCCCACTGCGCGGCGGCGCGCCAGCGGTCACCGTTGCTACGGTGATGACACCGTCGAGCTGCTTCGGTTCATCCGGCGTTGCCGCGATTTCGGCTTCGGCATCGAACAGGTGCGCGAACTGGTTTCGCTGTCGACCAGTGAAGATCGCGACTGCTTTGAAACCCGTGACATCGCGCAAGCTCAGCTTGGCGCGGTGCGAGCCAAGCTGGCTGAACTGCGCGAACTGGAGCGCGGTCTGACACGCTTCGTCAAGTCCTGCACCGAGCAATGCGCCGGAGGGCCAGCCACTCGCTGCACCATCCTGCAGGATCTGGGCAAGGGCCAGCCGACGGCCGCATCAAACTGCTGCGGCTGAGCCTCAGCGCGCGGACGGCTGGAACATGATGAGGCCCATGCCGCACAGCGCGACAGCCACGCCAGCGAAGTCCCAGGGCGTCGGCCTGATCTGATCGACAGCCCACAGCCAGGCCAGCGCCACGCCGATGTAGACACCGCCGTAGGCGGCATAGACCCGCCCCGCTGCCGTCGCGTGCAGGGTCAGCAGCCAAGCGAACAGCGCCAGGCTCAGGGCCGCTGGGATCAACAACCAAATCGAGCGCCCCTGCTTGATCCATAGGTACGGCAAGTAGCAGCCGATGATCTCGGCCAGGGCCGTGGCGATGAAAAGCAGCAGGGTCTTCAAGGCATCCTCAGTGGGCATGTCGATGGTGGGCGTCGGGGAAGTGCACATGACTATGCGCTACGGGTTCATGCCGATGGGGATGGGCATGGTGGGTACCTGCGGGAACGGGAGGCTCATGCTCATGGGCGTGATGCAAGTCGCCGTCACCATGGACATGCTCGTGCTCATGTTCCATCGCTTCGTGAAGATGCTCGTGCTCATGCCGCTCGCTCAGGTGCAGGCCGACGCCGATGGCCATCAACAGCCCCGCCAGCAAGAGCTGCCAGGTCCGTGATTCACCAAGTAGGACGAAGGCCAAGATCGCGCCGACGAACGGGGCAACGGAAAAGTAGGCGCCCGTGCGGGCCGTGCCCAGGTGGCGCAGCCCCACCACGAAAAGTGCCAGGCTCGCGCCATAGCTGGCAAATCCCAGCAGGCCGGCAGCCAACACCGTGCCAGCACTAGGCCAATGCGCGCCTGCGATGACGGCAAGCACCAGATTGGTCGTGCCCGCTGCCAGGCCCTTCGTCACGGCGATATAGCTGGCGTCCGTCAGAGAGACCTTGCGCGTGAGGTTGTTGTCGATGCCCCAGGCGAAGCAGGCCCCCAGCACCGCCAGGGCCGGCCACCAGCTTTCGAATCCGTTGGCCGCTGCATCAGCCCCTGGCCAGCTCAGCACCACGCTTCCAGCCACGATGGCCAGCATGCCCAACGCGATGCGCCGGTCGAAGTTCTCCTTGAAGGCGAACCAGGCCAATAGCGCTGTCATCACGCCTTCTGCATTGAGCAGCAACGACACACCCGCAGCGGGCATGCGGGAGAGGCCCAGCATCAGGAGGGCAGGCCCGACCATGCCGCCCGTGACGATGGCGCCAGCCAGCCACTTGCCATCGCCCGCTTCCAGCTGTACGGCAGGAACGCGACGAATACGCCGCACCAGCCAGAGCCCGAAGCCCGAGCCCAGATAGAGCAGCGCAGCCAACAGCCATGGACTGGTTGGACCCAGCAGAGGCTTGGCCAGCGGCGTTCCGGCACCGAACAAGACGGCGGCGGCCAAGGCGGCGAGCACGCCAGGCTCAAACTTTGATTTCATGGACTGCATTATTGGGCGAGGCGCAAATGTCAGGCCCTTGCTCACCGGCTCGCGACATCACCCACGAATTTGGAGTCTCGTGTGAGCTGGAGGGCTGTCGCCCTGTCGATCTTGTTGAGACTGAAATCGCGTTTGCTCCAAAACGCCCATCCCTTCAACTGCAGATACTGAACCTCGCCCGCTGCGCCAACGACAACAGCTTGGGTCGCGCCCGTTCCCCAGCCAAGACCGAGCTCATGTTGGCCGGGAGGCAATCTGAACCTTGCAAAGGTTCTCGGCAAGGTTTTGACAGCAGGCCCGCCCGGCAAACGCAGCTCAGCCATCTCGGTAGGATCAGCCCAACTGCTTCGCACGATGTACACGGTGAATGTATCCGCGGCGCCGTCAAGGGTGGCGGCATCTTTGGCCAGAGACGCCGGTGGAATGCCGCCCAAGATGCAGACCTTCCTATGTGGTTTCATCACAGTCTGGCAATAGTTGTCGTCCGGAACCGGCGGCGTTGGGGTTGCTACGCATCCAGCCAACAGCGTCATCGTGGTGGCAAGAGCAAAGGAAGTAACTCGGTCGGCTTGCATGCGGGCCTCTCTTCACATGGAATGAAATGCAGCGCTCGCCCGGCAGGCGAAGCACCGCTCGGCTGCGTCAATTCAGCGCGGTGCCTCCGTGCTTTGCGGCAAGCCGCGGCCGAAGATGCCCCACGCCCGGTTGTTCCTCTGGGCATGGGCCCATCGGTACAGCACCGGCAACACCAGCAAGGTCAGCGCGGTGGACGACAGGATGCCGCCTATCACCACGGTGGCCAGCGGGCGCTGCACCTCGGCGCCGGTGCCGGTCGCAATGGCCATCGGCACAAAGCCCAGCGAGGCCACCAGCGCCGTCATCAGCACCGGGCGCAGACGGGTCAGCGCACCTTCCCTCACCGAAGCGTCCAGCGGCATGCCGTCCTCCCGCAACGAGCGGATGTAGGCGATCATCACCAGACCGTTGAGCACCGCCACACCAGACAGAGCGATGAAGCCCACGCCTGCCGAGATGGACAACGGAATGTCCCGCAGCCACAGTGCCACGATGCCGCCCGTCAGCGCGAACGGCACGCCGGTGAATACCAGCAGGCCATCTTTCACATTGCCGAACATTGCGAACAGCAGCGCGAACACGAGGCCCAGTGCCACGGGCACGACGATCTGCAGCCGCGCCGTCGCCGATTGCAGTTGCTCGAAGGTGCCACCCCAGGTCGTCCAGTAGCCGCTCGGAATCTTCACCTTGGCGTCCAACTGGGCCTGCGCCTCGGTCACGAAGGAACCGATGTCCCGACCCCGGACGTTGGCCGTGACGACGACGCGCCGCTTGCCGTTCTCCCGGCTGACCTGATTCGGCCCAGGGGCGATCTCGAAGTTCGCCACGTCGCCGAGCTGTGCATAGGCTGCCGGGCCACCGCCGTTACCGTTGACGGGCAACTTGATCGGCAGGCGCTTGAGCGCCTCGATGTCGCTGCGCACCGACTCGGGCAGACGCACCAGGATGTCAAAACGGCGGTCGCCCTGGAACAGCGCGCCAGCCTCCTGGCCGCCAATGGCGATGGCCACCGTTTCCTGCACGTCCGCCATGCTCAATCCGAGGCGCGCGAGCTTGGCCCGGTCGATCTGCACGGTGAGCATGGGCAATCCCGTCGTCTGCTCGACCTTCACGTCAGCTGCCCCCGGAATCCCTTCGAGCACCTTGGAGATCGCCTCGGCGGTCTCGTCCATGACGGCCATGTCATCGCCGAAGACCTTCACCGCCACGTCGCTGCGCACGCCAGAGATCAGCTCATTGAAGCGCATCTGGATCGGCTGGGTGAACTCGTAGTTGTTGCCCGGGACCTTGGCCACAGCCGCCTGAAGAGCAGCCACGAGGGACTCCTGGCTGCGTTTCGGGTCAGGCCATTCCGAGCGCGGCTTGAGCATCACGAAGTTGTCCGCCACGTTGGGCGGCATCGGGTCGGTGGCGATCTCCGCGGTGCCGAGTTTGGCGAATACGCGCTCGACCTCGGGGAAGCCCTTGATGACACGCTCCAGCTCCATCTGCATCTCGATGGCTTGCGTCAGGCTGGTACCCGGGATGCGCAGTGCATGCAGGGCGATATCGCCCTCGCTGAGGCTGGGGATGAATTCGCTGCCCATGCGGGTGGCGAGCAGGCCGCTCAGGATCACCGACACGGCGGTGATGGTCAGCACCAGCGGCTTGTTCAGCAACGCCCAGTCCAGCATCGGCGCATAGCCGCGCTTGGCCCAGCCCATCAGACGGTTTTCCTTCTCGCCGACATTCTTGCCAATCAGCAGTGCAACTGCGGCAGGGATGAAGGTCATCGAAAGAATCATCGCGCCAACCAGGGCCGCCACCACCGTGAAGGCCATCGGATGGAACATCTTTCCTTCCACCCCGGTAAGGGCGAAGATGGGTAGATAGACCACCATGATGATGAGCTGCCCGTAGAGCAGCGGACGCCGGGCCTCGCGGGCAGCGGCAAAGACCTCGTGGAAGCGCTCGTCGCGCGTCAGCGGTCGCCCCGCAGCGGCCTGTGCATGGGCCAGCCGGCGAACGCAGTTCTCCACGATCACGACCGCGCCGTCGATGATGATGCCGAAGTCCAGCGCGCCCAGGCTCATCAGGTTGGCACTGACCTTGTTGCTCACCATGCCGGTGAAGGTGAACAGCATGGCCAGCGGGATCACCGCCGCCGTGATGAGTGCCGCGCGGATATTGCCGAGGAACAGGAACAGGATGGCAATGACCAGGGCGGCGCCTTCAAGCAGGTTCTTCTTGACGGTGGCAATGGCCTTGTCGATCAGGATGGTGCGGTCATACACCGTCTGCGCGATGACGCCCTGGGGCAGGCTGCGGCTGATGTCCTTCAGCTTCTTGTCCACCGCTTGCGAGACCACGCGGCTGTTCTCGCCCAGCAGCATGAAGACGGTGCCCAGCACCACCTCGCGGCCGTTCTCGGTGGCAGCCCCGGTGCGAAGCTCACGCCCGATGTCTACCTCGGCCACATCGCGGATGCGTACCGGGCTGCCGTTGGCACTGCGGATGACGACGTTGGCAATGTCCTCCATGCTGCTGACCTGGCCCGGGGCACGGATCAGATACTGTTCGCCGCGCCGCTCAATGTACCCGGCGCCGACGTTGCCGTTGTTGCGCTCCAGCGCCTGCACGACGTCTTGCAGCGTAAGCCCGTGCGATACCAGTTTCTCGGGGCTGGGAGCGACCTGGTACTCCTTGGCATAGCCGCCAATGGTGTTGATCTCAGTCACACCCGGCACGGTACGCAGCTGCGGTTTGATGATCCAGTCCTGGATTTCGCGCAGGTCGGTGGGTGTGTAGGGTGTGCCGTCGGGTTTCAGCGCGCCCTCCTTGGTTTCCACTGTCCACATATAGATTTCGCCCAGGCCGGTGGCGATCGGCCCCAGCGTGGGCGCCAGGCCACCAGGCAGCTTGGCCTTGGCCTCCTGGATGCGTTCGTTGACCAGTTGCCGCGCGAAGTAGATGTCGGTGCCGTCCTTGAAGACCACGGTCGCCTGCGACAGGCCGTAGCGCGAGAGCGAGCGCGTCTGCTCCAGGTTCGGCAGGCCGGCCATGGCCGTCTCGATCGGAAAGGTAACGCGCTGCTCCGACTCCAGCGGCGAGAAGCCTGGCGCTTCGGTATTGACCTGGACCTGGACGTTGGTGATATCCGGCACGGCGTCAATCGGCAGGCGCTGATAGCTGAACACGCCCAGAATGGCCATGCCCAGCACGCACAGCAGAACCAGCCAACGCTGGGCAATGGCAAAGCGAATGATTTTTTCAAACATGGGTGCTGATCTCGTTGGTCAGACCGCCGCATCGCCGCGTTGGCCGGTGCGGATGCGGACGATGTCCACGAGCTCGGTGACGGCAATGACGCCGTCGCCCGCCTGGCCCGTGTGGGCCGCCTGCTCAATGGTCTGCATCAGCGCGGCCAGCTGATCGTCGGCGCAGTACATCATTAAGACCACGCGCGAATGGCTGTCGGGGGCCAACTCGTCGGCGACATAGGCGTGTCCGGCCCCGTGACCGCGAGGATGGCCCTGGGCCTTGAACACGGTGAAACCAGGCAGGTGCGGCAGGCGATGCAAGGCCTCTTCGACCTTCTCCAGGCGATGCGGCTGCAAGATGGCAGTGATTTGCTTCATGGCTCGCTCCTCAGTGGTCGTGGCTAGCACCGGCCTTGCCGATGTCTGCCTTGATGAGATAGCTGTTCTTGGCGGCATAACGCTCGCCAGCGGACAGGCCTTTGAGCACCTCCACATGGCGGCCGTCGCTGCGGCCGAGTTCCAGCGGCCGGGCCTCGAACTGCTGGCCATAGCGACCGAACACGACAGACCGGTCGCGCAGGGTCTGGACGGCATCCACCGAAACGGCCACCGGCACCTCGACCTCGTCCGAGGTCAAGTCCACAGAGACGGACAGGCCGGGGCGCCAAAGGCCCTTGGGGTTGGCCAGGACCAATCGCGCCGTTGCGTTGCGGCTTTGTTCGCCCACCAGGGCGCCGACGTAGCTGAGCTTGGCAGTGGCTTGTGCTTCAAAGCTGGACGCCTTGACGGTACCCACGTCGCCCACCTTGAGTCGGTTCACCTCCTTGGCCGGCACGGTCAGCTCCACCCACACAGTGGACAAGTCGGCCACCTGGAATATGGGGGCGTCCTCTTTCAACACTTCACCGACGCTGATCTTCTTGTCGGTGACCACGCCGTCAATGGGCGAGCGGATTTCGTAGCGGGTGAGGCCTTGCGTAGAGGTGCTGGCGCCAGCGCCCAGAGAGGCCAGCTTCTGGCGTGCGCTCTCAAGGGTGATCTCGGCTTCCTGGAAGGCCTGGCGTGCGCTCAGATAGTCCTGCTCGGCCGTGATCTTCTCTTCCCAGAGCTTCTTCTCGCGCTCATAGGTCGTCTTGGCCAGGGCCATGCGCTTTTGCGCGGCAAGCAACTCGCTGCGCTGGTCGGCCAAGGCCTGGCTGGAGATGACGGCCAAGACCTGCCCCTGGCGCACGCGATCACCCGCATTGGCGCGCACCGCTTCGACGACACCGGCCAGCCGCGGTGTGACGAACACGCTGCGATCCTGGTTCAGCTTGACCTCACCGAGCATTTGCACGCTGCTGCGAATGCGTGCCGGCCCAGCCGCCGCAATCTCCACGCCATTGCGTTTGAGCTGCTCGTCGCTGACCAGCACGCGCGCCTCCACCTGCTCGAACTTAAACTCAAGTGCTTGGCCACCAAGCTGCGCTTGGATGGTGCCGTTGAAGGAATGCGGCTCCTCCACGACGGCAGAGCCCTTCAGATAGTCCTTCTCGACAGCAAAGGCAAACACCTCAGGCTGGCGGCCCAGGCGATCCAAGGTCACACCGACCTTGGCCTGGCTCGGCGCAAGCGGCTTGCCATCGCGGTACAGGTAGACGCGGAATTCGGGTTCCACATCGGTCTCGTAGATGGTCAGCTCAAGTCCGAAGTTCTCCTTGGTGAACAGCTTGCCGCCGTGCGGGCCTTTGCTTGGTGCAGCGGCTTCCTCGTGATGTTCCTTGTCGCCATGCTTGTCGTCATGACCATGTCCATCGTCGTCCTTGGTTTTTTTGCCATGGTGCTCGTCATCGGCATGCGCGGCACTCTCGGCATGTCCGTGTCCATCGCCGGCCGGCTTGGCTGTCTCGCTGCGCAGAATGGCCACGCCAAGCACCAGTCCAACGATCAACACCGCGGCAATGGCCACGGCGGACTTCTTGTTCTTCGGTTCCATCAACATGTGTTCTTACTCCTGAGATTGACGAGCTTGGCTGAGGTCTTGGCCCAGCAAGCGGTCGAGTTCGGCGGCAGCGCGGTAAGCATCTGCCGTGCTGCGCAGGATTTGCTGGCGCAGTTGGAACAGCGTGCGCTGGGCATCGAGCACATCGAGGAAGGCGAACTTACCCAGCTCGTAGCCCTTCACTGCAGCGTCATAGGCCGATTGCGCGGTGGGCAGCACCTCGCTGCGCAGCATCTGTACCTGCTGGCGGGTCAGACGCAGCTTCTCCACAGCCTGAGACACATCGGTTTGCAGCCGCGAGGTGGCGGCACTGAGCGCTTCGCGCGCCTGGTCTTCACGGCGCAGCGCTTCCATCAGGTTGCCCTGGTTGCCGTCCATGATGGGCAGCGGGATCGACAGCCCCATCACCGCTTGCGTGCGGCCCTGCTCGGCATCGCGCTTGGCGCCCAGCGTGACCGTCAGGTCAGGGACGCGCTTGGCGCGTTCGCCTCTCGACAGCGCCTGGCGCCTAGCGATGTCCAACTGCGCCAAGCGGATTGCCGGCGCCTGCGTCATCTGCTCGCCCAGGCGTTGGTCGGAGGGCATCTCCGGCAGCACTTCGGCATTGCCATCCGCGCGATCAAAGGCGCCCTTGCCGGCCCCCCAGAAGGAAGCCAGGCGCTGCCGTGCCAGCACCAGATCGCTATGCGCTTGCGCCAGCTCGGATCGAACGCCGGCTTCGGCAACCTGAGCCTTGGCATGCTCCAGCGGAGGCACCTTGCCTGCCTGAAGACGCTTGCCGGCGATGCTGGTGGCGTTGCGAGCGAGGTCCAGCGACGCCTGTACCAAACGGGACTGCTCCTGCGCGCTGAGCACCTCGAAGAAGGCGCTGGAAACAGCTGCGCGCAACTCTGCCTGCTTGGACTGCAGAGCCACGCCAGCCTGCTCGCGGGCGCTGGCCGCAGCGGCCAGCCGTGCCGAGCGTTTGCCGCCCAATTCGATGGGCTGGGACCACTGCACGGTGGTCGTGCGTGTGGCGCTGCGTGTGTCTTCCACCAGCAGGCCCAGCTCAGGATTGGGCCGCGCACCGGCTTGCTGCTCCGCACCTTCCATCGCCTGCAGTTCCAGCCGTGCGCTGGCCAGCTCGGGGTTGTGGGTCAGGGCCAGGCGAAGCGCCTCGGCCAGCGTCATGGACGCACTGGCCGGGGCCGCATCGGCGGCACGCGGGGCAGCGGCGGGCATGGCTACGCCATCCGCAGCCAGGGTATGGGAACACAGCGCCGCCAATAGCAGCGGCGCAAAAAAGCCTTGAGAATGGCTTCGCATCGAACTCTCCGGGTTGTTGGAACAACGGGGGACGGTTCGGCGCGGCGTCAGCTCGCGTCAGCGAGCAAGTCAGTCAGGGAAGAAACGACGCGCCGAATCAGGCGCGCAGCCAATTGGGGCGTTCGAGCCCATCAGGCACGAAGGACTCAACCAGGCATGGCCGGTCCGCAGAAGGCGTGGTGCTGCCCGGTTCGGAGATGACAAAGCGGTCGTTCGGCGCAAGCACCGCAGGGCTCAGGTGGCAATGGCCGTGATCAAGGTCAGCGGCGAGCAAGACGCTCTTGACCGCAGGCTTGCCTGCCGTTTCTTCGGCCCCGTGCGAATGCGCATGGTGACCGAAATGCGGACGGTGCTTGGGTGTCGTTTCCTCATGTCCGCAATAGCTGGCCGCTGTTGCCCAGGAGAACTGGGCCAGCACCAACAGGGCGAGGAAAAAGACGATGCAACGGCGCATGGCAGGAAGTATATCGAGGCCCAGTTCGGGAGACTCAACGCGGAGCGCGAACGCGCAGCAGCCGCAACCCGTTGAAGACCACCAGGAGACTGGCGCCCATGTCAGCGAACACGGCCATCCACATGCTCGCATCGCCGATCACGGCGGCGATCAAGAACACGAACTTGATGCCCAGAGCCAGGCTGATGTTTTGCCAAAGGACCGAATGCGTACGCTGAGACAGGCGGATGGTCTCGGGCAAGCGCCGCAAGTCATCGTTCATCACGACGACGTCAGCGGCCTCCATGGCGGTGTGCGTACCTGCCGCGCCCATGGCAAAGCCGATGTCGGCCTGGGCCAGGGCCGGTGCGTCGTTGATGCCATCGCCCGTCATGGCCGTTGGGCCATGTGCGGCCTGCATGGCCTGGATGGCAGCCAGCTTCTCTTCGGGCAGTAGATTGCCGCGCACTTCGGTGATGCCGGCCTGGGCCGCGATAGCCTCGGCAGTGGCCTGGTTGTCACCAGTAAGCATGATCGGCGTGACACCCAGCGCCTTCAGCTCTGCCACCGCTTTCTGCGATGAAGCCTTGATGGTGTCGGCGACGGCACAGAGCGCCAGCACGCCGTGCTCGCTCGCCAGCAGTGTCACGGTGCGCCCGGCCCGTTCATGTGCACGCAGCCGGGTTTCAATTTCGGGCGTGCATTGGCCGCGCTCCTCGATCCAGCGATGGTTTGCCAGCACATAGGCGGCGCCGTCAATGCGACCTTGCACGCCGCGCCCAGGCTCAGCGGCAAAGTCATCGACTTCCCGCTGAACCGCTGATGAGTCGCCAGCTTGCAAACCTTGCGCAATCGCGGAGGAGACGGGATGGTCCGAGCGGCTTGCAAGGCTCAGAGCCAGGGAGGCCAATTGCGCACGGTCCGTAGCAGAATCTACCGGTTCAAATTCCATCAGCCGTGGCTTGCCTTCGGTGATCGTGCCGGTCTTGTCCAGCGCCACGGCCTTGAGCTTGCGCGCATCTTCCAGGTACACACCACCCTTGATGAGAATGCCGCGACGTGCAGCAGCGGCCAGGCCGCTGACCACCGTGACCGGCGTCGAGATGACCAGCGCGCAGGGGCAGGCGATGACTAGTAGCACCAGGGCCTTGTAGAGCGCCTGCATCCAGGTCCATCCCATCAACCAGGGCGTGAGCAGAGCGACGGCCAGGGCCAGCACGAACACCGCCGGTGTGTAGATGGCAGCGAAGCGATCCACAAAGCGTTGGGTCGGAGCTCGCGAGCCTTGAGCCTGCTCGACCGCATGGATGATGCGGGCCAGCGTGCTGTCCGAGGCGGGTGCCGTGACGCGGAATTCAAGCGCCGCCACCTGGTTGATGGTGCCGGCATAGACCTCGTCACCTGGCCCCTTGTCGATCGGCATGCTTTCGCCGGTGACCGGTGCCTGGTCGATGGCACTGGTGCCCGTCAGGATCACGCCGTCGAGCGGGACTCGCTCGCCGGGTCGAATCCGAACCGTGGCCCCGACGGCCACCGAGGCGGTGAGCTGTCGAACCCATGTGCCATCGTCCTGGCGCACCTCCGCCTCTTCCGGCGCCATCGCCAGCAAGCTCTTGATGGCGTTGCGGGCTCGGTCAACGGCGCGTGCCTCGATCAACTCGGCAATGGCATACAACGCCATCACCATTGCGGCTTCGGGCCATTGCCCGATCAGGAAGGCACCTGTGACGGCAACCGCCATCAGGCCATTGATGTTGAGGCGCCCGGCTTTCAGCGCCATCAAGCCCTTCTTGTAGGTGCTGAAGCCAGCCAAGGCGATGGCGAGGCCGGCCAGGGCCATCTCGGCGACCCGGGCGGGCAGGCCATCTGCCGCGAGGAAGAACACGCCTTCCGCTGCAATGGCGAGCGCCAGCGCGAGAACGAGTTTTGGCAATTCTGACTTCAGCGGCTCGGGTGCGGCATGGTCCGAATCGTCTTGCCCATCTGCGCTTGGCCGATCCAGCGGCAGTGGGTCAAAGCCGATCTTGCGGACTGCGGCGAGCGCAGCCTCTAGCGCGGCGGGACCTGCCGATAGGGACATGACGCGCTGCCCAAGGTCGAAGCGCAAGGCATCAATGCCAGAAATCGGCTCCAGCGCCCGACGAATCTCGGACTCCTCGGAGGCGCAGTCCATGGTGCTGATGCGAAACCGCTGGGCCGAACCACCCAGGTTTGCGACTTGCGGCGAACTCGCCGGTGCAGTGGCCCCACAGGCGGAGCCGCAGCAGGCATTGCCCGAAGTCACTGTACTGGCGTTCTGAATGTCCATGTGGCAATTGGAAACCCTGTAGCAGGTGTAGAGTCAAGCGTTTCAAACGATGAATCGAGCGCATTTATGAAGATTGGGGACTTGGCCACGGCTACGGCCACGCAGGTGGAGACGATCCGCTTCTACGAACGTGAAGGCCTGATTCCCGCTCCAGCTCGCACGGCGGCCAACTACCGCAGCTATGACGAGTCCCATGTCGAACGCCTCGCCTTTATCCGCAAATGCCGGTCGCTGGACATGGCGCTGGACGAGGTCCGAGACCTGCTGCGACTCAGGGACGAGCCCCGGAACGGGTGTGGCGATGTGAACCTCCTGCTGGACGCGCACATCGGGCATGTGGCGCAACGAGTTGCCGAGCTGACAGCCTTGAAGCAGGACTTGATGGCACTTCGTTCGCGTTGCGATGGGCCAAGCGCAGACGCTGACTGTCAAATCCTGAAGGAACTGAACTCGGGAGCCGCGGCGCCCGATGCAGGCAGGTCAACAAGCATCAGGCAGCACTTGGGTGGAGTCCACGGCGTGAATTCGCCGCGAACCAGCGGCCGGCGCTGATGCCTTGAGGTGTCGAACTCAATGACGCCGCAGCCGAAGCGCATTGGTGATGACCGAGGCGGAGCTCAGGCTCATCGCCAGCGCCGCGATCATCGGTGACAGCAGCCAGCCGGTGACCGGGTACAGCAGGCCAGCCGCGATCGGGATGCCCAGGGCGTTGTAGAGGAAGGCGAACATCAGGTTCTGCTTCATATTGCCGACCGTCGCCTCGGACAGGGCGCGCGCCGTCGAGATGCCCCGCAGGTCGCCCTTGACCAGGGTCACCTGGGCGCTGTTCATCGCCACATCGGTGCCCGTGCCCATGGCCACGCCGACATCGGCCTTGGCCAGGGCAGGCGCATCATTGATGCCGTCGCCCGCCATGGCCACGATCCGCCCCTCGGCCTGCAGCCGCGACACCAGCGCCAGCTTGTCCGCTGGCTTGACCTCGCCATGCACCTCGGCAATGCCCAGCCGGGCGCCGACGGCCTTGGCCGTTGTGAGGCCGTCGCCGGTGGCCATGATGATGCGGATGCCGGAGGCTCGCAGCGATGCCAGGGCCTCCGGCGTGCTGGCCTTGACCGGGTCCGAGACCGCCAGCAGTCCCAGCAGCTGGCCATCGGCGGCCAGGTACATCACGCTGGCCCCCTCCACGCGCAGCGACTCGGCCTCGCGCAACAGCGCATCCACGGCGACGCCTGCCTGCTGCATCAGCGCCGTGTTGCCCAGCGCAAGCTTGCGCCCGGCCACGACACCGTTCACGCCGATGCCGGTGCTGGACTCGAAGCTCTCGGGCTTGGTCAGCGGCAGGCCACGCTTGCGGGCCGCCCTGACGATGGCCTCGGCCAAGGGATGCTCGCTGCCCTGATCCAGGCTGGCGGCCAGGCGAAGCACCTCGTCGACCTCGACCCCGGGTGCCGGGACCACGCGGTCGAACACCGGGCGGCCTTCGGTCAGGGTGCCTGTCTTGTCGACGATCAGCGCATCCACCTTGCGCAGGTTCTCGATCGCGGCCGCGTCGCGGAACAGCACCCCGCTGGTCGCACCGCGGCCGGTGGCCACCATGATGGACATCGGCGTAGCCAGGCCCAGCGCACAGGGGCAGGCAATGATGAGCACGGCCACGGCGTTCACCAGGCCATAGACCCAGCTCGGCTCGGGACCGAAGATGCCCCAGGCCAGCAGAGTCAACAGCGCGATGCCCACGACAGCAACAACGAAGTAGCCCGCGACCTGGTCGGCCATGCGTTGCATCGGCGCACGGGAGCGCTGGGCCTGGGCGACCATCTGGACGATCTGGGCCAGCATCGTGGCTGACCCCACGCGCTCGGAGCGCATGACCAGGGCGCCATTGGTATTCAGCGTCGCACCGATCAGCTTGTCGCCCGGACTCTTGACGACCGGCAAGGGCTCGCCGGTCAGCATGGCCTCGTCTACCGCGCTGCGGCCCTCGACGACGACGCCATCGACCGGCACCTTCTCGCCGGGCCGCACGCGCAGCAGGTCGCCGACATGCACATGGGACAGCGGCACATCGCTCTCCTGCCCTTGTGCATCAATGCGCCTTGCCGTCTTGGGCGCCAGGCCCAGCAGCGACTTGATCGCCGCCGAGGTCTGCGAGCGGGCCTTCAGCTCCAGGATCTGACCCAGCAGGGTCAGCGAGATGATGACGGCCGCCGCCTCGAAATAGACCCCCACGCGGCCCATGGCCTGGAACGAAGCCGGGAACACCTGCGGCGCGACGGTAGCAACGACGCTGTAGACGAAAGCCGCGCCGGTGCCCAGCCCGATCAGCGTCCACATATTCGGGCTGCGGTTCAACACCGACTGCGAGCCGCGCTGAAAGAACGGCCAGCCGGCCCACAGGACCACCGGAAGCGTCAGCACCAGCTCGATCCAGCTCTGCGTGCCCATCTCGAACCACTGCAGCCGGTGGCCGACCATGGCGAGCAGGGTGACGATCACGGTCAGCGGCAGGGTCCACCAGAAGCGCCGCTGAAAATCGCGCAACTCGGGGTTCTCTTCTGCCTCCAGCTCAGGCAGCAGGGGCTCCAATGTCATGCCGCATTTGGGGCAGTTGCCGGGGTGGCCCTGCCTGATCTCCGGATGCATCGGGCAGGTGTAGATCGTTGGCGCACCGGCTGCGGGTGCTGGTGCAGAAGCGGCAAGGTCTGGCATTGGCGCGTGGGCATGGTGCCCATGCTCCTGCGGTGCGCCCCCCGCCTGATGGTGCGCGTGACCCGCGCGAGCCCCCTGCTTCGCCTCGCCCTCAGGTACCAGATTCATCCCGCACTCGGGGCACCGGCCCGGCTGAGTCTGCCGGATATGAGGATGCATAGGGCAGACATAGACCATCGCCGCGACGGGCACTTCGACATCTTGTTTCATGCGACTCTCACTTTGCGTCCGGTGACTTGCCACCGGCAAGGCTGACCACAGCATCAGCCTTGCCACGGTGACAAGGTCAAGCCTCCCGACTGGGAGGGATGGCGTTCGCCGACAAGCGCGGCAGAAAGCGGGGCGTCCGCTCGGCGTAGCGCAGATACTCGGCTCCGAACTGACGCTCCATGTCGCGCTCCTCGTTGACCGAGAGGCGACCATACATCACGAGCAGGATGGGGAACATCAGCAGGGTCAGCAGCGTCGGCCATTGAACGAGGAAGCCCAGCAGTATTAGCACGAAGGCCACGTACTGCGGATGCCGGATGCGGGCATAGGGCCCGACCGTCGCCAGGCCGTGGCGGCGCTGCGCGTGATACAGCACATGCCAGGCGCTCGACAGCAGCCAGAAGCCACCGCCCAGCAGGATGTAGCTGGCGATGTGCAGCACACCGAAGTGGGGATCGCCCTTCTCGCCCAGCAGCGTCGACCACAGATGGCCGGAGTTGTGGGTCAACAGGTCGAGCCCGGGATAGCGTGTCTGCAGCCAGCCGGACATCAGGTAGATGGTCAGCGGAAAACCGTACATCTCGACGAACAGCGCCACGATGAAAGCGGCAAAGGCGCTGAAGCTGCGCCAATCCCGCGCCGACTGCGGTTTGAAGAAGCTGAACGCAAACATCAGGAATACGGCCGAGTTCAGAACCACCAGGGACCAGAGGCCATAGGCCGGTGCGTCGTGCGTCATGGCCGGTCTCCTTCATTGCGGTCATCGCGATGGGGATGGTGCTCCCCGCCATGGTGGTGCCCACGATGCATGAACACATGCATCAAAGGGCAGGCCAGCAGGAACGCATAGGGCAGGAAACCCAGCAGATGGGCGCGGTGCTCCTCCCAGAGGAACCAGCCGGCCACGGCGGCCAGGACGATCCAGCCGATGCCGAAACGTGAGCGCCAGAACGGCGGATGTTGCGGCGGATGCGCTGATGGACGATTCGAGTCGTGATCCATGACGATCTCCCGATGTGGGTGAGTGGATTACTTGCTGCCCGGTGCGGGTGCTGCCGGCATCCGATCCATCATCATTTCCATCATGGTCTGCATCATGTCCATGCGCTGCTCCATGGCCTCCATGCGGGCCTTGGGATCGGCCGCCATGCCCTTCATGCCGGCAGCGCCGCCTCCCTTGCCAGACATCTGCTTCATCATGCCCATGCCGCCCTGCATGGCCTTCATGTGCTCGCCCATCAGTGCCTGGCGCTCCTCGGGCGTCTTCGCATCCATCATCTTCTGGTGCATGTCCTGCATAGCCTTCATCTTGACGGCCATGTCGGCGTCCTTTGCTGGCGCCGCTGCGGCGGCCTTTGCGGGCGCCTTGGCCGGCGGCACCGAGGCTGCGCCCTCGGGGTGGTGGGCCGTGTGGTCCTGATCCTTGGGCTGAGCCGCGGCGAGACCGGTGGCAACGAGCAATGCGAGGGTGGTCATGACGATCTTGTTCATGGAGTTCTCCGATAGATTGCGGCGAGGAGTTGCGACCAGGGAACCGGTCGAAGGCGCACGTGCTGCCCCGCCATCCAGCACGCGCTGTGTCTGGCGTGCAGATGCAGCGCCATCCGGAACTTGGGGCTCCGGGGCGCGGGCGCAGGCGGCTAGATCGTCAGCCGCAGGAAGCGGATGGGGATGGGTGGGCCGGTCTCGCAAACCGGAACCTGAGCGTTGGGCGCTTCCACCCCATGGTCGTCTCCCGACGTCCATGCCAAGGTGATCGGCTGCAACAGCAACACCGGCAGCATATCGGCGGCGCTGCCCAAATCCTTGAGAGGCAGATTCAGCGTCGAGCGCTCGTCGTCGCAAAATTTCTGACAGGCGGCGTTCGGCACGCCAGGGGATGGCGCCACGTCACCCGAGGGCGCACCGGCATGGAACTGCTCATTCGTCGCCTCGTCGTGGCGATGCTCAGCCACCGCCAGCAGCACGGACCCGCCATGAGCTTGACCAGAGGCGCAGGCGTTGGCGATGCCGGCAGCCAATGCGAAGATCCAGACGAACAACATCACAGCGGCAAAACGTCGCCTGGATGTTGGTCGAAGAATCATGGTCATGGAAGCTTCCAATGCTCAGCCCGCTGCGCGAGTCTAGGAGCCGATGTTCAGACTTCGGGGTGTCGTGAGACTTGATCCCCATCAAACAATCGCGCCATCCCGTGGTTTGCTGGCGAACGGCATCGACTGACCTGCCCATCGGCAGCAAATCGGTAGCCACGGAAACACTGACACGCAACAGCACCGTCAAGCGTGCACAGGACGATCTCATCGCCGCAGGCAGATGACAAAACCGTAATGTCGGGGTCGGTCTTTTGTCCAGCCGAGATTCCTACAGTCACTTTCATGGCGCAACCACTGCGCCTCAGCAGTCCAGTCAGTTTGCTGTCAATTCAACCGTAGGAGTTCTTCATGCCCCGCTTCAATGTCATTGCTTCTGTTCTGTTCGCTGCGACCCTCGCAGCGCCCGCTTTTGCAGGCAACGGCTTCACGCCCGCCAACAACGACTCTGGCGGCAGCTATCACGCCATGCCCGGAGGCAAGACCCGTGACGAGGTCAAGGCAGAACTGGCCGCAGCCATCAAGGATGGCTCGCTGGCCAAGATGAACAGCGAAGCCGGGTACGCCCCCGAACTCGAAGCGCGCAGGGCGTCGCCGCTCACCCGCGCGGAAGTGCTGAGCGAACTGAAGCGCGCTCGCGATGACGGCTCGCTTGCCAAGATGAGCCGCAACCATTCGTACACGCCTGACACTTCGACGACAGCGCGCAGCAGCCTGAGCCGTGAACAAGTCTTGAGCGATCTGCAGCAGGCGCGTGACGATGGCAGCCTGCAATGCTTGAACAGCAACCAAGCTCGCAACTGCTGAACGCCGATTGCCGTACACTTTGACGATGAGCAAGTTTTTGCGGATCGTGTTGGCATGGCTGCTTGCCGTTGCGCTGCCCGTTCAAGGGTATGCGGCGCAAGCCATGCTGATGTGCGGTCCTGCTCATCACGAGAGTGCGGCCATTCACGATCACGCATCTCATGATCACGGCGATCTTGCTGAGGATCCGGTCGTTTCTGTGCCCTCACACAGCGATGTCAAAGGTTCACCGGATGCCTCGCTCAAACACCATGCCAAGATGGCCAAACCGGGGCACGCCACCAAGTGCAGTGCTTGTTCCTCTTGCTGCAGCGTAGCGGCAATCACGGCATCCGTACATGCCGTTGAAGTGATCCCGCAGCGTGTGCCTGTAGTGGCAACGATTCCGGTGGGCAACGCCGTTGACACCGTCGGCGGCCTCGAGCGCCCGCCGCGAACCCTCCTCGCCTGACCTGCGGCGGCGCGCCCACAGCGTCCGGCCGCAGCCAAGAGCCGCTCTCCGAACCCGTGCACGAACGCACGAAGCTTCGGTGACCGCCTTTCCTGTCTGCTTGCGAGATATCTATGCAATTCGTCCTCAATGGTGTGGCGCTCATGGCCGCGTCCGCAGCCCTGGCGTTGCCCGTGTTTGCCCAAAACCAGCCCTCTGCTGCCCAGCCATCCGGCTCGTCGTCAAAGCGTGCTGATGCAGCTGATCCCAAGGTGGCTGTGCCGCCGCTCGTCTACAGCTCGGTGCTGCAAGGCTATCGCCCCAATGTCGAAGTCGAGGTGGCCCCCTGGAAGGACGCCAACGACAACGTCGGACGTATTGGTGGTTGGCGCGTTTACGCCAAGGAAGCCCGTCAGCCCGATGTCGCCGCGCCCGGCACCGGCGCCTCGGCTCCAGCCAGCCCCGATGCCAAGACGATGCCGGCGGGCCATGCCGGTCACAAGATGAACTGAGGGCATCGCATGACAACAAAGACATTTGAGCACCGGCGACCGGCCGCGTTGCGGCTGCGCACTTTAGGCTTGGCGACCCTGCCGCTGGTTCTCGCCGGTTGCGCCAGCCTGGGCGGCGACGGCGGCTTCAAGCCGGTCCAACAGGCGGCCGAACAGCATCTGGGCAAGACCGTCCAGTTGGTGAAATCCGAGGCCGACCAGGACGTCGTGGGCGACCGAGTCGATGAGTTGCTGGCAAAGCCGCTCAGCGCCGACGCTGCCGTGCAGATCGCGCTCCTGAACAACCGTGGGTTGCAAGCCAGCTTCCAGGAACTCGGCATCGCCGAAGCCGAACTGGTGCAGGCCAGCCGTCTGCCCAATCCGGGATTTTCGATCGCGAAGCTTCGGCGCGGTGACGAGCGTGAAATCGAGCGCTCGTTCAGCTTCGACTTGGCGCACCTGATCGCTCTGCCCCTGACCCGGCAGATTGAGAGCCGGCGCTTTGCCGCCGTTCAGCGCAGCGTCTCCATGGAGATGCTGTCTCTGGCTGCCGAGTCTCGCAAAGAGTATTACGCCGCGGTGGCTGCCGAACAGACGGCTCGCTATATGCGTGATGTTCGCGGAACTGCAGACGCGGGCGCCGAACTTGCCAAGCGTTTGGCGCAGGCGGGCAACTGGACCAAGTTGCAGCAGGCGCGCGAACATGGCTTTTTCTCCGAGGCTGTGCTCAATGCCGCGCGAGCCGAAGCGACGCGTGTCTCTACGCGCGAGCGCCTGACCCGGCTGCTGGGTCTGTGGGGCCAGCAAACCCGGTTCACCTTGCCAGATCGGCTGCCCGATTTGCCGCCGGAGCCTCAGGATCGCCCCGACGTGGAGCAACAAGCCATGGCCCAGCGCCTGGACGTTCAAGCGGCCAAGCAGCAGACGGAGGCGATGGCCAAGAGTCTCGGGCTCAGCAAGATCACTCGGTTCGTGAACGTGCTGGATCTCAGCTATCGGCGCAACGGCTCCAACGAGTTGCCACGCCAGACGGGTTACGAAATCAGCTTCGAAATCCCCCTGTTCGACTGGGGGGATGCCCGGATCGCCAAGGCCGAGGCCATCTATATGCAGAGTGTGCAGCGAGCAGCGCAAGTTGCCGTCGATGCGCGCTCCGAGGTGCGCGAAGCCTATCTGGGCTATCGATCGTCCTACGACATCGCTAAGCACTATCGCGACGACGTCGTACCCACCGCCAAGCGCATTTCGGACGAAAACGTGCTTCGCTACAACGGCATGTTCATCAGCGTGTTCGAGTTGCTGGCCGACGCTCGCGCGCAGATCAGCGCGGTCAACGCATCCATCGAAGCCTTGCGCAACTTCTGGATGGCACAAGCGGATCTGGACATGGCGCTGATTGGCAAGCCCCGCCTGTCCGGCGGCACAGCACCCGCAACAGCAACCGGCGGCGCCGGCCCCGCTCACTGATTTAGGAACAAGAAAAATGGTTTCTCGACGTAGTTTCTTCCAAGGTGCCGGCGCCCTGACCGCGGCGGTGTCGGCCGCAGCTGTCAGCCGGGTGGCGATGGCTGCACTGCCCGAACCGGTCATGCAGTCCAAACCGGACACGATGCCACCGCTGGTCCCGAACAGCGGTCGCCCCTACAACCCGGTCGTCACCCTGAACGGTTGGACCTTGCCCTGGCGCATGAACCAGGGCGTCAAGGAGTTTCACCTGGTGGCCGAACCAGTGGTGCGCGAGCTCGCACCCGGCATGAATGCGCATCTGTGGGGCTACAACGGCCAATCACCGGGGCCGACCATCGAAGTGGTGGAAGGTGACCGCGTGCGCATCTTCGTCACCAACAAGCTGCCGGAGCACACGAGCATTCACTGGCACGGCCAGCGCCTACCCAATGGCATGGATGGGGTTGCCGGGCTGAACCAGCCCAGCATCAAGCCCGGCAAGACCTTCGTTTATGAGTTTGTCGCGCGCCGCCCCGGCACCTTCATGTACCACCCCCATGCGGACGAAATGACGCAGATGGCGATGGGCATGATGGGCTTGTGGATCACCCATCCGAAGGCCAAGCATCCGCTGATCGACGAGGTCGACCGCGACTTCTGCTTCCTGCTCAATGCCTTCGACATCGATCCCGGCGCGGCAACGCCCAAGATCATGACGATGCTGGACTTCAATCTGTGGTGTTGGAACAGCCGCATGTTCCCTGGCATCGACACCTTGAATGTGCGCAAAGGCGACAAGGTGCGCATCCGCATCGGCAACCTGACGATGACCAATCACCCGATCCATTTGCACGGCCATGAGTTCATGGTCACCGGCACCGATGGCGGCCCGACTTCAAAGACCAGCCGCTGGCCAGAGGTGACGACCGACATTGCCGTGGGCCAGATGCGGCAGGTCGACTTCCTCGCCGACGAAGAGGGCGACTGGGCGTTCCATTGCCACAAGAGTCATCACACGATGAATGCGATGGGACACGATGTGCCGACGATGATCGGCGTTGATCATCGCCAAATCGCCAAGCAGATCACCAAGCTCGTGCCCGACTACATGGTCATGGGCGAGCGCGGCATGGCCGATATGGGTGAAATGGAGATGCCCCTGCCCGACAACACCGTGCCGATGATGACCGGCAAGGGTCCGTTCGGTGGCGTCGAGATGGGTGGCATGTTCTCGATCCTGAAGGTTCGCAAGGACCAGAAGCAGGGCGATTACAGCGATCCGGGTTGGTACAAACACCCGAAGGGCGAAGTCGCCTTCGAATGGACGGGTGCCTTGCCTGAGCCCGCCCGCTTTGCCGCAGAAGGCGGCCAGTCGATGCCGCGCCAGCAAGCTCCCGCCAAACCCACCGAAGTCACCGTCCGCAAACCCACCGGTCACTCTGGCCACTGATTTCCTCAAACACACAACCCCGTCCGCCTCGGCGTGACATCAGAAAGGATCTTCTATGAAAACCCAACACACTCGCACCGCACGCGTTGCACTCGCCACCCTGTCGACGGTGCTGCTGTCCTCCATGGCAATGGCCAGCGGCAAACATGCCGGCGGCCATGGCCATGACGATGAAGCCATCGGCAAGCCCGGCGTCGCCGCCAAGGCCAGCCGAACGGTGCAGATCGACATGACCGATGCGATGCGGTTCTCGCCGTCCAGCTTGAATGTCAAGCAAGGCGAAACCGTTCGCTTCGTCGTGAAGAACTCTGGCAAGGTGAAACATGAGATGGTGCTCGGCACTGAGAAGGAGCTCAAGGAGCACTACGAGGTCATGAAGAAGAACCCCGAGATGGAGCATGCCGACGAGAACATGGTGACGGTCGCCCCAGGCAAGACGGGCGAGATCGTTTGGCAGTTCACCAAGGCCGGCAAGATCGATTTTGCCTGCTTGCAGCCCGGCCACTACGACGCGGGCATGAAGGGCGCCGTCACCGTGGCTGGCGCAGCCACTAAGAAGGCAGATGGCCATGGCGACCACAAGCATTGAGAGACTGCGGACGCCGATGCGCCGCCGCAGCGTTCTTGCCGGCACGGCCGGATTGCTGCTAGTGCCGGCCACCTTGTTCGCCAAGACCGAACCGCCCACACAGCCCCGCCCGCTGGTGCAGGTTTGGAAGGCCCCGAGCTGCGGTTGCTGCAAGGACTGGATCAAGCATCTGGAGGCCCATGGTTTCCGGACGCAGGTTCAGGACAGTGGCAATACCGATGCGCGACTGCGGCTTGGCGTCGATGTGCAGTACGGCTCGTGCCATACGGCCTTGGTCGATGGTTACGCCATCGAGGGCCATGTGCCGGCGCGCGAGATTCACCGGCTGCTCAAGGAACGCCCCGCAGCCATTGGCCTGGCCGTGCCAGCCATGCCTGTAGGTTCGCCCGGCATGGACGGGCCCAGCTACAAGGGGCGGATGGATCCCTATGACGTGCTGTTGCTGGCCAAGGATGGCAGCTCACGCGTGTTTCAAACCTACCGTTAAAGGAAACTGTGATGAACCTGATCAAAAACCGGACTCTTGCTAAGTTGGCGGTAACCCTGGCCATGGCAACCGGCCTTGCCGGAACTGCCGTGGCACAGACGGCACCCGCGGGCAAGACTGCAACGCCGGCAGCTGCAGTTGCGACCGCCGCCGACATGAGCGACGGAGAAATCAAGAAGGTCGACAAGTCCACCAAGAAAATCACCATCAAGCACGGCGATATCAAGAACCTCGACATGCCGGGCATGACGATGGTGTTCCAGGTCAAGGACCCGGCCATGCTGGACATGGTCAAGGCGGGCGACAAGGTGAAGTTCAAGGTCGAAAAGACCGACGGCGCCATCGTCGTGACCGAGATGCAAATCGCGAAATGAACGTGGCGTAGGAACACCGGGTCTCAGCAGAGAAGATGCGATGCCAGAAGCCGTAGCGAGCTCCCCCATCCAGGGGGGGCATCAACTGCGTGCCGGCGCTGTCCAGAGCCGGTGTGAGCGTCGCCATGAGCAGTGGCGTGGGCCTTGCGATGAACGGCGCCCAGGCCTTTGTTCAAAGACCACCTGCTCGGTATCGCCTAGCCTCGTGCCATGTCCGAAGTGAGAACTTCGAACATGAAGCAAAACCTAGGGTTTGCTTTCATCAGCTATCCCTCGACGTTCCGTGGGCCGCCGGCTTGCTCCATCCCGTCACCGGGCAGCGGCCGTCGCCCATGATCGTCGTTTTGGCCACGAGCTTGAGTCCGTTTCCATGCTCACCAACGCATTGCGCTTGCGCAAAACCTCCTGATATGAAAACTCTTCCTCACGCGCTTCTCCTGATCTCTATGCTTCTGGGCGCCGCCAGCGCCCATGCCGAGCTGATCGACATCCAATGGGATGCCAACGGCCGCTTCGAGAAAACAACGACCGTCGAGCCCGGCAAGTTCGCCGAGATCTGCAGCCAGTTGACGAAGGGCCAGTCGATTGCCTGGGTCTTCAAGGCCGAGGCCCCCATGAACTTCAACATCCACTATCACGAGGGCAAGAAGGCGGAGTTCCCGGCCAAGGTTGATGGTGCACTCGCCGCCGAGGGCAAGCTGGCCGTGCCGGTCGATCAGCACTACTGCTGGATGTGGGCCAACAAGACCGACAAGACGAGCCAGTTGACGTTGACCGTGCAGAAATAGTCGCGGCCCGACCCTGCCATATGCAGGTTATGAGACAGCTGTTGCAGCGACGCTGTGCCAGCCCCGCGTCAAGGTAGGTGATTGCCAGCAAAGCTGCCTGACGAGACTGGTTCAAGGCTGAGATCGGTGGTGTGTCAGCAAGTAGCGCAGATAGTGGCTCTCCTTGGTCAGTTTGTTGCGCGCTTCGCGATGCTTATGCAACAGCCCTTCGCGCTCGGCGACGACGAGCTCGGCCATGAAGTGCTTCAGAGCGAAGCCTTGGTTGAGCAATTGCTGATCTCTGGTTCGAACCGCGTACTCGCGCGCCCGCTCATGCAGCCCCGCAAACAACACCTTGGCCTGGCTGAATCGTTCCGCGTCCAAGCCTTGCAATGCCACCTCGGCACGCTCCAAGCCGTCGAGGATGGCAGCCACTAGGAGCACACGCTGATCTTCAGCCAACTCCCCTTCGTCGGGCGACCGCAGCCTGACTACGCGGCTGATCCGGCCCCCCGCCTGCGGATCATCGAAGACCAGGCGGACGTCGACCTCCATCCGTTCCACACCGCCAAGGGCGGATCGCTCAAGCTCCGCCAGAAGGAGCCCGCTCTCCGTCGCACGCAGATCGCCGATGGCAAGCTTGTAGGCGCGGACAGGCTGGTCGAGAAGTTGCCCATAAACCTTGCCAATCGCACCACCGCTGACGCCTAATTCGATGGTCATGTTCTGCGCAACTGACGGCAGCAGGCCATGCAATTCGTCCTTGAACGCGGACGGAATCTGCTCTGCCGTCTTGACATAGGTGTAGCGTCCGCCTCCTGCGACAGCGATGGCCATGAGCACCGCCTCGTTGAACTCGGTACCAACGCCCATCGTGGATACGCCGACCCCTTGAGATCGCGCCTGTTCCGCGATCTGGCGCAATTTCGCCGCGTTCGTTTCACCGCGGTTGGCCAAACCATCCGTCAACAAGAGAACCTGCCTTACCCGGCCTGAAGAGTCGGTGCCGCCGACTTGAGCAATGCCTTCCAGCAGGCCGGCGCTGAGGTTGGTCGACCCTGCGGGCGTGATCTCGTCAAGCCGATGAAGGAGGAACGGTTTGTTCACGGCGCGGCCAGCCGCCGAAAGAACTGTGGCCTGGTCGCCGAAGGCAACGATCGACAGCATGTCTTCGTCGGACAGGTTGTCTATGACCCAGCGCGCAGCGGCGAGCGTGTATTGGAGCTTGCGGTCCTCGGCCATCGATCCGGACCGGTCGATGACCAGCGCAATGTGCAGGCGGGGCCGTTCGACGGGCACCTTGGCCGTCGCTGCGTAATCGATTCGCACCAACACCCGCCGCGGCGCGGACATGTCCGCGCCAACCCGGCTCAGCCGGGCTCGCAAGGCAATCGGCCCATCCCCAACTGCTTGACCTGTCACGGAGGGATCAGCCGTCTCATTGATGCTCGCGCCGCTACGCGCAGCGCCGACGTCAAGCATGTCTTCGATGACGGGAGCCGCGGCAGGTCGGGCATCGGCTACGGGCACAGATGGGATTCGGGGCACGGCAAGGGGGCCCACGGCGCAACCCCCGACCACCATCAAGAGGGCAAGACCGACTGAGCGCAACGCAAAGTTGGCGATCATGGTGACTCCGACTGCGCCACCCGGCGCAACGACGAACCACTGACCACCGCGGACACTGGCCGGTCGGCGCCGAAGCGAGTGATGTCGGGCAAGCTGTCCGGCGCCTCCGGACTGGACAGCAATTGCTGGCGCACCGAGAGCCGGTCTGAGTCGCCGGCAGAGGTCAATTGGCCGGAGGAGCGATCGCCAGACCCTGTGGCAACGCCACCAGTGCCGTAAATCCACGGAGGCGTCGAGCTGTTGGGCGAAGCATCCGAAGAGGGAACGCCTCGATTGTCGAAATAGCGGTAATAGCCGTTGCAGCGGTTTGGATCGTTGTCGGGGGCATCGCGATCGCAATAGATCCAGTCGCGCGGCCGGGGATACCAAACGCCGAAGCCGATGAATCCATGACCATGACCATGGTGGGCACCATGGCCGCCGCCGTGATGGCTACCGCCATGCCCACCGCCGTGACCTCCCCCGCCGGCCATCGCCGAACCGAAGGAGAGCAGCAACACTGCTGCACAGCATCGCATCGTCGTCCCTGCGCGATGGCCGACCCAAGAAGAAGTGAGGAAAGCAATCATGGCTAGCACCTCCGATTCATTCGATCTCAGCACGAACACACGGTTCCGTCGCCAACGGGAGGCGCCGCGTCGTGCTCTCAAGCGCCGTGACGGGCAACAGGCGTTCACCTTGGCGAGCGCCTCAGGCTTGGCCAAGCGACGACCTGCATGTCACTGGGCATTGCCCTTCGCATTGGCTTCTTCGCAGGCTTTCAACTCTGCCGCGAAGCTCGCCTTGCGCTGCTCGTTCAGATACGGCGTTGTTGCCGCGCGTGGTCCATGATCGAGAGGCAGCACGAGCTTTTTTGCGGCGCATTTCTCGTTGGCGGTGAGCTTCTCCATTTGGGCGACCTGCATTCGGTGATTCTTGCGCGCTTGCTCGATGGCCTGCCAGTCGGGACCCGCGAATGCGGACGGCATCGCACCGAACACGAGCATGCCCATGACGATGGGGAGCAACTTCTTCATGACGACCTCCTGATGCGCGATTGCGAACAGGCAACAAAGCTCGTTGACACTGGTTCGGGCGAGCTGCTGCCTATCGAGAAGTGCGGCCCACCGATTTGTCAGAAGCCGCGGTTGGTGTTCATACGACGCAGCGAGCCATCCTCGCGGGCACGCTGCAACTCCAGCAGCACCTCCGCGCGCGTGCGCCCGCCTGCGGCAGGAGCCTCAAAGGTGATCGGGCCTTCGCTCTTGGCCACTTGCTCCTTGGCGCTTTCCGGCCGATTCACCGCTGTGCGGGTCGGTGTTTCGAGTTCGGGCGAGTACGAACGGTTGCGGTTCATCTTGGCCAACGTGCCATCCTTGATGGCGGCCGCCAGCTCGGCCTTGACCTCGGCGCGGGTCTTGCCCCCGGGCATGGCGTGATAGGAACCGCCGCTTTCGGTGTTCGAGGCGGTGAACCCATTGTTGGCGGATGCTGGCACGGCAAACGCGCTGATTGCGATAACGGCGGCGACAGTGTGAATGCGCGACATGATGGAACTCCTTGTGCGTTGAACCAGACGGCGAACCCTTGGGGCCTGCCGCCAAGACGCGGTGGATGCGTCATGGTTTGCACTTTAGATATCACGCCCCGACAGTCGTCGGTCCAGCAGATTACGTATTTGTCATTTGAAAACCCGGCTTCCGTGGCTCTCGCGGAAATGGCTTGACCTGCCTATCGACGCTCCGTCGTGGTTGAGCGCTCAGCGTCGCTTTAGCCGTGCTGCCCGGCGAGCTTGCCTGCGAGCTTCGCGGCGCCTGGCGCGTCGTGCCTTGTCCACGCGATAAAAGTAGATCCCAAAGCCGAGCGCTGCAATGCCGCCGATGAGCAACATCCCGATCCAGAGGTCTTGCACCACACGAGGCGTTGCAACGAGTTCGGAGGGGAGGTGCATGATTAGAAACAGGCCCTTGTGGAACCATGATTGTCCCGGCTCCAGCGTGGGGTAACCGTCGACCAAGATGACAAATTCGTCATCTTGTCCAAGCATTCTCGAGCACACAATTCAGTCATGAAGCTTTTGGTCATCGAAGACGAAGTCAAGCTTGCCGAGTACCTTCGCAAGGGATTGAGCGAAGCCGGCTATATGGTCGAGGTCGCACACGATGGCGTTGATGGTTTGCATCTGGCGCTGGAAGGCGATCACGATTTGCTGTTGCTGGATGGCATGCTTCCGGGCATCGACGGCTTGAGCCTGTTGGCGGCCTTGCGGCGCACCAAACAGACTCCCGTGTTGATGCTCACGGCACGGGTCGGCGTCGAAGACCGCGTGCTCGGCCTGCAGACCGGTGCCGACGACTACCTGCTCAAGCCCTTCGCGTTCTCGGAATTGCTCGCCCGCATTCAGGTCTTGCTGCGGCGCGCTGGGCCTCGCCACGACATCGAGCCGACGGTGCTAAGGATCGCTGACCTCGAAATAGATCTGCTGCGCC
>Ga0208519_100152_pt1 | contig 39475 bp, 32 predicted proteins | sample LakWasM130_HOW14_2_FD_183940 | JGI IMG/M metagenome (GOLD analysis project Ga0208519, IMG submission 183940) | Freshwater sediment methanotrophic microbial communities from Lake Washington under simulated oxygen tension - Sediment Metagenome... | ecosystem: Environmental > Aquatic > Freshwater >... | reverse complement strand
CCACCAGGCTGGCCGGCGCATGCAGGCGCGCGCGCGCCATCAGCTGCTTGGTGGCGGCCAGCGCGGCCGGTGCGCATTGCAGGATCTCGCCCAGCACGCGCTGCAGGGCCGCATCCAGCTCGGCGCCAACGCCGTGCAGCTCGTGCAGCAGGCCCAGGGCCAGGGCCGCGCGCCCATCGAGCTTGCCGCCCGTAACGGCGAGGCGGCGGGCCTGCGAATAGCCCAGGCGCTCCACCAGGAAGGGCGCGATCTGCGCCGGCACCACGCCCAGCGAGGTCTCGGGCAGGCGGAAGCTCACCGTCTCGCCGCCCAGGGCCACGTCGGCCACGCAGGCCAGGCCGAAGCCGCCGCCCATCACCACGCCCTCCAGCAGCGCCACGGTGGCCAGCCTGCTGGCCGCGAAGGCGCCGCAGAGATGGCCGAAGGCGGCATTCATCTCGGCCAGCACGGAAGGGCCTTCGTCGGCCAGGCGCATGCGCGCGCCGGCCATGTCCTTGAGGTCGCCGCCGGCGCAGAAATGCCCGCCCGCACCGCGCAGCACGATCACGCGCACCGTGGCATCGGCCTCGGCCGCCGCGAGCGCGGCGCGCAGCTCGGCCACCATGGCCATCGAGAGCGCGTTGCGCAGCTCGGGGCGATTCAGCGTCAGGTGCAACACGCCGCCCTCTTGGCGCAGCAGCAGGGTCTGGTAGTCGGCCATATCGCTCAGCCCTTCGGCAGCGTGCCTTCGAGCTTGCAGATGATGGACAGCATCACCTCGTCGGCGCCGCCGCCGATCGAGACCAGGCGGCCATCGCGGTAGGACTGGCTGATGGGGTTGTCCCAGGTGAAGCCCATGCCGCCCCAGTACTGCAGGCAGGAATCGGACACCTCGCGGATCAGGCGGCCGCATTTGAGCTTGGCCATCGAGGCCAGCTTGGTGACGTCCTTGCCCGCCACATATTGATCCACCGCCGCGTAGGTGAGCGCGCGCAGCGCCTCCACCTCGGTGCGCAGCTCGGCCAGGCGGAAATGCACCACCTGGTTGTCGAGGATGGACTTGCCGAAGGCCTTGCGTTCGCGCGTGTAGCCGATCGTCAGGTCGATCAGCCGGTCCAGGTTCTTCAGCGAGCTGGCCGCGCCCCAGAGCCGCTCCTCCTGGAACTGCATCATCTGGAACATGAAGCCCATGCCCTCCTGGCCGATCAGGTTGCGCTGCGGCACACGCACGTTGTCGAAGAAGAGCTGGGCGGTGTCGGAGGCGTCCATGCCGATCTTGTGGATCTTCTGGCGCGTGATGCCGGGCAGGTCCATGGGCACGACGATCAGGCTCTTGTTCTTGTGCACCGGGCCATCGCTGGTGTTGACCAGCAGACAGCACCAATCGGCCTGCATGCCGTTGGTGATCCACATCTTGCTGCCGTTGATCACATAGTCGCCGCCCTCCTTCTTCGCGCTGGTCTTGATGGCGGCCACGTCCGAGCCGCCGCCGGCCTCGGAGACGCCCAGGCAACCGACCAGATCGCCGGCGATCGAGGGCGCGAGGAATTCGCGCCGCAGTTCGTCCGAGCCGAAGCGCGCCAGCGCCGGGGTGCACATATCGGTGTGCACGCCGATGCCCATCGGCACGCCGGCGCAGTAGCAGGTGCCCAGGGCCTCGGCCATCACCATCGAGTAGCTGAAGTCCAGGCCCGCACCGCCGAATTCCTCGGGGTATTTCAGGCCCAGCAGGCCCAGCTTGCCCAGCTTCTTGAAGACCTCGTGGGCCGGGAACTGCTCGGCCTTCTCCCACGCAGGCACATGGGGGTTGAGCTCCTTCTCGACAAACTTCGTGACCGTGTCGGACAGGGCACGGTGTTCTGCGCTGAATTGCATCTCGGGTCTCCTCTGTTGTTCAGAATCGGGCCACGCCAAAGGCGTTTGGCCGCAGGGGGTGCGCCTCGGCCTCGCGCGCCAGCGCCAGGCCCAGGGCCAGCACGCGGCGCGTGTCGCGCGGATCGATCACGCCGTCGTCCCACAGGCGTGCGGTACCAAAGAGCACGCTGGATTCGCGCTCGATGCGCTGGCGCAGCTGATCGCTCATGGCGGCCAGGGCTTCGTCGTTGACCGGCGCGCCCATGCGCTCGAGCTTGGCGCGGTTGATGATGTCCATCACCTTGGCGGCCTGGGCTCCGCCCATCACCGAGGTGCGCGCGCTGGGCCAGCTGAAGATGAAGCGCGGGTCGAAGCCGCGCCCGCACATGCCGTAGTTGCCGGCACCGAAGGAGCCACCCAACAGGAAAGTGAACTTCGGCACGCGCGCATTCGCCACCGCCTGGATCATCTTGGAACCATGCTTGATGGCGCCCTGGCGCTCGGCCTCGCGGCCCACCATATAGCCGGTGGTGTTCTGCAGAAACACCAGCGGCGTACCGCTCTGGTCGCACAGCTGGATGAACTGCGCCGCCTTGGTGGAGCCCTGCGGCTGGATCGCTCCGTTGTTGGCCAGGATGCCCACCAGCTGGCCCTCGATGCGGGCATGGCCGCACAGGGTCTCGCTGCCGTACGCGGCCTTGAACTCGAGGAAGTCCGAGCCGTCGACGATGCGCGCGATCACCTCGCGCGCATCGTAGGGCTCGCGCTCGTCAGCCGGCACCACGCCCAGCAGCTCCTCGGCGTCATGCAAGGGCGCGGGGCCGGGAGCCTGCACCGGCACGCTGGGCCAGTTGAGCTTGTCCATCAGCTCGCGCGTCAGCGCCAGCGCATGGGCGTCGTGCTCGGTGAGGTACTCGCCCAGGCCGGTGACGCTGGCATGCAGCTCGCTGCCGCCCAGCTCCTCGTCGGTGGCGTCTTCGCCGATGGCGGCCTTCACCAGCGGCGGGCCGGCCAGGTAGATGCTGGAGCGCTCGCGCACCAGCACCACATAGTCCGCCAGGCCCGGCAGATAGGCGCCGCCCGCGGTGGACGAGCCATGCACCACCGCGATCTGCGGAATGCCAGCGGCCGAGAGCCGCGCCTGGTTGGCAAAGCTGCGCCCGCCCTCCACGAACATCTCGCTCTGGTACATCAGGTTGGCGCCGCCGCTCTCCACCAGATAGATCAGCGGCAGCTTGTTCTCGCGCGCGATCTCCTGGGCACGCAAGGCCTTCTTCAGGCCCATCGGTGCGACGGTGCCGCCCTTGATGGCGCTGTCGCTGGCCGAGATCAGCACGCGCTTGCCGGCCACCACGCCGATGCCGACGATGGAGCCGCCGCCCAGCACGCTCTTCTTGCCGTCGTCGTCGTGCAGCCCCAAGCCCGCCAGCGACGAGAGCTCCAGAAAGCCCGAGCCCCGGTCCAGCAGGCGCGCCACACGCTCGCGCGGCAGGAGCTGACCCCGCGCCTCGAACTTGTCGCGCTTGGACGCCGATTCGGCGATCACCTTGGCCTCCAGCGCGCGCAGCTCGGCCAGCTTGGCCTGCATGGCCTCGACGTTGGCGGCGAAGGCCTTGGACTTGGGGTTGAGGCGGCTCGCGAGCACGCTCACTTCAGCACCTCGGGGGTGGCGGCACGGTGGAAGCCGTTAAACGGTGTGGTGCCGGCGTGGTCCAGATTCGGGAACATCGGATTGCCCAGCGAGGCCGCGCCATCGATCTGCAGGGTCACGCCGGTGATGAAGGCTGCGGCCGGCGAGAGCAGGAACACGATGGCCGCCGAGATCTCGGCCTCGCTGGCCAGGCGGCGCAGCGGCACATGGTTCTTGAGCTGGCGGATCAGCGGCTGGATCGCGGGCCCATAGCTGTCCATGCCGCTGGAGGCCACCCAGCCGGGCGCCACCGCGTTGACGCGCACGCCGGCATGGGCCCATTCGAAGGCGGCGCTCATGGTGAGGTTGCTCATGCCCGCGCGCGCCGCGCCGCTGTGCGCCATGCCGGGCATGCCGTTGCGGAAGTCCGCCGTCATATTGACCACCGCGCCGCCATGCTGCTGCAGGCTCTGGTTGAAAAGCTCGCGCATCATCAGAAAGCCGCCGGTGAGGTTGTTGCCCACCACGGCCTCGAAACCGCGCTTGGAGATGGCCATCAACGGCGCGGGGAACTGGCCGCCGGCGTTGTTCACCAGGCCGGTGACCGGGCCATGCTGCGCCAGCACCGCGGCGATGTTGGCCTTGACGGCCTCCTCCTCGCGGATGTCGAAGGCGCGCCAGTCGCATTGGCCGCCGTCCTCGCGTATCTCTGCCGCCACGCGCTCGAGCTTGTCGGCGCTGCGGCCCGAGAGGATCACGGTGGCCCCCAGCGCCGCCAGCTCATGGGCGGTGCAGCGGCCGATGCCCGAGCCGGCGCCGGTGACCCAGATGCGCTGCCCCTTGAACAAGCCCGGACGGAACACGCTGTCGTAGCGCCCCGCCCCCGTTCCATCTGCCTGACTCATGCCGCTGCCTCACCATCCATTGCTCATCACGCGAATGACCGACAGCTTCCGTTAACGTCACCCTGCTTTCATATTGGTGATTACCATCAGGCGAACGGCAGGCAATCGGCCTAGCATGCTGAACATCCCAATCCGACCCGGAGTCTTGACCATGGATCTGCAAGCCATCACCGAAGCCCTGCGCGGCAAAGTAGGCGCCGAGAGCGGCCTCAACGCCGTCCTCAAGTTCGACCTGGGCGCCGATGGCGTGGCCGTGATCGACGGCAAGAGCATCCCCAACAGCGTCAGCAACGAGGATCGCGAGGCCGACTGCACGGTGGCCATCACGCGCGAGAACCTGATCGCCCTGCTGAGCGGCGAACTCAACCCCATGAATGCCTTCATGATGGGCAAGATCAAGGTCAGCGGCGACATGGGCGTGGCGATGAAGCTGCAGCGCGTGGTCGGCTGAGGCCCGCGCTGATGATGAATTCGCGCGCCAAGGCCGCCGCGCTGGAGATGCTGGAAAGCAGCAACAGCGCGCCGCAGGAGCAGCTCTATGGCATCACCCAGCTCTGCGACGAGTTCGAGCTGACGCCGCGGGCGATACGCTTCTACGAAGACAAGGGCCTGCTGGCGCCGCGGCGCGTCAATGGCGCGCGCGTCTACACCCAGCGCGACCGCGCGCGGCTGAAGATCATCCTGCGCGCCAAGGCCATCGGCTCCTCGCTGGAGGAGATCAAGCATTACCTGGACCTCTATGGTTCGCATGGCGAGGGCCGCGCCAAGCAATTGCAGTGGACGCTGGAGCGCACCGGCGCGGCGATTGCCGAGCTGGAGCAAAAGCGCGCGCACATCGACGCCACCCTGGCCGAGCTGCGCCTGATCAACGAGACGGTGCGCGCCCAGCTCACCGCGGAGAAATCGACATGAGTCTGCCCCTCTTCCCCTCCAGCTGGATGAACGACGAGCACCGCATGCTGCAGGACAGCGTGGCGCGCTTCTTCAAGGAGCGCTGGGTGCCGCGCGCGGCCGAATGGCGCGAGGGCGGCATGATGGGCCGCGACACCTGGCTGGAAGCGGGCGCCAACGGCCTGCTGTGCACCGGCATCCCCGAGGCCTATGGCGGCGGCGGTGGCGACTTCGGCCACGAGGCGGTGATCCTGCTGGAACAGGCCAAGGCCAATCTGAGCGGCTTCGGCGGCGGCCTGCACTCGGCCATCGTCGGCCCCTACATCCTGCATTACGGCAACGAGGAACAAAAGGCACGCTGGTTGCCGCGCATGGCCCGCGGCGAACTGGTCGGCGCGATCGCGATGACCGAACCCGGCACCGGATCCGACCTGCAGAGCGTGCGCACGGTGGCGCGCCGCGAAGGCGATGAGTACGTGCTGTCGGGCCAGAAGGTCTTTATCACGAATGGCCAGAACGCCAATCTGGTGGTGGTGGTCTGCAAGACCGACAAGAGCGCCGCGGCCAAGGGCATCTCGCTGCTGGTGGTTGAGGTCGAGAACGAGGACGGCAGCCTGGTGCCCGGCTATAGGCGCGGCCGCAACCTCGACAAGATCGGCATGAAGGCGCAGGACACCTCGGAGCTGTTCTTCGACGAGGTGCGCGTGCCGGTGGCCAATCTGCTGGGCGGCGCCCATGCCGCGCCCGGCGAGGGCGAGGGCCAGGGCTTCATCCAGCTGATGCAGGAGCTGCCGCAGGAGCGCCTCATCATCGCGGTGACCGCGGTGGGCGCGATGGAGCGCGCGCTCAGCGAGACCCTGGCCTATACCAAGGAGCGCAAGGCCTTCGGCAAGTCGGTCTGGGACTTCCAGAACACCCGCTTCAAGCTGGCCGAGGTGCAGAGCCAGGTGTTGGCCGCGCGCGCCTTTGTGGACGCCTGCATGGACGCGCATCTGAAGGGCGAGCTCGACGCCGCGCGCGCCGCCCTGGCCAAGGCCTGGAGCACCGACCTCGCCTGCAAGGTGATGGACGAATGCCTGCAGCTTTTCGGCGGCTATGGCTACATGATGGAGTACCCGATCGCCGAGCTGTACGCCGACGCCCGCGTGGCGCGCATCTATGGCGGCACCAACGAGATCATGAAAGAGCTCGCGTCCCGCTTCATGTGAGTGGCGCCAGGAGACAACAATGTTCGACGCATACCTCTTTGATCACGTGCGCACCCCGCGCGGCAAGGGCAAGAAGGACGGCCGCCTGCACCAGGTGAGCCCGGTATGGTTGCTGCGCGGCCTGCTGCAGGCCCTGCAGCAGCGCCAGCACCTGGACACCGCCCTGGTGGACGATGTGGTGCTGGGCTGCGTGACCCCGGTGGGCGAGCAGGGCGCCGACATCGCGCGCACCGCGGTGCTGGACGCCGGCTGGGCCGAGAACGTGGCCGGCGTGACGCAGTCGCGCTTCTGCGCCTCGGGGCTGGAAAGCATCAACCTCGCCGCCGCCAAGGTGGCGAGCGGCTTCGAGCAGCTGGTGGTGGCGGGCGGCGTGGAATCGATGAGCCGCTGGACCATGGGCAGCGATGGCGGCGCCTGGTTCATGGACCCGCGCGTCAATGAGGCCCTGGGCTTCATCCCGCAGGGCATCAGCGCCGATCTGATCGCGGCGCTGGAAGGATTTCGCCGCGCCGATGTGGACGCCTTCGCGGTGCAATCGCACCAGCGCGCCGCGGCCGCACGCGCGGCCGGGCACTTCGCGCGCTCCATCGTGCCGGTGCGCGACATCGCCGGCCTCACCCTGCTGGAGCACGACGAGACCATACGCCCGGCCACCACGCTGGAGACCCTGGCCAAGCTGGACCCCTCCTTCGCCATGATGGGGCAGATGGGTTTCGACGCCACCGCGCTGCGCAAATACACCACGCTGGAGCGCATCCCGCATATCCACCATGCCGGCAATTCCTCGGGCATCGTCGATGGCGCCGCGCTGATGCTGGTGGGCAGCCAGGCCGGCGGTGCGGCCGCCGGGCTGAAGCCGCGCGCGCGCATACGCGCCGCCGCCGTGATCGGCTCCGAGCCCACCATCATGCTCACCGGGCCCACGCCCGCCTGCCGCAAGGCGCTCAAGCAGGCCGGCATGCAGGCCGCCGACATCGACCTCTGGGAAATCAACGAGGCCTTTGCGGTGGTGCCGATGAAGACGGCGCGCGACCTGGGCGTCTCGCTGGAGCGCGTGAACGTGAACGGCGGTTCGATCGCCATGGGCCACCCGCTGGGCGCCACCGGCTGCATCATCCTCGGCACCCTGCTGGACGAGCTCGAAAGCCGCAACCTCAGCACCGGCTGCGCCACCCTGTGTGTGGGCGGCGGCATGGGCATCGCCACCATCATCGAGAGGGTTTGAACATCATGACGACAGCCTTGCGCATTGAAAAGGGCGACGACGGCGTGGTGCTCGCCACCATGGATCTGCCCGGCCATTCGATGAATGTGCTGAACGAGGCACTGGCCCAGCCGCTGGCGGGCCTGGCCGATCTGCTGGAACAGGACGCCTCGGTCACCGGTCTGATCCTGGCCTCGGGCAAGCGCGATTTTTTGGCCGGCGCCGATGTCGACCGGCTGCGCGCGCTCGCAAACGCGCAGGAGGCCTTCGACGCGTCGATGCAGCTCAAGGGCTTCATCCGCCGGCTGGAGCGCTGCGGCAAGCCGGTGGTGGCCGTGATCAACGGCATGTGCCTGGGCGGCGGGCTGGAGATCGCGATGGGCTGCCATTGGCGCATCGTCATCGATGACGGCAAGGCCAAGCTGGGCCTGCCCGAGGTGAAGCTGGGCCTGCTGCCGGGCGGTGGCGGCACGCAGCGCCTGCCGCGCCTGGTGGGCATGCAGCAGGCCCTGCAGTGGATGGGCGAAGGCAGCGAGGTGCGCGCGCCCCAAGCCCTCGCCAGCGGCCTGGTGAACGAACTCGCCGCCAGCCGCGACGAGGCCCTGGCCAAGGCGCGCGCCTGGATCGCGGCCAACAAGAAGCCGGTGCAGCCCTGGGACGCGCCCAAGTTCCGTTATCCGGGCGGCGACTCGCGCTCGCCCGCCACCGCCCAGCTGTTCTCGATCGCGCCCTCGATGGCCTCGGCCAAGAGCTACGGCAACTACCCGGCGCTGACCCACATCATGTCCAGCGTGTTCGAGGGCGGGCTCACCGACATCGACCGCGCGCTGGAGATCGAGTCGCGCTACTTTGCCGCCTGCGTGACCAGCCAGGCCTCGAAGAACATGATCGGTACGCTCTGGTACCAGCTGAACGCGATCAAGAAGGGCGCATCCAGGCCCGCCGGCGTGCTACAGAGCAAGGTGAAGAAGCTGGGCATCCTGGGCGCGGGCATGATGGGCTCGGGTATTGCCTATGTCTCGGCCAAGGCCGGCATGCAGGTGCTGCTGCTGGACAGCACGCAGGAGGCCGCCGAGAAGGGCAAGCGCTATGCGCAGGAGCTGCTGGACAAGGCGGTGAAGAAGGGCCGCAGCACGGCCGAGCAGCGCGAGGCGCTGCTGGCGCTGATCCAGCCGACCACCGACTACCAGGACCTGGCCGGCTGCGATCTGGTGATCGAGGCGGTGTTCGAGGACCGCGCCATCAAGGCCGATGTGACGCGCAAGGCCGAGGCCGTGATCGGCAGCGGTGCCGTGTTCGCCTCCAACACCTCCACATTACCCATCACCGGCCTGGCCCAGGCCAGCGTGCGGCCGGCGCAGTTCCTGGGCCTGCACTTCTTCTCACCGGTGGACAAGATGCCGCTGGTGGAAATCATCGTCGGCAAGGAGACCTCGCCGGAGACGCTGGCGCGCGGCTTCGACTATGTGCAGCAGATTGCCAAGACCCCCATCGTGGTGAACGACTCGCGCGGCTTCTACACCAGCCGTGTGTTCGCCACCTATGTGATGGAGGGCATCGCCCTGCTCAAGGAGGGCGTGCATCCGCGTTCCATCGAGGTGGCCGGCCTGCAGGCCGGCATGCCGATGCCGCCGCTGGCACTGCAGGACGAGGTCAGCCTGAGCCTGGGCGTGCACGTGGCCGACCAGACCCGCAAGGATCTGGCGGCCGAGGGCAAGCCCTACCACGAGCATCCGGGCGAAGCGGTGCTGCGCCAGCTGTGCGAGCTGGGGCGCGTGGGCAAGAAGGTCGGCAAGGGCTTTTACGACTGGGCCGACGGAGACAAGCAGCTCTGGCCCGGACTCGCCCAGCTCCACCCCGTGGCCGCGCAGCAGCCCGCCCAGCGCGAGCTCATCGACCGGCTGATGTTCGCCCAGGCCAACGAGGCCGCGCGCTGCCTGCAGGAGGGCGTGTTGCGTTCGGTGGCCGACGCCAATATCGGCTCCATCTTCGGCTGGGGCTTTGCGCCCTTCCAGGGCGGTGCGCTGCAATTCATCAACGCCTATGGGCTGCCCGCCTTTGTCGCCCGCGCGCGCGCACTGGCCGCGGCCCATGGCGAGCGTTTTGCGCCGGCGCAGATCCTGGTGGAGATGGCCGAGCGCGGCGAGCGCTTCGCGGAGCAGTAGAACCTAGGCAGCGCTCAGTCGCGCAGCAAGGCCCCCAGCAGCGCCATGCCCAGCAGCAGCACCGCGGCCGTCAGGAGCAGGGGGGTCTTGAAGCTGCCGGTGGCCTGCACCATCAGGCCGCTGAGCGCCGGCGCGCTGATCTGCGCCACCCCGTAGCTGAGCGTCAATCTCGCCATCGCCTTGCCGGGGTTGGCCGGCGCGCGGCGCCCCACCACCGCGAGCGTGAGGCTGACGATGCCGATGAAGGTGGCGCCGTAGAGCAAGGCACCGGCCAGGGCGGCGGGCAGGCCGTCGGAGAGCGCGGGCAGCAGCACCGAGATCACCTGCAGGCCCAGGGCCAGCAGCAGGGCCGGCAGCTCGGAGATGCGCCGCGCGACGCGGTCCCACAGGAACACCGCGGGCACCGCGGCCAGGCCCACCAGCAGCCAGGCGAGCGGCCCGCGTCCGGCCAGCAGCGGCTGGCGCTCGACGATGGCGACGGTGAAGGTGGCGCTGATCACAAAGCCCCAGCCGGCGCAGAAATACATGGCCATCATGAGCAGGGCCCAACGCCGTGGTGGCGCGGCCGTGGCGGCCTGGTGGGCCGGCGCGGCCGGCGGCACCGGTGGCCGCCAGCGCCAGGCCGGCCACAGAAAGGGCAGGCACAGCAGGCTCATGCCCCACCATTGCTGCGCCCAATCGAGCTGCAGGGCCGACAGCAACATCGCCCCCAGGGCCGACACCACGATGCCCAGGCCCAGGCCGATGAAGTGCACGCCCAGCTCGGGCCGGTGGCCGGCACGCATCAGCCAGTTCAGCACCAGGCCGGTACCCAGCAGCATGCCGGCCGCGCCGCTCAGGCCGCCCAGAAAGCGCAGCAAGGCCCAGGCCCACCATTGCTGCGTCCAGGCCATCGCCACGGCGCTGAGGATGGCCAGCGGCAGGCCGGCGCTGAAGAGGCGGTGGCGCCAGCGCGCATCGTCCATCCAGGAGGCCAGCAGCGCGCCGGCCATATAGCCCATGTAGTTGAAAGCCGCCAGGCCGCCGGCCGCGGCATCGCTGAGGCCGGCCTGGGCCTGCATCAGCGGCAGCAAGGGGGTGTAGGCAAAGCGCGCCAGGCCGATGCAAAGCACCAGGGAGCAAATGCCGGCGACGGAGACCTGCCAGGGCTGAAGAGGACGCATGGCCGCCAGACTAGCAGCCCTGCCCCCTGCCGCGCTTACACCTGGGCGACAGGCTGGAAGCGTTCGTGGATCGCCAGCACCTCGTCCCAGGCACCCAGGAAGGCATCCACGCAGTCCGGATCGAAATGCGAGCCGGAGGATTCCTCCAGATAGCCGCGCGCCTTCTCCAGGCTCCAGGGGCGCTTGTAGGGCCGCTCGGTGGTGAGGGCATCGAAGACATCGGCCACCGCGACGATGCGGCCCTGTAGCGGGATCTTCTTGCCCGCCAGGCCATGGGGGTAGCCGCTGCCATCGAACTTCTCGTGGTGGCTCAGCGCCACCACCGCGGCCTGCTGCAGCACCGGCGAGGGGCTGCCCTGCAGGATCTCATGGCCGATGCGGGCATGGTCGCGCATCACCTCGAGCTCGGGCTGATCGAGCCGGCCGGGCTTGAGCAGCACCTGGTCGGGGATGCCCACCTTGCCGATGTCGTGCATGGGCGCGGCGCGGAACAAGATGTCCTGGTCGTCGCTGGTGAGGCCCAGGCGGCGCGCGATCAGCTTGGAGTAATGCGCCATGCGCATCACATGGCTGCCGGTGTCGGGGTCGCGGTATTCGGCGGCGCGCGAGAGGCGGAAGATGGTGTCGCGCTCGCGCTCGACGATCTCCTGCGTGGCGCGCCGCACCTCCTCGGCCAGCCAGCTCGCGCGCATCGCCAGGGCCAGCTGGCCGCGCCGCAGCGCCAGCATATTGCGCGAGCGGGCCAGGAATTCGACCGGATCCAGCGGCTTGGTGAGGAAGTCGTTGGCGCCCGACTGCAGCGCGTCGTAGCGCACCTGCACCTCGGCATTGGCGGTCACCATCAGGAGCGGCACGTCGGCGCGCGAGGATTCGGCGCGCAGCCGCTTGATGAATTCCAGGCCATTCAGGCCGGGCATCATGTAGTCGACGATGACAAGATCGGGGTCCTGCTGCAGGCACCACTGCAGGGCGGCGTCGGCATCGCTGAAGGCATGCGCCTGACCCGCATCGAGCTGCTTGACCAGCTCGCCCAGCAGGGCCAGATTGACCGGATTGTCATCAACGAGAACGATATTCAAACGAATGATTCCGACGCAAGTCTTGAGCCGCTGACGCACCACGATCCGGCACGGTGGTACGGGTCGGCGCTGGCGCCGACGCGGTCTGGATGGCCCGTGTAACTGATTGTGCGTTTGCTGGCCGCACAAAGGCATCCCTTGGGCGAGGGGGCTGGGCTTGAATTACGGCGCTGTGCGCACATCTGCCCCACCTGACCTCAACGAAAGGCAAGCGCATGGCCTTGTTCCTGGTATTCGTGCTGGCCATGCTGCTGATTGCCGGCATCGTGCTGGCGCCGCGCTGGCAGGCCCGCCGCCGCGCCCGTCTGGCACGGCAGAGCTTTCCCGCCGCCTGGCGGCGCATCCTGCGCCGGCGCGTGCCTTATGTGCAGCGCCTGCCGGCCGATCTGCAGCTCAGGCTCAAGGGGCTGATGCAGGTCTTTCTGGCCGAGAAGCAGTTCATCGGCTGCGCCGGCTTCGTCATCAGCGACGAGGTGCGCGTCACCATCGCGGCCCAGGCCTGCCTGCCGCTGCTGGGGGCGGAGCGCGGCTTTTACCCGCGGCTCTCGCAGATCCTGGTCTATCCGGGCGCCTTTGCGGTGCAGCGGGTGCACACCGGTGCCGCGGGCGTGCAGATGGAGCAGCGCCAGGTGCTGTCGGGGGAATCATGGAGCCAGGGGCAGGTGGTGCTGTCCTGGCAGGATGTGGTGGCCGGCGCGGCCGAGCCGGGCGATGGGCAGAACGTGGTGATCCACGAATTTGCCCACCAGCTGGACCAGGAAAAGGGCCATGCCAATGGCGCACCCCTGCTGGCCAGCAAGGCGGCCTATGCGCGCTGGTCGGCGGTGATGCAGGGGGAGTTTGATGCCTTGCGCGCACGCGCCGAGGCCGGGGTCCCGAGCCTGATGAGCGACTATGGCGCCACCGATCCGGCCGAGTTCTTCGCTGTGGCCAGCGAGGTCTTCTTCGAGCGGCCGGCCGAGCTGGCCGGCTGGCATCCCGCGCTGTACGCGGAGCTGAGCCGCTATTACCGGCTCAATCCGCTCAGCTGGCAGTAAAGATCAAAAACGATCAGCGACGCTGCGGACGCGGCGCACCGCCGCCACCCGAACGCTCGATGTGACGGAAGGTGATGCGGCCCTTGCTGAGGTCGTAGGGCGAGAGTTCCAGCGACACCTTGTCACCCGCGAGAATGCGGATGTGGTGCTTCTTCATCTTGCCGGCGGTGTAGGCAACCAGTTGGTGGCCGTTGTCCAGGGTGACGCGGAAACGCGTGTCCGGCAGGACCTCGTCCACCATGCCTTGCATTTCAATCAGTTCTTCTTTGGCCATGGTGTAACTCCGGTATCGCCCTGTACCCGCGATCTGCAGGCTGGGCTGGGTGATAAGACGCTGTCCATCCGGGCACAACCAGAGTGAAGCGCGCAAAACAAAACCGCTGCAACACAGAATGTCCGCAGCGGCAGCGCCCTAATGTAAGGGAAATCGCGCTTGAAAGCAAGGTTTATGCCTTATATGGCGGGCGACCGGCTCAGCTCCACAGGTCCAGCGGCGGCTGGCGCGTGATGGCGCGCAGCAGATCGCTGCGCGACAGAAAGCCCTCCACGCCGCCGCCCTCGCCCACCACCGGCAAGCCCGGCAGGCGCAGGTCCAGCAGCAGCTGAGCCACCTCGCGCAAGGGCGTGTCGAGATGGGCGCTGGGGATGGGCGTCCACATCAGCGCCGCCACCGGCAGCGCGAGGCGATCCTTCCACAGCTGCGGCTCGAACACCTCGGGGGTGTCGAAGGCGCGCAGCGGCAGCAGATCGGCGCGCGAAATCAGCCCCACCAGCCGCTGGCGCGCATCCAGCACCGGCGCCTGCCCATAGCCGCGCTGGGCCAGCAGGCTCCAGGCCTCGGCCACGCTCGCCCCCACCGGCACCGACAGCACCTCCCGGCTCATCAATTCCTGCACCAGGCTGAGTGCCTGGCGCTCGGCCTGCCCCTGCTGGGTCTGGGCATAGGCGGCCAGGGCCTGGCGCGGCGCGCGCTCGCCGCCGCGACCAAGCCGGCCGTAGTCGTTGCCCGGCACCGGCAGGCCGCGCACGATGGAGGGCAGCAAGGCCTGCTCGTTGCGCCCGATCGCCGCCGCCGCGCGCACCCGCGCCACCGCCTGCACCGGCGCCAGCTCGCGCACGCCATCCAGGCTGCCGCTGTAGACGCGCCCATTGAGGCCGTAGACCGTGAACATCAACCCGCCTCGCTTTCTTCGCCCACCTGCTCCACGCGGTTGCGGCCCAGGCGCTTGGCCTGGTACATGGCGCGGTCGGCCGCCGCGATGAGCGACTCCGGGCTGTCCGCCTCGCTCAGCGGGTGGCCACAGACACCGACGCTGATGGTGACGGCGATCTGCCGGCCGCCCCATGGGGTGGAGGTCTGCTGCACCGCCTGACGCAGCGCATCGGCCAGCACGCGGGCGCCCTCGGCCTGCGTGTCGGGCAGCAGCACGAGGAATTCCTCGCCGCCGAAGCGGCCGATCTGGTCCTGCGCGCGCAGCCGGCTGGCCAGGGTCTGCGCCACCTGGCGCAGCACCGCGTCGCCGGCCTGGTGGCCATGGTTGTCGTTGACGGCCTTGAAGTGATCGATGTCCACCATCAGCACCGAGAGCCATTGCCCCTGGCGCCGCGCCCGCGCCACGCTGCTGCGCAGCAGGTCCAGGATGGCGCGACGGTTCGCCAGCCCGGTGAGCACGTCGCGCATCGCGAGTTCGAAGCTGCGCCGCTCGGCGCGCTCGAGATTCATGTAGACAAAGCCCAGGCCGAAGCTCAGCACCGCCACCATCGCGACCAGCACCAGCATGGCCTGCCAGCGGTAGTTGGCCAGCGCATCGCCGGCATCCAGCCAGCCCAGCAGCATGCCCAGGGCGCGCAACAGCAGGATGGCGCCCAGCACCGCCGCACCCGTCACCAGCATCCAGCGCCCGCGCCCCAGCACGGGCCGGCGACGACTCAGCAAGACCTGCAGCACCAGGCCCAGCTGCGCGGGGAACAGCGTGCCGCCCACGATCACGCGGATCCGGTAGGCATCGATGAACAGGGCATACAGACCCAGCGCCAGCAGCACCGGCAAGCCCATCAGCAGCGGCCTGGGCCGGATGCCCTGGAAGCGCCACAGCGACAGCAGCATGAGCGCGAAGGCCAGCGAGAGTACGCCGTTGCCCAGCACCACCGACCAGAAGTCACCGATCACGCCGCGAAAGCCGTAGAGCACATTGCTGACGGCAAAGGCGCACATGACGGCGGCCCAGGACCACAGCGCCTCGCTGCGGCGTTGCCCCCAGGCCATGACGCCTACCCACCCCGCCATCACGAAGGCCACGACGGTCACCACCAGGAAGAGGGTCGGCATGTCCAAGGGCATGGCCCATTCTATGCACGTGACATCGGCGGCTCATGTCACGGCATGGGCGCCATCGGCGCCGGTGTCGGCGCGCTCAGCGCGTGTTTACGCTCTCAGGCGCTGCGGCCCGAACGCGCCACTTCCTCGTAGGCCTTGAGTCCGGCGCTGAGGCCATTCGCGGCGGCGGCCTTTTCCTCGGCGATCAGCTCGGCCAGGGACTTGGGATGCTTGAAGTCGTAGGCCTGCTGCTCGAACTCGGTGACGCGGCCGTCCTTGTTGCCATCGGCGGGCTCGAAGGCGGCCTCGGGCTTGTTGCTGCTGCTGGCCTGCGCGGCCGTGCCGTTCACTCCGGTGGCGCCGGTCGCGCCGGTTTCGGCGGCGGGCTGGGCCGGGGCGGTCTTGGCGGGCTGGCCGGCCACGGCCTGCTCGGCCAGCTTGGCACCCTGCTGGGAGATCTGCACCACCGTGGTGTCATCCTCGGTGGCGGGCTTGTTGTGGGTCGCGGCTTCCTGACGCTTCAGGGCCTCGTCGGCATGAGGACGCTGGGTCGGTGCGCTGGCGGCGGCGGCTGGGTTCGCGGCGCTGGTACTCGGAATGGAAGTGACCATGATGAGCTCCTCAAATAGGAGGCTGCGGGGCGGGAAGTCCGGGGTGCGATACAGGCACCAGCGGTATTGAGGCCCCGCCCATACGCAGGTTTTCGGCAAGACCGGAGCGGACTTTAACCGCTATGCGCCTTTATCAATCAACCGGCAGGGCGGTCTCGTACTTCACCTCGCGCAACACCACGTTGCTGCGCACGCTCGCCACGCCCGGCACCTTGAAGATGCGGCTCTGCAGAAACTGGTCGTAGGCCTTCATATCGGGCACCACCACCTTGATGACGTAGTCGGCCTCGCCGGTGATGCCGTGGCATTCGATGATTTCGCGGCTGCTCTGCACCAGCTGCTCGAACTGCTCCACCGCGCCCTCGCTGTGCCGCACCAGGCTCACGTTCGCCAGCACGCAAATCGACAGGCCCAGCTTCTCGCGGTCCACCAGGGCCACATGGCGGCGTATCACCCCGCTCTCTTCCAGCTCCTTGATGCGCCGCCACACCGGCGTGGCCGAGAGGCCGACCTTGTCGGCCAGCTGCTGGGTGCTCTGGCGCCCGTCGGCCTGCAGGGCCTCAAGGATGAGGCGCGTGGCTCGATCAAAACGTTCATTTTCCATTTCAACCACCTTTGAGAGGAATTCTCTCATTAGCAGCCTTGACAGTAGCGATGCAAGTAACAAACTCTCGGCTGCCTGACCAAGAATCTGCCTCCTGAACAGAACATCAGGAGACCGGCCCATGTCCACCCTCGAGCAAGCCAGCCCCGCGCTGCGCGACTACAAGCTCTCCGACAACCTGGGCGCGCGCTCGGGCCAGGTCTTCCTCACCGGCACCCAGGCCCTGGTGCGCCTGCTGTTGGCACAAAAGGCGCTGGACGAGCGCGCCAGGCTGAAGACGGCCGGTTTCGTCTCCGGCTACCGCGGCTCGCCGCTGGGCATGGTGGACCAGCAACTCTGGAAGGCCAAGAAGTTCCTGGACGCGGCGCAGATCAACTTCCTGCCCGCCATCAACGAAGACCTGGCCGCCACCGCCTGCCTGGGCGTGCAGCGCGTGGCGCTGGATCCCAAGCGCACCGTCGACGGCGTGTTTGCCATGTGGTACGGCAAGGGCCCGGGCGTGGACCGCTCGGGCGATGCGCTCAAGCATGGCAATGTCTATGGCACGTCCACCCAGGGCGGCGTGCTGGTGGTGTGCGGCGACGACCATGGCTGCGTCTCCTCCTCCACCCCGCACCAGAGCGACCAGGCCCTGCAGGCCTGGAGCATGCCCATCGTGCACCCGGCCAATGTGGCCGAGTACCTGGAGTTCGGCCTCTACGGCTGGGCGCTGAGCCGCTTCTCCGGCGCCTGGGTCGGCTTCAAGGCGATCTCCGAGGTGGTGGAGTCGGGCATGACGGTGGACCTGGACAGCGTGCCGCTGGACTTCGAGCTGCCGGTCGACCACGTGCCCCCCACCAACCTGCACATCCGCACGGTGGACCTGCCCTCGCTGGAGCTGGAGACCCGGCTGGCGCACAAGCTCGACGCGGTGCGCGCCTTCGCCAAGCTCAACAGCATCGACAAGCACATCGTGGTGAGCCCGCGCGCCACGCTGGGCATCGTCACCGTCGGCAAGGCGCATTACGACTTCATGGAGGTGCTGCGCCGCCTCGATCTGGACCCGAATGCGCTGGCCGCGGCCGGCGTGCGCATTTACAAGGTGGGCCTGGTGTTTCCGCTGGAGACCAGCCGCATGGCCGAGTTCGCCCAGGGGCTCACCGACATGCTGGTGATCGAGGAGAAAGGCCCGGTGGTGGAGCGCCAGATCAAGGAGCTGCTTTACCACCTGCCCGACGCCCAGCGCCCGCGCGTGATCGGCAAGACCGATGAACATGGCGCCGCCGTGCTCTCGGCACTTGGCGAACTGCGCCCCTCGCGCATCATGAACACGGTGGCCGACTGGCTGGCCCGCCTCAACCCGGCGCTGGACCGCCGCCATCTGGTGGTGGACTTCCTCACCCCCTGCCTGCTCAGCAACGAGGCCGATGGCGTGCGCCGCCAGCCCTATTTCTGCTCGGGCTGCCCGCACAACACCTCCACCAAGCTGCCGGAGGGCTCGCGCGCCCTGGCCGGCATCGGCTGCCACTTCATGGCCAGCTGGATGGAGCGCGGCACCTCGGGCCTGATCCAGATGGGCGCCGAGGGCGTGGACTGGGCCGCGCACAGCCGCTTCACCACCGAGAAGCATGTGTTCCAGAACCTCGGCGACGGCACCTACTACCACAGCGGTTATCTGGCGATCCGCCAGGCCATCGCCGCCAAAGCCAATATCACCTACAAGATCCTCTACAACGACGCGGTGGCGATGACCGGCGGCCAGCCGGTGGACGGATCGACCAGCGTGCCGCAGATCGCGCGCCAGGTGGAGGCCGAGGGCGTGAAGCGCCTGGTGGTGCTCTCCGACGAGATTGGCAAGTACGACGGCCACCACGGCCTCTTCCCGGCCGGCACGACCTTCCACGACCGCAGCGAGCTCGACCAGGTGCAGCGCGAGCTGCGCGAGATCGAGGGCGTGACGGTGCTGATCTACGACCAGACCTGCGCCGCCGAGAAGCGCCGCCGGCGGAAGAAGAAGGAGTTCTACGACCCGCCCAAGCGCATCTTCATCAACGAGGCGGTGTGCGAGGGCTGCGGCGATTGCGGCCAGGCCAGCAACTGCCTCTCGGTGGTGCCGGTGGAGACCGACTGGGGCCGCAAGCGTGCCATCGAGCAGAGCTCGTGCAACAAGGATTTCTCCTGCGTCAACGGCTTCTGCCCCAGCTTCGTCTCGGTGCATGGCGCCCAGCTGAAGAAGCGCGCCGGCGCGAGCTACAGCCCGCAAGACCTGGCACGCGAACTCGCCGCCATCGGCAGCCCCGCCGCCTGGGACTGGACCGGCCCCTTCGACCTGCTGGTGACCGGCGTGGGCGGCACCGGCGTGGTGACGGTGGGCGCCCTGGTCTCGATGGCGGCCCATCTGGAAGGCAAGCAGGCCTCGGTGCTGGACTTCATGGGCTTTGCGCAAAAGGGCGGCTCGGTGCTGTCCTTCGTGCGCGTGGCGCCGACGCAGGACCTGCTCAACCAGGTGCGCATCGACACCCAGCAGGCCGATGTGCTCTTGGCCTGCGACATGGTGGTGGGCGCCTCGCCCGACGCGCTGGGCACCGTCAAGCCCGGCCGCACCGTGATCCTGGCCAACACGCATGAGCTGCCCACGGCCGGCTTTGTGCGCAATCCCGATGCCAGCCTGCATGCCGGCGGCCTGCTGGCCAAGATGCAGCATGCGGTGGGCGGCCAGGCCGAGCTGCTCGCCACCGTGGATGCCCAGGCGATTGCCCAGCAATTGATGGGCGACACCATGCCCAGCAACATCATCATGCTGGGCGCCTGCTGGCAGCGTGGCCTGATCCCCCTGAGCGAGGCCGCGCTGATGCGCGCCATCGAACTCAACGGCGTGGCCGTCGAGGGCAACAAGACCGCCTTCGCGCTGGGCCGCCTGGCCATCGCCGCACCCGAGGCCTTGCGTCGCCTGGCCGGCACACCGCAGGGCCTGGTGCAGGTGCTGAACTTCGACAAGCTCGACGGCGAGGACGGCCTGATCGCACGCCGCGCCGCCTTCCTCAGCGACTACCAGGACCGCGCCTACGCCGAGCGCTACCTGCGCCTGGTGGAACGCGTGCGCAAGGCCGAAGCCGAACTGGGCAATGAAGCCGGCAAGGCCGAACGCCTCAGCAAGGCGGTGGCACGCTACTACGCCAAGCTGCTGGCCATCAAGGACGAGTACGAGGTCGCGCGCCTCTACACCGATGGCAAGTTCGAGAAGGCGATGAAGGAACAGTTCGAGAACTGGGATTCGCTGTCCTTCCACATGGCCCCGCCCCTGCTGTCAAAACCTGGCCCCGATGGCAAGGCCAAGAAGCTGGAGCTGGGCAGCTGGACCTTCAAGGCCTTCCAGGTGCTGGCCAAGCTGAAGGGCTTGCGCGGCGGCATGCTGGACATCTTCGGCAAGACCGAGGAGCGCCGCATGGAGCGCCAGCTGATCGCCGACTACGAGGCCCTGGTCGACGACCTGCTCCAGCACCTGAGCGCGGACAAGCTGGAGCTGGCCGTCAAGCTGGCCCGCCTGCCCGAAACCATCCGCGGCTACGGCCATGTCAAGCTGGCCAATGTGGCCACGGTGCGCGCGCAGTGGAAGGACCTGCTGGATCGCTTCCATGGCCGCGCGGCCGAACCGGTGGCGCAGGTGGTGGCGATGCCGCAGCGCGTGAAGGGCGTGGCGGAGCTCTAAGCCCCCTGCCTCGAGAACCGCTGCCGATACTGCTCCGGCGTGATACCCGCATGCCGGCGCAGGCTGCGCTGCAGGCTGTCCACCGAGCCGAAGCCGGCTTTTTGCGCGACGCGCTCGAGCGGCCAGGCGCTGCGCTCCAGATGGGTCTTGGCGCGCTCCAGGCGCAGGGCCTCGACAAAGCGCGCCGGGGTCTGGCCGGTCTCGGCCAGAAAGAGGCGGGCGAAGTGGCGCTCGCTCATGCTGGCGCGTTCGGCCAGGGCCGCCACGCTGAGGTCGCGCTCGGGGTGCTCCACCATCCACAGCAGCAAGTCGGCCAGTCGATCACCGCCGGCCTGCGCCTGGGCCTGCAGGCCGGCCGAGTACTGTGACTGGCCGCCCGGGCGGCGCAGATAGAGCACCAGATGACGCGCCACCGCGAGCGCAATCGGCTGGCCCAGATCGGCCTCCACCAGGGCCAGTGCCAGGTCGATGCCGGCCGAGATGCCGGCCGAGCTGTAGAAGGGCGGGTCGGCCACGAAGATGGCATCGGGCTCCAGGCGCAGGCGCGGGTACATGCGCGCCAGCTGCTCACAGAACCGCCAGTGCGTGGTGACGCGGCGCTCGTCGAAGAGCCCCGCCGCCGCCAGCGCAAACGCCCCCGTGCAGACACTTCCCATGCGCCTTACCTGTGGCGCCTTTTTGCGCAGCCAGGGCAGCAGGCTGGCGGCCCAATCGTGCCCCTCCAGATCACCATCGTTGCCGCCCACCACCAGCACGGTGTCGAGCGGGCCGCGCAACGCGGCCAGCGCGGTGCTGGGGCCCAGCTGCAGGCCGGAATTGCAGCGCACCATGCCGCCCTCGGGCGAGGCGAGCACGACGCGATAGGGCGGCGCTGCCTGCCCGGCCGCCTGGGCGAACTGATTGGCCTTGCTGAAGACCTCCCAGGGCCCGGTCACGTCCAGCGACTGGCAGCCCTCGTAGGCCACCAGCAGCACCGTCTTGGTTTTCTCCGGCATGGCAGTTTTTGCGGTCATTGCGTCAGTTCTGCCAGCATAGCCCCAACTAAGCTGAGCGCATGAAAACCCCCAACGCCTTCCGCTTCACCCTGTTGCAAGCCAGCGAACGCCGTGTCGCCCTGCTGGTGCTGTGCCAGGCTCTGTTCGTGTGCGCCTCGGCCATCGGCCTCACCCTCACCGGCCTGGTGGGCAGCATGCTGGCACCGAGCCGCGCGCTCGCCACCCTGCCCTATGCGCTGGTGACGGTGGCCACGGCGCTGAGCACCGTCCCGGTCTCGCTGCTGGCACGGCGTTGGGGCAGGCCGCGCGTGTTCCAGCTGGGGGCCTTGGCCGGCGCCTGCGGCGGTGCCCTGGCCAGTTGGGCCATCGTGCGCAATGACTTCCTGCTGTTCTGCACCGCGAATCTGGCGCTCGGCGCTTTTGCGGCCAGCGCGCAGTTCTACCGCTTCGCGGCCACCGAGGCAGCAAGCTCCACCTTCAAGGCCCAGGCCATCGGCTGGGTGACCGGCGGCGGCGTGCTGGCGGCCGTGCTGGGCCCCACCCTGGCGGCGCTGGCACGCGAGGCGGTGCCGGGCCACAGCTTTGCCGGCTCGTATCTCGCGGTGGTGGCGCTGGCCCTGCTCTCCATCCTGGTGCTGAGCCGGCTGCGCGGCGGCACGGCGGCCCCGGTGCTCGCCGCGGGCACGCCCACACCGCTGCTGCAACTGCTGCGCCGCCCGGCCTTCCTGGTGGCGGCATGCGGCTGCGCCGTGGGTGCCGCCAGCATGATGTTCGTGATGACGGCGACCCCATTGGCGGTGGTGGGCTGCGGCCTGCCGGTGACGGTGGCCGCCGGCGTGATCCAGTGGCATTTGATGAGCATGTACGCGCCCGGCTTCTTCAGCGGCCGATTGATCGCCCGCTGGGGTGTGACGCGGGTGCTGTGGCTGGGCACGGCGGCCATGGCCGGCGGCAGCCTGGTGGCCTTGAGCGGCCAGAGCGCCTGGCAGTTCGGCCTGGCCCTGATGCTCAATGGCGCCGGCTGGAACTTCATGTTCGTGGGTGGCAGTGCGCTGCTGGCCGAGACCTTTGCACACGACAGCCTGGCCGACCGCGCACGCGCCCAGGCCGCCAACGAGTTCCTGGTCGCCGCCATCGTCGCCATCGCTGCGATGGCCTCGGGCTGGGTCTTCGACGGCTGGGGCTGGGGTCATGTCAACGGCCTGATCTGGCCCCTGCTGGCCCTGGCCGCGGGCAGCGCGCTGTGGCTGCAGCGGCGGCAAGACCTGAACCTGGACCTGACGAAGACGCGTCTCAGACGCGCTTGAACGGCCCGCTGGCCAGCCAGCGCTCGATCTGCGCCTGGCGGTCCTGGCCCCAGAAGGGCTCGCCGTCGACGATGAAGTAGGGCGCGCCGAACACGCCGGCCGCCAGCGCGGCCTCGTTCTCGGCCTTGAGCCGCTGCTTCCAGCGCTCATCGCCCCAGGCCGCCTCGGCGGCAGCGGCATCCAGCCCGCTCTCGCCCGCCAGGGCCTTGAGCGCCACCACGTCGTTGAGCGCCACGCCGCGCGTGAAATAGGCGCGCAGCCCGGCATGGGCCCAGGCCACCGCGGCATCGTGCCCCTGGCTCTCGTGCAGCCACCAGAACACGCGGGCGGCATGCTGCGTGGCAATCGGGAAAGCGCCAGGCTGCCGATAGGGCAGGCCGGCGAAATGCGCCGAACGCTCGAAGTCGCGCAGCGCGTAGTCGCGCTTGAGCGGATAGGCGACCGGCGGTTTCAACTCCGCCGCCTGGAACAGCACACCCAGCAGGATGGCGTGCCATTGCACGCGCCGGCCATGGCGCGCCGCCACGGCGTCGATCCACTCCGACGCGATGTAGGAATAGGGCGAGGAGAAGTCGAAGTAGAACTGGATCGGCGCATGCTGTCGGGCGAGCCCGGACGATGCTGGCAAGGCGGTTTCTGGCAAGGCGTGACCTACGCTGGCTGGCGGCGCACAAGGCCGCGATGAGCCCCAACTCTACGCCCATTGCCGGCCGCCACCATGCAAGTTAGCGGTATCCAGCCGGCGCGCGAAGTGCCACATTGCGCCACCTGTGTCGCCGTCGGCACGGGGCAGCGAGGAGATGGACGCCATGTACAAGCCACGCAGACCTTCCGCCACCGCGGCCTTGGGGGCCATGAGCGCCCTGCTGCTGAGCCTGGCCTTGCTCGCCGGGCCGGCGCGGGCCACCAGTTTCTCCTTCAGCGGCAGCTTCAGTAGCGACGATCAGCTGGCAGTCTTCAACATCCTGCTGCCCGCGCCGGGCGAGCTCCAGCTGCTGACCCTGTCCTACTCGGGCGGCAGCAACGCCGCCGGTGAGACGATCGCGCCGGGCGGCTTTGCGCCGGTGCTGACGCTGTTCGACGCCACGGGCAGCCAGATCGGCGGCAATGTCGGCTCGTCCAATACCTGCGGCATCAGCTTCTGCTGGGATGCGAGCTACAGCCTACCGGGTGCGCCGGCCGGGCAATACCTGTTGGTGCTCTCGCAGGATGGCAACAACCCGGTCGGGCAGTTGGCCGACGGCTTCTCAATGAGCGGGCAGCCGCATTACACGGCGCAGTACGCGGGCCTGCCGGACGACCCGAACCTGCACTTCATCCAGGTCGACGGCACGCAGCGCAGCGGCCACTGGGCGCTGGACCTGCGCCTGGATGGCGAGGTCAGCGCCGTGCCCGAACCGGGCGCCGGCGCCTTGCTGGCGGCCGGCCTGGCGCTGCTGGCGGCGCTGCGGCGTCGCCGGCGCGGCCCAGCCGCAGGATCCACCCCCGCCCTCGTCCCTCACCAGGAGTCGTCATGAGCACCACCTGCAAGCCGCTGCCCAGCCCGATCGCCGCCGCGATCGCATGCGCCCTGTTCAGCCTCAGCGCCCACGCGCTCGATGCCCCGCTGGCCGCGGACGCGCACATCAGCAGCGCCATGCCGGCGGCCAATTTCGGTGCCGTGACGACGCTCAACGTCGGGGCGGGCGCGCTGGGCCTGCTGCGCTTCGACCTCTCGACGCTGCCGGCTGCCACCACCGCGGCCAAGGTGGTGTCGGCCCGCCTGCTGCTCTACGTCAACCGCGTCGGCAGCGCCGGCGCGATCGATGTGACGCCGGCCTTCTCGGCCTGGAGCGAGGCCAGCGTGACCAGCGCAACGGCCCCGGTGCTGGGCGCGCCGACGGCATCCGGCGTGCCGATCTCCACGGCCAACCAGTTCATCAACGTGGACCTCACGGCCCTGGTCAAGCAATGGGTCAACAACCCGGGCTCCAACTACGGCCTGGCCCTGACGCCCGCGCTCGCGGCACCGGCCACGGTGGCCTTCTTCGACAGCAAGGAGAACACCGCCACGGCGCATGTGGCGCGGCTGGACATCACGCTGTCCGACCAGGGGCCGATCGGCCCGATGGGTCCGGCCGGTGCGACGGGGCCGCAGGGGCCCATGGGCCTGCCGGGGCCGACCGGTGCCACCGGCGCGCAGGGGCCGGCCGGCGCGCAGGGCCCGGCAGGCGCCACCGGGCCGCAGGGGCCCACGGGGGTGGTCAGCATCGGCGCCTGGAACGGCCAGACGACGCAGACCGTGCTCAGCAACACGGCCTATACCGCCATCGGGCCGAGCGTCAGCTTGACGACGACGGCCGGCCAGCGAATCTCCGCCAGCGGCTCATGGACCTTCGTGCCGACCGCCAGCAACAGCGTGCGCGTCGACATCTGCTATCGGTCCAGCGGCGGCACAACCGTGCAGTCACCCGGCGTCGGCTACAAGGTGATTCCGGTGACGGCGAACGTGCACGCGCTGGCGGCCGTCAGCACCAGCTTTTTGCCCGGTGCAGGCAGCTGGGTGATCGGCCCCTGCGTGCGCCAGAACAGCGGCGCCAACACGCTCAACACCACCACCGACGACTGGAGCACCGGCTGGGCCATGGTCAGCAACTGAGCGCCACGGCCCCGCCCCCTGAAGCCCTTCAGCCCAGGGCGCGGCCGATGAGGATCTTCTGCACTTCGGAGGTGCCCTCGTAGATCTGGCACACGCGCACATCGCGGTAGATGCGCTCGACCGGGAAGTCGCTCACATAGCCGTAGCCGCCGTGCACCTGGATGGCGTCCGAGCAGACGCGCTCGGCCATCTCGGTGGCAAAGAGCTTGGCCATCGCCGCCTGCTTGAGGCAGGGCTGGCCGGCATCCTTGAGGCTGGCGGCATGCCAGATCAGCTGGCGCGCGGCCTCGATCTGGGTGGCCATGTCGGCGAGCTTGAACTGGATCGCCTGGTGATTGAAGATGGGCTGGCCGAAGGAGCTGCGCTCCTTGCTGTACTTGAGCGCTGCCTCGAAGGCCGCGCGCGCCATGCCCACCGCCTGCGAGGCAATGCCGATGCGGCCGCCCTCCAGACCCGAGAGCGCGATCTTCAGGCCCTGGCCTTCCTCGCCCAGCAGATTGGCGGCCGGGATGCGGCAGTTCTCGAACAGGATCTGCGCCGTGTCGCTGGCATGCTGGCCCATCTTGTCCTCGATGCGCGCCACCACATAACCGGGCGTGTTGGTGGGCACGAGGAAGGCGCTGATGCCCTTCTTGCCGGCGGCCTTGTCGGTGACGGCCATCACGATGGCCACGTCGCCGTTCTTGCCGCTGGTGATGAACTGCTTGACGCCGTTGAGCACATAGTGATCGCCGTCACGCACCGCGGTGGTCTTGAGCCCGCCCGCCTCCGAACCCACATGCGGCTCGGTGAGGCAGAAGGCGCCCAGCATCTCGCCGCGCGCCAGGGGCTTGAGGAAACGCTGCTTCTGTTCCTCGTTGGCGAAGGCCATCAAGATCGAACAGACCGGGCAGTTGTTGACGCTCACCACGGTGGAGGTGGCGCCGTCGCCGGCACCGATCTCTTCCAGGATGATGGCAAGCGCCAGATAGTCCAGGCCCGCCCCGTCGTACTCGGTGGGCACGGCCACGCCATAGCAACCCAGCTCCGCCAGGCCCTTGAGTTCGGCGGCCGGGAAATGGTGGCTCTTGTCCCATTCGGCTGCCTTGGGGGCAATCTGGTCCTGCACAAAGGCGCGCACGGCGTCTTGCACCGCGCGATGGTCGTCACTCAAAAGCATAGGGTCGTCTCACCAGGCCAGGGCTTGGCCGTCGTAATTGAAAAAGCCGCCGTTGTGGGCGGGCTTGAGGGTGGCCAGCACGGTGCGCATGCCGGCCACGCTGGTGGCCACATCGATGTCGGCGCCTTCGCCGCCCATCTCGGTGCGCACCCAGCCGGGGTGCAGGCTGATGCAGATGGCCTGTTCCTGCAGCAGCAGCGAGGCATCCTTGAGCACCGAATTCACCGCCGCCTTGGAGGCGCGATAGAGCCAGCCGCTGCCGCTGCTGCGCAGGCCGATGGAGCCCATGCGCGAGGAGATGATGGCCAGCCTGGCGCCCGGCGCGAGTGCCTCGCTCAGCTGCGGCAGCACGCGCATAGGCCCCAGCACATTGGTGTGCATCACCGCATCGAAATCGGCCTCGCTGGGTGTCTGCAGGCCGGCGATGCGCGGCCCGTAGACACCGGCCACGATGACGACCTCGTCGAACTGGTGTCCGTCGATCTGCCAGGCCAGGCCGGCAGCGCTGGCCGTGTCGGCCACATCGAGCCTGAGCGCGCTGGCGCCCAGCTCGCGCAGGCGCGCCAGACCCTCCTCACTGCGGGCCGTGGCCACCACCTGGGCACCGGCGGCGCGGTACTGGCGCACGAACTCGAGGCCGATGCCCCGCGAGGCGCCGATGACCAGGGCCTTGCTCATCAGAGCAGTTCCACGCCGACCGCAGTCGCTTCGCCGCCGCCGATGCACAGCGCCGCCACGCCGCGCTTCAGGCCGCGGTGCTTCAGCGCGCCCAGCAGGGTGACGATGATGCGGGCGCCCGAGGCACCGATCGGGTGGCCCAGCGCGCAGGCGCCACCGTTCACGTTGACGATCTCGTGCGGCAGCTTGAACTCGGCCATCGCCGCCATCGTGACGGCGGCAAACGCTTCGTTGACTTCCCACAGATCCACGCTCTTGGCATCCCAGCCGTTCTTGGCCAGCAGCTTCTGGATCGCACCCACCGGGGCGGTGGTGAACCATTCCGGCGCATTCGCGTGCACGGCCGTACCGACGATGCGTGCCACCGGGGCCAGGCCCAGCTTGGCGGCGGTGCTCTCGCGCATCAGCACCATCGCGGCGGCGCCGTCGGAGATGCTGGACGAGGTGGCGGCGGTGATGGTGCCGTCCTTCTTGAAGGCGGGCTTGAGGCCGGCGATCTTGTCGAGCTTGGCCTTGAAGGGCTGCTCGTCCTTGTCGAACACGGTGTCGCCGGCGCGGCCGGCCACCGTCACCGGGGCGATTTCCCAGGCGAAGCTGCCGTCGGTGTTGGCGCGCTTGGCACGCTCGGTGGAGGCGATCGCGAAGGCGTCCTGCGCCTCGCGCGTGAACGCGTACTTGGCCACGCATTGCTCGGCGAACACGCCCATGGCCTTGCCGCGCTCGTAAGCGTCTTCCAGGCCGTCCAGGGCCATATGGTCATACATCTGCGCGGCGCCGTACTTCACGCCCTTGCGCGCGAACATCAGGTGGGGCGCATTGGTCATCGATTCCATGCCGCCGGCGATCAGGATGTCGGCGCTCTCGGCCTTCAGGGTGTCGTGCGCAAACATGGTGGCGCGCATGCCGGCGCCGCACATCTTGGACAGCGTCACCGCGCCCACCGATTGCGGCAGGCCGGCCTTGAGCACGGCCTGGCGTGCCGGGGCCTGGCCCTGGCCGGCCATCAGGCAGTTGCCGATGAAGGCTTCCTGGATGGCGTCGCCGGGCACGCCGGCACGCTCGACCGCGGCCTTGATGGCCACGGCGGCCAGCTCCCAGGCCTGCAGGCCCGAGAAATCACCCAGCAGGCCACCGATGGGCGTGCGGGCGGCGGAGACGATGACGATGGAGTCGGACATGAGAGTTCTCCTACAAAAAAGACTTACTGGATCGGCAGTTCGCGATGCTCGGGCTCGGCCAGCACCGGTAGTGCCTTGCCATGCCTGGCATAGAAGCGCTTGTGCGCCTCATAGGGGAAGACGTCGTGCACATGGCCGGCCAGGATGCGCTGCTTGTGGCCCTGCCAGAACTCGGCGTCGAGAAGATCGGCGTGGTGGCGCATGAAGACCTCGCGCACACCCGGGTGGCCCAACAGAAAGGGGCCGAAGGTTTCGGGGAAGACATCACGCGGCCCGACGCGATACCAGATCTCCCCCGACATCTCTTCCTCTTCATTGCGCGGCGCGGGCACCTTTCGGAAGTTGCAGTCGGTCAGGTATTCGATCTCGTCGTAGTCGTAGAACACGACCTTGCCGTGGCGCGTCACGCCGAAGTTCTTCCACAGCATGTCACCGGGGAAGATGTTGGCGGCCACCAGGTCCTTGATGGCATTGCCGTACTCGATCACCGCATGCTCCAGCTGCTGCGGCGTGGCTTCCTGGATGTAGATGTTGAGCGGCACCATGCGGCGCTCGATGTAGACATGCTTGAGCACCAGATCATCGCCCTGCTCTTCCAGCAGGCTGGGGCAGAACGCCTTCAGCTCGGCGATCAGCTCTTCCTCGAAGCGGTAGCGCGGGAAGGCAACGTTGCTGTACTCCAGCGTGTCGGCCATGCGGCCGACGCGGTCGTGCTGCTTCACCAGCAGGTACTTGCTCTGGATGAGCTCGCGCGAGGTCTCCTTCTGTGCCGGGAAGAAGTCCTTGATGAGCTTGAAGACGAAGGGGTAGCTGGGCAGGTCGAACACCAGCATCACCATGCCCTTGATGCCAGGCGCGATGCGGAACTTGTCGCTGCTGTGGCGCAGGTGGTAGAGGAAGTCGCGGTAGAACAGGTTCTTGCCGTGCTTCTGCAGGCCGATCGCGCTGTAGAGCTCGGCGCGCGGCTTGCGGGGCATCATCGAGCGCAGGAACTGCACGTAGGCGCTGGGCACCTCCATGTCCACCATGAAGTAGGCACGCGCAAAGCTGAACAGCATCAGCAACTCGTCCTCGCCGAACAGCGCCGCATCGATCTGCAGCAGGCCGCGCTCGTTGTGCAGGATCGGCAGGGCGAACGGCGTCTCGGTGAAGCCGTTGATGATCTTGCCCACCAGGTAGGCGCCCTTGTTGCGGTAGAACAGCGACGAGAGCACCTGGATCTGGAAATTGGTGCGCCAGCGGAACAGGCCCAGCTCGCGCTGCACCGCGCTCAGCACATGGTCGGCGTCGCGGCCCAGATCCTCGAACTCGCGCTCGAGCTGGAAGTTGTTGACGATGCGCACCATGGTCTCGTGCATGGTCTCGCGCGTCGGGTAGTAGCAGCGGAAGGTGGGCTTGGCGGCGGGCTCTTCGTTCTCGATGTATTCGGTGGAGACGGCCGGCCGCACAAAGATGAAATCGTTGTGGAAATAGCTGTGGTGCAGGATGCGCGTGCACACCGAGTTGAAGAAGGTCTCGGCCAGCTCGGGCTGGTGGTGGTTGGTGAGCAGGCCGATGTAGTGCAGCTTGACCTGCTGCCAGACCTCCATCTCCAGCCGGCTGGCCTGGAAGCGCTCCTCCAGCAGCGCGATGCCCTCGTCCACGCGCTTGTCGTAGAACTCGATGCGCTCGCGCTGGGCCCGCTGCTGGCCATGCCAGTCGCCGCGCTCGAAGCGCTGCTTGGCCTCGGCCGAGGTGGCGCGGAACAGGCGGTAATGACGATTGAAGCCACCGAGCATGGTCTGCGCGATCTCGAAGGCGCGCGAGTCGGTGAGCTTCTGGGGGAACATCGCGGCTCTGTGCTGAGGGTCAGTCCGCCGAGCTTATCCGGGCCCGCTCGTAGCGGGCCTTGACGGCACTCAAGGCTTTCTGGAAGGCCGCGGCTAATTGGTCCGCGGCGGCTACCGTGATGCGCAGATCCTCCAGCAGGCCGTTGTGCAGGCCATAGACCCAGCCATGCACCACCACCTCCTGGCCGCGCGCCCAGGCGTCCTGCACCACGGTGGTCTGGCAGGCATTGCGGGCCTGCTCCAGCACGTTCAGCTCGCACAGGGCGTTGACGCGCTGGTTGGCGTCGATGCTGTCCAGCCATTCGTGATGGTGGTTGCGCACGTCCTGCACATGGCGCAGCCAGTTGTCCACCAGGCCGGTGCGCATGTCCAACAGGGCCGCACGCACGCCGCCGCAGTTGGAATGGCCCACCACGATGATGTGCTTGACCTTCAGCGCATCCACCGCGAACTGCATCACCGAGAGGCAGTTGAGGTCCGAGTGCACCACCACATTGGCGACATTGCGGTGCACGAACAGCTCGCCCGGCAGCAGGTTCACCAGCTCATTCGCCGGCACCCGGCTGTCGGCGCAGCCTATCCACAGGTATTGCGGCGTCTGCTGCTTGAGCAGGCGCGAGAAAAACCCAGGTTCGCGCGCCTCGGTCTCGGCGGCCCAATGCTTGTTGCTGTCCAGCAGTTCTTGAAGTTCAGTACTCATGGCGGCATTGTCGCGGTGGCGGCGGGTCGCTGTGCTTACATGGTCTCGGCGAACAGCTCGCGGCCGATCAGCATGCGGCGGATCTCCGAGGTGCCAGCGCCGATTTCATACAGCTTGGCATCGCGCCAAAGACGGCCCAGCGGGTATTCGTTGATATAGCCGTTGCCACCAAAGATCTGCACGCCCTCGCCGGCCATCCAGGTGGCCTTTTCGGCGGTCCAGAGAATCACCGAGGCGCAGTCCTTGCGCACCTGGCGCACATGCTCGCTGCCCAGCAGGTCGAGGTTCTTGGCCACCGTGTAGGCAAAGCTGCGGCCGGCCTGCAGCACGGTGTACATGTCCGCCACCTTGCCCTGGATGAGCTGGAACTCGCCGATGCTCTGGCCGAACTGCTTGCGGTCGTGGATGTAGGGGATGACGTTGTCCATCACGCTTTGCATGATGCCCAGCGGGCCGCCGGTGAGCACGGCGCGCTCATAGTCCAGGCCCGACATCAGCACCTTGGCGCCGCCGTTCACCGCACCCAGCACATTCTCGGCCGGCACCTCGACGTTCTGGAACACCAGCTCGCCGGTGTGGCTGCCGCGCATGCCCAGCTTGTCGAGCTTCTGTGCGATCGAGAAACCCTTCATGCCCTTCTCGATCAGGAAGGCGGTGACGCCGCGCGCGCCCAGCTCGGGCTCGGTCTTGGCATAGACCACCAGGGTGTCGGCATCGGGGCCGTTGGTGATCCACATCTTGTTGCCGTTGAGCAGGTAAACCCCACCCTTGTCCTCGGCCTTGAGCTTCATGCTGATGACGTCGGAGCCGGCACCCGGCTCGCTCATCGCCAGCGCCCCGACATGCTCGCCGCTGATCAGCTTGGGCAGGTACTTGGCCTTCTGCGCCGCGTTGCCGTTGCGGTTGATCTGGTTCACGCAGAGGTTGCTGTGCGCGCCGTAGGACAGGCCCACCGAGGCCGAACCGCGGCTGATCTCCTCCATCGCCACCATATGCGCCAGATAGCCCATATTGGCGCCGCCGTATTCCTCGGACACGGTCACGCCCAGGATGCCCAGCTCGCCCATCTTGCGCCACAGATCCATGGGGAACTGGTCGCTGTGGTCGATCGCCGCGGCACGCGGGGCGATCTCGGCGTCGGCAAAGGCGCGCACGGTGTCGCGCAGCGCGTCGATGTCTTCGCCGAGTTGGAAGTTCAGGCCGGGCAGATTCATGGTTTGTCTCCTACTTTTCAATGTTTGAGGCCGTCGCGGCCCAGAACCGTCATCACGGTGGCGCTCATGGTCGCCACCAATTTTTCTTCGCCGCCGGCCTCGAACCCGTAGGCACGGCCCTCGACCACGCTGATGGTACGACCGGCCTTGGCCACCTGGCCCTCGAAGCGGAACAGCGGCCCGCGCGCCGGCGCAAGCAGATTGATCTTGAATTCGATCGTCAACACCGCCGCATCGGCCGGCATCAGGCTGTAGGCGGCATAGCCGCAGGCCGAGTCCAGCGCCGTGGACACGATGCCGGCATGCAGGAAGCCGTGCTGCTGGCACAACTCGGGCTTGTGCGCCATGGTGATCACCACCCTGCCAGCCTCCACCGCGCCCAATTCCGCACCCAGCGTCTTCATCACCGCCTGCAGGGCGAAGGAATCGCGCACCCGCTGGGCGTAATGCTGATCCGCTGCTTGCATGGGTCGGCTCCTGCTTGGGTTGACTTACGTTTACGTAAACGTCAATTGTAAGGGCTCAGCAGCGTCCGGCGCCCCCTGCAGAATTACCTAAGCACTTATCAGAGGAAGCGTTCCAGCAGCTTCTTGGAGCCACGATCCAGCGCGAAGCGGTCCTGCACCATGAATTGCAGGCCGTGGCTGGTGGTGATCAGGAGCCGGCCCTCGCCCAGGCGGCGGATGTCTTCTTCGGTCTTGAGGATGAAGCTGGCCTCGCCGCGGTCGGTCTCCACCGTCCAGAGGCTGGGGGTGGAGAAGGTCGAGACCTTTTTCAGCCGCGTCACCGTGGGGGTGAACTCGCGGGCGGCGAATTCGCTCTCCAGCAGCTCGCGCTCGGCCCTGGGCAGGGCCGAGAGGCGGTCAATCCAGGCCAGTTCATGGCCGTCCGGCCCGACCAGGGAGACGCCCTCGTCGGGCGCCGAGATCGGGTGGGCGCGCACCGGGTTCACGCCCACATGCTCGACACCCTCGGCATCGATCAGCACCAGGCGCCCATAGGCGTTGCGGGCGAGTTGCTGGTAAGGGGGGGTCGTCGTCATGCTCATGCGGCCTCCGCCGTGTGGGCGCTGGGGTTAGGCACGGTGACAGGCTCGGGCTCGCCCTCGTCCATGCGGCGCGCCTGTGCCTCGTAGAGGCGCCAGTAGGCACCCTGCTTGGCCATCAGCTCGTCGTGCGGGCCCACTTCCACCACCTGGCCGCGGTCCATCACCACCAGGCGATCGGCCTTGCGCAGCGTCGAGAGGCGGTGGGCAATGGCGATGGTGGTGCGGCCCTGCACCAGATTGTCCAGCGCCTTCTGGATCTCCTTCTCGGTCTCGGTGTCCACCGAGGACGTGGCTTCGTCGAGGATCAGCAGGCGCGGGTTGATCAGCAGCGCGCGCGCGATCGAGATGCGCTGACGCTCGCCGCCCGAGAGGCCCTGGCCGCGCTCGCCCACCAGCGAGTCGTAGCCCTGCGGCAGGCGCAGGATGAATTCATGCGCATGGGCGGCGCGCGCCGCGGCCACGATCTCCTCGCGCGTGGCCTCGGGCTTGCCGTAGGCGATGTTCTCGGCAATCGTGCCGAAGAACAGGAAGGGCTCCTGCAGCACCAGGCCGATGTGCTGACGGTAGTCGGCCACGCCGATGCGGCGCAGGTCCACGCCGTCCACCTTGATGGAACCCTCGGTGACGTCGTAGAAGCGGCAGATCAGGTTCACCAGCGTGCTCTTGCCCGAGCCGCTGTGGCCCACCAGGCCGATCATCTCGCCCGGCTGGATGTCCAGGCTCAGGCCGCGGATGACGGCACGGTTGCCGTAGCGGAAACCGATGTCCTGCATCTGGATGCCGCCCCTGACCTGCTCCAGCTTGGTCGGGTTGACGGGCTCCGGCACATTCGATTGATGGTCGAGGATGTCGAAGATGCGCTTGGCGCCGGCGGCGGCCTTCTGCGTCACCGAGACGATGCGGCTCATCGAATCCATGCGGCCGTAGAAGCGGCCGATATAGGCCAGGAAGGAGGTCAGCACACCGACCGTGATGTCCTGCTTGGAGACCAGGTAGATGCCGAAGGCCCAGACCACCAGCAGGCCCATCTCGGTGAGCAGCGAGACGGTGGGGCCGAACAGGCTCCAGGTCTTGTTGAGCCGGTCATTGACCTGCAGATTGTTCTGGTTGGCGTCCTTGAAGCGCTTGGCCTCGCGCCGCTCCTGGGCAAAGGCCTTGACCACGCGGATGCCGGGAATGGTATCGGCCAGCACGCTGGTGACCTCGCCCCAGACCCGATCGATCTTCTCGAAGCCGGTGCGCAGGCGGTCGCGCACCAGGTGGATCATCCAGGCGATGAAGGGCAGCGGCACCAGGGTGGCGAGCGCCAGCCAATGGTTGATGGAGAACAGGATGATGGCCGTCATCGCCAGCATCAGCACGTCGGTGATGAAGTCCAGCGCATGCAGGGAGAGGAACACGCTGATGCGGTCGGTCTCGGAGCCGATGCGCGACATCAGGTCGCCGGTGCGCTTGTTGCTGAAGTACTCCAGCGAGAGGCTCAGCAGGTGCTCAAAGGTGTTGGTGCGCAGATCGGCGGCGATGCGCTCGGAGACCAGCGCCAGGATATAGGTCTTGGCCCAGCCCAGGATCCAGGACACCAGGCCCGCGCCCAGCAGGCCGCTCAGGTACAGGGCCACCAGCCAGGGGTCGATCTTGTGGCCCTGCTGGAAGGGGATCAGCACCTCGTCCATCAGCGGCCGGTACAGATAGGGGCCGACCAGGGTGGCGCCGGTGGCGCCCAGCATGAGCAGAAAACCCAGCAAGAGCTGACCCTGGTAGGGCCGCGCAAAGCGCCACAGGCGCAGCAACACCCAGGTGGAGGGCGGCGTGTGCAGCTCGCGCGCGCAGGTGGGGCATTCCTCGTTGTCGGGCGGCGGCGGCAAGGGGGCGTGGCAGCTGGGGCAGAACTCCAGCTCCTCGGCCTGGGCCCGCTCGGGCTCGTCGCGGCGCTCGAAGGCCTCCTGCCAGCGCTGCGCCTGCAAATTGATCTGCAAGGTGAAGCGCCACTGGGCCAGGCGTTGCGTTTGATCCACAAGTTCCAGGCAACCGACCCCGGCATGGTCCGAAATCTTCATCGCCAGGCCCGGGTGCAGCGCCCATTCCGACCATTGGCGCGTGCCCGCATCCCAGGCCAGCAGGCGTTTGTTGGTGAGCACCAACAAGCTGCGCGCAAAGCGCAGCTGCGCGTCCAGGTCAACCTCCAACGGGGCTACAACGTTCTCGTCTCTCGTGAGACGCGCCTGCAAGGTAGCCAATTCCGGATGCTGGTCCGGCGCGCCGTCGGGATGGTGATGCTGCATTTTGTGTTGTGCCAACTTCGCCCCGAGAGGGCCATGTTGCTGTGTTTGAGCGCTGATTTTCACTCAGAAGGACGCCGGCCAGCACCGGTGCGTATCAGAAGCAGGCGCTAACACCCCCGCCGCCAAACTCATCCCCGGTTGAGCGCACAATTGCGCCTTGCCTTTTTCCCAGCCTTTGCAAAGACCCGACCCAGGCCCCTCACCCATGAGCAGACACGACGACATCAAGCTTTTGCGCGTCAACTATTTGCGGGGTCCCAATATGTGGACCTACCGCCCGGTCCTCGAAGTCTGGTTGGATCTGGGCAAGCTGGAGGACTTCCCCTCCAACCTGCTGCCGGGTTTCAACGATCGCCTCACCCATCAGCTGCCGGCCCTGATCGAGCATCATTGCGGCGTGGGCGAGCGCGGCGGCTTCATGCAGCGCCTCACCGAGGGCACCTGGATGGGCCATGTGCTGGAGCATGTGGTGATCGAGTTGCTGAACCTGTCGGGCATGCCCACCGGCTTCGGCCAGACCCGCAGCACCTCCGCCACCGGCGTCTACCGCATGGTGTTCCGGGCGCGCGACGAGCAGGTCGCCCGTGCCGCCCTGGCCGAGGGCCATGCGCTGCTGATGGCCGCCATCAACGCCGAGGCCTTTGACGTGAGCGCCGCCGTCGCCCGCGTGCGCGACAAGGTGGACGATTGCTACCTCGGCCCCAGCACCGCGGCGATCGTCGCTGCGGCGACCGACCGCCGCATCCCCCATATCCGCCTGAACGACGGCAACCTCGTGCAGCTGGGCCATGGCGCGCGCCAGCGCCGCATCTGGACGGCCGAGACCGACATGACCAGCGCGATCGCCGAAGGCATTGCGCGCGACAAGGACCTCACCAAGAGCCTGCTCAAGTCGGTGGGCGTGCCGGTGCCCGAGGGCCAGGCCGTCAAGACCGCTGCCGAGGCCTGGGAAGCCGCCCAGGATCTGGGCCTGCCGGTGGTGGTGAAGCCCTCCGATGGCAACCATGGCCGCGGCGTCACCCTGGACCTGAAGCGCGAGGCCGATGTGCATGCCGCCTTCGAGCTGGCCGAGCGCAATGGCTCCGAGGTGCTGGTGGAGCGCAACATCCCCGGCAACGAGCACCGCCTGCTGGTGGTGGGCGGATCGGTGGTGGCCGCCGCGCGCGGCGACGAGGCCTGGATCACCGGCGACGGCAAGCACACGGTCGTGCAACTGGTGGATCAGCAGATCAACACCGACCCGCGCCGTGGCCTCACCGAAGACTTCCCGCTCAATCGCATCGACGTGCCCGAGGACGCCGTCATCCTGCTCGACCTGCAGCGTCAAGACCTGACCCCCGATGCCGTACCCGCGGCCGGACAGCGCGTGCTGATCCAGCGCAACGGCAATGTGGCGATCGACTGCACCGCCCAGGTCCACCCCGAGGTGGCCCATGTGGTCTCGCTGGCGGCGCGCACCATCGGCCTGGACATCGCCGGCGTCGATCTGGTGAGCGAAGACATCTCCAGGCCGCTCTCGGAAACCGGCGGCGCCATCGTCGAGGTGAACGCCGGCCCCGGCCTCTTGATGCACCTGAAGCCCGCAGAGGGCATGCCCCAGCCGGTTGGTCAGGCCATCATCGACCACCTCTTCGCCGAGGACGAGAACGGCCGCATCCCCATCGTCGGCGTGACCGCTTCCGCGGGCGGCCAGCACATCACCCGCCTGGTGGCCTGGCTGCTGCACCTGAACGGCCGCCATGTGGGCCTGGCCTGCAACGACGGCCTCTTCCTCGGCACCCGCCGGGTCGAGAAGAAGCCCAGCGCGCGCTGGGATGCCGCGCACCGCCTGCTGATGAACCGCGGCGTGGACGCCGTGGTGGTGCAGAACAGCGCCGCCACCATCCTCACCGACGGCCTGGCCTATGACCGCTGCCAGGTCGGCGTGGTGACCGACACCGCCGCGCTGGGCCAGCTGGACGAGCACGACATCCGCACCCACGACCAGCTCTTCAAGGTGCTGCGCACCCAGATCGACGTGGTGCTGTCCGACGGCGCCGCGGTGCTGAACGCCGCCGACCCGCAGCTGGTGGAAATGGCCGAGCTTTGCGATGGCGAGGTGGTGTTCTACGCGCTCGACAGCGACGCCCTCGCCGCCCACCGCGACAAGGGCGGCCGTGCGGTCTTCCTGCAGGGCGGCGCCGCGGTGCTGGCGCAGGGCGCTTCCGAAACCTCGGGCGCCAATATCGAGGCACTGATGAAGCGCTTCGCCGCTGCCGGCCAGGCCACCGATGCGGCCACCCTGCTGGCCGCGGTGGCCACCGCCTGGGCCCTCAACATCTCCCCCGAACTGATCTCGGCCGGCCTGGACACCTTCGTGCCCGAACTCGCCCAATAAGCAACCCACATAGAAGACCGAGCACCATGGAAGTCTCTCGCACCCGAGCCCTGCGTGGCCCCAATATGTGGAGCCGTCACACCGCCATCGAGGCGGTGGTGATGTGCAACGAAGCCGAACGCTCCATCACCGACATGGCCGGCTTCGAGGCCCGCCTGCGCGCCCTCTTCCCCAGCATCGGTGCCCTGCGGCCCGCCAGCGCCCAGCGCGTCGCGATCTCGCTGGCCCATGTGCTGGAGCAGGCCACCCTGGCCCTGCAGGCCCAGGCCGGCTGCCCGGTGACCTTCAGCCACACCCATGTGACCTCGGAGGAGGGCACCTACCAGGTGGTGGTCGAGTACAGCGAGGAAGACGTGGGCCGCCTGGCCTTCGAGCAGGCCGTGCGCCTGGTCAGCGCCGCCATGGACGGCGGCACGTTTGACAGCGAGGCCGTGCTGGCCAAGCTGCGCGAGCTGGACGAAGACGTGCGCCTGGGCCCCTCCACCGGCTCCATCGTCGATGCCGCGGTGAAGCGCGGCGTGCCCTTCCGCCGCCTCACCCAGGGCAGCCTGGTGCAGTTCGGCTGGGGCGCCAAGCAGCGCCGCATCTGGGCCGCCGAGGTCGATGCCACCAGCGCGGTGAGCGAGTCGATCGCCCAGGACAAGGATCTCTCCAAGCGCCTGCTGCAATCCGCCGGCGTGCCGGTGCCCATCGGTGCGCCGGTGGACACGCCAGATGAGGCCTGGGCCGTGGCCGAAGAGATCGGCCTGCCGGTGGTGGTGAAGCCGGTGGACGGCAACCAGGGCAAGGGCGTGACCGTCAACGTGACGACGCGCCAGCAACTCGATGAGGCCTACAAGGCCGCCGATGAGATCGGCCAGGTGATGGTGGAGAAGTTCCTGCCCGGCAGCGACTACCGCCTGCTGGTGATCGGCGACAAGCTGATCGCCGCCGCGCGCCGCGATCCCCCGCATGTGATCGGCGACGGCGCGCACACCGTCAAGCAGCTGGTCGACAAGGTCAACGCCGACCCCAAACGCGGCGACGGCCATGCCACCTCGCTCACCAAGATCCGCTTCGACGACATCGCCGTGGCGCGCCTTGTCCAGCAAGACCTGACCCCGGAGTCCGTGCCCGAGAAGGGCCGCCGCGTGATCCTGCGCAACAACGCCAACCTCTCCACCGGCGGCACCGCCACCGATGTGACCGACGATGTGCACCCGGATGTGGCGGCGCGCGCCGTGGCTGCCGCCCAGGTGGTGGGCCTGCATGTCTGCGGCGTCGACGTGGTGGCCGAGAGCGTGCTGCGCCCGCTGGAAGAGCAGAGCGGCGGCATCGTCGAGGTGAACGCCGCGCCCGGCCTGCGCATGCATCTCTCGCCCAGCTATGGCAAGGGCCGCAATGTCGGCGAGGCCATCATCAGCCACCTCTACGGCCATGGCCAGAAGAGCGAAGACGGTCGCATCCCGGTGGTGGCCGTCACCGGCACCAATGGCAAGACCACCACCTCGCGCCTGATCGCCCATCTGTTCGCCACCATGGGCCTGCGCGTCGGCATGACCAACACCGACGGCGTCTATGTGGACGGCCGCCAGATCGACAGCGGCGATTGCTCGGGCCCCAAGAGCGCGCGCAATGTGCTGATGCACCCCGACGTCGAAGCGGCCGTGTTCGAGACCGCGCGCGGCGGCGTGCTGCGCGAGGGCCTGGGCTTCGACCGCTGCCAGGTGGCGGTGGTCACCAACCTCGGCGAGGG
>Ga0208519_100149_pt1 | contig 41277 bp, 40 predicted proteins | sample LakWasM130_HOW14_2_FD_183940 | JGI IMG/M metagenome (GOLD analysis project Ga0208519, IMG submission 183940) | Freshwater sediment methanotrophic microbial communities from Lake Washington under simulated oxygen tension - Sediment Metagenome... | ecosystem: Environmental > Aquatic > Freshwater >... | reverse complement strand
CTACACCCGCGTGCTGGCAGCGATTATAGGCAGCTCGTGGGCCAGTTCCGCGGCTTGCGGCCCGAAGGCGTAGGCGTCCATGCCCAGGCAGCCATAGGTGAGGCTGTCGTGCAGGCGCTGCGGCGCGTCTTGCCGGCCGCCCGCGCCGGCGGCGATGAACCAGGGCAGCAGGTGCTCGTCGGTCGGGTGCATGTCCACCGCATGCGGCGCCTGTTGGCGGTAGTCGAGCAGGGCGTCCCAGTCGCGCGCGGCGCTGCGCGCCAGCATCCAGGCGCGGAACTCGGCCGACTCGCGGATCTCGGGCGCATCGATCGGTGGCATGCCTTGTGCGAACACGCGCCGCAGGTTGTGCGTGATCGAGCCGCTGCCGATGATGAGCACGCCTTCCTCGGCCAGCGGGGCCAGGTCTTGCCCGAGCTGGAACAGCTCGGCCGGGCTGGCGCGCGGCGACCAGGCCATCGGCAGCACCGGCACGTCGGCGTCGGGGAACATGAAGCGCAGCACCGTCCAGATGCCGTGGTCCAGGCCGGCCTCGGGCAGGGCGCGCACGCGCGCGTTGCCCAGGCGCTGCAGCAGTTCGGCGGCCAGGCCGGGTGCGCCGGGTGCGTCGTAGCGCAAGGTGTAGAGCTCGGGGTCGAAGCCGCCGAAATCGTAGACCGCATGCTGGCGCTCGCCGGCCAGCAGCAGGGGCTCGCGCGCCAGCGTGTGGGCCGAGAGCGCCAGGATGGCGCGCGGGCGGCGGCGCTGCAGGGCGGCACCCAGCTGGCGCCAGAAGGCGCCCGCGGCGCCGGGCTGCAGGGCCGTCATGGGCGAGCCGTGCGAGACGAAGAGGGGGGCGAAGGTGCTGGTGCTCATGGCTGTATTGAAGCAGGGCGCGCGCCAACTGGGGCAGCACGGGCTTGCATGCAGGGTTCAAGCCATTTGCATGGCATGCAATTCCACACTGCCCGCCGGGCCGCCCCTGTGGGTACAGTGCGCCCCATGGATGACAGCCCCGCACTCGTCGCACCGGCCGCCGCGCCGGCCCGCCCCGCCGCCAGGCGCCCCTCGGTGTTGATGCTGGCCTGGCGCCAGCTCTGGCGCGATTGGCGTGCCGGCGAACTGCGCCTGCTGATGCTGGCGGTGGCGCTGGCGGTGGCCGCCGTCTGTGCGGTGAGCTTTCTGGCCGACCGGCTCGACCAGGGCCTGCGGCGCGATGCGGCGCAGATGCTGGGCGGTGATGTGGTGGTGGCGAGCGACCAGCCCACGCCGCCCAAGCTGCGTGAGCTGGCGCAGGCGCAGGGCCTGACGGCGGTGGACAGCACCGCCTTTCCCAGCATGGCGCGCGCCACCGATGCGCAGGGCGGCGCCAGCCGCCTGGTGGCGGTGAAGGCGGTGGGTGCGGGCTATCCGCTGCGCGGGCGCGTCGAGCTGAGCGACGGGCGGCGCGTCGGCGCGCCGGCGGCGGGCGAGGTCTGGGTCGATGCCCAGGTGCTCGATGCCCTGGGCCTGAGGCCGGGCGATACCCTGCTGTTGGGCGAGGCCAGCCTGCGCGTGGCCGGCGTGATCGCCAACGAGCCCGACCGCGGCGCCGGCTTCATGAGCTTTGCGCCGCGCGTGATGCTGGCCCAGGCCGACCTGGCGGCCACCGCGCTGATACAGCCCGCCAGCCGCGTGACCTACCGCTATGCGGTGATCGCGCCGGATGGTGGCGCGGGCCGCGCCAGCCAGGACTGGCAGCGCTATTCCCGCGAGGCCGCGGCGCTGATCGCCAGCGAGGGCTGGCGCGGCGTGCGCCTGGAGTCGCTGGAAAGCGGCCGGCCCGAGATGCGTCAGACCCTGGACCGCGCCGGCAAATTCCTCAACCTGGTGGCGATGCTGGCAGCCCTGCTGGCGGCGGTGGCGGTGGTCTTGAGCGCGCGCGACTTCGCCGCCCGGCACCTGGACGATTGCGCCATGCTGCGCGTGCTGGGCCAGCCGCAGCGCCGCCTGGCCTGGGCCTATGGCCTGGAGTTCGGTGGCGCGGGTCTGGTGGCCAGCGTGGCGGGCGTGCTGCTTGGCTTTGCGCTGCACTATGCCTTTGTGGCCCTGCTGGCCGGGCTGATCGAGGTGAAGCTGCCGGCCGCCAGCGGCTGGCCGGTGGCGCTGGGCCTGGGCATGGGCATGACCCTGCTGCTGGGCTTTGGCCTGCCGCCGGTGCTGCAGCTGGCGGCGGTGCCGCCGCTGCGCGTGATACGGCGCGAGCTGGGCAGCGCCAAGCTCGGCTCGCTGGCGGTGCTGGGTGCGGGCGTGCTGGGCTTTGGCGCCATGCTGGTGACGCTCTCGGCCGATCCCACGCTGGGCTTGATCGCCTCGCTGGGCTTTGCCGCCGCGCTGGCGCTGTTTGCGCTGCTGGCCTGGGGTGCGGTGCTGTTGTTGCGGCGCCTGGTGCCGCAGGCAGGTGCACCGCGCTGGCTGCTGCTGGCCACGCGCCAGCTGGCGGCACGCCCGCTGCTGGCGGTGGTGCAGGTGGCGGCGCTGGCGGTGGGCCTGCTGGCGCTGGCGCTGCTGGTGCTGCTGCGCACCGACCTGATCGCCAGCTGGCGCCAGGCCACGCCGGCGAACGCGCCGAACCGTTTCATCATCAACATCCAGCCCGAGCAGGGCGAGGCGATGCGCGCGGCGCTCGAGGGCGCGGGCGTGCATGGCTACGACTGGTACCCGATGATCCGCGGCCGCCTGGTGGGCATCAACGGCCAGGCGGTGCGGCCCGAGCAGTTCGCCCAGGAGCGCGCCCAGCGCCTGGCCGAGCGCGAGTTCAATCTGAGCCATGCGGCCGAACTGCCGCAGCACAACCAGGTGGTGGGCGGGCGCTGGCAGAACGACGAGGCCGATGGCCTCAGCGTCGAGCAGGGCCTGGCCGAGCAGCTCGGGCTCAAGCTCGGCGACAGGCTGCGCTTCGACGTCGCAGGCATCCAGGTGGAGGCGCGCATCACCAGCCTGCGCAAGGTGGACTGGAGCTCGATGCGGGCCAACTTCTTCGTGATCTTCCCGCGCAAGGAGATGGGCGAGCTGCCCGGTAGCTACATCACCGCCTACCGCGCGCCCGCGGCGGAGGCCGGTCTGGCGCTGGACAAACGGCTCAGCCACGAGTTCCCCAACATCACCGCGGTGGATGTGTCGGCCCAGCTGAACCAGATGCAGGCGGTGCTGGGCCAGGTCATCAATGCGGTGCAGTTCCTCTTCATGTTCACGCTGGCCACCGGCCTGGTGGTGCTGCTGGCGGCGGTGAGCAGCACGCGCGAGCTGCGCACGCGCGAGTTCGCGCTGATGCGCGCGCTGGGTGCGAGTTCGGCCCTGCTGCGCCAGGTGCAGCGCGCCGAGCTGCTGGGCCTGGGCGCGCTGGCGGGCCTGCTGGCCGGCGCCGTGGCGCTGCTGCTGGGCCAGTTGTTGGCGCGTTATGTGTTCGAGTTCGATTGGCGCGCCAGCCCCTGGGTGCCGCTGGCCAGCATGGTCTGCGGCGCGCTACTGGCGCAGCTGGCCGGCTGGTGGAGCCTGCGCAATGTGCTGCTGCAGCCGGTGGTGACGACGCTGCGCCAGGCCGATACGCAGTGAGCTGAGCGGCGAGAATGAAAAAGGGCCGCATCTGCGGCCCTTTTTTGCTGGCGGATGCCGGCCTCAGAAGGACTGCCAGTCACCATGCGCGTCGTCCTGCGCCGCGGCGGCGGCAGGGGCGGGCGGTGCTGCTGCGGGCTTGGCGGGCTTGGCGCTCCAGCCGTCGGCGGCCGCGGTGGTGGCAGGTTTGGCGGCCGGCTTGGCTGCGGGGTGTGGGCTGGCGGGCTTGGACGCCGCTGGCTTGGCCCCTGCGGCCTTCGGGGCCGGCTTGGGCGAGCTGGCGGCCATGGCATAGCCGCCATGCTTGGCGTCGTCGTTGCCCAGGCGGAACACTGACACCACCTCGGTGAGCCGATGCGCCTGGTCCTTCAGGCTTTCGGCCGCGGCGGCGGACTCTTCCACCAGCGCCGCGTTCTGCTGCGTCATCTGGTCCAGCTGCACCACCGCGCCATTCACCTGGCCGATGCCATCGCTCTGCTCGCTGGCGGCGGCGGTGATCTCGCCAATGATGTCGGTCACGCGCTGCACGCTGGACACGATGTCAGTCATCGACTGGCCGGCCGCCTCCACCAGGCGCGAGCCTACTTCCACGCGATCGACGCTGGCGCCGATCAGGGCCTTGATCTCCTTGGCGGCCTCGGCGCTGCGCTGCGCCAGGCTGCGCACCTCGCTGGCCACCACGGCGAAGCCGCGGCCCTGCTCGCCGGCACGCGCGGCTTCCACCGCGGCATTCAGCGCCAGGATATTGGTCTGGAAGGCGATGCCGTCGATCACGCCGATGATGTCGTTGATCTTCTTGGAGCTGGTGTTGATCTCGTCCATCGTCGAGACCACCTGGCTCACCACCTCGCCGCCCTTGGCCGCGGCGCTGGAGGCCGAGGAGGCCAGCTGGTTGGCGGTCTGGGCGGCGTCGGCGGTCTGGCGCACCGTGCCGGTGAGCTGCTCCATCGAGGAGGCCGCCTGCTGCAGGTTGGACGCGGTCTGTTCGGTGCGCTGCGACAGGTCCTGCGCGCCGGTGGCGATCTCGCTGGAGGCGGTAGTGATGGAGCTGCTGGCGGCGCGCACGTCCAGCAGGATGTGCTGGATCTTCTCGGCAAAGGTGTTGAAGGAGCTGGCAATGCGGCCGATCTCGTCCTTGCTGTCGGCGGGCAGGCGTTGGGTGAGGTCGCCGCCGCCGGCGCTGATTTCGTCCAGCGCCTTGCGCACGCGGTCCAGCCCACGCAGCAGGCCGGTGATGCTGCCGGTCACCACCAGGCCGGCCAGCGCCATCATCACCAGGGCGGTGATGGCCGCGGCGCGCAGCAGCGAACTCAGCGAGGCAAGGGCCTCGCTGCGGTCGGCCGCCACATACAGCGTCCAGTCGGTGTCGGGGATGGCCACGCCGCGCACCAGATAGCTGGCGTCGCCGACCTTGGCCTCGATCCATTCGCCCTTGGCTTCCTGCGCGGCCTTCAAGGCCTTGGCATCGAGCTGGGCCGAGAGATCGCTGGACGGCTTGAGCGCCAGATTGGCATCCGGGTGGGCGACGATGCGGCCGTCCGACATGGTCAGGAAGGCAAAGCCGTTGGGCGTGGGCTTGATGGCCTTGACGGTGGCCACCACGTCATCCAGGAACACGTCCGAGGCGGTCACCGCCTTGGTCGAGCCGCCTTCCTTGATGGCTTGCGCAAAGGTCACCACCAGCAGCTTCTTGGCCGCGTCCACATAGGGCGGCGTGATGATGCTGCCGTTGGCTGCCGCGGCCTGGGTGTACCAGGGGCGGCTGGTGGGGTCGTAGTCGGGCGGCAGGTTCTGCGGTGAGTTGAAGACGATCTTCTTGTCGGCAAAACCGATATAGGCCGCATCCAGCCGGCCCGACTTGGCGGCCTGCACCAGCAGCGGCACCGGGTCCGCGGCGGCCACGGCCGGCGCGAGCGCGCCGATGATGTCTTTTTGCGAGCGCACCCATTGGGCGATGGTGGCGCCGCGCGCGGCCGCCAACTCGTCCATGGAGGCAAGCACCTGGTGTTGCGTATGGCTGCGCACGGTGGCGTAGTTGGCCACCGTGGCGGCGAGCAAGCTCAGCACCACGACGCCGATGCTCAGCGCAATCAGGCGGGTCTTGATCGATTCAAACATGCGTGCTCCTTGGTGGCGCTCGGGCCTTGTCGGCCTCTTTTAGAAACTCTCCCACTCACCTTCGTTCACGGTCACCGCCTTGGCCTCGGCGCGTGCTGGCGCGGCCGCCACCACGGTTGCGGCTGCGGGCGCGGCCTTGGCCGGGGCGGCCTTCATCGGCGCGGCTTGCGGCGCCCTGGCGGGCTGCTGCGCGGGCCTGGCGCCGAGCGGCGCTGACTTGGCCGGGCCGGGCCGCGGCGCGGCCGGCTTGGCAATGGCATGGGGCTCGCTGGCGGAGACCTTGAAGACCGAGACGGCCTCCACCAGTCGCTGCGCCTGCTCCTTGAGGCTTTCGGCCGCGGCGGCGGACTCTTCCACCAGGGCCGCGTTCTGCTGCGTCATCTGGTCGAGCTGCACCACCGACTGGTTGACCTGGCCGATGCCGTCGCTCTGCTCGCTGGCGGCGGCGGTGATCTCGCCGATGATGTCGGAGACGCGCTGCACGCTGGCGACGATCTCGGTCATCGACTGGCCGGCCGCCTCCACCAGGCGCGAGCCCACTTCCACGCGGTCGACGCTGGCGCCGATCAGGGTCTTGATCTCCTTGGCGGCTTCGGCGCTGCGCTGCGCCAGGCTGCGCACCTCGCTGGCCACCACCGCGAAGCCGCGGCCCTGTTCGCCGGCGCGCGCGGCTTCCACCGCGGCATTCAGCGCCAGGATATTGGTCTGGAAGGCGATGCCGTCGATCACGCCGATGATGTCGTTGATCTTCTTGGAGCTGGTGTTGATCTCTTCCATGGTGGCGACCACCTGGCTCACCACCTCGCCACCCTTGGCCGCGGCGCTGAAGGCCGAGGAGGCCAGCTGGTTGGCGGTGCGCGCCGAGTCGGCGGTCTGCTTCACCGTGCCGGTGAGCTCTTCCATCGAGGAGGCCGCAATCTGCAGATTGGAGGCGGTCTGCTCGGTGCGCTGGCTCAGGTCCTGGTTGCCGGTGGCGATCTCGGTGCTGGCGGTGCCGATCGAGTCGACCGAATGCCGCACCGTGCCGATGGTGTCGGCCAGGCGCTGCCGCATCGCCTCGGTCTCGCGTATCAGCGCGCCGATCTCGTCGTTGCGGTCGTTGCTGACGCTCTGGGAGAGATCGCCGCGCGCGATCGCCTGCACCGCCTGGCTCAGCGAGGCCAGCGGCGCCGCCACCCAGTTGCGCATCATCCAGAACAGGCCGTAACCCAGCGCCAGCGTGGCGCCGCCCAGCAGGATCCAGAACGGCACCATGGTGGCCCAGTGCGAGGCCATGGCCTCGCTGCCGGCCACCTGGGCAATCACCCAGAAACCGCCCTGGCCGTTGCGCTTGCCCACCGCGAAATAGCTGCTGGCCTTGCCGCCCAGCACGTTCGGGGCGTCGGAGACATAGCCGTCCTTGGCGCCTTCCAGTTCGGCGATGAATTTGTCCACATCGGACACCAGCTCGCTCACCAGCTTGCCCTTGGCGCTGGGATGCGAGACGAAGCGTGCCTGCTTGGGGTCGCCGTTGGACGCCAGCACATAGGTGCCGCCGGACTCGAAGAACTTGGCGTCGGCGGCCATCTGGTCCATGGCCTTCTGGAAGCCCTCCATGTCCAGCGCGATCGCCAGCAGGCCGATCACCTTGCCGGCCTCGCTCTTGATGGGCTCGTAATAGGCCATGTAGACCTTGCCGTACATGACCTCGCGGGCGGCGTAGGCCGTGCCCTGCGAGAGCGTGGCAAAGGCCGGATGGGTCTTGCCCAGCGGCGCGGCGTCGCGCTCGCCATTGGCCAGCTTGATGGAGGAGGTGATGCGCACGAAGGCGCCATCCTTGAGGATGAAGATGGCGGCGGCGCCGCCGGTGGTGCCGGCGAACTTGTCCACCTGGGTGGTGTTGCCGTTGAGCTTGGGGCCCCAGTCGCGCAGATCGCCGCTGGCCTCATCCAGCGCGAACACCGGCCCGAAGTCCTGGCGGAAGGTGCCGAAGCTCTGCTTGACCATGGTCTTGGCCACGTCGTCCATGGCCTGCATGGAGTCGACCAGGGACTGGGTTTTGTCGCCTACCCAGGTGGTGACGCGGTCTTTGGCCGCGCTGGTGAGCAGCACGCTCAACACGCCGCTGGTGCCCAACAGCACCAGGGCCAGGGTGACCACGCCAACCAGCGATACGCGGCGTGCGATCGAGGTTACTCCAGAGCTCATGCGAGTCTCCCAACTTGAGATGTCTGGCGTGCAGTCAGGTTGCTGACGCCTTTGGTTTCCGGCTTGATGCCGGTCAGAGACTTTCCATCAAGCCCATGTCGGCGCTGCTCATCAGGCCCTCGATATCCATCAGGATCAGCATGCGATCGTTCACCGAGCCGATGCCGGTGATGAAGCTGGTGTCCACCGCGCTGGCATTCAGCTCGGGGGCGGGGCGGATCGAATCGCGGCTGAGTTCCAGCACGTCCGACACCGAATCCACCACCGCGCCGACCACGCGGTTGCGCACGTTCAGCACGATCACCACGGTGAAGCTGTTGTACTCGGAGTTCGCACAGCCCAGCTTCAGGCGCAGATCGACGATGGGCACGATCACGCCGCGCAGGTTCACCACACCCTTGATGAATTCGGGCGCGTTGGCGATGCGCGTGGGCGGCTCGTAGGAGCGGATCTCCTGCACCTTCAGGATGTCGATGCCGTACTCCTCGGAGCCCAGGCGGAAGGTCAGGTACTCGCCACTGGCGGGCCCCTGGGCCTTCAAGGCCGTGCTGCCCGCGGCGTGAGGTACGACCTGATTGGATGCTTGTTGGACGATTTCCATGCTTGACCTCTGGTGGTGCGGGATGGTGGATGGAGAAGAGGGCTCAGAAGGTTTCCCAGCTGCCGTCGTCATGCGTGGCCACTGCCACGGGCTTGGGCGCTGCCGGCTTGACGGGAGGCTTGAGGGCTGCGGCCGGCTTGGTCGCGGGCTTGGTGGCGGCGGGCGCGATGGCACGCGGCGCCGGGCTCGGCTTGAGCGTCGCAGGGGTCGGGGCGGGCCTCGGCGCTGCCGTGACATGGGCCGTCTTGGCATCGATGCGGAAGCGGTCCACCGCCATCGACAGGCGCTCCGCCTGGTCCTTCAGGCTCTCGGCCGCGGCGGCGGACTCTTCCACCAGGGCGGCGTTCTGTTGCGTCATCTGGTCGAGCTGCACCACCGATTGATTGACCTGGCCGATGCCGTCGCTCTGCTCGCTGGCGGCGGCGGTGATCTCGCCGATGATGTCGGTGACGCGCTGCACGCTGCTGACGATCTCGTTCATCGAGTTGCCGGCGTCCTGCACCAGGCGCGAGCCGGTCTCGACGCGCTCCACGCTGGCGCTGATCAGGGTCTTGATCTCGCGTGCCGCCTCGGCGCTGCGTTGCGCCAGGCTGCGCACCTCGCCGGCCACCACCGCGAAGCCGCGGCCCTGTTCACCCGCGCGCGCGGCTTCCACCGCGGCATTCAGGGCCAGGATATTGGTCTGGAAGGCGATGCCATCGATCACGCCGATGATGTCGCCGATGCGCTTGGAGCTGGTGTTGATCTCGTCCATGGTGCTGACCACATGGCCCACCACCTCACCTCCCTTGGCCGCGGCCGTGGAGGCCGAGGTCGCCAGCTGGTTGGCGGTGCGCGCGGAGTCGGCGGTCTGCTTGACCGTGCCGGTCAGCTGCACCATCGAGGAGGCGGCCTGCTGCAGATTGCTGGCGGTCTGTTCGGTGCGGCCGGAGAGATCCTGGTTGCCCGAGGCGATCTCCACCGAAGCGGTGCGGATCGAATCGGCCGAGGTGCGCAGCTGCCCGACCAGGCTCTGCAGGCCCTGCTGCATGTGCAGCAGCGACTCCAGCAGATGCGAGGCCTCGTCCTTGCCTTCGACCTTGATGTCGTCGGTGGTGAGGTCGCCCTTGGCAATCGCACCGGCCAGCGCCTCGGCCTCGGCCAGCGGCTTGCAGATGCTGTGCATGTTCAGCAGGGTCAGGGGCACGACGATGAGGGCACTCACCGCCAGCACGGCAATGAAGACCGAGAGCACCAGGCTCTGCGTGCTCTCGGCATGCTGCAGGGCGGCCTGCGACTCGTTGCTGAGCGCCTTGCGCAACTCGTCGATGAGCTGCTCGGCCGCATGGGCACTGGCCTTGGCCTGCGCCATCAGCTTGTTGGCGGCGGCGGCGTTGTCGTAGCCGCCGGCTTCCAGCTGCTTGACGACCGGCTGCGCCTTGTCGGCGTAGTCCTGCAGCAGGGGCTGGAGCTTGCGCAGCACGACGTTGTCGGCGTCCTCTTCACCCGCCAGCATTTCCTTGATGACCTTGTCCACACCGGCGCGGGTCTCATCCCATTTCTGGTGGTAGGACTTGACGGCCTCGGCCTGCTCGTAATTGAGCAGCATGTCCTTCTCGTAGCGGCGCAGGTCGCCCATGCCGCGCACCAACGCCGTCAGCGCGTTGGCTTCGTTGACCGACATGTCGGCGAAGTTCTTGGTCTGGCTTTTCAGCGAGCCCATGCCGTACAGACCAACGCCGCCCACCAGGGTCAGCAGGGCCAGCACCATCGCGATCGCACCGATCATGCGAACGCGGATGCTGAAGTGGCGCAACAAGGCGCTGAAGTTCATTCCAAATCCTCTAACAAACGAAGGGCGCGGCCTCAGTGCCGCGAACGGCGGATCAGGCTGCCCACATCCAGAATCAGGGCCACGCGGCCGTCGCCCATGATGGTGGCGCCGGAGACATCGGTGACCTTGCGGTAATTGGCCTCCAGGTTCTTCACCACCACCTGCTGCTGGCCGAGCAACTCGTCCACCATCAGGGCGACGCGGCCACCCTCGGCCTCCACCACCACCATGATGGAGCTGACATGCTCGAAGTCGAAGCGCGGCACGTTGAAGATCTGCTCCAGCTCAAGCACCGGCATGAATTCGTCGCGCACCTCGACCACGCGGCCCGAGCCGCCCACCGTCTTGATGGTGTCGGCCTGCACCTGGAAAGACTCGACCACCGAGGACAGCGGCAGGATGTAGACCTCTTCGCCCACGCCCACGCTCATGCCGTCCATGATGGCCAGGGTGAGCGGCAAGCGCACCGAGACCTTCATGCCATAGCCTTCGGCCGAGTCGATCTCGACCGTGCCGCCCAGCGAGGTGATGTTGCGCTTCACCACGTCCATGCCCACGCCACGACCGGAGACGTCGGTGACCTGGTCGGCGGTGGAGAAGCCTGGCGCGAAGATCAGGCCCCAGACCTCGGCATCGGTCATCGAGTCGGGCGCATCGATGCCCTTCTCGCGTGCCTTGCGGATCAGCTTCTCGCGGTTCAGGCCGCGGCCATCGTCGCGCACCTCGATGACGATGGAGCCGCCCTGGTGGGAGGCCACCAGGGTGATGGTGCCATGCTCGGGCTTGCCCTTGGCGGCGCGCTCGGCCGGGGTCTCGATGCCATGGTCGCAGCTGTTGCGCACCAGGTGGGTGAGGGGGTCGGTGATCTTTTCCACCAGGCCCTTGTCCAGCTCGGTGGCCTCGCCCTGGGTCACCAGCTCGACCTTCTTGCCCAGCTTGGCGGCCAGGTCGCGCAGCATGCGCGGGAAGCGGTTGAACACCACCGACATCGGAATCATGCGGATCGACATCACCGATTCCTGCAGATCCCGGGTATTGCGTTCCAGATCGGCCAGGCCCGAGGTCAGCTGCTGGTACAGGCCTGGGTCCACATTGCGGCTGTTCTGCGCCAACATGGCCTGGGTGATCACCAGCTCGCCCACCAGGTTGATCAGCTGGTCGACCTTCTCGACCGAGACGCGCAGGGTCGATTGGTCCATGCCGCCGGCGGCCGCGCGCGGCTCGACCTTGGCGGCGGGCTTGACCGCCACTGCCGCCGGCTTGGCCTCGCTGGCGGCCACCGCCTGCACCTCGGTGCCCGCGGTGGTGCCGGCCGGCAGGCCGGGGGCGTCGTCGAAGAAGCCGTAGCCCAGGTCCTCGGGCTTGGCCTCTTCCACCGGCGGCGCGCCCGGCGCACCCTCGTGGAAACCGAAGCCGGGGCCCAGCGGCATGAGCTTGACCTGCTCGCGCGCCACATGGAAGGTGAACAGGTCCAGCAGATCGCTGTCGGTGCTGCCGGTGAGAATCTTGAAGCGGCGAATGCCATCGGCGGCCACGCCCGCGTCGAGCGGTTCGATGGTGCCGAGGTCGGTGATTTCCTTGAACAGCTCGACCAGGTTGTCGGCCAGGCTCAGATCGGTCAGCGGGCCCACCTGCAGCTCGAGCTGGCGTGTGGTGGCCTTGGGGATGGGCGCAGGCTTGGCCGGCGGCGGGGCCGAAGCGGCCACCTTGGGCGCGGGCGCCGGGGCGGCCTCGCCCTCCACGTGCGCACGGATGCGGGCCAGCAGATCGCTGGTGTCCACCGCGTCGGCGCCCGAACCCTGGTGGCGGCCCAGCTGCGCGCGCAGGGCATCGCCCGACTGCAGCAGCACGTCCACCATCTCGGAATTGGGTTGCAGCTCGTGGCGGCGCAGCTTGTCCAGCAGCGTCTCCATCTGGTGCGTCAGTTCGGCCACATCGCTGAAGCCAAAGGTCGCAGCGCCCCCCTTGATGGAGTGGGCGCAGCGGAAGATCGCGTTCAGTTCCTCGTCGTCGGCAGTCTCGATGTTCAGGTTCAGCAGCAGCTGTTCCATGTTGTCGAGGTTCTCGCTCGCCTCCTCGAAGAAGACCTGATAGAACTGGCTCAGGTCAATGCCGGCACTCAGGCTGGCGCCTTCATTGGTCATTTCGCCCATGTCTTGCTCCTGGTTGCGGGGCCGTTCAGCGAATGACCTTGCCGATCACCTCGATCAATTTGGCCGGGTCGAAGGGCTTCACCAGCCAGCCCGTCGCACCTGCCGCTCGACCGGCCTGCTTCATCTGGTCGCTTGACTCGGTGGTCAGGATCAGGATCGGCGTGGTCTTGAACTTGGGGTTGTCGCGCAGTTTCTTGGTGAGGCTGATGCCGTCCATGCGTGGCATGTTCTGGTCGGTGAGCACCAGATCGAAGTCGCGCGTGCCGGACTTTTCCCAGGCGTCCTGCCCGTCCACCGCTTCGACCACGTTGAAACCCGCGTTCTTCAGGGTGAAGGAGACCATCTGGCGCATCGAGGCCGAATCGTCCACAGCAAGAATTGAATGCATCGCTTTCTCTCCGGATAACAGGCTGTTTTCGGTTGTACTTGAAAATTCTTTAGAACAATTCGATGGAACCCGCGTCCATCTCGTCCTGCGTGACGGGGTTGGGCCGCAGCGGCGCAATTTCCACCACCGCCTCGCCGTCCTCGTCGTCGCCAAAGGTATCGCGCGCCAGCTGGTCGGCGCAGTTGCGCAGGCGCTGGCTGGTATGGGCGATCAGCTGCGTGGCCATGTCCTGGAACTGCAGCGCGGTGATGGCGCCGGCAATGTGTTCCATCACCTTGTGCAGGCTGCCATTGCTCGCGTCGGGGTGCTCGGCCGCCAGGCGCAGCAACTCGTTCACGTGGTTGGAGGCGCTGTAGAAATGGGTGGAGAGCGACTCTCCGGCATCGTCCAAGAGGCGCTGCAAGCGCTCCAGATCATGGGTCACCGTCATCAGGTGATCCTGCAGCTCAGCCGCGGCCAGCAAGGGAATGAGCCCTGATTCTGGTGGGACTGGCGATTCATTCATCTGCATCTTGGCTCCGCGGTTGATCTTCCAGGTGCAAGCCCGTGATGAGCGCGCAATTGCTTGCGGCCAGGGCCGCCGCAGCAATTGCTTACATGGCTGGAATCTTCGGCATTTCTTGTTCTCGTGTCGACAGGACAATGAAGTCAAAGCCGGGCTATTTGTTGGAATCGGCTATTTTGTTGCAGCCCCAATACGGGTTAACCCGTCAAGGCGTGTTGTTCCGTGCAATCGGTTGGATTTCTCCTGGGAATGTCCGGGCCGGGGCGTCTCGCAAACTTGGCATACTCGCGGCCATGACGATCCCCACCGCCGATCGCCGATTGCGCGTTTTGCATGTAGAAGATTCAGAGCTGGACCACCAGCTGATATTGGCCCAGTTGCGACGGGCCGGGCTGGAGCTTGACGTTGAACGTGTCGATTCGCTGGCCGAAGTTGCCCAAGCGCTGCAGCAGCCTTGGGATGCCATCGTGTCCGACTACAACCTGCCCGGTTTCTCGGGTCTGGTGGTGCTGGACCTGCTGAAGGAAAGCCGCAAGCTGATCCCCTTCATCCTGGTCTCGGGCGAGATCGGCGAAGACACCGCGGTGGCCGCGATGCGCACCGGCGCTTCCGACTACCTGCTGAAGAACAATCTCGCGCGGCTGGCGCCGGCGCTGCTGCATGCGATCGAGGCCAACGAGGCGCAGCTGGCGCGCGTTGAGGCCGACCGCGAACTGCACAAGTCCAAGCAGCGCCTGCACGAGCTGGCCGGCCATCTGCAGACCAGCGTGGAGATGGAGCGCGCCGCGATCGCGCGCGAGATCCACGACGATGTCGGCGGCTCGCTCACCGCGCTCAAGTTCGACCTCGCCTGGATCGCCCGCCATGCCCAGGACGAGGGCGTGCGCCAGCGCGTGCAATCGGCGCTGGAAACGGTCAGCAATGCCATCGAGGCGAGCCAGCGCATCATGCACAACCTGCGCCCGGCCATCCTCGAGCAGGGCCTGGTGGCGGCGGTGCAGTGGATGGCGGGGCGCTTCGAGCGCCGCACCGGCATCCTCACCTCGGTGCGCACCAGCCAGGAGCAGATCCAGCTGCCCGCCGGTGTGCCGCTGGTGGCCTACCGCACCGCGCAGGAGGCGCTCACCAATGTCTCAAAACACGCCAATGCCAGCAAGGTCAGCATCGAGCTGAGCATGGACTCCGGCGTGTTGACCCTGGAGGTCAGCGACAACGGCAGCGGCATCGCGCCGGGCGACCTCGCCAAGGCGCGCAGCTTCGGCATCCGCGGCCTGCATGAGCGCGCGGCCACGGTGGGCGGCTGGGTGGACCTGAGCAGCAGCGCGCGCGGCACCAGCCTGATCCTGTCGGTGCCGCTGGAAGCGCCGCGCGCCCAGCAGCTGGACGATGAAGCAAACTCCGAAGCGGAGCATGACCCATCTGCTTGGGGCGGAACATGATCAAGGTAATTCTGTGTGACGACCATGCGCTGATACGGCGCGGCATCCGCGACACGCTCTCGGACGTGGCCGATATCGAGGTCGTCGGCGAGGCCGGCGATTACGGCGAGCTGCGCAGCCTGCTGCGCGATCTCGGCCCCGACCAGCCCTGCGATGTGCTGGTGCTGGACATCAATATGCCGGGCCGCAGCGGCCTCGACGTGCTGCATGTGCTGAAGGACGAGGGCAATCCGCTGCGCGTGCTGATCGTCTCCATGTACCCGGAAGACCAGTACGCGATCCGCGCGCTGCGCGCCGGCGCCTTCGGCTATGTCAACAAGGGCGGCGATCCGCAGCTGCTGGTGCAGGCGGTGCGCACGGTGGCCCAGGGGCGCAAGTACGTGACGCCCGAAATCGCCCAGATGCTGGTGGAGAGCCTCACCGCGCCGGTGACCGAGCAGGCGCACCAGAAGCTTTCCGACCGCGAGCTGCAGACCCTGGTGATGATCGCCTCGGGCAAGCGCCTGTCGGACATCGCCGAAGAGCTGATGCTGAGCCCCAAGACCGTGAGCGTCTACCGCGCCCGCGTGCTGGAGAAGCTGGGGCTGGCGAACAACTCCGAGCTCACCGTCTACGCGATCCGCAACGGCCTGGTGCAGAGCTGACGCGCCCGCCCGGCTCAAGTCCGGCGCCAGGGCGCCGATAAAGCGCTTACTCCCTCCACAGGCTGTTGCAGCCCATGCCTCTATCCGCGCCTCACAAGCTGAGCGAGCCCAGCCCTGCCGCGTCGCGCGCGGCCGGGCCGAGCTCGCTGGTGCGGCGGCTCACGCTGCTGAACCTGCTGGTGCTGAGCCTGACCATGCTGCTGACCTTTGCCTTCATTGCCGAGGCCTTCTGGCTGGCCGCGCGCGAGCGCCAGCAGCGTGCGGCCGAGCTCAGCGCCATGCTGCTGGCCAACAACCTGGCGCCCATGATGGCCTTCGAGGACGGCGCGGCGGCGCAGGCCGAGTTGCAGGCCTTTGCCAGGCGCGGCGATCTGCGGCTGGTGCAGGTGCTGCGCACGGACGGCAGCCCCTTCGCCAGCTGGGCGCCGGGGCCGGCGCCGGCGGCCGCACCGGGCGCGTTGGGCGATGCCGAGCTGGAAGTCTGGGCCGCGGTGCAGCTCAAGGGCGAGAACATCGGCTCGATCCGCCTGCGTGAAAGCCTGCAGCAGCTGCGCCAGTTTGCGTGGCAGATGAGCCTGATGGGCCTGGTGCTGATCCTGCTGGCCATCCTGGTGGCGGCCTGGGTGCTGGGGCGGGTGCAGCGGCGCGCGCTCGCGCCCATCGTCGAACTCTCTCAGCTGGCCGACCGCGTGGCCCGGCAGCGCGACTACGGCCTGCGCGCCGCGGTGCGCCGGCGCGACGAGGTGGGCCGGTTGGCCGAGCGCTTCAACGCCATGCTCAAGCGCATCGAGGTCTGGCAGGGCGAGCTGAACGAGCAGCTGCACCAGGAGCAGGTGGCGGGCCAGCAGCTGCAACAGCTGGCGCACCGCGACGCCCTGACCCAGCTGCCAAACCGGCTGTTCTTCCAGTCCGAGCTGCAGCGTCAGGTCGGCCATGCGGTGCAGGCCGGGGAATTGATGGCGCTCATGTTCATCGATCTCGACAACTTCAAGACCGTCAACGACAGCCATGGGCACGAGGCCGGCGATGCGGTGCTGCGCGAGATGGCGCATCGCATGGCCTCGGTGCTGCGCAGCACCGACCTGCTGTGCCGGCTGGGCGGCGACGAATTCGCGCTGCTCCTGCCGGGGCTGGCCGATACCGCCGCGGCCGAGCATCTGGCCGAACGCCTGATCGCCGCGGTGCGCGCACCGCTGCATGTGCAGCAGCAGCTGATGCCGGTGGGCGCGACCGTGGGGCTGGTCTTCTGTCCCCAGGACAGCAGCGACCCGGCCGAGCTGCTCAAGCTCGCCGACCAGGCCATGTACGAGGCCAAGCGCGCCGGCAAGAACACCTATCGCAGGGCAGGACATGTGGATGAATGATCGCGTATCGGTGCCTGGATTGGCCTTGGGTCTGGCGCTGGCGCTGGGCCTCGGCGGGCCGGCGGCCTGGGGCCAGAATGCTGCGGCCGAGGAGCCGCCCAGCCTTGAGGAACTGCTGCGCCAGGGGCTCTCGGAAGTACCGCGCGACATCGAGGTGTCGACCGCGACGCGTTTTGCCCAGGGCGCGACGCGCGCACCGGCGCTCACCCATGTGCTGACGGCGGCCGACATCCAGAGCTATGGCCTGCGGCACATGGCGGACATCCTGCGCCTGCTGCCCGGCCTGCAGGTCAGCAGCAACACCGTCTTCACCTATGTGGGTGCGCGGGGCTTAGGCCGCCCGGGCGACTACAACACCCGCTTGCTGTTTCTGCTGGACGGCCGCCGCATCAACGAGAACGTGCACGACGCTGGCTTCGTCGGTGGCGAGTTTCCGGTCGAGGCCGACCAGATCGAGCGCGTCGAGTTCACGCCTGGGCCGGGCTCGGCGCTGTATGGCAACAACGCCTTCTTCGGCGTCATCAACATCGTCACCAAGCGGGCCGACAAGCTGTCCGGCCTGGAGCTGCGCGCCAGCGCCGCCTCGCACCGCTATGGTGAGCTGCGCGCCAGCACCGGCGGGCGCCTGCACGAGGGTGGGCTGGAGTGGGGCGCCTGGGTGAGCGGCTACGAGCGCCCCGAGCTGGAACTGCCGCCCTATGTGGGCCCGCGCACGGCGCTGCAATACCTGCCCAGGGACTGGGATCGCGGCGGCAAGTTCGGCGCCTATCTCAGCTGGCAAGGCCTGACCCTCAGGCTGGGCCATGTGGAGCGCCTGCGCGGCACGCCCACCGTGCTGGATCGCCTGCCGCAGCTGCAGCTGGACCAGCGCCGCGCCGCGCTGCGCGACAGCTTTGCCTCGGTCGCGCTGGAGCGCACGCTGGGCGAGGACTGGGACCTGTGGCTGAGCCTGTCGACCCAGCGCTTCCTGTTCCGCGACGACGATCCCTACCGCGACGAGCAGGGCCTGCGCCAGCAGTTCCGCAGCGACAACCTGGGGCGCTGGAGCATCGCCGAGGCGCGCCTGGGCACGCAGCGCTGGGCGGGCCATTACCTCAGCCTGGGCGTCGAGTACCAGCATGACGCGCAGCAGCGCATCAGCTATGGCAATGTCGGCGAGCCCGAATGGGGCGCCTTCTGGGGCAATGACCGGCGCTGGGGCCTGTTCATCCAGGACGAATGGCGCGTTGCCAGCCAGCACACGCTGGTGCTGGGCCTGCGGCGCGACGATGCGGTGGAGGCCGGCAAGAGCCTCAACCCGCGCGCGGCCTGGGTCTGGGCGCTGCGCGAGGACGCCACGCTGCGCCTCGCCTATGGCAGCGCCTTCCGCGGCGCCAATCTGTACGAGTTCCAGGTGAATGCGCTGTACGAGCGCGAGCAGCCGCGGCGCGAGCGCATCCGCACCCTGGAGCTGTCGCTGGACCATGCGCTCACGCGCCAGTGGCGCTACCAGGTCTCGGTCTACCAGTCGCGCCTGCACGACCTCATCACCGCCAGCGGCGCGCAGGGCATCTTCGAGAACGCCACGCCGGTGCGCAGCCGCGGGCTGGACCTGGCGCTGCAGGGGCAATGGGCCGGCGGGCAGCGCGGCGAGCTGAGCTGGAGCCTGCAGCAGTCCCGCGACGCCGAGGGCCAGCGCCTGAGCAATTCGCCGCGCCAGCTGCTGAAGGCGCGCTGGAGCATGCCGGTGTTGCCGCAGGTTTTGCGCCAGGACCTGCGCCTGGGTCTGCAGGCCCTGGCCCTGAGCCGGCACGACACGCCGGCCCTGCCGCAGCCCGGCTATGCGCTGCTGCATGCCAACCTCTTGTGGCAGCCCGATCACGCCACCGATGTGGCGCTGGGCATCTACAACCTGGCGGACAAGCGCGTGATCGAGCGCGCCGATCCCGGCAGCGGCCCGGGCGAGAAACAGGAAGGGCGCATGCTGCAGCTGAGCCTGACGCGGCGCTTCGGATCATGAGCCGCCTGCGCATCTTGCTGTGGCTGTGCCTGGCCCTGTACCTGGCCCTGTGCCAGCCGGCGGCACGCGCGGCGGGCGGTCTGGACGAGGCGCAGATGCGCGCTGCCTTCGTGCACCGCTTTGCCCAGTACACGCAATGGCCGCCGCCGCCGTTGCGCGAGTTCACCTATTGCACGGCGGGCATCGAGGGGGATGGCGAGGCCTGGCGCAATCTGCCCAACCGGCCCATGGGCGGGCTGCCGATCCAGATTCTCAACCTGGATTCGCCGCAGCAGGTCGGGCAATGCCAGCTGCTGGTGCTGGGCCACAGCGACCGCGCCGAGCTGCGGCGCTGGATGCATGCGCTGGGCGACCTGCCGGTGCTGGTGGTGGGGGCCTCGCCCGAGGCCTACCGCGCCGGTGCCAGCATCGTGCTGATGCTGGAGCCGCAGGGCCTGGCCTTCCGCGTCAACAACACCGAGGCCAAGCGGCGCGGCCTGCTGCTGAGCTCGCAGATGCTGAAGCTGGCGCGCGAGGTGCGATAGGCTGGGGCGCGGGCCTTCAGGTAAAGGCCGCCAGCAGCCGCTCCATCGCCACCATGAAGGGCGTCTGCATCAACGGCAGGGTGGCGACCATGCCGATCAGGCCGATGCTCACGGTGAGCGGAAAACCCACCGAGAACACGCTGATCTGCGGCGCCACGCGCGCGATCACGCCCAGCACCAGGTTCACGAACATCAGCATGGTGATGAGGGGCAGGGCGATCCACAGGCCGATGCGGAAGATCTCGGCGCCCCAGACCTGGGGCTGGGCCACGCGCAGAAAGTGGAAGGGCTCGTCGCCCACCGGAAAGGCCTGGAAGCTCTGCACCATCGCGTTGATGAGCAGCAGGTGGCCGTTGATGGCGATGAAGAGAAAGGCCACCATGCTGCCGAAGAAGCGCGCGCTGGCGGTGCCCTGGCTGCCGGTGGCGGGGTCGAAGAAGCCGGCGAAATTCAGCCCCATCTGCAGGCCGATCAGCTCGCCGGCGAACTCCAGCGCGGCGAACACCAGGCGCACCGCGAAGCCCATCGACAGCCCGATCAGCAGCTGCTGCGCCACCAGCAGGAGCAGCATGGGCAGGGAATCCAGCGGCGTCAGCGGCATCGGCGGCAGCGAGGGCTGGGCCGCCATCGCCACGAAGATCGAAAGCCCGACGCGCACGCGCATCGGCATATTGCGCTGGCTGAACACCGGCAGGCCGGCGAACAACGCCAGCGTGCGCACGAAGGGCCACAGCAGCGGATTCAGCCAGGCCAGCAGCTGGGCCTCGGTGAGGCTGAACATATGGGCCTGCCTCAGCCCACGACTTGCGGGATCGTCTGCAGCGTGCGCTGGATGTACTCGACCAGGGTGGTCACCATCCAGGGGCCGGTGATGGCCAGCACCAGCACCGCCGCGAGCACCTTGGGCACGAAGGACAGGGTGGCTTCGTTGATCTGGGTGGCGGCCTGGAAGATGCTCACCACCACGCCCACCGCCAGCACGGTCAGCAGCACCGGCGCGGCCACCAGCATCAGCATGTAGAGGCCTTGCTGGCCGAAAGTGAAGACTTGTTGTGCATCCATGGTGGTCGGAACTTCAGGTGACGAAGGAGGCGGCGAGCGAGCCCAGCAGCAGATTCCAGCCGTCCGCGAGCACGAACAGCATCAGCTTGAAGGGCAGGGCCACCAGCACCGGTGACAGCATCATCATGCCCAGGCTCATCAGCACGCTGCTGACGATCATGTCGATGACGAGGAAAGGGATGAAGATCAGGAAGGCGATCTGGAAGGCGCTCTTGAGCTCGCTGGTGACGAAGGCCGGCACCAGCACCTTGAAGGGCACGGCCTCGGGCTTGACGCCGGCATCCAGCTTGGCCAGGCGGCTGAACAGCGCCATGTCGGCCTGGCGCGTCTGCTTGAGCATGAAGCCGCGCATCGGCACCTCGGCGCGCTTGAGCGCCTCGTCGAAGGCGATGCTGCCGGCCGAGTAGGGCTGCCAGGCCTCGGCATAGACCTTGTCCAGGGTCGGGCTCATCACGAAGAAGGTGAGGAACAGCGACAGCCCGACGATCACCTGGTTCGGCGGCGCGGCCTGGGTGCCTAGCGCCTGGCGCAGCAGTGAGAGCACGATGACGATGCGGGTGAAGCCCGTCATCATCAGCAGCACCGCGGGCAGGAAGCCCAGGGCGGTGAAGAACAACAGGGTCTGGATCGGCACCGAGTAGCTGCCGCCTGCGCCCTGGCCCACCAGCAGGGGCAGGCTGGCGGGTGCCGCGGATTGCGCTAAAGCGGCTCCAGCCAGCGCCGATAAGACCGAGAGGGTCAGGCCTTGCCTGAGCCAGCGCGGCAGCCGCAAGGCAGGCAGGCACTCAGCTCGCATCGCCGGCCCCGCTGTTGCCCTTGCCCTGGCCGAGGCGCTGGCGCAGTTGCTCGGCAAACGAGCCGCCGGGCGGTGTGGCGCTCTCGGGCTGCGGCGGCATCACATGCAGGGTGCTGATCTGCTGGCCGGTCACGCCCAGCACCAGCCAGCGCCGGTCCTCGCCCTGGCCGACCTCGATGGTGACGATTTTCTGATTCGGCGCCAGCGGCAGCACGGCGACGGTACGCATCTGGCCTTGGCTCAGCGCTGCGCCCATCGGGCTTCGCTTGAGCAGCCAGAGCGCCACCGGGATCATGGCCAGGATGGCCAGAAACCAGAGGAAGGGCAGGAATTGATTGTTCATGGCCCCCCGATTCTGCGAGCGCAGCGGCGGGCTGGGTCAAATGAAAAAGAGGCCTTGCGGGCCTCTTCAAGGGGGACTCAGGCCTTCGACAGCCGTCGCATGCGCTCCGAGGGCGTGACGATGTCGGTCAGGCGGATACCGAATTTGTCGTTCACCACCACCACCTCGCCCTGGGCGATCAGGTAGCCGTTCACCAGCACGTCCATGGGCTCGCCGGCCAGCGCGTCGAGCTCCACCACCGAGCCCTGGGCCAGTTGCAGGATGTTCTTGATCGGGATGCGCGTGCGCCCCAGTTCCACCGTCAGCTGGACCGGGATGTCCAGGATCATGTTGATGTCGCTGCCCGGCATATTGCCCGGGGTGGGCGAGAAATTGGTGAAGCTGGCCGGCGCCACCTGCTCGGGCGCGGCCTGCACCTCGTCGGCGATCTCGGGCTGCTTGGCCTCGGCAAGTGCGGCGGCCCATTCGGCCGCCATCGCGTCTTGTTCGTCCTGGCTCGGGCTATCAGGTGGCATTGCGCGCTCCCAGCCAACCGGTCTCGGGACCGGTCAGCATTTGTTCAATCTTGATGGCGTATTTGTTGTTGGAGGTGCCGTAATGGCAGTCGAACACCGGCACGCCATCGACCTTGGCCTTGATCATCTGCTCCAGGTCGAGCTCGATGAAGTCGCCCGGCTTGAAGGACAGCAGCTGCTCCACCGTGGCCGGCGCGGTGCCGAGCTCGGCCACCAGCTCGACCTCGGCCGACTGGATCTGGTGCTTGAGCAGATTCACCCAGCGGCGGTCCGGCTCGGTGGAGTCGCCCTGCGTGGTCGAGTACAGCACGTCGCGGATCGGCTCCAGCGTGGAGTAGGGGATGCAGAAGTAGACCGTGCCGCTGGTCTCGCCGATCTCCAGCGTGAACGAGGTCGAGACCACGATCTCGCTGGGCGTGGCGATATTGGCGAACTGCGGCTGCATCTCCGAGCGCTGGTATTCCAGCTCCAGCGGGTAGATGCCCTTCCAGGCCTTCTGGTATTCGGTGGTGATCACCTCCACCAGGCGCGTGATGACGCGCTGCTCGGTGGGCGAGAAATCGCGGCCCTCGATGCGCGCATGGAACTTGCCGATGCCACCGAACAGCGAATCGATCACCGCGAACACGAGCGTCGGGTCGCAGACGATCAGCCCCGAGCCGCGCAGCGGCTTGACCGAGACGATGTTGAAGTTCGTCGGCACGACGATCTCGCGCAGGAAGGCGCTGTACTTCTGCACCTTGATGCCGCCGATCGCGACTTCCGGGCTCTTGCGGATGAAGTTGAACAGGCCGATGCGGATGTTGCGGGCAAAACGCTCGTTGATGATCTCCATCGTGGGCATGCGCCCACGCACGATGCGTTCCTGGCTGGCCAGGTTGTAGTCGCGGATGCCCCCTTGCTGGACCTCCTCGGCTTCGAGCTTCTGGCTCTCACCGGTGATGCCCTGCAGCAGTGCATCAACTTCGTCTTGCGAGAGTATTTGCTGGTTCATGGCGCGTCAGCAGATGGGTGCCGCCTCATTGAACGATGAAGGTCGAGAACAGGACCTGGGTCACCGGGCTGTCGACCTTGGCCTTCTTCTTTTTCTTCGGCTTCGCCTTGCCACCGGCCGTATCTTCCTCTTCGTCCGGGTCCAGCTCAATCCCCATCGGGCGGACCGACTCGCGCATGATGTCCTTGGCCAGCTGCTCCTTGCCTTCGCGCGTGAGCAGTTCGGCCGAGGTCTTGTGCGCCAGCACCATCAGGATGTTGCTGCGGATGGCGGGCAGGTAGGCCTTGATGGTGTCGGCCGTCTTCGGGTCCGGCACCTCCAGGCTGATGCCGATCTGGGCGAAGCGGTCCACCTCCTTGTCGGCCAGGTTCACCGTGAAGGGGTCCAGCGGCACATAAGTGGGTGGCGTGCCGGGCTTGGGCTTGGCATGGCTGGTGGTTTCGGCCGCGGGTTCGGCGTCGGCACCTTCCTCGTCGCTGGCATGCTGCTTCTTCTTCATCAGCAACAGTGCGGCGCCCCCGCCCAGCACCACCACCAGCAGGACGGCGGCGATGATGATGACGAGCTTTTTCTTGCCGCCACCCTTGGGGGCGGCATCGGCTGCGGCGGGCGCTGTGGCCATGAGGACTCCTTAGACGGACAGACCCGGCGGCGCGCGGTACGCACCCGGACGGGCCCAGTTCGCCCCATTATCAAAAAATGCGCTCCCGGCCATGCTGCGATAAGGCAGGCAAAGCGCTGGGACTTTCGGCCCGCTGCGCATGGCGCGCTCAGGCGTAGGTGTCGAGCACACCGCGCGCGACGGCAGCGCGGCGCGGTGCTGCCGGCAGGGGCTCAGGCTCGCCCATGCCGCTGTTCAGATGGCCGCGCGCCTGGCCACGCGCCTGCGCGGCGGCGTCGGCCTGCTGTTGCTGGCGCGTGCCGGCGTCCTGCTGGAACACGCCGCCACCGCTCAGCGTGAGGCCGTTCTCGCGCAGCGCCGCCGCCAGGTCGGGCAGGCTGCGCTCGAGCACGGCGCGCGTCTCCGCCTGGTCGCTGTGGAAGGAGATCTGGGCCTGCTGGCCGTCGAGCACGATCTGCACCGCCACCGGGCCCATCTCGGCCGGGTTCAGCAGCAGCTGGGCGCTCTGCACGCCCTCGCTGGCCAGCAGGCTCAGCTGCGCACCCATTGCGGGCGCGAAGCCGGGGCTGTGCAGCTCCTGCCGGATCGGCAGCATGCGCGTGTCGGCGGCCGCGCCGCCAGCGCTGGCCGCGGCGTTGGCCTGGGTCTGGCTGGCATGGCCGAGCATCTGCTGGAAGCTGAGCGCGCCATGGCCTTCGGTGTCGGCGGGCTTGAGCGGCGCGGCCGAGGCCTCGGCGCCGGCGGCCTGCAGGCCCGCAAGTTCGGGTCGCGCGAGCGGGTTGGCCGGGCCGGCCGCCGCGGCCGCGCTCTGGGCCGCAGCCGGGTCCGCGCCAGCGGCCGCCGCATTCGCAGCGGCCAGCTCTGGCGCGCCCGGGCGGGCGTGCGCGTGTCCGATCCGGTGTTCGCCGCCGCTCACGGCGCCTTCGTCCGAACCGGCAGTGGTGGGCTCGTCGGACTCGGGCCGGCGCGTGGCGGCCTGCAGCTGGGCAGCGAGCTGCTCGGCGGTAAGTTGGGGCAGGGCCGTGGCAGCCGCCTGTGGCTGTGCACCGGCCGCGATGGCGACGCCTGATCCGTCTTCGCCGTCCGCCTCGGCCTTGTCGGTGCCCGCCTCATCGCCCGGCTCGGCGGGGTCGGTGCAGCGGGCATCCACGGCCACGTCGGCGGTGGCCGCCAGGGCGCGCTGGCCCGCCTCGGCAGTGTTCGCGTCGGGCGCCTGCTTGGCGGCTGCATGCTTGGTGCTCGCGCGCGCCTTGCTCTCGGCGGCCGCTGCGGTGGCGTCCTCGGCGTTACGGTCCTGCGTGTGCTCGGCGTCCGGGCCCTGTTGGCGCGTGGCGCCGGGCTTGGGTGCAGCCGGCTTGGCAGCGGTGGCACTCGGCGCGGGCGCCGGAGCGGGTGCGGATGCCGGCGCGGGCGCAGGGCTGGCCGCCTTGGGCGGCGCGGCGGGCGTTTGCTCGCGGCTGCTCTTGAACAAGGTGGTGAAGCTGGCGCCCAGCTCCGTGCCCGCGCTGCGCTGCTTGCCTGCGGCGCTGCCCGGCAAGAGATTGGTGAGCGTGTTGCTCAGCGCGGCGGACTTGTTCGTGTGCATGGGAATCTCTCGCTGGCTCGTGCTGGCCTGTTCAGGCGCTCACGCGGGCGTAGGCGCCAAAGCCGGCCAGGGCGGCTCGTGCCGCCTGTTCGTCGGTGGCTTTCTGTTCCTGGCGCAGGGCGACGCGCAGGCCTTCCTGGCGCCGGCGTTCGATCAGCTTGCGGATCGAGGCCACGCGCAGCTCGCAATCGGCGAGGCGGTTGCGCGCCAGCTCCTGGCGCTGTTCGGCGTAGCTGCTGACCTGGTCCTGCTGGTTGATCGCCTGGTCCAGGCGCAGGCCGAAGGTCTGGTAGCAGCCCAGGATGTCGACCGTGGTGCGCTGGGCAAAGGTCTGGGTCCAGCGCTGCTGGTAATCGTTGCGGTATTGCGCCAGCTGGCCATGCTGGTTGCGTGCCTGCTCGGCCTGGTTCTGGGCATCGCGCAGGGCACGCAAGGCCTCGTCGCGCTCGGAAACGGCGCGGTCCAGCAGCAGGGTCAGGGCTTGAAGATTGCTCGTGCTCATAAGGTTCCCCCAGTTTCTGGTTTATCGGCAGCCGGGGGTCCGGGGATAAGGGCTGGAAAAGCCCGCGCTTTTCCAGACCCTAGGCTTCGTGAACCACCGCACGCAGATGGGTGATGCTCTGGTTCAGGGCGGCCGGGGTGTGCATGTCCTGCTGCAGCAGCTGCAGCATCTCGGGGTGCAGGCGCACCGCCAGATCGAGCTCGTGGTCGTGGCCGGGCACATAGGCGCCCAGCTGGATCAGATCGCGCGCCTTGTTGTATTTGGCGAGCAGCTGGCGGAAGCGCCGCGCCGCTTCCACATGGGATTTTTCGGCCACATTGGTCATCACGCGCGAGATCGAGCGCTCGATGTCGATGGCGGGGTAATGGCCGGCCTCGGCGAGTTCGCGCGAGAGCACGATGTGGCCGTCCAGGATGCCGCGCGCGGCGTCGGCGATCGGGTCCTGCTGGTCGTCGCCCTCCGACAGCACGGTGTAGAAGGCGGTGATCGAGCCCTCGCCATGCAGGCCGTTGCCGCTGCGCTCCACCAGCTGCGGCAGCTTGGCGAAACAGGAGGGCGGATAGCCCTTGGTGGCGGGCGGCTCGCCGATCGCCAGCGCGATCTCGCGCTGCGCCATCGCATAGCGGGTCAGAGAGTCCATCAGCAGCAGCACATGCAGGCCCTGATCGCGGAAATGCTCGGCGATCGCGGTGGCATAGGTGGCGCCCTGCATGCGCACCAGCGGCGGCGCATCGGCGGGCGCGGCCACCACCACCGAGCGGGCCAGGCCCTCCTCGCCGATGATGTCCTCGATGAATTCCTTGACCTCGCGGCCGCGTTCGCCGATCAGGCCCACCACGATCACGTCGGCCTGGGTGTAGCGCGCCATCATGCCCAGCAGCACCGACTTGCCCACGCCGGTGCCGGCGAACAGGCCCAGGCGCTGGCCGCGGCCCACCGTGAGCATGGCGTTGATGGAGCGCACGCCGGTGTCCAGCGGGGTGCGCACCGGGTCGCGGTCCATCGCGTTGATGGGGCGGCGCACCATCGGTTCGGGGCGCACGTTTTCCAGCGGCCCGCGCCGATCGAGCGGATGGCCATGCGAGTCGACCACCCGGCCCAGCAGGCCCTCGCCCATCGGCAGGTGCAGGCCGCGGTCCTCGTCGCGCCGCCAGGGGTGGCGTTCCTCGCCCAATACCGGCCCGTGCAGGGCAGCGGGGCGCGGCACCACCATGGCGCCGCTGGAGAGGCCCTGCACCTCGTCGGTGGGCATCAGGTAGGCGCGGTCGCCCGAGAAGCCCACCACCTCGGCATTCACCGGCCGCTCGCCGCGGCGCGGGTTGCTGCTCGAGCTGGGCATGTGGATCTGGCACACCGAGCCCACCGGCACCTTCACGCCGGTGGCTTCCAGCACCAGGCCGGCCACGCGCACCAGCTTGCCCTGCGATTCCAGCGGCACGGGGGTGGCGGCAAAGGCCTGCAGGTCTTCCAGGTACTGGCCCCAGCGCTGGCCACGCTCCGGGTTCATGGCGCCTCGCCCGTGTCGCTGAGCGGCTCGCCGTCGCTGCCGCGGCGGTCTTCCCACAGCGAGGCCTGGCCCAGTGCGGCCATCACCTGCTGCCAGCGCAGCGCCAGCGTGGCGTCGACGCTGCTGATGTCGGAATCGACCCTGACGCCGCCGCGCGGCAGGCTGGGGTCGGGCAGCACCTGGGCCTCGCGGGCGCGCAGCTCCTCGCCGGCGCCCTCCAGCACCAGGGGCAGGTCGGCCGGGTTGACGCGCACGCGCACATGGCGGGCCGAGACCAGCAAGGCCTCCACCGCGTCGTGCGCCACCTTGGCAATGTGTTCGGGGCGCTGTGTGATCTCGCTGCGCACCACCTGGCGCGCCAGCTCCATCGCGCAGCGCGTCATGGCCTGGGCCATCTCATGCTCGAGGGCCTGGAAATCCTCGTCGAAGCTACGCACCAGGGCGCCGATCTGGGCGCTCATCTGCTGGGCAAAACTGTGCTTGAAGGCATCCAGCGCGGCCATGCCGTCGCGGTAGCCGTCCTGGTAGCCGGACTGGCGCGCCGCATGTACCAGCTCGTCGGTGGTGGGCTCGGGCGGCGGGGGCGGTGGCGGCGGTTCGACCGGGGCCGGCGCGGCGGCGGCGGCCGGGCGCGGCGTGGCGCGGCGATCGACGCCCTCGAACTGGCCCGGCTTCCAGGCCGCGAAATCCTGCAACTCCTCGCGCGGGATGAAGCGGGCGTAGGCGCTGGTGCGCGGCGCGGCCGTGCCGTCGGGGCGGGTTGGCGGTGGCACTTGGCGCGGGGGTTTGGTGACCATGGCTTAGAGGTACTGGTCGTCGCCGCCACCGGCCAGCACGATCTGGCCCTCGTCCACCAGGCGGCGCACGATCTTGAGGATTTCCTTCTGCTCGCCCTCCACCTCGGACAGGCGCACCGGGCCGCGCGACTCGAGGTCCTCGCGCAGGGTCTCGGCCGCACGCGTGGACATATTGCGGAAGATCTTCTCGCGCAGCTCGGGCGCGGCGCCCTTGAGCGCCACCACCAGCGATTCGGACTGCACCTCCTTGAGCACCGACTGGATGCCCTTGTCGTCGATCTTGTCGAGATCGTCGAAGGTGAACATGTTGTCCATGATCTTCTGCGCCAGGTCGGAGTCGGCCTCGCGGATGTAGTCAAGCACCGAGGCCTCGACGCTGGAGCCCATCATGTTGATGATCTCGGCCGCGGTCTTCACGCCGCCCAGGCTGGACTTGCGCATGCGGTCGCCGCCCGAGAGGATCTGGCTCATCACCTCGTTGAGGTCCTTCAGCGCCATCGGCTGGATGCCGTCCAGCGTGGCGATGCGGATCAGCACCTCGTTGCGCTGGCGCTCGGTGAAGGTCTTCAGCACATTGCTGGTCTGGTCATAGTCCAGGTGCGCGAGGATGGCGGCGACGATCTGCGGGTGCTCGTTGCGCAGCAGCTCGGCCACCGAGCCGGCGTCCATCCACTTCAGGCTCTCGATGCTGGAGACATCGCTGCCTTGCAGGATGCGGTCCAGCAGCAGATTGGCCTTGTCCTCGCCCAGGGCCTTGCGCAGCACGGTGCGCACGTATTCGTCGGTGTCGTTCACCAGCATGCTCTGGGTCTCGGCCACGGCGTCGAACTTGGTCAGCACCTCCTCGACGCGGTGGCGCGGTATCACCTTGAGCTTGGCGATGGTCTCGCCGAGCTTCTGCACTTCCTTGGGCGAGAGCTGCTTGAAGACCTCGGAGGCCTCTTCCTCGCCAAGCGACATCAGCAGGATCGCCGCGTCTTCCACACCTTTGTCGTCCATGATGGTTCTCTACAGGGTGTTGATGAGGAGGCTCAGGCGACTTCGCCATTGACCCAGTTGCGCACGATGCTGGCCACCGCGGTGGGGTTCTCGCGCGCCAGCACGCGGGCACGCTCCAGCTTCTCGTTGGACAGCGGCGCCTCCAGGGCCGGCAGGCCGCCGGGGCCCAGCAGCAGCTGGTCGTCGGACACCTCGCTGAGCTGGCCGCCGGCCTCGCTCTTCTCGGACTCGGGGGCGGGCGGCGGCGGGTAGGCGGCGCGCAGCGCCGGGCGCACCATGCCGAACACGGCGATCAGCGCCACCGCTACCAGGGCGGTCGGCACCAGGGCGCTGCGCAGCAGTTCCAGCAGCCAGGGCTGCTTCCAGACCGGTACATCGGCGACCTCATGCTTCTCGAGCATGAAGGGCGCGCTGATGAGCTTGAGCGAGTCGCCGCGCTCCTGGTTGAAACCCATGGTTTCCTTCACCAGGGCGGTGAGCTTGTCCAGCTCGTCCTGCGAGACGGGCACGGTCGTGACCTTGCCCTTGGGGTCGGTGGTGCTGCGGTGGTTCACCACCACGGCGGCGTTGAGGCGGCGCACCGTGCCGGTGGCGTTGCGCGTCACGCGCACGGTCTTGTCGACCTCGTAGTTGGTGACGGCCTCGCGGCGCGAACTCTGGTTGCTGCTGCCGCCGCCCTGGGCGGTCTGCAGCGGCGCGGCCTGGCCATTCACCGGCGCGGTGGCGGGCACCGGCGGCTGGTTGGTGGCGGCGCCCGGCACGCCGGTGGCGGTGGGCGGGGTGCTGTTGATGGCCTCGTTGGTCTGCAGGCTGCGCACCGAGGCGCTGGCGTTCGCGCCCTGGTTGGGCTTGAACTCCTCGGAGGTCGATTCGACCTGCGAGAAGTCCACATCCGCGGTGACGGTGGCGCGCAGATTGTCGCGGCCCAGCACCGGCTCGAGCAGCTCGTAGATGCGCTTGTTGAGGTTGGCCTCGATCTGCTGCTTGTATTGCAGCTGCTGGCTGTCCAGGCCGCCGGCGCTCTCGCCCGGGTTGGAGATCAGCGCGCCGGTGTGGTCCAGCACGCTCACCGCCTTGGGGTTGAGCTCGGGCACCGAGGCCGACACCAGGTGCACGATGCCGGCCACCTGGGCGCGGTCCAGGGTGCGGCCGCCGCGCAGCGTCAGCATCACCGAGGCGCTGGGCTTCTGCTGCTCGCGGAAGAAGCCGTTCTGCTGCGGCATCGCCAGATGCACGCGCGCATCGGCCACATCGGCCAGCGCGGTGATGGTGCGGGTCAGCTCGCCCTCCAGCGCACGCTGGAAGTTCAGGCGTTCGTTGAACTGGGTCTGGCCGATCGACTGCTTGTCCATCAGCTCGAAGCCCACCGTGCTGCCCTTGGGCAGGCCGGCCGAGGCCAGCTTCATGCGCACGTCGTAGACCTGGTTGGCCGGCACCAGGATGATGCCGCCGGGCTCGTTGCGGTAGGGCACGTTCATGGTGGCGAGCTGCGCGATCACGGCGCCGCCATCCTTGTCGGACAGGCCGGTGAAGACCGGGCGGAAATCGCCCTGCGAGCCCCACAAGCTCATCGCCAGCACCACGCCGGCCAGCGCCGCCACGCCCAGGCCCAGGCCCAGCTTGCTGCGCGTGGGCAGGGCGGCCAGCCGGGTGCCCAGGCCGGCAGGGACGCTGCTCGCATCCGTCAGCGGGGTCAGGGGAGGGCTGATTGCGTTGTCCATGGGTGGCCGATGTGCATAAATTCGCGGGTGGGCTGGGATCCCAGCCGATGCGTCGAATTATTCGGAAACTCACCCTCAAGAAAGGCGCGAACAGGCCGACTTACCGAGCGCAGTTCCTCCCATCGTGGCCGCGCCTTGTGCGTAGGATTCAGCCTGTCCCTGCCGGTATGGCCTCTGCCGTAGGCACCACAGGAGTGAACGATGGACCTGAAGCTGATGCCCTTTGATTTCTCGCAAGCCGTCGCACGCGCCGGCCTGTCGACCAATGGGCAGCCGCTGGCCAAGGCCAAGGCCGCCGGCGGCGCGAGCTTCGGCGACGCCATGGCCCAGGCCATGAAGGGCGTGAGCCAGCAGCAGAACGAGGCCGCACGCCTGCAGCGCGAGGTGCAGCTGGACAACCCCAATGTCAGCCTGGAAGAGACCATGGTCTCGATGCAGAAGGCCCAGATCGGTTTCCAGGCCACGCTGGCGGTGCGCAACCGCCTGGTCTCGGCCTATTCCGAGATCATGAACATGCAGGTCTAAGACCCGACGGGCTCAACACGCCTCGCCGCGACACATGCTGGCGCGGCCCAGGCTGTTGACCTCGACGCGCAGCTTCTGTTCCGGTCCACCGCTGAACAGCACCTGGCTGGGTGCCATCGCGCGGCCCATGGTGTGCTCGAACTCGACGCCATCGGCGCGGTCCATGCGCACGCGCGGGAACTCGGCGCTGTCGGCGCGCGCCACATTGCAGCGCTGCCCGTCGCTGCTGGCAAAGGCGCAGTCGCAAGGCTGGCCGCGGCTGATGCCCCAGCACCAATGCTCGCCGCTGCGGTAGCTGACGAAGGTGTTCTGCCCATGCCGCACGCTCTCCTCGCGCGCCAGGCGCAGATCCAGCACCAGGCTTTCGCCCGCCAGCTCCATCTGCTTGCGCACCAGGAAACGGCTGTAGCTGGGCACGGCGGCGGCCAGCAGGATCGCCAGCACCGCCATCACCACGGCCATTTCGACCAGCGTGAAGCCGCGTGGCGAATGTGACAAAAGGGGCAGGCAGCGCGGCATGGGGGCGGGGCGCTTAGCGCTTGGCGAGCAGACGGCGGCGCTTTTGCGTCTGGTCGATGTAGACATGCAGGGCGCGCGCGGCCATCGGGCTGAGCTCGACGAACTGGCAGCCGATCTGGCTGCCCTGCGGGCCGGGCGCGCCGATGTGCTGCAGGCGCAGCTGCACCTCGAAGCGGCTGTCGCGGTCCAACTCCACCACCACGCCGGCCAGCACCAAACCGGGTTCGATCGGCGGCACGTCGCGCGGCAGCAGCAGCGCCAGCCCGCCGGCGCTGACGTCCAGCACGCGCAGGCGCAGATGCATGTCGGCAATCGCCGGATGGCGCAGGCTGACGACCGGATAGAGGCTGGTGGTGGGTTGTACCCGGTAGGCCTGGCGGCGCTGGAAGCGGTAGATCAGGCGCGGCAACTCGGCGCGCAGGCAGGCGTCGCTGTCGTCGCTCACCAGCACCAGGCCGTCGAGGTCGAACTGCAGGCGGATATTGTCGAGATAGGCCAGGGCAGTGAGTTCCGCGCTGGCCAACAGCGGCGCGAGCGCGTCGCGGTCGCTGCCGGCATCCAGGCTGAGCACGCCGCCGGCGCTGTCCACGCTCCAGAGCCTGGTCTGCAGGCCGGCGCCCTCGGGCGTGCTGAGCTGCAGGCGCGCCTGGGTGCGCACCAGCTCCTCCAGCAGGGCGTGGATCTCGGGCGGGCTGTCCACGCGGAATTCGCCCGCGTTGACAGCGCGCGACTTCAGCGTTCTAGGTGGACGTGGCTCGGACAATGCTGTGCCTTGTTGACCCTGGATGTTTCAGTGTACGGTCTTGGACTGGCCCTTCAGCACATGGTCCAGGTCGTCGAGCCAGGGTTCGGCCAGGTGGCGGATCTCCGCGTCGTTGAGCAGGATGCGCTGCATGATGCGGGTCTTGAGCTTGGCTTCCTCGGGCTGCAGGGCGCTGTGCGAGGCGGCATGCTTGAGCTGGGAGATCAGCAGCACGCAAGCGCCTTCGAGCTTGACGACTTCATCCCAGTTGCCGGTGCGGGCGGCCGAGAGCATGTCGGCGCTGGCTTGCTCGATGGCTTCGTAATAGCTGAGAAGTTGGGTATTCATCGCGACATCCGCTTCAATGCGAGGTTTCATGGGGTGCTGTTTGGCTGTGTTGCGCTTCATGCGGCGGCCTTGTCGCCGATCGCGTTCCAGGCTTCGCGCACCGGTTGCAGCAGGTTCTGTGCTTCTTCGATCGCGGCCATGTCGCCATGCAGATTGGCATGGGTGAGGCGCATGCAGATATAGGCGTAGAGGTCGCGCAGGTCGATGGCCAGGTTGCCGGCCTCGAGGTTGAGCGCGGCCTTCAGGCCCTCATCGAGGATGCGCACCGCGCGGCTGAGCGAACGGTTCTTCAATTCGGTGTTGCCGGTCTGGATCGCGCCGCGGGCCTGGGCCATGGCGTCGAAGGCGCCGTCGAACAGCATGCTGACGAGGCGGTGCGGGCTGGCGCTGAAGACATCGGTCTCCACGCCGACCCGGCTGTACATCGTGCTGGCCCGTTGCGTGCGCGATGCGAAGGGAGATGCGTTTCCGTACATGATTCAGACATCCAAGTGGGCCGTGTTGAATCAGTTTTCGGCGTCCTGCGGGGGAACTTGAGCCACCCTTGCGGGGGGGGAGCCGGGCTTTTCGCGGCAAGCTGTATCCAGATGCAAGCGCCGAAATGACAAGAGCCGCCCCTGCGGGCGGCTCTGGCTCGGCAGCGCTGCAGATTCAGAGCTTGGCGAGTTGCTGGGTGACGTAATTGCCCAGGCTGTTGAGCTTGCTCATGCTCTGGTCCAGCGCGGTGTACTGGGCGCGCAGGCGCTTCTCGGTCAGGCTGACGCGGTCTTCCAGCGCGCTCTGCCGCTTGCTGTTGTCGTTGATGCTGGCCTGGATGCCGGCCTGGCGGGCGGTGATGCGGCCGTCCACTCCCAGCACATCGTCGGCAAAGCGCCGCAGCCGCTGCGACAGGCCGTCGTTGCTGGGATCTCCGGCGTCGAGGCCCTTGAACAGCTGCTTCAGGCCGTCGAGGTTGTTGGCGGCCTTGTCGAGCTTGCTGCCGTCCACCTTGAGGCTGCCGTCGGTGCCCAGGCTCACGCCGATGTCGGAGAGGCGCGTCAGGCTGCCGCCCAGGGTGGTCGAGCCCGAGATGATGCCGCGCAGCTGCGACTGCAGGCCCAGCAAGGTGTTGTCGCCCTGCAGGGTGCCGGCGGTCTTGTTGGTGGCGTCGTACTTGGTCTGATCGCGGATGTACTGGGCCACGCCGTTGTAGGCGGTGACGAAGTCGTTGATGACCTTCTTGACGCTGTCCTTGTCCTGCGTCACGGTGATGTTGACGTCGGCGCTGGTGGTCTTCAGCAGCGTGATGCTGATGCCGTCGATGGCTTCCTTGAGCGTGTTGCTCTGCGACTCCACCTCGATGCCGTTGAGCGTGGCCTTGGCGTTCTGCGCCTTCAGCTTCTCGGTCATCGAGCTGATGCCCGCCGAGGGGTCGTAGGCGAGGGCGGCCAGGCCGGCGTCGCCGTTGACGCTGACACGGAAGGAGTTCTCGGCGCCGCTGTCAGCGGCGCGCATCACCAGGCGAGAGCCATTCGTGTCGGTCACCACCGAGGCCACCACGCCGGCCTTGGCGGCATTGATCTTGTCGCGGATCTGGTTGAGCTGGTCCTCGCCCGCGCCGATCGGGATGTCGATGGCGGTCTTGTCGGGCTTGGCGGTGAAGGCGGTCTCGTCGGCGTTCCAGCTGCCGATCTCGATGGTGATGGTGCCGGTGCCCACCGAGGTGCTGCCCGAGGCATAGGCGGTGCTGCTGACCAGGGTTTGCGAGGTGGCCAGCTGCGACACCGCCACCGCAAAGCTGCCGGGCAGGGTGCCGCCACCGGCACTGGCTGTGACCGAGGCCGCGTCGCTCGAGCTGGTCAGATTGGCCGCCCAGGTGTCGACGTTGTTGAGCTTGGAGGCGGCGTCGCGCAGCGTCGCCATATTGCTCTGCAGCTTGCCGTAGGCGGAAAGCTGGGTCTTCAGCCCGTCCGCCGACTTCTGCAGCTGCGTGATGGGCGTGCGCTCGTTGGCGACCAGCTTGGTGATGAGTGATTCAACATCGAGGCCGCTGCCGATGCCGGCTGAGGTGATGGCAGTCATGTCGGGCTCCTCGTCCGAGAGGGTCTATCAGGTGTATTTCGGCAGCGGACCCAAAAACTGAAGGCGACCAAGGTGTAAAACCCGGGTCGCCCGCTCATTCGGTCTTGTATGGCTGCCGCGTCAACCGCCGCGCAGCAATTGCAAGACCTGCTGCGGCAGCTGGTTGGCCTGGGCCACCATGGCATTGCCGGCCTGCTGCAGGATCTGCGAACGGCTCATATTGGAGGTTTCCTGCGCGAAGTCGGCATCCATGATGCGGCTGCGTGCGGCCATCTGGTTCTCGTGCGCCACCTGCAGATTGGCGATCACGGCGTCGAAGCGGTTCTGCGAGGCGCCCAGCGTGGCACGCTCCTCGTTGATCTTGTTGAGCGCCGCGTCGATGTTCGTCACCACGGTGGCGATGGAGGTCGGGTCGGAGGTGTTGTCGATCACTGCGCGGCCGGCGCCGCTGATGTCGGTGCCCGCCACCGTGGTGACCAGGGGCTCCAGCGTCAGATCGGGCGTGGTGACGACGATTTCGTCATTGGCGGTGGTGTTGGCGCCGACCTGGAAGGTCTGCGAGCCGGCACCCGAGCCCAGCACGAACTTGCCGTTGAAGCTGGTGCCGCCCAGCACGCGCTGGATTTCCTTGGCTAGTTCGCCGAACTCCTTGTCCAGCGAATCCTTGTCGCCGTTGGAGTTGGTGGCGTTGCGGGCCTGGATCGCCAGTTCACGCATGCGCTGCAGCGCGTCGGTCACCTTGCCCAGCGCACCTTCCGAGGTCTGCGCCAGCGAGATGCCGTCGTTCGCATTGCGTATCGCCACCGTCATGCCACGCGCCTGGGAGTTCATGCGCTCGGCAATCGCCAGGCCGGCGGCGTCGTCCTTGGCGGAATTGACACGCAAACCCGACGACAGTCGCTGCATCGATGTCGCCAGCGAAGACTGGGACATGTTCAGATTGCGCTGCGCGTTGAGCGATGCAATGTTGGTATTGATGGTCTGGGGCATTTGAGCACTCCTACAGATATCCGGTCTCCGGAAGTCGCCTTCCGAAAGGTCTCCGGTGGTTCCGGATCTCGGGCCAGAAATGCAAGCCCGATGGATTGGATTCTGCGAGTGCGCGCGCGCCGCGAAAGCTCAATTAGGAGGGGAAACCACGGCCAATAGAAAAGCTCCGCCACCGCGAATGCGGTGGGCGGAGCCAGGGACGAGGAGGCTTGCTTGCTTCAGCCGCCGCGCAGCAGGGTCAGGACTTGCTGGGGCAGCTGGTTGGACTGCGCCACCATCGCGTTGCCGGCCTGCTGCAGGATCTGCGCGCGGCTCAGGTTGGCGGTCTCGGAGGCGAAGTCGGCATCCATGATGCGGCTGCGTGCGGCGCTCTGGTTTTCCACCGCCACCTGCAGATTGGAGATCACGGCGTCGAAGCGGTTCTGCGAGGCACCCAGGGTGGCGCGCTCGGTGCTGACGTTCTTGATCGCCTTGTCGATGTTGTCGATGATGGTGGCGATATCGCTGGCCGTCTTGGTGTTGTCGAGCACCGCGCCGGTGACGGCGGTGATGTCGGCCTCGGCCGTCATGTCCTTGGTGACCACGTCGACCACGTCGTTGACGGTGGTGTTGGCGCCGATCTGGAAGGTCTGGGTGCCGAAGTCGGCGGCCAGGATGGCCTTGCCATTGAAGGTGGTGCCGGCGATCACGCGGGTGATCTCGGTGGCCAGTTGGGCGAATTCCTTGCCCAGCGAATCCTTGTCGTCGCCGGTGTTGGTGGCGTTGCGGGCCTGCACCGAAAGTTCACGCATGCGTTGCAGTGCGTCGCCCACCTTGGAGAGTGCGCCTTCAGCGGTCTGCGCCAGCGAGATGCCGTCGTTGGCATTGCGGATCGCCACATTCATGCCGCGCACTTGGGTGTTCATGCGCTCGGCAATCGCCAGGCCGGCCGCATCGTCCTTGGCCGAGTTGACGCGCAAGCCGGACGACAGGCGCTGCATCGAAATACCCAGCGACGATTGCGACGCAGACAGATTGCGTTGGGCGTTCAGCGACTGGATGTTGGTATTGATGATCGAGGGCATGATTCAATCCTTTCGGTGTCAAAGACTTCCGGTCTTTACGGTTCGATAACCAGGCCGCTTGGAAGCTGGCCTTGCCAGCAACACCACCGCACCATTGCCGTGTGTCGCACCGTCCGCGTCCTGTCCCGATGCCCGCCTGGATTGGCGTTGGCGCTCGGGGCCGGCTGACCGGACCACGGTCCTTTCACTTGCTTGGACTCGTTGAAGCAGTTATCGACGACGCCTGGATTGACTTGAATCCTTTTTGATTAGAAGACGCCACCCGGGTGGGCTCTTGCGAGCCGCCGGGCGGCGTTTCAAGGGGCTTGTGCTGGGGGTTTGAAGCTATCCGCTTGTTGGTTGATAGCCGCGGGGGTACTCAAGGCCAGCGGGGCTGGCCAGCTTTCATCGAAGAAGCGTGAGGACTTGCTGCGGCAATTGGTTGGCCTGGGCAATCATCGCGTTGCCTGCCTGTTGCAGGATCTGCGAGCGGCTCAGGTTGGCCGTTTCCACCGCGAAGTCGGCATCCAGGATGCGGCTGCGCGCGGCGCTCTGGTTCTCCACCGAGATCTGCAGATTGGAGATCACGGCGTCGAAGCGGTTCTGCGAAGCACCCAGCGAAGAGCGCTCCACGCTGACGTTCTTGATGGCCTTGTCGATGTTGTCGATGATGGTGGCAATATCGGTGGACGTCTTGGTGTTGTCGAGCACCGAGCCGGTGACGGCAGTGATGTCAGCCTCGGCCGTCATGTCCTTGGTGACCACGTCCACCACGTCGTTGGCGGTGGTGTTGGCGCCGATCTGGAAGGTCTGCGTGCCCGAGGCACCGGCCAGGATGGCGCGGCCGTTGAAAGTGGTGCCGCCCAGCACGCGGGTGATTTCCGAGGCCAGCTGGGCGTATTCCTTGCCCAGCGAGTCCTTGTCGTCGCCGGTGTTGGTGGCGTTGCGGGCCTGCACCGACAGCTCACGCATGCGCTGCAGGCTGTCGCTCACCTTGGAGAGCGCGCCTTCAGCGGTTTGCGACAGCGAGATGCCGTCGTTGGCATTGCGCTGCGCCACGTTCATGCCACGCACCTGGGAGGTCATGCGTTCGGCAATGGCCATGCCGGCGGCGTCGTCCTTGGCGGAGTTGACACGCAGGCCTGAGGACAGGCGTTGCATGGCCGTGGCCAGCGAGTTCTGGGTGGCGGAGGTGTTGCGCTGCGCAGTGATGGACAGCAGGTTGGTATTGATAACAGCGGGCATGATGCGCTCCTATTCAGCTTTAAAAGACTCCCGGCATAGCGCCGACGTGACTCGGATGCCCGGGTGTGGCACCCGTGCTTGCGACCCTTCCGGCCTTGCGGCCATGGGGGCGTACCGCCCGGCGCTAGTCAACCGTTGTGCCCTGCACCCCCCAGGGGGAGCTCAACTTGCGGCCTTCTAACCGGACCACGAATCTGTTTTTGCAGACCCGTTGGAATGGCTATCGGACAGCGCAAGTAGGAACTTAAGCGCTGTTTGTCAATAGGCTCGATCGGTTGATAAGCGCGGCACTTGGGGGCTTGTTGTCTGGATCGGTTTTTGCGCGTGGCGCAAATCCGTTCAACAGGCGCCGGTGGCGCTGGGCGTGGGGCTGGCTGAGTCTTGCTGGGTTCCTGTCGGTCTTTCCTGTTGCTGAATAAGAGCCGGTGCCGGGCCTGGGGCCTGCCGCCGCGCTCTGTACAGGATTTCGACGCGCCGACCGGCTTGCATGTTTGGAGATGCGGCGCGTGGACCGTGCTTTTCCAACGAATGATCGTGCGACCCGACCCTAAAGTCTGCGCAACTGGAGTCGATACGCGAGCGCGTCTCGATTGATCCAGCGATTGATTGGTTCAGGCGGAGCGCCCCATGCGTCCCGCATTGGCGATGTCTGGAGTGATCACCATGAAGATGCACACGCAAACAAGCAGCCCGCGATTCCAAGCCATGCCCGCCCAGATGGCGGAGGCCTTGACCGAGGCCGCCACCGGCGACGAGGCCCAGCGCTCGAGCGAGGCGCTGATGCTGCTGACGCAGGCGCGCAATGCCGCGTTTGCCGAGGCCGCCGAGGGGCGCGTCGGGCGCGGGCTGAGCCTGCTGAGCCAGGCCCTGGAGCATGAGCCCCTCAGCCACGAGCTGCTGAGCGATATGGCGGCGCTGCTGCTGAGCGCGGGCGAGCTGGCGCATGCCGCCACCCATGCCTACCGGGCACTGGAGCTCACGCCCGACCATGGCGCCAGCCTCTACACCCTGGGCTTTGCGATGTCCGGCCTGGGCGAATACGCGGCCGCCATCGAAGCCCTGCAGACCTTGCTCCAGGGCCCTGCGCTGGCCAACCTGATGCAGGAAGCGCCCGATCTGCTGCCGCTGGTGCAGATCGAGTTGCAGCGCCTGCAGGCGCTCGGCGACAGCAGCGTACGTTCGGCCGCCTGAGCGCGCCGCCCATGGGGCGCGCCGCCCGCGGCGGCCGCGCGACCCGCTGACCGGCCATGGGGCCGGTGTAGGTGTTTGCCTGACAAGCACCCTGGAATAACCGGGACTTCAGTCACCGAATTGGGCTGATGTCGTGAACTTGTTTGCGTCCACACAATCCGTTTCACGTTGAAACGAGAGCTGAACAGCGCAACAGGAGTCCGACATGAATGCAGACCAAATCCTCACCGAGATCCGCGAAGCCAATCTGTCCTACCTGATGCTGGCGCAAAGCCTCATCCGTGCCGACCGTGAGCAAGCGCTGTTCCGCCTCGGCATCTCGGAGGACACCGCCGCGCTGCTCAACACGCTCAGCCCGGCTCAAATCATGAAGATCGCCAGCGGCAACACCTTGCTGTGCCGCTTCCGCATGGACGACGACCTGGTCTGGGGTCTGCTCACCAGCCACGGCAAGCCGGCCGCGAACGACAGCGTCTCGCGTCTGCACGCCAGCATCCTGATGGCCGGCCGCCATCAAGAAGCCGCCTGAGCCCCACCACAAGAACAAGCCGGAGCAGCCACCATGCGAGTCAAGAGCATCCTCACCGAAGCCCGTCAGATCGAACGTGCCGTGACCCTGATCAACCTGGGCGCGCGCCTGCAGGTGCTGGAGTCGGAGACGGATCTCTCGTATGAGCGCCTGCTGCGTCTGTACAAGGAAGTCTCGGGCAAGAGCCCCAGCAAGGGCCAGCTGCCGTTCTCGACCGACTGGTTCATGACCTGGCAGCCCAATATCCATGCCTCGCTGTTCCTGAACATGCACGAGTACCTGAACAAGGTGGCGGAGATGGACGAGATCGACACCGTCATCAAGGCCTACCAGCTCTATCTGGAGCAGACCCAGGCGCAGGGCCTGGAGGCGCTGCTGTCGGTGACGCGCGCCTGGCGCCTGGTGAAGTTCGTGGACAACGGCATGCTGACCATGACCAAGTGCGGCAAGTGCGGCGGCCACTTCGTCACGCATCCGCACGAGATCGCACGCCACTATGTGTGCGGCCTGTGCAACCCGCCCGCACGTGCCGGCAAGGGCCGCGCCCAAGGCGCCATCCAGATGCACTGAATCCGGACCGAGCTCAGGCCCCGCGGCCTGAGCGACGCCGGATGAAGGCCCGAGCGCCTGCATGCGCATGGGCTGAAAAGCAAACGCTCTCGGTTCAGAAAAGCCCGGCTTGTCCGGGCTTTTTTTGCGTCGCTTGCGGGGCTTGTAGGAATTTGCCTGACAAGCGAATGGGAAGAAGCGGGACTCAATGCACCGAACTGGCCTGATGTTGTGAACTTGTTCGGCTCTTCACAATCCGCATCACGTTGATACCCCAACCGCTGATGCGAACGGAGACAGACATGCAAGCCGACCAAATCCTCACCGAGATCCGTGAAGCCAATCTGTCCTACCTGATGTTGGCACAGACCCTGATCCGCCAAGATCGCGAACAAGCCCTGTTCCGCCTGGGTATCTCGGAAGACACCGCCGCGCTGCTCAACACCCTGAGCCCGGCCCAGATGATGAAGATCGCCGCCGGCAACACCTTGCTGTGCCGCTTCCGCATGGACGACGACCTGGTCTGGGGCCTGCTCACCAGCCATGGCAAGCCGGCCGCGAACGACAGCGTCTCGCGTCTGCACGCCAGCATCCTGATGGCCGGCCGCCATCAAGAAGCAGCCTGAGCCCCAGAACAAGAACACCCCGGAGCAGCCGCCATGCGAGTCAAGAGCATCCTCACCGAAGCCCGTCAGATCGAACGTGCCGTGACCCTGATCAACCTGGGCGCGCGCCTGCAGGTGCTGGAGTCGGAGACGGATCTCTCGTATGAGCGCCTGCTGCG
>Ga0208519_100148_pt1 | contig 41569 bp, 35 predicted proteins | sample LakWasM130_HOW14_2_FD_183940 | JGI IMG/M metagenome (GOLD analysis project Ga0208519, IMG submission 183940) | Freshwater sediment methanotrophic microbial communities from Lake Washington under simulated oxygen tension - Sediment Metagenome... | ecosystem: Environmental > Aquatic > Freshwater >... | reverse complement strand
ATGTTCTTCTTGATCGCCTCGGCGGTGGGCTCGCCGATCAGCATGCCGTAGTTGCGGCGGATGTAGTTGATGATGGCCTCGTCGAACTTGTCGCCACCGACGCGGACCGAGCCCTTGTAGACCATGCCGCCCAGCGAGATCACGCCCACCTCGGTGGTGCCGCCGCCGATGTCGACCACCATCGAGCCGCTGGCCTCGCTGACCGGCAGGCCGGCACCGATGGCCGCGGCCATCGGCTCCTCGATCAGGTAGACCTCGCTGGCACCGGCGCCCAGCGCCGACTCGCGGATCGCGCGGCGCTCGACCTGGGTCGAGCCGCAGGGCACGCAGATGATGATCCTCGGGCTCGGCTTGAGCATCTTCGAGTCGTGCACCATCTTGATGAACTGCTTGAGCATCTGCTCGGTGACGGTGAAGTCGGCGATCACGCCGTCCTTCATCGGGCGGATCGCCTCGATATTGCCGGGCACCTTGCCCAGCATGGCCTTGGCCTCGCGGCCGACGGCCTGGATGGTCTTCTTGCCATTCGGGCCGCCTTCGTGGCGGATCGCGACGACCGAGGGTTCGTCCAGCACGATGCCCTTGCCGCGCACGTAAATCAGGGTGTTGGCGGTGCCGAGGTCGATGGCGAGGTCGGTGGAAAAGTAGCGGCGCAGGGAGGCGAACATGATGTGATGGGTTCGTCGGGCAGGCGCATCTGCAGCTGTGGCTCCAGATCACACCCGGTCCGAAAGCAGGCTTTGCGGGTCAGGGTAAGGCGGCAGACCAAGCTGCCACGGGAATCGTTCGCACCATAAACAGCGAGGCTGCGTGGACCTGAACGGCGCGCAGCCCCGATGGCATGGAGATAAGCGGAGATAATACCCGATCACCCCTAGGATCTGACCTAGCGCAAGCCCTTCCAGGGCTTTGTTTTTGACACTTTTGGACTTGCTTCCCCCATGGCCCTGACCCCTCAAGACGTGAGCCGCATCGCTCACCTGGCCCGGCTGGAATTGGCCGACAGCGAGCAGGCCGCCCTGCTCGGGCAGCTGAATGGCTTCTTCTCCATCGTGGAGCAGATGAGCGCGGTGGACACCAGCGGCGTCGAGCCCCTGTACACCCCGCTCTCCGCTGTGCAGGAGGTGGCCTTGCGCCTGCGCGAGGACGCCGTCACCGAGAGCAATCAGCGCGAACTCAACCAACGCAGCGCACCCGCCGTCGAAGACGGCCTGTTCCTGGTTCCCAAGGTCATCGAATGAGCATGAGCACCAAGTCCCTGCACGAAATGGGCGTGGCCGAACTGGGCCAGGGCCTGCGCGCCAAGGCGTTTTCCAGCGCCGAACTGACCCAACACCTGCTTGCACGTGTTACCTCCCACCAGGCCCTGGGCGCCTTCCTGCATGTGGATGCGGCGGGCGCCTTGGCGCGCGCCCAGGCCGCCGATGCGCGCCTGGCGGCGGGTGAGGCGGGTGCCCTGATCGGCATCCCGCTGGCGCACAAGGACATCTACGTCACCGCCGACATGCCCACCACGGCCGGCTCCAAGATCCTCGCCGGCTACCTGAGCCCCTTCGACGCCACCGTGGTGGCCAGGCTCAATGGCGCCGGCACGGTCTCGCTGGGCAAGCTCAACTGCGACGAGTTCGCGATGGGCTCGGCCAACGAGAACTCGGCCTATGGCCCGGCCCACAACCCCTGGGACCTGGGCCGCGTGCCCGGCGGCTCCTCGGGTGGCTCAGCGGTGGCAGTGGCGGCGCGCATCGTGCCGGCCACCACCGGCACCGACACCGGCGGCTCGATCCGCCAGCCCGCCAGCTTTACCGGCATCACCGGCATCAAGCCCACCTACGGCGTGTGCTCGCGCTACGGCATGATCGCCTTCGCCTCCAGCCTGGACCAGGCCGGCCCGATGGCGCGCAGCGCCGAGGACTGCGCCCTGCTGCTCTCCGCCATGAGCGGCTTCGACGAGCGCGATGCCACCAGCGTGCAACAGCCGCCGCAGGACTTTCACGCCCAGATGCTGGCCGCCCGCGAGGGCGCGACGGCCGCCCAGCCGCTCAAGGGCCTGCGCATCGGCCTGCCACGCGAGTTCTTCCCGGCCGCCCTGGCCGCGGACGTGAATGTGGCGGTGCGCGCCGGCCTGGCCGAGCTGGAAAAGCTCGGCGCCACCCTGGTGGACGTGAGCCTGCCCCGCACCGAACTGGCGATTCCGGTGTACTACATCATTGCCCCGGCCGAGGCCAGCTCCAACCTGAGCCGCTTCGATGGCGTCAAGTTCGGCCACCGTGCGGCCCAGTACGACGACCTGCTGGACATGTACAAGAAGAGCCGCGCCGAAGGCTTTGGTGCCGAGGTCAAGCGCCGCATCATGATCGGCACCTATGTGCTGAGCCATGGCTACTACGACGCCTACTACCTGCAGGCCCAGAAGCTGCGCCGCATGATCGCCGACGACTTCCAGCAGGCCTTCCGGCAATGCGATCTGATCGCCGGCCCGGTGGCCCCCAGCGTGGCCTGGAAGGCCGGCGAGGGCGCCGAGGACCCGGTCAAGGCCTATCTGGCCGACATCTTCACCCTGCCGGGCTCGCTGGCCGGCCTGCCCGGCATGAGCGTGCCGGTGGGCTTCGGCGAAGGCGGCATGCCGGTGGGTCTGCAGCTCTTGGGCAATTACTTCAAGGAAGGGCAGCTCTTGCACGCAGCCCATGCCTTGCAGCAGGCCACCGACTGGCACACCCAAGCCCCCGCAGGAATCTAAGCACATGGCATCTTCTAGCAAACTGATCCGTGGCTACGAGGTCGTGATCGGCCTGGAAAACCACGTCCAACTCTCCACCGCCTCCAAGATCTTCAGCGGTTCCTCCACCGCCTTTGGCGCCGCGCCCAACACCCAGGCTTCGCCGGTGGACCTGGCCCTGCCGGGCACGCTGCCGGTACTGAACCGCGGCGCGGTGGAACGCGCCATCCGCTTCGGCCTGGCGGTGGGCGCCAAGGTGGCGCCGCTGTCGATCTTCGCGCGCAAGAACTACTTCTACCCCGACCTGCCCAAGGGCTACCAGATCAGCCAGTTCGAGATCCCGGTGGTGCAGGGCGGACGCGTGGAGTTCTTCGTCGGCGACGAGAAGAAGGTCGTCAACCTGACGCGCGCCCACCTCGAGGAAGACGCCGGCAAGAGCCTGCACGAGGACTACCACGGCCAGTCGGGCATCGACCTGAACCGCGCCGGCACGCCGCTGCTGGAAATCGTCTCCGAGCCCGAGATGCGCTCGGGCGCCGAGGCCTGCGAATACGCCAAGACCCTGCACGCGCTGGTGATGTGGCTGGGCATCTGCGACGGCAATATGCAGGAGGGCTCGTTCCGCTGCGACGTCAACGTCTCGGTGCGCAAGCCCGGCGAGCCCTATGGCACGCGCCGCGAAATCAAGAACCTCAACAGCTTCCGCAACCTGATCCAGGCGGTGGACTACGAGGTGAACTGGCAGATCGACGAGATCGAGGATGGCCGCAAGATTCAACAGGCCACGGTGCTTTTCAACCCCGACACCGGCGAGACGCGCGCGATGCGCAGCAAGGAAGACTCGGCCGACTACCGCTACTTCCCCGACCCCGACCTGCCACCGCTGTTGATCGCGCCGGAATGGGTGGAGCGGGTGAAGGGCGAGATGCCCGAGCTGCCCTCGGTGATGGCCGCGCGCTTCGAGCAGCAGGACGGCCTGACCGCCTACGACGCCGCCATCATGACGCAGAGCCTGGCCACGGCACGCTTCTACGAGGCCGCCAAGCAGGTCTGCGGCGCACCCAAGCTGGTGGCCAACTGGCTGATGGGCGAGGTCTCGCGCCGCCTCAACAGCGAGGAACGCGAGATCGAGGCCAGCCCGGTCAGCCCGGCCCTGCTGGGCGCGCTGATCCTGCGCATCCAGGACGGCACCATCTCCAACAACGCCGCCAAGCAGGTGTTCGAGGCGTTGTGGAGTGGCGAAGGTTCGGACGTCGACACGCTGATCAAGGCCAAGGGCCTGAAGCAGATGAGCGACACCGGCGAGCTCGAGCGCATCCTCGACGAGGTGCTGGCAGCCAACCAGAAGTCGGTGGATGAATTCCGCGCCGGCAAGGACAAGGCCTTCAACGCCCTGGTGGGTCAGGCCATGAAGGCCACCAAGGGCAAGGCCAACCCCGCCGCGGTGAACGAGCTCTTGAAGAAGAAGCTCGGCGCTTAGTCGACGGAACCGGGAGCGGCGCCGGCCCAGAGCTTTCTGAGCCGCGCCAGCTCCGCGTCGTAGAGCTTGTTGACGCGCACCAGCTCGGCCTTCTGGTTCTCGATCAGCTCCTTCTGGGCCTGCGTCGATGCGTCGTTGGCATCGAGCTGCAGCTTCAGCTTGGCGGGAAACTGCCTGCCCTTGTAGAACTCGGCCTCGTCCAGCAAGGGCTTGCGCTCCGCGGCCAGGTCCTGCACGCGCTTCTCGGAGATCTGCATCGACTTGACGACGTCGTCCAGCGCCGACTCGCGCGCCTTCTGATGCTGGGCCTCATTGCGGTAGCGCGTCATCAGGTTGCGATCGCGCCGGGCCGCATCGGCCCTGGCGGCCCGCTCGGCCGCCAGCTTGCGCTCGTTGGCCTCCTGCGCGGCACGCTCTTCGGGCGACATCGACGGCGGCACCACCGTGCGCAAGGAGCCGTCGGCATTCAGCACGCGCTGTTCGCGCGCGCTGCATTCGGCGATCGGCCGGTCCGAGGTCAGGCGCCGGCCATCGGCCGTGGTGCAGCTGTAAATGCCGCCCGCGGATTTGAGCGGGGTTTGCGCCAGCGCTGCGGCCGCAACGGCCAGCCAGCAGGTGGCGGCAGCAGCGCAGCGAGCGGCAACGACGCGTAGTTCGGAAGCGCGCATCAGACTCCGTAACGATCTCGGTAGGCTTGCACCGCGCCCGCATGGGCGGCGATGGCAGGGCTGCTCGTCGTTTGCAAATACTGCAGCAAGTCCGACAGGCCGGCAATTGCGCTCACGGGCAGTTGCAATTGCTCGCTCACATACTGTACCGCCGACTTCGGGCTCTCCACGCCGTTCTCCACCGCCTTCTCCTGGCGGTCCAGGGCAATCGAGACACCGCAGGGCGTGGCGCCCGCGGCCTGGATCATCGCGATGGACTCGCGCACCGAGGTGCCGGCCGAGATCACGTCGTCGATGATGAGCACGCGGCCCTGCACCGGCGCGCCCACCAGGGTGCCGCCCTCGCCATGATCCTTGGCTTCCTTGCGGTTGTAGGCAAAGGGCTTGTTGTGGCCCAGGCGCGCCAACTCGATGGCCACCGCGGCGGCCAGCGTGATGCCCTTGTAGGCCGGCCCGAAGATCATGTCGAACTGGATGCCCGAGTCAATCAGGGTGCGCGCATAGAAGCCGGCCAGGCGGCCCAGCTTGGCGCCATCGTCGAACAGGCCGGCGTTGAAGAAATAGGGGCTCAGGCGCCCCGCCTTGGTCTTGAACTCGCCGAAGCGCAGCACCCCCGCCTCGACGGCAAAGGCGACGAATTCCTGGGCCAGGGGGGTGGTGCGGGTGTTCATGGGCGGGGGCACGAGATGGGATTGGCCGGCATTGTAGGCGGCACAAAAAAGGCCCGGCCCCTTCTGAGGGCCGGGCCTGCGTACCAGGCGATCGGGCCTGTCAGTACGTGGCCTTGAACTGCACGCCGTAGCTGCGCGGTTCGTTGATGATGCCGGTGAGGTTGTTGAAGTCGATCGCCGCCACCACTTGCTGGCGGTTGGTGATGTTGCGCGAGTAGGCGGCGACCTCGTACTTGCCATTGGCCCAGCCGTAGCCCACGCGCAAGCCGCCTTCCAGCGAGGACTTGGCCTTGTACTCGACCGCCTCGTACAGGAACATGTTGTACTTGTCCTTGTAGGCCCAGTCGGTCAGCACATAGAGGTCGCCGTTGCCGATCTCGGTGCTGTACTTGAGCGTCCAGTTGATCACCCACTTGGGCGCGCGCGGCAGCGGGTTGCCACCGATCAGCACCGTGCCGGCCAATGGGCCCGGCTTGTTCAGCACCGTGCAACCGGTATTGGCCTCCAGGAACTGGAAGTTGGCATTGCCGCAGGGCTGCACGAACAGGTTGGGATCTTTGATCTCGGTGTCGTTGTAGCTCAGGCCCAGCGTGGTCTTCCAGTCGCGCGCGATGATGGCCTGCGCATCCAGCTCGAAGCCCTGGCCCTCGGCCTTGGCCGCGTTGACCAGCTTGTTCTGGTTAGTGCTGCCGCTGCCGGCGGTGAGCTGCAGATCCTTGACCTGGTACTTGAACACCGTGCCGCTGATGCGCGCGGTGTTGTTGAGCAGGTCCGCCTTGAAGCCGGCCTCAAAGGACAGCGCCTTCTCCGAATTGGCCACCGAGATGGTGTCGCCGAACAGCACGCGGCCCTGGATGGAGGGCGCGCGATAGCCGGTGGCGATGCGGGCGAACAGGGCGACGTTCTTGTCCAGGCTGTAGTTGGCGCCCAGGTCCCAGCTCCAGTTACTGGACTTGGGATGCGCGGTCAGCGGGCCCACGTTGGCGCCGCCAAACGGGGTCTGGGTGCGCGCGCCGTCGAAATCCTTCTTGTCATCCGTGTAGCGCAGGCCGCCGCGGATCTTGAGATCCGGCGTGATCGCATAGCTCAGATTGCCGAAGGCCGCCCATGACTTGGCCGACTGGTGCTGCACGGCGTAGCCGTTCTGCGGGTCGCCGGCGGAGAAGGAGTCGAAGTTGAAACTGTCGACCTGCAGCTTCTCCTGGAAGTAGTAGAGGCCGCCGATCCACTGCAGCGCGTCCTTGGTGGCCGACTGCAGGCGGAACTCCTGCGTGGTCTGACGCAGATAGGGCATGCCGTCCGCGGTCTGGGCGTCAAACGGGATCACCGAGGGCTGGCCGGGGAACTTGGGGCCGTCCGGAATGCCGGCAAAGCGGCTGCCGAAGCCGCCGTCCACGTCACCGCGGCTGTAGAACTCGGCGCGGTCGTAGGCGGTGATCGAATGCAGCGTCATGCCGTCCAGATCCCAGCGCAGGCGCGCGCTCACGCCGCTGGACTTGAGAGTCTGGCTGTTGTAACCATCGGTCGGATAGACCGAGGCGTCGAAGCCGTCCACCAGATCATTCGTGCCGCGCTTGATGACGTTGGCGCGGAAGGTGGTGGCGTTGCCCTTGTAGTCGCGGCCATGCACACTGAACAGCGCGTTGAAGCCGCCGTTCTTGTACGAGGCCTGCACGCGCACGGCCTTGTCGTTGTAGCCCTCCAGATCCTTCTCGGCATCCGGCAAGGGGTTGTGCACGCGGTCGCTGGCGCGTTGCATCATGCCCGAGGCACGCAGCGACCAATCGTCGTTCAGGGGCACGTTGATCGCGCCCTCGAAGTTCAGCGCGCTGTAGCGGCCAAAGCCGACGGTGGCATAACCCTCCAGGCGCTTGCCCGGCTTGACCGAGTCGAACTTCATCACGCCGGCCGGCGAGTTGCGGCCGAACAGCGTGCCCTGCGGGCCGCGCAGCACTTCCACCTGCTCGACGTCGAACACCGGGAAGCCCTTCAGCATCGGGCTTTCCTGCACCACGTCGTCATACACCAGGCCCACCGGCTGCGAGGCGTTCAGGTCGAAGTCGGTGTTGCCCAGGCCGCGGATGTAGAAACGCGGGAAGGTGCGGCCGAAATCGGATTCGATGTTCAGGCTGGGCACGCGTGCCGAGAGGGCGCGGATGTCCTGGCCGCTGGCGTTGTAGGTGTCGAGCGCATCACCCTTGATGGCCGAGATCGACATCGGCACCTCTTTGACGTTCTCGACGCGGCGGCTACCGGTCACGATCACCGCCTCCAGCTGCGCGGGCTCCTTGCGGGCCTCGGCCGACTCGGCGCTCTGCGCCAACGCGGCATGCATGGGGAAAGCGGTCACGAGTGCCAGCGCCAGGGCGCTCGGCTTGAGTCCTTGCTGTTTCATGGGTACATCCTTTGGCGGTTCCGTTTGCGCACCCAATGCCGGCAAACGTTTGCGATTGAGGGTGCACGAAATCTAGCAGCCACATCGGCGCTTGCCAAATCCCCACCGATCGACGGTTGGAAATGTGGGTCGGCCACGACACCGGCAGCGAAGCCCCCTAGACTGCGAGACTTTCGTCCACGCCCTAGAAAGATCACCGTGCGCTTCATCTCCGCCAACCTCAACGGCATCCGCTCCGCCGCGAGCAAGGGTTTCTTCGAATGGCTACCCGAGCAAAAAGCCGATTCGCTGGGCGTTCAGGAGGTCAAGGCGCAGGACGAGCATGTCGCCGGCGTCTATTGCAGCTCGGGCCAGTTGCAGGGCCATTTCCACTACGCCGAGAAGAAGGGCTATTCGGGTGTCGGCCTCTATACCCGGGAGGAGCCCAGCGACCTGATTCTGGGCTTCGGCGTGGAGGAATTCGACAAGGAGGGCCGCTGGGTCGAGAAACGCTTCGACAAGCCCGGCCGCAAGCTCAGCCTGATCAGCTGCTACTTCCCCAGCGGCAGCAGCGGCCCGGAACGCCAGGAGGCCAAGTTCCGCTTCCTCGATGCCATCTACCCGCACCTGATGGCGCTGAAGGCGGAGCGCGAATTCATCCTGGTGGGCGACGTGAACATCGCGCACAAGGAAATCGATCTGAAGAACTGGAGGGGCAACCTCAAGAACTCGGGCTTCCTGCCCGAGGAGCGCGCCTGGGTCAGCCAGCTGATCAACCCCGACGCTGGCGGCCTGGTCGACGTGTTCCGCACCCTCAACGACAAGCCCGAGCAATACACCTGGTGGAGCAACCGCGGCCAGGCCTATGCGAAGAACGTGGGCTGGCGCCTGGACTACCACTTCGCCACGCCCGCGCTTGCCGCGCTGGCCAAGCGCGAGCAGATCTACACGGCGCAGAAGTTCAGCGACCATGCGCCGCTAACGATCGACTACGACTTCAAGCTCTGATTTCGCGGGCGGCCGACGACGGCACGCTGATCCATGGCGCTAGGCTTGGCGCGGCGCGGGTTTGGATGCCGTCCAGCGCCGCAGCTTCTCACGCGCACCGTTCGTGGCTGGATCCATGGCCTGATCATGCTCGGCGCGCTTGGCACACAGTTCGATCACATAGCCATTGGGGTCGCGGAAGTAGATCGAGTCGATGAAATGGTGGTCCGACACGCCGCGGGTCTCGATGCCCGCGCCACGACCCTTGGCAAACATCTGCTCGAGCGTCTCCCGCGACACCTCCAGCGCGATATGCAGATCGAAATCGTGCTGCGCCTTGAACTCGAAAGGCATGTCGGGCGCCTCGAAGAAGGCCAGGAAGGAGCCGTCGTCGAGCCGATAAAAGGTATGCAAGGTATGCGTCGCACGGCCGCTTTTCGTCTGCGTGATCTCCAGGGTGCCGCTCAGCGGCAGGCCAAGAAAGTCTTCGTAGAAAGCGCGCGTTGCCTCCGAGTCGCGGCAGCGATAGGCGTTGTGATGCAGCTTGCGAATCATCGTGGCCTCCTCGTCAGCGTCCGGCCGCCCTACACCGCCACCATGGCCTGGCCCTTCAGGGAAGCCGCGTAGCCATCAATCACCTGGTTCACAGCCGCCCAGCTGGGCAAGGTCTTCATGCGGCCCAACCAGGCCCGCAGCTGCGGATAGGCGGCCAGGTCGCTGCCTATGATTTCGGCCAGCGCCACGAAGGCGCTGGCGAAGTAGTCTGCGATCGTCATCTGCGCGCCGCACAGATAGGGATTCTCGGCGCCGAGGATGTGCTGGTCCAGCACCTTGAGCCAGGCCTGCGCGCGCTCGCAGCCCCACTGCAGCTGCGCGCTCTGCGCCTCGTCGCTGCGGCGCTTGTGAAGCGGGAAGATCTGCGGGTAGACCGCGCCATAGGCAAAGTCGCGGCACAGCTGGGTGTTGACCCAGTCCATGCGCTCGTTGACGCGCGCACGCGCCTGCAACTCTTTGGGGTAGAGCGGTGAGTCGATCTTGTCGGCCAGGTACTTGAGGATGGCCGAACTCTCGGTCAGACGGAACGCGCCATCTTCCAGCACCGGCACCAGATGATTCGGATTGACGGCCTCGAAGGGCGCCTGGTAATGCTCACCGGTGAACAGGTCCACGAGCTGCATCTCCAGCGGAATCCTCTGCTCCGCGGCAAACAGCATCACCGGCCGGCTGGTGGTTGAGGCGGGGTGGTAGTACAGCTTCATCGATCGTCTCCTGCAAGGCTTGCATTGGAAGTACAGCATCGGGCCGTTCGCCGCGGCAATCCGCAATGTAGCCCCTTCCGCGCGCCTGGCCGAGTCAGGTTTCCCCGCTGTCGGGCTTGGCGCCGGGCGGCGTGCAGGGCGTCATCATGTGGAGCGGGTCTGAACGTCGACTCGCATACACCCATCCCGGGGGTCAATGCCCCGGCACGCCAGCCACCGCCGCCCTACACTAGGCCGGCACCTGGCCATTGCCGCGCCGGGTTCGGAGTCGTCCCATGCCTAAGCTTTCACGCCGTTCCTGCCTGGAACTGATGCAGGGCCTGTTGGCCGTATGCCTGCTGTCGATGACGCTGGCCACGCCGGCGCTGGCGGGCGGTTCGGACAAGAAGGTCGGAACCCCGACCTACAGCTCCAGGAACTACGACTACTACCTCACCGGCAGCGCCGACAACCAGGCCCCGCCGGCACCCACCACGCCGATGTCGGTGCTGATGGGGGGCGGCACCGATGTCGACGCCGCCTTCATGGCCATGATTGCCAAGGCACGCGGCGCGGGCAACACGCCGATCGACGTGGTGGTGATACGCGCCTCGGGTGCCGATGGCTACAACGATTACCTCTACCAGATGGGCGGGGTCGACTCGGTCGAGACCCTGGTGGTGAAGACACGCGAGGGCGCCAATGACGCCAATGTCCAGCGCATCGTCGCCGGCGCCGACCTGCTCTTCATCGCCGGTGGCGATCAATGGGACTACATCAACCTCTGGAAGGGCACGGCGCTGGATCAGGCGGTGCAGGGCCTGATCGGCAGAAAGGTGCCGGTGGGCGGCACCAGTGCCGGCCTGGCGGTGCTGGCGCAGTTCGACTTCTCGGCACAGAACGACACCATCACCTCGGCCCAGGCGCTGAGCAACCCCTACGACCGCCGCCTCACGCTGGATCGCGGCTTCATCACCAGCGTGCCCGGCCTGGGCAACACGATTGCCGATGCCCACCTCGTCACCCGCGACCGCATGGGCCGCTTGATGACCTTCCTGGCGCGCATCATCAAGGACGCCTGGGTCGCCCGCCCCGATGACGCGCGCGGCATCGGCGTGGACGAGCAGACCGCCGTGGTGGTGGATGATGGCGTCGGCACGGTGATGGGCAATGGCGCCGCCTACTTCCTGCGCCCCAGCATCGCCGCCACCACCATCCAGCCCAAGACGCCGCTGACCTTCTCCAGCGTGCGGGTGGACCGCCTGCGCGCCCAGGAGGGCACGATGGACCTGCGCAACTGGAGCCGCAGCATCAATGTCGCGCCCTACTGGCTGGATGTGATCGGCGGCGTGCTGACCTCCTCGGGCGCCAACGGCAGCGTCTACTGACTGGTGATGGCGGGGTAGGCCCCGAAGCCCTCGGGCCAGGGCGTCAGCAGCTCGAAGCCGCTGGCGGTGACCAGCACCATGTGCTCCCACTGCGCCGACAGCGAGCGGTCCATGGTCACCACGGTCCAGCCGTCGGCGAGATCCTTCACGCCGCGCTTGCCGGCGTTGATCATGGGCTCCACCGTGAAGATCATGCCCTCCTTGAGGCGCAGGCCCTCGCCCGGCCTGCCGAAGTGCAGCACATGCGGCTCGTCGTGATAGACGTCGCCGATGCCATGGCCGCCGTATTCGCGCACCACGCTGAAGTCCGCGGCATGCGCGACGCGCTGGATCGCGAAGCCCACGTCGCCCAGCGTGGCGCCGGGGCGCACCTTCATGATGCCGGCGCGCATGGCCTCGTAGGTGGTGTCCACCAGGCGGCGCGCCAGCGGCTTGGGCTCGCCCACGTAATACATGCGGCTGGTATCGCCGAACCAGCCGTCCTTGATGACGGCCACGTCGAGGTTGACGATGTCGCCATCCTTGAGGATCTTGCTGGCCGAGGGGATGCCATGACAGACCACCTCGTTGACCGAGCTGCACAGGGTCTTGGGATAGCCGTGGTAGCCGATATTGGCCGGCGTCACCTTCAGCTCGTCGACGATGTAGTCGTGGCAGATCTTGTCCAGCGCGTCGGTGCTGACGCCGGGCTGCACAAAGGGCGTGATCATGTGCAGCACCTGGGCGGCCAGGCGGCCGGCTTCGCGCGCCTTGGCGATCTCGTCCGCCGTGCGGATCTTGACGCCGCCGCCCCTCATTGCACGCCCTTGCGGCCGCCGTGCGGCTTGGCCGGTATGGCCGCGATCGCCGCCAGGTCCAGCCCCCCGCTCTGCTCGGCCCGTATCAGCAGCTGGCTGATCTCGCGGTGATCGAGGTCGGGGTGCAGCTCGGCCAGCATGCCGATGCGCATCCAATGCTCCGCCTGCGCGTTGATCGAGCGTGAAAGCGCGCCGCTGGCAATGCGCAGGCTCTCATGCAGCTGGTCTGAAATTTTGACGATACCCATGCCGGCATTCTATACGATTTGTATACGAAACGTATCTTCACCTCACATCCGTGCCGGAAGTCATGCGCGCGCGAGTCTGGGCACAATGACGCGCCCTCACCGGGGCATCCGAGACTCGACAAACAAGAGAGCACGATGAGCAAGACGAACTTTCTGACCGCCATAAGCGTCGCACTGAGCGCGCTGTGCCTGGCCGGCGCCGTACAGGCTCAGAGCCTGAGCTACCCCGCCACGCGCAAGGTCGAACAGACCGACAACTACCACGGCAGCAGCGTGGCCGACCCCTACCGCTGGCTGGAAGACGACCATAGCGCCGACACCAAGGCCTGGGTGCAGGCGCAGAACGCCGTCACCGACCAGTTCCTCGCCGCCATGCCGCAGCGCCTGCCGGTGCGCCGCCTCTACACCGAGCTCTACAACTTCGAGAAATTCGGCCTGCCCTTCAAGGAGGGTGGCCGCTATTTCTGGGCGCGCAACGACGGCCTGCAGCAGCAGAGCGTGCTCTACACCGCCAGCGCGCTGACGGCCCAACCCGCGGTGGCGCTGGACCCCAACCAGCTCTCCAAGGACGGCACGGTGGCGCTGTCAGGTTACGCCGCCTCGCGCGATGGCAAGCTGCTGGCCTATGGCAGCTCCAAGGCCGGCTCCGACTGGCAGACCTGGCGCGTGCGCGATCTCGCCAGCGGCCGCGATCTGCCCGATACGCTCGAGTGGGTGAAGTTCTCCAGCGCCGCCTGGACGCCCGACGGCAAGGGCTTCTTCTACGCCCGCTACGACGCCCCCGCCGAGGGCGCGGCGCTGACCGGCAGCAACTACTTCCAGAAGCTCTACTACCACCGCCTGGGCACGCCGCAGGCCGACGACACCCTGGTGGCCAGCAACCCGCAAGAGAAGGAATGGGGCTTTGGCGCCGAGGTCTCGGACGACGGCAAGCTCGTCTACATCACCGTCTGGAAGGGCGGCAACAAGAACGGCCTGATGGTGCTGCCGCTCTCCAAGGGCGCCTACCCCGGGGCGGCCGGCGGCGCGCCCAAGGCCGTGACGCTGGCCTTCGATGCCGAGTACGTGCCGGTCGCCTCGATGGGCGCCAGCACCCTGATCGTCAAGACCAACCAGGATGCGCCACGCGGCCGCCTGATCGCGATCGACCTGAAGGGCTCCGGCAAGCAGGCCTGGAAGACCCTGGTGGCCGAGGGCAGCGACGCGCTCACCGGCGCCTCCGCCGTGGGCGGCCGCCTGTTGCTGCGCTACCTGCGCGACGCCTCCACGCTGGTGCGCATCCATGGCATGGACGGCCGTGCGCTCGGCGAGGTGGCGCTGCCCGGCGTCGGCACGGCCTCGGGCTTTGCCGGGCGCAGTGACGACGCCGAGACCTTCTTCGTCTACACCAGCCTCAACTCGCCCTCCACCATCTACCGCTACGAGGTAGCGACCAACAAGGCCAGCGTGTTCAAGCGCCCGCAGACCGCCTTCGATGCCGAACAGTTCGAGACGCGCCGCGAGTTCGTCACCAGCAAGGACGGCACGCGCTTTCCGATCTTCATCGCCCACAAGAAGGGCCTGAAGCTGGACGGCAGCAACCCGACGCTGCTGTACGGCTATGGCGGCTTCAATGCCGCGATGACGCCCGGCTACAACGTCACCGCCGCCACCTGGATGAAGATGGGTGGCGTCTACGTGCTGGCCTCGATCCGCGGTGGCGGCGAATACGGCGCGGCCTGGCACGAGGCGGGCACCAAGCTGAAGAAGCAGAACGTGTTCGACGACTTCATCGCCGCGGCCGAGTGGCTGATCGCCAACAAGTTCACCCAGCCCGCCAAGCTCGCCATCAACGGCGGCAGCAATGGCGGCCTGCTGGTGGGCGCGGTGGTGAACCAGCGCCCCGAGCTGTTCGGCGCCGCGGTGCCGCAGGTGGGCGTGATGGACATGCTGCGCTTCCACAAGTTCACGATCGGCTGGGCCTGGGTGCCCGACTACGGCTCGAGCGAGAACGCCGAGGAGTTCAAGGCCCTGCTGGCCTACTCGCCGCTGCACAATATCCAGAGCGGCGGCAAGCCCTACCCCGCCATCCTGGTGACCACCGGCGACCATGACGACCGCGTCGTGCCCGCGCACAGCTTCAAGTACACCGCGGCGCTGCAGGCGGCCGAGACCGGCAGCGCGCCCAAGCTGATCCGCATCGAGACGCAGGCCGGCCACGGCGCCGGCAAGCCCACCTCCAAGATCATCGAGGAGCGCGCCGACATGCTGGCCTTCATCGCCCACCGCTTCGGACTCGAACTGCCCTGACTAAAATCCGGCGCACCATGCGTACGCCCGCCCCGTCCGATCTGCAGCAGCTCTTCTACATCAGCCGTTCACTCGCGCGGCCGGATGAACTCGATGAGTTGCTGCGCCTGGCGCGGCAGCTCAACGAGCGCCGCGGCGTCACCGGCGTGCTGCTGTTCACCGGCGGGCATTTCGCGCAGTTGCTGGAAGGCCCGGCGGCGGCCCTGGCCGAGACCATGGCGGCGATACGCCGGGACCGCCGGCACGAGGCCATCCACGAGCTGCTGGCGGGGCCGATTGCCCAGCGCCGCTGCGGGGACTGGAGCATGGCCTTCGTCAGCACGCCGGGGGCCGACGACCTGATCCAGCATCTGTTGACGGGCCCGCTGGTGGCACCCGAGCGTGCGCAGCGCCTGCTGCAGCTGATGCTGGATGCGGCTGGCGCTACGCCAGCTGCAGCGGCGCCCTGAACTCGTAGCCCACCTTCGCCACCGCGCGCACCGGCGCGAGCGTCTGGCTGGCCAGCTCGATGCGCTTGCGCAGCCGGTAGAGCGTGGCGTGCAGCGCGTTGTCCATGGCCTCGGCCTGCTCGCCCCAGAGGCATTCCACCAACTGCCGACGCTCCACACGGCCACCATCGGCATGCGCAAAGCACAGCATGATGGCCAGATCGCTTTCGCTGAGCGCAATGCGCGTACCGTCCGGCGCCTGCAGCGTGGCACTGTCGGCCAGCAGGCGCCAAGCCTCGGCACCAGTGGCAACCGCCTTGGCCTGCAAGTGGATGCGACGCCGCACCGCCGTCATGGCGGCCAGCAGATGTTCGGCCGGCGCATGCTGGCTCAGCACCATGTCGGCGCCGGCCTCGCAAGCCACCACGAACTCATCCTGCCGCTCGTTGCACAGGGCGATGATGCCGGCCGCACTGCGGCGCCGGATCAGGCGCACCAGATCCACACCGCGCACGCCGCGCTGCGCCAGTTGCACCACATAGAAATCAAAGCCGTAGGGCTCGGGCGCGAGCAGAAAGTCGTCGCTGTCGTCAAAGCTCTGCAGCGCTGAGGCGGCGAGGCCGGACGCCAGCGCGCCAGCGCCTATCCAGGCCAGCGGGCGACGGTGCGGGGCAAGGGAGCCTGGGCGAGCGGTCATGGGCATCGGGGAGAAATCGTGCAACTCAGATGTGACGATACGGCCATCTGAAGCCGCTTTGATTGTGCCCTCTCAGTGCGTCGTGAGATTCTGCACATATCGTCATTTCTGATTAAACAACTCGTCAGATCTTATGCGTTATCGTTGCACCTATCCCAGCCCTGCGAGACTTCCCATGCCCTCCCGCTCCTACACCGTGCGCGCCAAACTGACGGCTGCCTTCGGCGGCATTGCCCTGCTGGTGCTGGCGATCGCCGGCCTGTCGCTGAAGGCCCTGCGTGACAGCAGCGCCGATCTGGATCGCATTGCCAATGGCTTCACCGCCCGCGCGCTGATGGCCGGCCATGTGCAGACCGCGGTGGATCGCCGCGCCATTGCCGCCCGCAACCTGGTGCTGGTGACGCAGCCGGACGAGGTGGCGCAGGAAAAGGCCGCCGTGCTGCGGGCGCACGAGGAGGTGCAGGCGAACCTGGCCAAGCTCAAGCAGATGATCGAGCGCGCGCCGAATGTCAGCGCCGAGGCGCGCCAGCTCAGCCAGGAGATCGAGCGCGTGGAGCGTGCCTACGGGCCGGTGGCCCTGGCCATCGTCGAGCTGGCGCTGAACGGCCGGCAACAGGAATCCATCGCGAAGATGAACGCCGAATGCCGGCCCCTGCTGGCGGCGCTCGTCAAGGCCGTCGAGGGCTACAGCAGCCACACCGAGGCGCGCGCCCGTCAAGTCGCCGCCGACGCCACGGCCGCGGCGCAGGCTCAGCGCAACTGGGTGGCGCTGGGCTGCTTGCTGGTCTTCGGTGCTGCTGCCGCCGCCGGCCTGCTGATCACCCGCAGCCTGACGCGCGCCCTCGGCGCCGAGCCGGCCGCGCTGGGCCAGATCGCCCACCGTGTTGCCCAGGGCGACCTGAGTCCGGTGGCTGGTGCCCAGCATGCAGCGGCCGGCAGCGTGCTGGCCTCGCTGGGTGAGATGCAGACCAGCTTGGCCGGCATCGTGACCCGGGTGCGCAGCGCCTCCGAGTCGATCGCCACCGGCTCGGCCCAGATCGCCACCGGCAATGCCGACCTGAGCCAGCGCACCGAGCAGCAGGCCAGCAATCTGCAGCAGACCGCGGCCTCGATGGAAGAGCTGACCAGCACCGTCAAGGCCAATGCCGACACCGCCCGCCAGGCCGACCAGATGGCCGTGCTGGCCTCGCAGGCGGCCAGCCGCGGCGGCGTGGTGGTGGGCCAGGTGGTGAGCACCATGGAAGACATCAGCGCGGCTTCACGCAAGATCGCCGACATCATCGGCGTGATCGACGGCATCGCCTTCCAGACCAACATCCTGGCCCTCAACGCCGCCGTCGAAGCGGCACGGGCCGGCGAGCAGGGGCGCGGCTTTGCGGTGGTGGCCAGCGAGGTGCGCTCGCTGGCGCAGCGCTCGGCCAATGCGGCCCGGGAGATCAAGTCGCTGATCGTCGACAGCGCGGAGAAGGTCGAGGCGGGCTCGCGCCAGGTCAGCGATGCCGGCAGCTCCATGCAGGAGATCGTGGACCAGATCCACCAAGTCAGCCAGTACATCGAGCAGATCTCGCGCGCCACCCATGAGCAGAGCGGCGGCATCGGCCAGGTGGGCGCGGCCGTCTCGCAACTGGACCGCGCGACGCAGCAGAATGCCGCGCTGGTGGAGCAGAGCGCCGCGGCGGCCGAGAGCCTGCACCAGCAGGCCGACCATCTGGCCGAGCTGGTGCAGGTGTTCAAGCTCAGGCAGGCATGAGCCTGGGTTGGACAGGCGGGCTGGCGTAAACGCCAAGGAGGCCGGCGGGCCAGGCAGGCGACAATGCGGCGCGCGCCGCCGGGCTACCCGCCCGGTCGGCGCTTTACGCTATTCAACAGAGCACCGCCATGAGCACCGTGATCAGCACCACTCCGATGGGCGCCGCCGCCGGCAGCGCGCCCGCCACCCACACCATCCTCGGCCACCCCAACAGCCTGTTCGTGCTGTTCTTCACCGAAATGTGGGAGCGCTTCTCCTACTACGGCATGCGCGCCCTGCTGGTGCTGTTCCTGGTCACCGAGGCGTCCAAGGGCGGCTGGGGCTGGAGCCGTGCCGATGCCACCAGCCTGTACGGCTGGTACACCGGCCTGGCCTACCTGACCCCCATCCTGGGCGGCTATGTCGCCGACCGCTTCCTCGGCACGCGGCGCTCGGTGCTGTGGGGCGCCGTCATCATCGCCGCCGGCCACATCTCGCTGTTCCTGGAGACGGTGCCGACCTTCTATCTCGGCCTGGGCCTGGTGATCCTGGGCACCGGCCTGTTCAAGCCGAATATCTCGGCCATCGTCGGCCAGCTCTACAACAAGGACAACGAAGGCGCGCGCGACAGCGGCTACACGCTGTTCTACATGGGCGTGAACGCTGGTGCCTTCTTCGGCATCTCGCTGTGCGGCTATATCGGCGAGAAGGTGTCCTGGCACCTCGGCTTCGGCCTGGCCGGCGTGTTCATGATCCTGGGCGCGCTGCAGTTCTTCTTCAGCCAGCGCCTGTTCGGCAGCATTGGCGACCCGGCCAAGCCCGGCGAGCAGCAGGCCGAGGAAGCGCTCGACGACACCCCCGAGCATGTGGTGGCCGATCGCCTCAAGGCCATCTTCGTGTTCTCCTTCTTCACCATCTTCTTCTGGTTCGCCTTCGAGCAGGCCGGTGGCTCGATGACCATCTTCGCGGCCGACTACACCGACCGCGTGCTGGTGGGCACCAGCGGGCTGGTGTTCAAGCTCATCAACACCGCGATGACGGTGGTGCCGGCGGCCATCCTCTCCTGGCTGCTGTTCAAGCTCTATCGCAGCACCGGCGGCAAGGTCTGGGTCGCCAACCTGTCGCTGGCCACCGCCTTCGCCATCATCTGGGGCCTGTGCCTGTGGATGCTGGGCCGCGAGTTCGCGATGGAGCAGAGCGATGTGCCGGCCACCTGGTTCGGCGTGCTCAACAGCTTCTTCATCGTCGTGCTGGCGCCGATGTTCTCCAAGATGTGGGAAGAGAAGTGGAACCCCAGCGGCCCGATCAAGTTCGGCGTCGGTCTGGTGCTGCTGGGCCTGGGCTTTGCGGTGCTGGCCTATGGTGCCGCCGGCATCGCCCCGGGCGCCAAGACCGCTCAGGTCAGCATGATGTACCTGACGCTGGCCTATCTGCTGCACACCATGGGTGAGCTGTGCATCTCGCCGGTGGGCCTGTCCTACATCTCCAAGCTGGCGCCCAAGCGGCTGCTGGGCCTGATGTTCGGCGTGTGGTTCCTCAACACCGCGATCGCCAACAAGGTCGCCGGCTCCACCGGCTCCTACATCGATCAGATCTCGGCCACCTACTCGCTGTCGACCTTCTTCCTGATCTTCACCCTGATCCCGATCGCGGCCGGTCTGGTGCTGATGATGTTGAACGGCTGGATGCGCAAGAAGATGCACGGCGTGCACTGACGCGCCAGCGCTTGGCCCCGCAAGGCCGGCTCCCTTCCGGGGGCCGGCCTTTTTTTATGCCCGCTCAGCCCGCCGCCTGCGCCAGCAGCCATTGCTCGAAGGCCCGCACCGCCGGCCGCGCGCGCGAGGCCGGGTCGACGATCAGCTGGTAGGCGCGCGCCGAGGCGGTGTTGGCATCGAAGGGCGTGACCAGCTGGCCGCTCGCCAGCAGCCCATCCACCAGCGGCCGCCGCCCCAGGGCCACGCCCTGGCCCGCCACCGCGGCGGCGATCGCCTCGGCATAACTGGTGAAGCTCAGGCGCGCGGCCGGGCGCAGGTCGGCAAGCCCCCAGGCACTCAGCCAGGGCTCCCATTCCATCGGCATGCCGCTGCCATCGCCATCCATCGCCAGGTGCAGCAGGGTGTGGTGAGCCAGGTCGGCCGGCTCGCGCAGCGGCAGGGCCAGCTCGGCCACCAGGCGCGGGCTGCACACCGGCAGCATCGCCTCCTCAAAGAGCTTGCGCGCGCCGCGCAGCGCGCCCAGCTTGCCGTAGCGCACCGCGATGTCGAAGCCATCGGCGGCGAGGTTGCGGTTGTCCAGCGTCGCGTCGAGCCGCACATCGATGCCGGCATGCGCGCGCGTGAAGGCGGTCAGGCGCGGGATCAGCCACAGCGCCGCAAAGCCCGGCGTGGTGGTGAGCGCCAGCACCTCGCGCTGCTGCGGCGCGCGGATCTCGCGCATGGTGCTGCGCAGATTGCCCAGCACCTGGGTGCAGCTGGCGAGCAGGCGCTGGCCCTCGGCGGTAAGCGCGAGCGCGCGGTGCTGGCGCGTGAACAGCGCCACCCCCAGCTCCTCCTCCAGCGCACGCATCTGCCGGCTCATCGCCGACTGCGTCACGAAACGCTCGGCCGCGGCCTTGGTAAAGCTGAGATGGCGCGCCGCGGCCTCGAAGGAGGCCAGCAGATCGAGCGGCGGCAGGCGGTCCAGGGGTTTTCTTTCTTGCATGCGCTGGAGGAATGCGATGGGTTCCGATTGATCGTTTGTCAGCGCCCCGGCGGGCGCCCAATATTCGCTCCACACCGGTGTCCCTGCAAGCACCTATTGCGGGACCGGCCAGCATGCAGACCTCGCATGCATCGCCCCTACATCAAGGAGCCCGCCATGTTGATCAGCACCGAACAAGCCCAGCTGCGGCTGGAACGCGGCCAGGTCTCGCGCCTGAGCGGCGCCAGGCCAGCCTATCTGGCCAGCGCGGCCGGCACCCTGTGGGTGACCATTGACCACGACCTGCGCGACATCGTGCTCGAGGCCGGCCAGGGCATGGCCGTGGGCGGCAGCGAAGAACTGCTGGTCTGCGCCCTGGGCGGCCCGGCGGTGCTGGAGCTGCGCCCGGCACACGCCGGCTGCGCAGCGCTGTGATGAGCACCGCAGCCATTGCCAGGCCGGGCCTGGACCTCAGCGCCGAGCGGCTGCGCCTGCCGCGCGGCCGCGCCGTGCTGCTGCGCGCCATCGGCGCACAGGATGCCGCCGCCACCCAGGCTTTTGTGGCGGGCCTGTCGCTGGATGCGCGCCACAAGCGCTTCCACGTCGGCCTGCGCCAGCTCAGCCCCGAGCTGCTGCGCCAGATGACCGAGGTGGACCAGCACCAGCATGTGGCCCTGGTGGCGCAGGCGCTATGGCCGGCGCCCGCGCAGCCGGCGCCGCAGCTGGTGGCGGACGCCCGCTATGTGCGCAGCCCCACGCAGCCCGACGAGGCCGAGTTCGCCATCGCCGTGGCCGACGACTGGCAGAGCCTGGGCCTGGGTCGTGCCCTGATGGCACGCCTGGCCGGCCATGCGCGTGCGCAGGGCCTGCGCGCGCTCACCGGCGATGTGCTGGTGGAGAACCGCCGCATGCTGGTGCTGATGCGCGGCCTCGGCGCCGGCACGCGCGCCCACCCCGATGGGCCGCAGCTGGTGCGGGTGGTGTTTGAGCTGGACGCGCTTCAGGTGCTGGCGCGCGCCAGCTGAATCAGTTCATCCAGATGCGCCTGCAGCACGCCGCCGATCGAGGCGTCGATGCTGTTGCGCCCCTGCAGCTCCGCCATGAAGTGAGCCACCGCCTGGCGCGACAGACCCGGGCGATAGGGGCGGTCCTGCACCATGGCCTGGAAGATGTCGGCCACGCGCAGGATGCGCGCCTCCAACGCCAGCTTGGCGCCGTCCAGGCCATGCGGATAGCCCAGGCCGCTGGGCGCCTCGTGGTGGTCCGCGGCCCAGCTGGCGATCTCCTCGAAGCCCCTCACCTTCTTGAGTATCTGCATGGTCTCGAAGCTGTGGCTGCGCATCACCAGGCGCTCGTCCTCGTCCAGCGGCGCGGGCTTTTCCAGGATCGCATCGGGCACGCGCAACTTGCCCAGGTCGTGCAGCAGGCCGGCGATCTCCAACTTCTCGCAGTGATCCACGCTGACGCCCATGTGCTCGGCCAGGCGGCGTGCGACCCTGGCCACGCCCAGCGAATGGGTGTGGGTGAAGCTGCTTTTCGCATCGACGATCTGCGCGAAGATCGTCGCCAGCTGCATCAGCTCGGCGTTGCTGGCCTGGTAGGGCTGGGCGGTGGCCAGCATGTCGGCCAGGTAGTTGGCGAGCGCATTCGATTCGAGGTTGAGCCAGAACGCCTCATGCGCCGACACCGCGAGAAACGCCTCCACCAGTTCGGGCGCGAAATAGCTGCCGGCGCGCGCGGCGATTTCCCGGCGGATCGGCTCGCGATGCTGCAACACCTGGCCGCTGGCATAGAAGGGCGCGGCCATCGCGTCCACGCGGTCCGCCAGCAGGATCAGATTGGCCTGGCGCGCCAGTTCCAGCGGCAGCTGCCGGTCGGCCAGCAGGGCGTCCCAGCGCGTGTGGTGGTAGCGCACCGGCAGCGCCATGCGCGCCAGGGGGGCGAAGTCCTTCAGCAAGCCGTAACCGGTTTCCGCATGGGCTTGCGAGCCGGCCCAGTCGAACTCGGCGATCAGGTGCTGGTGGGTGGCGGTGCTGGACACGCCGATGTCGTGCAGCAGGCCCAGGTCGAACAGGAAGTGAACCTCCGCCGCCGGCCACTGCATCGCCTTGGCGCATTCGGCCGCCATCACGCCGACGCGCTTGCCGTGCGCGATGTCGTCCACACCCACCAGATCCAGCGCGTCCGAGAGGGCATAGACCAACTGGCGAAGATCGACATTGATGCTCATGGGATGGGTTCGGTTGGCGCGCGCCTGGCTCGATTCCACCACGGCGGCGGCATGCGCGTCCGTGACGCAGTTCGCTGCCGCGCCGCAAAGTTCGCTACATTGAGCGCCCCAACGATGTCTCGTCCCCAGGCCGCTCTGGGCTTCGGATTGAAATGGTCAAACCGCCTGGCTCTATGAGAAGACACGCGGTCTCACAGCGTCCTGCGCAATGAAAAGGGTCAAACAAATGCATGAGACTGCACGTTCCAGCGCCAGTGTCCGATTGAAAGGGTCAAACGGAAATTGATCCCAGAACCACCATTCGATGCGTCGATCCTGGCGATATACCAATCGTTCGCTGCTCACCAAGACCTCCCGCCGGAGCGCGATTCCGCACTCCGGGCTTTTTTCGGTGATTCACCAGCGCCGTTTTCCTATTTGTTGGAGTCTGCTGAGCACATCTCAGCTCAACCTTTCCGCGGCCGTCTCAACCCCTCCCAGCTTAGGTTTCGCCATAGCCTTTCCAGGGTCTTGCGGGTGGGTCTGAATGTCGAATACGACGATAAGCGGCTGCTCGCGGTGCCCAAATCAGAGCGTTCGAGCAACGCCAGCAAGCCACACCCGCTAAGGAGCTGCCCTTCGTGTGTCGCCGGCGATGTCAGTCGTTATGGCCTAGCTTACTGGCGATTGAGCCATCAATGGCTGCCGCTGCGGACCTGCCTCGTACATGGTCTGCCATTGGAAGCTGATTGCGCGTCCTGCGACGGGCCGCGCCAACCAAACTGGCTGCGTCAGCGCGCCGAGATGCCTTGCCGCTCATGCGGGGGGAGAGCCAAGCGACCGCTAGCTATTCCTGATAGCGAAATCTATGCTCAATATTGCATGACCTTCAACGATGTACGTTGGGGATGCCTGGGGAGCGACGACATTGACGCACTCATGCAGAAGGGAGCGCATGCAAGCCTCCTGCGGGAATGGGAAGACGATGCCTTCTATAGCCTTGCGAAAATTTCAGCCATGATCGAACCGATCATCGGTAGGCGGGTTGACGCAACCGACGCAAAGGCGATCAAGGAGCGAAGGTTCTGCAGTCTCGGACGGCCTCCGAGCTTACGACTTGGCGGGATCGCGTTCTGGCGCTGGCTGCTGAAGGGCCACGACGGAGGCTCAAGACGTTTTTGAAGTGCCCCCCTCTCTCCGTCAATCGTCGAGAGGCCACAGCGTCCTCTGAGACGATCGCTTGGATGGGATCGCGTCGAGCAGACTTCTCAAGCGTTGCGAGTCATGAATCTGCAGCCAACTTGTGTCAGCTTTGCAGTGTCGAAGCGTCTCTACGCGACTTGCCATTGGATGGTGGCGAAGGTAGGCCTGAATGCTCGCCACCGCACGGCAACTTCGCGCCAGCGAATGCTGTTTCAGCCAACTCGCTTTGAGGTCACCTCTGGCTTTCAACCAGCGTCCAAGCGTCGCGGCGGAAACGCGCAGTTCAAGTGCCGCTTCAGCCAGCGTTTCGCTGCGAGCCAACACGTCGGCCAAGTTGCAGGGGACGTCCGGGTGACGTTCGTCGTCTCCAAGAGGCAACTCTAGCTGAGTCCAATCCAGGACCTCGCCGTTCAACCAGAGCCGCAGCCACCCTAAAGCTCCTAGATCGGCTTCGGCAATTGCCGCCCAAAGCAGCGACCACGCGAACGGGTGGCATTGAACCCGCTGTCGAAGTAGTGCCTCAATCAGGGTGCCGAGATCGTCCGAAGGCCTTAAGGGAAAGCTCTTGGCAGCGACTTTCCAAGCGTGAGATTGATTGACGAACTTTGCGACGGCGCCCGAATCCAATCGCAGGTGAGCCTTCATGACGCCAATGCGCTCCAGGGCCCGTATGGTGCAGCGGCGGAATGCCTTTCGATCGCACCTTGCCGGACGCAAGAGCAGCTCCGCGTCGGCTGCCGCAAGGTTCAAGGCTGCTGCATGGGACTCGCGCGAATTGAAAGCACTGCTCGTTCCGTTGCCCGCGTCATCTGGGAGGCACCAAACAGATCGCCGGCTGCCAAAGACTAGCAGTGGCGCTCCGTGCTTAAGGCACACCAACGTCATGGGGAGCTGATGTGGAGTGCGCCAAATCGGGGCACCGTACTCGCGGGCGCTCTCGGCCATGCAATCGGGGCATGCCTTTAGCCTCATCGTGCTTCCCAGGCGCGACATCTTTAAACCCAGGCTTGACTTGGTCGACGCAGTACTTCCGCTCGCACATGCAGCTTCCGCCGCCCGCAATCGTTGGTGTTCCGGGAAAAAGCGGCTGAGGTACTGGAACACCGTCCTCGAACAGAGGATTTGCCGCTCGTCACCGAGAAGTCCACCGGATCGGTTGCAAAAGTGCGTTAGGCCGGTTGGGATGTCTATCAGGCGCGGTGCGTGCACAACGCCAAACAGCGCGGCAGACGTCCGCTTGGCCGAGGTGCCACCGACAGTGCGGTGATAGGCCGCACACCACGAGTAGAGCGACTCGTCGTCGCGCCAAACATGGATGTACGGGAGCGCAGCACCGCTCATGATTTGGTTCGGCCTACAGGTCAATTTCCTTGGCCTGGGAATGCAGCCATTCAGGTGACCGCACGTCCTCGGCAGGAAACTGCTTGGCATTGCGCGCGCCCGACCGAGCGGCCTTGAAGGGCCTTCGCCGTTTCATCTCTGCAGGCGATTCAGATTCGTGGGCACATAGAAGCACGGCATCAGTCGGCTGACTCGCTGTGGGAGGAGACCTGGATGCATCCGATGCCGTCGACGCCGGAGATGGCTCTGACGTAGCGCTCTGGCTGGCCTCTATCAGCCGCTCCCCTTCCTCCCTAGCTTCCAACAATTTCCAGAGCAGCGCATAGTGTTCAACATCAACATCCTCGAACGAGCTAAGAGCGCTAGCGTTCCGCTCCACGAATGCCTGAATGAGCTTCAGATTTCCTTCATAGAACGGCGACGCATAGGCTCGGTCAATATCAAACTTCTCCACGCGCAGGCTGCCCCGATCCATGGCGGACTTGATCGACAGGCTGCGCAGCTTCACCAGGAAGTCGGGAAACCCACCAGTCAAGAGCCAGAGTGCCTTTGGGAGGTCCTCTGGTGCACACCATTGCTCGTCAGGCAATTGCATTGGGTTGCAGGTCCATATCCCTGGGACATAGTCGCACCTCCACAGCGCCGACCGCCATTCCAGCGCGGGATCCAGGCGAAACACGCCTCCCGCGCACAGCCTTCGCATGATCTGTGACCACTTGAGAACCGGCCGTACTCCTTGCGGATTGCCCACAAGCGCCGTCGGAATCCCGAAGTTCAGCACGCCTAAGAACAGTGATTCAAAGATGCCATTGTGCTTGTTGATGGCCATATTTCGTTCCTGGCACTCCTCGATGACCAGGAACAGGACTCGATGCAACACCAGCTTGTGCATGAAGAACGTCATCATCGTTGCGACACTATCGCGGTCTCCGACCTCAGAACAATAGTTCGTGCCGAGGATGAGATCGATCTGCAGGATTGCTGCAACGAAGAAGGCCTTGGGGGTTCCGTCACCCGTCAAGTAGACGGTGAGATGAACGAGTTGGCGTAGGCCCAGCATGGCGCATACAAAGTTCGGAGCGTGATCCACCACCTGCGGAATCCGACCCAGCAGCAGCGAGAAGATGTGAGACTTCCCGACGCCCGTGATTCCGTACACGAGTATTCCTGAGGCGTTTGGCCTCATCGTCGCCGGGTTGGCAAGGATCTTGGCGACCTGCAGCGCGCGCGCGCGGTTTGCTGCGACGCGTGGGTCCTGAAAGTCCGCCGACTGTCGCATTAGCTCGAGAACTGATGAGGCGATCAGGACGCTATTCTTGGTAGCAACGAATGCGCTCTGAAGCCACGGCAGCACACGCGACTTCGTCAATTGGACCGGTGGTGGCGGCGTTTGATTCAACCAGTCTGCGATTTCGGCGTCCGTCATTTCAGCCGGAAGGCACCTATGCAACGGGTTGTCATCGAAGGAGTCGTCACCCCACGGGCCAGACCAAGCAGTAGTCATTGGCTGGCTCCGGCGGCGCGACGTGCACGCAGATTGGCCATGAAGTCGTCGCCTTCATCATCATCGACCGCGCGGATAGCTGTTGACTCGCGCCATTGCGGCGTCTCAGCGTTTGCAGCCTTCATCGCAAGTTCGGTCGAGACGGTTGCCGCCCCTGCTGTGGCCGGAGCGTTCGATAGGCCCAGGGCCGCCATTTTTTGAGCGGCGATCTCATCGCGCGTGTTTTGCCGCTTGTTCCACTTCGGTTTCGCCCCTCGTGTTGCTGTCTTCTCCTTGTCCCTGAGCGCCTTCGCCGCTGCCGCAGAGTCCTCAATTGAGGCCTGCAGCGATATCCTGCTTTCCTGTCTAGCCGGTATGGTCAGAAAGCGCTTGACGGCATCGTGATCGGAAATGCACAGCCAATCGAGAAGTGTCAGACGTCGCTTCTCTTCGTCTCTGGTCTGGAGGTCGATTTGATGAAATCGCCCTGCTGCATCCTTGAGATAGACGCAGCCAACGTATGCCCCATCGAGCGAAACCGTGACGTCAATTGGACGGCGGCTCGCTTGTGTAAGAAGGCCGGTCTTGTAGAGCCACTCTGACCAGTAGACGAGCCCCGGAATTAGGCTGGCATTCCCGCCTTGCCTTGGGTCCCAAAGGTGGATTCCGCCCTGTCGAATTTGCGCCCTAATCTGCGGAAGGATGTGAGGTCGCAGCGCCAGTGGATCGAGGACTGGTGCGCTGGCAACTTGTCCTGTTTCGCGAAGGTACTCGAATATCCCTCGACGTGTCGCCGGGACGCCTTGCCGCCGCATTTCGACAGTGAGCAAATGGCTGGCGTCTTCAACATTGTTTCGGTGCAGGATGGCCTGCACGCGATGGCGAACAAACGTGCTGAAGGTAACGCAGCTATCCGTCTCTAGCTTCTGGCCTCGATCTCGCATCTTGCCGAGCGTGGAACCGGGCATGCGCCAATCGACGAGCCTGTGAATGAACAGGTGTTCGGCTTCGCAAATGTTCTTGGCTCGTGCCACGTACGACGGCGTGTACTCCAAGTCAAAGTTGGCTCTCTCGAGCGCAGTCATTACTCCCTGACTCTTACCTTCACCGTTGTCTGACCTGATTGACGCAAAAGTGCCGCTATGCCACTCACCTTCCTTGATGTCTATATTGCGTTCCTTGCACCACACCACCTTGTCTGCTGCTGCATGATCGATCGCTGACAGATGGGTGCGATCGCTCACAGCTTCAAACGACATGTAGTCGCCGAGGGTGTAGCGACTAAGGCCTTCTACGATGCGAGTGCTATGTGGCGACTGAAGCATCAGTAGGGTTGAAGACTCGCTGCAAAGGTTCTGGTCGTCCGAAGTAGAGTCGATGATCCCGACTTGCATCAAGAGCTTCAATCCCTTGTCGGCTGGTCCTCGATAGCCGCTAACGTCATTGCGTAGTGACTTCCTGGAAAGACCGAATAGCCACGAAGAACGGCTTGGATCATTGGCCCGGCCGTGATACACGAACTGATTTAGCGTTGGCCGCTGCCACGCTGGAAGTAGCGTGACTTTCACATCGCCAGGGCCGACGTAGATTTCCGACGCCGCATAGAAGTGTCTGCTGAATTGATCCCAAGCGAGTTCCTCAGTCACACCCTGCTTCTTGAACATATCCCAGCCCAATCTGCAATTCAGCCGATCAGACTCGCCCATTGGCATGGCCCGCACCTCGGTCTGACCGTTCGCAACCGCCTTGCTTGCCCGCCCTCCAGTCACAGCAAAAAACTTCGGCATGTTTCGGCCCCCGCTGTTCACAGTCAGCGGCAGCAGACCTCGCTTGTTTGCCCCGGCGAAAACATAGCGGTTGACGTACGTCCAGCAATCCGCCTTCCTCCAGTTTGTCTCCTTGCAACGCGCTGTGATTCTCTCGTTCAGTTCATCGTCATTCAGGAGATCCGCCAGATCCCGGCCTTCGATGATGGGCGCAATGCGGTCAAGAAATGTGTCTCGCTTCGCTACCCAGGACCTCAGCCTCTGGGCCGGGTAGGCCATACCGACTGGCAATGGCAATTCCCCTCGCAGTTGCTCTTCGCTCAGGCGCCATAGCTCCGGCAGGTCTTCCTTCGTTAGGGTCATCCGAGGAAATGTGCTGGACTTCGTAGCCTCCACAAGCTGCGAGTAGGAGACCGGCTTGGCACGCGGCCAATAGAAGCGGCGCTTGCCGCGCGGGGTGTCAACGTCCTTGGCGTCCACTTGGGACGTGCGCAGGTCGGGGCGTGGCGCTATCCAGGCTGTGTCGCCTTGAATGAGGATCAGGACGCCAATCGTCGTGATGGTGCCATCGGCATCGAGTTGCCGGACAACCTGACGGAGCTGATCTTGGGGGAGCATGCGATTAGGCCTCCGTGATGTGCGGGCGAGGGCGCATCAGAACAGCACTCCGGGACGTGTTGCGTGTTCTTTGCGATGCAACAGGGCTCGTTGAATCATTCGTTGACCCCCAGCAGTGCCTTTCGAAGGCGCAATCGCGTCGCAATACCTCCCCAGCTGATGGGCAGGTGCTCGTCCATCACTGACGACAGGCTCACGTCAAGCAGACCACGGTATAAGGCAACGTCGAACGCCTTCCTGGCGTCGAGCACGGCTGGACAACCGACTGCAGCACCAGACTCACGCCAGGCCTGCCCTAGGGTGGCGCCCTGACAGCGATTGAACGTCTCCGCGAACCTGAGCAGCGTGTCGGTGCCATCGAATGATTCGGCATCCCGTTCCGTGGGCTTGAAGGCCCGAAGGTGCGTCACGAATCTCTCACTCAAAGTCTGGTCCGTCATCACTTGGAAGAACGCCTCGACATCAGCGGCACGTCGTTGCTCCAGCCTAAGTCTCTCAAGGCGGCGCACGCCCTTGCGACCGTCCAGTTCGCCATGTGGTTTGACGGGCCAATACACTAGCTTGTAGACACCACCGTCCTTGACGGTCAGCACCAAGTCCGTCGTCATGACAAATGGAATTTCCGTGCCGGGATACACGCCAGCGTCTATGCCTTCCTCCCTTGCGATATCAAGGAGGCCAGGCAGGACGCGATCGCTGTTGGGAATAGGAAACCGGTACTCTGGATCAAAGGCTGGATGAATGTCCGATTCCGCATGAGTGGGGAACTGCTCGCGGATCTCCAATGCGCCAAGGTACGTGGCCAAGAGCGCAAACTGGCCTTCGAGACGTGACAGCAGGTGTAGATGCCTTGGGATAAAAGGCGGACGCAGGACCTGTTGGTTGGACACCGGCGACGACAGGGCCCGCCGGACGCGAATCCAGGGGTTGTAATGTTCACGCCTGCCTGCCCCGAAGCCTTCAGCGCGGAGCCGCGCCAGAGTTCCGAGGGTCATCCGAATGCGCGGGGATGGGCCCAGGTAAGGCCGGGATCCAACAGCCGTCCGCGGCTTAGTAGGAGCTTTCATATCGGATCCCGTTAGCCCTTGCTGGGGGAGCCGAGTCCGTAAGCTCTACCTCGGAAACGAATATCTATTCTTCTGAAGTCCTTTAGCGCACTTGATAGTTGTGCATTGGGCAAAAGAGCGCGCAGCGGCGCGGCAATAAACCGAGTCAGATGAACCATGCTACGTCGATGCTAAAAATGTTTGGCAATACATTACCCAGCCGACCTGCATGTGATACCCTTAAGCTTGCTACAGCGGTTGGGGCATTCCATCCGGGACGGAGGGCGCATTCTTGCGAAAGGGTGCGTCTTTTGTCTTTTCTGGGTCGGAGATTGTTAGTTGGTGGCCTTTGATAGCAGCTTGGCTCGCCTAAGAAGCGCTCCATGCAGCCCGTCGTGTTATTCGGCCGGAGTGTCGGCTGAATAACTGGACGCCAACTATAAAGTGAATTCACACGTACATCTCGGGCATTTATTTTTTTATCAAAATAGCTTCACACCTCTGTTTTGCAGAGCTTGACCATACTCACCAAACTGTCCCGGATATGTCGGCGTATCAAATACCATTTTTGCACGCACAATTTCGACGCCTAACCTGTGCGCAGGCCTTGCATATTGAATATGCCATTCACTGTTCATTGAGCCAATAACTCATGCAACTGAGAACCGCACGGATTCACTGATACTCACTTGTAAGCCCTAGTACGGGACCGACATCCACAGCTTCAGGCGGGCTTGCCAAGCCGTGACATCGAATGCGGCGCAATCCAACCAGAGCGCCATCCCGGTCTCTCTGGTTGGTTGTGCGGCAGGGCACCTGCCGAACATGAGTTCACGCCACCCACGAGCGGCCCTGAATCGCCCCGGGGCCAGTAGACACCTTCGAGCCTCAATCTGAGGCCCAATAGGAGGTGCCATGAAGACCAAGCAACCTTACCCGAAGAACTCAAGATCGAGGCGGTCAAGCAGATCACGGAGCGAGGCCACAAGGTGGCCGAGGTGTCCGCCCGGATCGGCGTCAGCCAGCACAGCTTGTACAAGTGGATCAAGGCCTATGGCGTACCCAAGCCTGAGCGTCAGGCGCAGGCAACACAGGCCGAGGAGCTACGTCGTTTGAAGGCAGAGCTCCGGCGCGTGACCGAGGAGCGTGGCGCATGAGACGGCAACACACGAAGAGAACATCGCCGAGAACAAGTACGTCACGCTCGGTCTTGAAGCTGCCTATCTGGCCACCGGCCAAGCTCGTCGCGCCGAAGCCATCCGCCATCCGACAGCAGTTCGAGGTGCTGTGGGTTCATTGAGCCGCCAGCAAGTTCACGCCTCACCCCTGCACCCATCGACGCTGACGCCGCGGGCACCTCTCTGCGCCTCAGGCCCGCTCTTGCCTCGGCTCTACACCTTTCGCCGCTGCCCCTATGCGATGCGCGCTCGAATGGCGTTGCTGCAAGCTGGACAGGTCTTCGAGGCAGCGGAGGTCAGCTTGCGCGACAAGCCGGCAAGCTTGCTGGCCTTGTCTCCCAAAGCTACGGTCCTTCGGCTTGCCGGAATCAACGCCCGTAAGTTGCCTTTCAACGTCAAAGGTATTCGGGCGGCGAAGCCGTTCGCTGGGGCGAAGGGTTGAACAGCAATATGCTTGTAATTTGTAGCCCTCGACAAAGTAGCTCCACCACACGGGCTAGGCACGCCAGCGCAAGTTGACGCAGAAACGACGCCGTCACGTTCTCGCGGCAGAAGATGCGTCTGGCGGGATGCTGGCGTACCTTCTGTTGGAGGACGGCGAGCTGTCGATGTCCGTAGGCAAACGAACGGAAGGGGTCGATTGGAGGACCTTGCGGGGGGGCCAGTTGCTCGAATGCGCCCTGGACCTGTGGGAGTACGCGACCAGGGTGGTTCGCGCGCGGGTCGTCTCCAACAACTAGATTTCAGCCCAGCTGCCAGCCGATGACCGACGCCGTACCTAGCTCAAGAGACGACTACATTCACCAGTACCTTGAAGACAAACTTCGGATTCCGTGCGTACGAATTCGGCTCACCCGGTTGGCGGCACAGAACCCGACGGTCTACGAGGCGCCAGGGACCCTGGAACTCGGGAAATCCTTCGGGGTGAAGGGCTCGTTTCGCGCGCCGAAGCCGGGCAGCTCCATCGAGGATTTCTTTGCGCAGCTGTCGATGGTGGAGGACTACGAGCTGGGGCAGTTGGTCCGGGAAGACCAGTATTTCCAGCTTGAGGCGGTAACGAGCGAGGGGGTCCACTGGACTTGCCCCCGTGTCTCCGTGCGAGAGCGACCCGGTCAGGACGAATGCGAGGTTCGCTTTGACGCGAGCTACATCGAGAACATCTCTCAGGCCGAGGAGTCTGCCTACGCCGCGAGGCTGACGTACATCGAGAAGCTGCGAATGCCCGAGAACCACCGCGTCGACGAGGCGGGCAGGAACGGTAGTCGCTTCGTAGGCCGGGACGGGTCCAAGGGCCGGCTTGCGAACCTCGACCTCACCTACGTTCGGCGGTTTCGAGACGAAACGGTGGAGCGCAGCGAGCTGAGCGTGCATGCGGTGGACGGCGCTGTGCCTCCGAGGCATTTTGATATGCGGGTTGAGGAAGCGATGATGTTTTGCTCAGCTCTGCTGGCTCAGCCGGTTTGCACGGAGGTGGCTCACAGGACACTGCGGTCCATTGCATTCTTCAAGCATCGGCCGGTCCGCGAAAGTCTGGTCAAGCCACCGATACAGGATCGCTTCGCCGACCAGGACTTCTACAGCCTAGCAACGGCGTACTACGAGCACGCCTGCAAGGACGGGGACGTCGAAAGGATGTCGCTGCTTACCCGGAAGATTGCAAGCCTGTTCGACCTGAGCGGCGCCTCTATGGCAGCTGTCGCTCTGGGCCTGGCAGTCGCGGTCGAGGCGTTGGCGCAGACGGGAAAACTCGCTGGGCGATCAAAGGCTACGCCGGAGCATTTGGCAGTTGTGGAGGCCATCAGGGCAGCCGTCCTGAAGCTGCCCGAGCTGGATGACCTGGCCAAGCATTTTGGCGAGGCCAATACGCTGCCCGACAAACGGTCGCTGCCAGAGCGGCTAGATGCTCTTCTTAGCTTGCTGGGAGCAGGCGGCCGGACCATCGACGCGCTGAGATTACTCAAGGACGTTGGCGCGGTCACCGGCGAGGAAATCAGGGCCTGGGATAGGTTGAGGCACCCCACGGCGCACGGTAGCTGGGAGCCGAAGGAGGATTCCATGCAGGTCCATTTCGACGACCTCTACAAGCTGCTGACCCTGGTGTACCGGCTGGTGTTCGTGCACATCGGCTATGACGGCAGATTCGACGCGCGGAACGTCAGGGGCTGGCCGGTTCACGAATTCAAGGGCAAGGAAGCTCAGGCTGCGCTGGGTTGGCAGTAGCGGCAGCTAGGGCGCTGCCGCGCGAGCCTCGCAGGCAGGTCAACGCTACGCTCTTCCGTCCGTAGGCGTCTGTCCCGCTGAATGGAGTTCCCGCGCAAGCGCTGCTCCGCCTTCGCAAAACGCCACCGCCTGCTGGACCAGCATCTCTCGCGGCAGCTGCAGCTCCCAGTGCAAGGCGGCCAGCATCGGAATGAACGGGAAGTTGGCCTTGTACCAATCAGCGCTGGCGATGGGCTCCAGGCCAGGCAATGCCTTAGCCATTCTCGAAAGGTACTCAGACGGCTCTTCAGGAACGTAAGACAGGGTCTCGCCCACACCGTGGCTCGCCAAACCTCGCGGGCGTGCAAGCAACGCGTCGTACCCTGCAGCGGGGCTCCAAAGATTCGGGGTGCTCCAGCGCGTCTCGGGAATCAGCTTCTCGCGTAGAAACTTGAAGCCCTCGTCAATGCCCAGCAACGCCGTCCAGAGAAGCAGGATGGGTATGAGGGTCGAACACGACATCCCGTCGTCTGTTGGCTCTTCAAAGTCGAGGCGAACCTGCAGTTGTTGCTCCAAGGTTTGCACCGTCGGCCAAAGCTCCCTCTTCGACCGCGCGACACCAAGCCGTTGGCAGAGCGCATTCACCCAGCCCTTGGCCTTCTCCAGGTGACCCGTGATGGCCAGCAACAACAAGGCATGGTGAATGTCCGTCGCCTGATGGTCGAAGGCAGGGAGCTGCAGGCCTGAATGGGTCTCCAGCAGCCAGATGAGCCGGCGCGCGTACGCCCAATGCATGCCGACGTCCTCACGGCTAGATTGGCTGTGCCAAGCCCAAAAACAGCCCTGAAGCCCAAGGCGGCCTGCTTCTTCGAAGATGCGCTTGGAGACGAACAGATGGTCAGGAAGCACGTAGGCAAAGGCGTCCTGCGTCCTGTAGAACTCGTCGAGCCGCTCGTGATACCGCAAGGCGACGCTCATGGTCTCGCCCAGAAGTATCCCGAACTCTTTGGCGCTGTCAGAAGCGGTCGCACCTGCGAGCTCGCCGTGGAGCTTGGACCACACAGCCAGGACGGCGTATTCAGCCAGTCTGTAGGGCGCCAGCACGTTCTCTTCGGCGGCGCCACGAAGCGTCAGCGCCGACAGCACCGCCCGAACACCCCTTAACGCCATCAGCGTGCGCTTCTTACGGGAGCCCTTTGAACCCTCGGTGATGGGGAGGTCTGCCACCAATGCGTCGATGAGCTGCCTGCCAATGCTGATGCAGAGGTCAGGCTGGCTCACGTTGGCCAGCACCCGTCGGAAGAGCATCCGGCGTTCAACCGGAAGGATGTGCTCATCGAAGAGGTGATCTAACGTCCAGGCGGCCAGCAGTGAACCGTTGACAGCAACGACCTCTATGCCGTGCCTTTCCTTCAATGATTCAAAGTAGCCGGTCATGTTCGGCAGCACGTTCGACGAGAACTCGCCGTTCGTGACGACCATGGCCTTCCTAGGCAGCTTCTTGTGCTCCGGAGGGATGTTGCCGCGCATGTACACGTCAACCAGGTCCTCCAGTGAGTGGCGAACCGACTGAGGTCCGACGTTCCACTCGTTGCGACCGACATTGCCGCACTTGAGGACCCACATGAAGAGCGTCTTGCGTCCATCGTCGTCCTTCCCAACAGACGCCATGTCAACGCCTTGCTCACGCACACCTCGCTGGGCGGTGTGCAGGACCTGATGTCCCATGCCGGACATGAGGAGGGGCATGAAGGCATCGAGCTCCCCCGACTCCTTCATCAAACTGAGGTAGTCGGCGACCAACAGCTGCAGCGCGTCTTTCATCTAGATGTCCCCCGCATCTGCATCCTGTGTAGAAGCCCACGCATTGGGTCCGAAAGCTCTGAGGAAGGCAGCTCGACCGCATGGCTGAAGTGCCCCATGTCGCTGATGGGGGACGGCCCATCCTTCATGTGGCTTGTGAAGCGATGGCCCTGAGCGATGTGAACCTTCGTCATCACGGAGGCTAAAACTGACATTGCTTCTGCTCCGCGATGTATTTCTCGCTGCTGCTTCATGCGCGCAGTTCTGAACGCCATAGCGTCGGCATCACCAATATGGAGCTCCTGCCGCTTAGGTAGCCGCTCTAGGTGCCGCTTCCAGGTCATGACGCTGGCGTAGACCCCGCGAAAGACTTGGGCGCCCCGTTCCCTCCTGAGCGCCGACACGGCGAGGGGCTTCAGAAAGTCCTCGGTGGCGCGGGGAAACTCGTCCTTCAGAATATTGAACATCTGGCTGGCGAGTTCAATACCGGCGTCGCCTAGGCTCACCATCCTCGCAATGTCGGCGGCAAACTGACACAACGCTCCACCATCACTGAGCAGGCCAAGAAGACGGCGAACGGCCTTGGTCCTGGCCAGCAGGGAAGCTCCTGAGAAGAGCGATTCATCCAATCCCGCCGGCGCACGGTTCGTCGCCACGAGGTTCAGCGTGGCGCTTATGACGTTGAAGGACGCTGTCGGACTAAGCAGCCAGCCGGTCAGGACTTCCTTAAACAGTGCTGCATCTTCACAGAGCGCGGAAAAGGTCGAATCGAAGCGTTTGAGCACGTCGTCCGGCCCCTCTCCCAGCGTCCGTATGCAATCAATCGCCATCGGTCGTTGGCTCTGCCTCTTCAGGCGGGCGCTCAGGGCAAGGTCAACGTTGTCGCATACAGAGGCGTCGGCGCAGGCGAGCGTCACGAGACGCCGAAGCACGTCCGCCAAGGGAACGGCGTTGACGGCGTAGGCTGTGCCATCCATCCTGAAAAGAGTGCGAGCAACGTGCTGGGCGGCTGGCGAGACGCCTCGCTCAAGACCGTCGGCCACCAGCGCGTAGGCATCGGCATCAAACTGCCCAAACTCGACAAGGCAGTACCAAGCGTCGTCTGCGTTCGTTTCCAGCAAGCCTTTCAACAAGGTCAGCAAGGCCTGACGGTGTGACGTCAGCAGGGTTCTGACCTCGGCTGCCCGCCAAGGGATGGCTACGACGAGAGCGCGAACGGCCCTTTGGTCACCGGCCTGCGGCTCCAGACGGTCAACAACGAACTGGGCGGCCGCAGCGGGGTGAGCCAGCGCAAAGCTCGAAGCCCAAACCCGGCACGCCATATCGGTGATGGGGCCGTCGCTGTCGAAACACGCTGCAAGCTCTCCAGGGAGGGAAGCTTGGCTTGCAAATCGAGCCTGGAGGGCTTCGGAGATGTAGTTCGCTCGGGGATCGGTCCCGTCCGAAAGCATGCGCAGGAGGCGCACTAGACGCGGAACTTCGGCCCGGCTGGAGAGGCCAAGCGCCGGCAACACCGTGTGGCATGCAGCGTACAGGTTGACCGGAACCCATCGCTCGAAGGAATCGAGGAGGTCAACCTCCCGGAGGTCCGCTTGAGCCAGCCGCTCATGCAACTGTCGATCTTGCTGCTCGTCCTGAGGCAGCGTCAGGGCTCGAAGCTCGGCAAATCGACCAGACACCAGCAGCGCAAGCCGCTCCTCAACTGCTTCCTTGGACAGGGGGTCCATAGCGCCTCCACGTACGGCTGCATTGTTTCGTATTGCGGTGCTTCCGCGGTCCGACTTGGGCACGGGGCTGCCCGACTTTAGTGATAAATAGATCGCCAGACGGACGGCTCAGAAGCACGTACGGTCGGTGCTTGTGGGTGTCGCCAACCCGCCCACCGTATACGCTGCACCACTGCTTCGCCACCCACCTGCTGCAATCCGCCCACGACATCCGCACGGTGCAGGAACTTCTGGCCCACACCGACGTGGCCACCACAATGATCTACAACCACGTTCTTAAGGTGGTTGGTGCTGGCGTACGGAGTCCACTAGATTCTCTTGTCGAGACCGCGCCTCCACAGAGCAGGCGCTGGTGAACTTCCGCAATCAGCCTAGTGCCGACATCGCATTAGCGAACAACGTTTGTGGCGCGGGATCTGGCCGCTGGCGCGTGGGGTTAGATGACTGGGTTCAGTGCTCAGCTGACACGTGCATGTCCTAGTATTGAACCTGCGTTCCTGCTACTGATATTTTGCCTGCGTCTTAATCGGAATGGCGGCGCGACCCGCTTGCCAATTCACGGAGCCGCTAATGTCGCTGAAACTGCAACGAGGAATCGCTTCTGCTGCTACCCGCATTTCTGTCGTGTACGCAGCATTGGTCGTCGCCTGGGCCGCGAGCATCCTCGCCTTTCAATGCATGACCTGGCTGCAATACAAGACTTGGCAGCCCGTACCCCTTACCGCAGCGCTGCTATCGGAAGTGGGCCGCGCCTTCACGCTCCAACGCGTTGATGCCCAGTTGACGCCATTGGATCTTGCTCCCCCATTAGCGTCGTATTTCAATGCTGGTGAGATCGCCTACGGTGTTGGGGGATCGTCCGTTCGGTTGCGGCATCTGGCATTGTTGGCCCTGGACATGCCGCTAGTGCTCTGGATGCTAGGCATAGCCATTGCATCCGGATTGGTCGCCGCGCGCCTTCGTGCCATTTGCGTCGAGCTCGACCGCGAAATGGCGGCGAAGCGTGCCGCCGAGTAGCTGCTGCTTTTTGCGCAGTGAACCTACGGCCGCATTGCGCCTGACTTTCGGCGCCTATCGACCCGGCTTATCCACAGAAACTGTGGACAGTGGACGGTTTCGCCAGTCCTACTGGTGGGAGACCAACTCACACTCGGCTGCTGCCCACATGTCCCAGGTTGACTCGGTCACCTCAAGGCCAGGCATTGCCGACTCAACTCCCAGCGGCACGAATTCTTCAGTCAGTCGGCGCCTGAAGAATTGAGCTGAAGTCCCAAGAATGCTTTGGAGCATCGGGGAAATGGCGTTGGGCTTTTGGCTGATCGGGAATTCCATGACGTTCTCCTGCGTATGAGGAGACTGTCGGCGAATGGCGGACCGATCTCCATCCTGCTGAGGGGTGGAGCGTGCTCCCACTTTTGGGGGAATGCTTCTCGGCCTGGCTCGTCCCATGAGCTACCGGTGGAGCATCATCGCGGCATGTTGGTTGATGCAGTACGAATGAGAAGCGAGGGCAGAAAGTTGCCCAATGCAGTTGTGATGGCTACGCCACCGACAAGGGGGAGGCTCTGGCTGACCAACTTTCGGCCGGCCAAGGACAACTCCACCACCCCATTGATGGCGGCACTGCTGGTCGGTGAGCAGAGCCCCTGGCCGGTGCTAGACCAAGCCGAAGTCCGCTGCATCAAAGATGGACAGATGGTGATTGTCGGAATCGAAGACTTAGGCGACGGCCCAAAGCGCTCGCGCCTTTTCCGACAGGCTTGGTGGTGCCGAGTCGTTACAGGGGTGCCCGAATCCGTTCCACGACATCAGCTCTAGCGCCTTCGCAACCCCACCCACGTAGCGGCACTATGAGCTCGACCAATTAACTGTATTTTTATACAGCTAGCTGGCATACTGAAGCATTGATTGGGCGACTCGCCTTCTAGGACGCCTTACTTGCCAGAGCGGCAAGCAACGCATCAGTCCTGAGCTTGTCAGCCTGGTCGAAGAAGTCCGGAGGTGGCAGATGAGCCAGCACTTCACGCGCATCCTTCTCGGTCCCATGCAACCACGCATCCCAGCGCTCGGGTTCAACGTGAACCACGGCTCGTTTGTCCTCTGGATCTCCGGGCTGCACATATGGATTTGGCTTGTGCAGGCGATTCAGCAACGGGTGCCCGTCGCAGTTGCGCGTAATCATGGTGAAGTTCGGAACGACCTCACCGGTGGCGTGATCGATCCACTCGGACCACAGGCCGGCAAGCATCCAAGGCAAACCGTCGGCACGCTTGAGTTGCCACCAGATGTTCTTCTTCGTTTCCCAATTGGGTTCCTGGTACCAAGTGGCGGGGATCAAGCAGCGCTTGGCCTCATTCCAGGCACGCATGAAAGTTGGCTTGGCCTCAATACCCTCAAGTCGCGCGTTGTTGGTGGACCTCACCTCCGGGGCTTTCGGCTTTTTGTCGGCGTCGGCTTTGCCCTTTGGCTTCACGTACTCGATACGTTCTGGCGAGCCAGGGCGAATCATGCCCCATTGCCCAATCACGCCCAACAAGCTGCCGTCGGCCGGACGAACAAAAACGCCTTGACCAAATTTCCCAACAGGTCGAGGGTCGTAGTCAGGGAGTCGAACTCGACCGATGTAGCGCTCAGCATCGCCTTTGGGGCTAACGTGATAGAGGTTGCACATGAGCGAGCTGGCCTTTGAACCGATAGTCAGACCGACTGCATGCTATGCCAAGGAGAGCTGTCATGGACAACCAGCACCCGGATCCAAAGTCACTTGAGCGCATGAGGCAGTGGCTCGCGGACATGGAGGAGGACCTGGAGTCTGCGAGCAACTTCGACCTGTTACTCCGGCTAGAGGCCACCGATGCGCTGGCCGATGAATTCCGCACTGTGATGGACGAGAAGGAACGGGCGCGAGTTAGCGCGCTATCAGAGAAGATCTGGGGCATTTTGGAGTCCCGGCCAGACGACGATGAACTGCCCCCTGTCGAGCAAGCACATGCACAGCAAATGGGCTTGTTTGATTGAAGTGTGATCCAGAAGTGTTCTCGTCAAGCGAAAACGAGAGCCCCGTTCTTATAGTGGCCTTCAGGTTCTGCTGGCATAGCGCAACGCCAGCCGAACTTTCGAGCCTGATCTGTGAAGGCGCTCAGCCGCTCGACCGTTCCAGAGCGATCGAATTCGGGGTCGCGCAACATGCAATCGCAAAGCAGATATCTCAAAAACCATCGCCGCTTGGCGACCTTGATCCAGTGTGATATTCAGTCGAGATGATCGTCTTCCTCGACACTGAATTCACTGACCTTCTCAACCCCCAGCTACTGAGCCTAGGTCTCGTCACGCTGGATGGACGAGAGCACTACGTTGAACTCAACCTAACAACCGACGTCGGCCAGGTCCGCCGCAAGGCCTCGTCGGACTTCGTGCGCGAAGAGGTCCTCGACATGTGGGGACGCATCCCTGGCTCGTCAGCCACCGAATGGGAGATGGGCCGCCGAACCGGCGAGTGGCTCCTGCAACTCCACGAGAAGTCTGGGACTCGAGTCGAGGTGGCGTTTGACTACGCAGCCGACTTCGAGATGATGGCACGCGCCATTCGCGAGTCCGGCCTTTGGGACCGAGTCCGAGAGATCGTGATTCCAGTCGACGTCGGTCCGCTGACTGGCAGCCCTGAGGGCGAGATCGCCGCCGAAGAGTGTTTCCGCGAACTCAGCAGACGCGGCCTCCGCCGGCACCACGCGCTTGCCGACGCAGGTGCGCTCAGAGCCGCCTACATTTCTGTCAAGGCCGTAGCGCTCCAAATGGCCAGCAAGGATCGTCCATCACGCAGTGAGAAGCGACTCGAAGCTGTGGCAGCGAATGGAACGAACATAGCTAACAGAGCAAAGAAGAGCGTTTCGATCAAGCAAATGAGCTTCCCCAGCGCCGAGTGGTGTCGGGCAGTTGACGCACTCGTCGATGGCGTCCATGAGCTCATCTCGCCGACTGGCGAGCTCAATCTGCACACGTCATCGCTGAGCCTGGCTGCGATTCGAGCGATGGCGGAGCGCATTCGAAAGTTGGAAGCTGACAACGAGGGCGAAGGCTAGGAGACATGAGCATTCCAAGAGGGCGCGCTTGTTCATCTTTCTAGATTTCGACGGCGTACTGCATCCAGTTGACGCCCGACCCGAACGTCGCTGGACCAGCATGTACGTACTGGCCGAAGTGCTCTATCGCCGGCCACACGTTCAGGTCGTTGTGTCCTCATCCCACCGTGAGTTCACCAGCATGGAGGCGATGAAGTCGATCTTCCCTGCTGACCTGCGGGACAGGGTGGTTGGCGCGACACCGATGATCGCCGCCGGCGCGGGTGATTTGCAGCTGCCAGGCCGGCATCGTGAGGTGCTGGCATGGCTCGATGGCAATGGGGTGTCGGAATCGGCTTGGATTGCGATTGACGATGACTCAGAGCGCTATTCAGATGGCTGTCACCAGTTCTATATGGTCGACCCAAACTTTGGCTTGACCTGGGCAGATGTGGACGGCCTATGCAGCCGACTCGATGGCACCTAGATGGATGTTGGCGACCTATCGCATTGATGGCGCGTGCTCGTCGGTGCTCGCCTGTGCGGCTA
>Ga0208519_100146_pt1 | contig 42670 bp, 41 predicted proteins | sample LakWasM130_HOW14_2_FD_183940 | JGI IMG/M metagenome (GOLD analysis project Ga0208519, IMG submission 183940) | Freshwater sediment methanotrophic microbial communities from Lake Washington under simulated oxygen tension - Sediment Metagenome... | ecosystem: Environmental > Aquatic > Freshwater >... | reverse complement strand
CAGCGGGCCGGTGAGCACGCGGTAGAAGATCTCGCGCTGCAGCATCGGTCCCAGCATGGCCTGGTCCTGCGGCGTGTCCAGCAGCTGCAGCAGGCGCAGCGCGGCGTCCAGCAGCGGCGTGGTGACGGGGCTCAGGTTCAGCCCCACCGGCGCGGCGGCGCGCGTGGCCGGGGCTGGCGAGGGGGCCGGGCCGCACTGCAGCAGCAGATCGGCCAGCATCTGCGTGCTGCTGCTCAGGCGCAGGCACAGATAGGGCTGGGCGGGGCTGGCCTCGGTGATCTGGCCGAGCGGCAGCATGGTCATCGAGACCAGCAGGCAGTGCAGCGGGTCATAACGCAATGTCTGCGCGCCCAGCTGGGCCTGCTTGCGGCCCTGCAGCACCAGCACCAGGCCGGGCGCATAGACGGCCGGCAGGGCCTGGGCGGTGGCACTGGCACGTATCAGGGCCAGGCCGGGCAGGGCGGTGTCGTGCAGGCCATCGGCGGGGGCGTGGCGCAGGGCCAGGGCCAGCGCGCGTTGGCGCAGGCGCTCCAGCTCGGCGGCGTCTTGGGGGTGTGGGGCTTCGGCCATGGGGCGGATTGTGCAAGCCTTCGGCCGGGGGCGAGGCGGCCGGCGCGGCGGATTCGGAGTTTTGGGCAAGCATGGGCGAGCTTTGCGCTGGGCTCGGCGCGCCCTCGTTCCTAAGCTGCGAGGGGTCAACAAACCAAGGAAAGAGAACAGCATGAGCAAGCAAGAAATGACGATGCCGCGCCGCCGGCTGGGCGCCCAGGGCCCCGAGGTTTCGGCCCTGGGGCTGGGCTGCATGGGCATGTCGGACTTCTACGGCCCGGCGGACGAGCAGCAGTCGCTCGCGGTGTTGCATCGGGCGCTGGACATCGGGCTGAACTTCCTCGACACCGCCGATATGTATGGCGTGGGCGCCAACGAGCGCCTGCTGGCGCGCCTGCTGGCCGAGCGCCGCGAGGAGGTGGTGCTGGCCACCAAGTTCGGCAATGTGCGCGCCGCCGATGGCCGGCTGCTGCGCATCGACGGCAGCCCGGCCTATGTGCGCGAGGCCTGCGACGCCAGCCTGCAGCGCCTGGGCGTGGAGCAGATCGATCTCTACTACCAGCATCGGGTGGATCGCAGCGTGCCGATCGAGGAGACGGTGGGCGCGATGGCCGAGCTGGTGCGCGCCGGCAAGGTGCGGCATCTGGGCCTGTCCGAGGCCTCGGCGGCCACGCTCAGGCGCGCTCATGCGGTACACCCGATCGCCGCGCTGCAGACCGAGTACTCGCTCTGGACGCGCGACGTCGAGGCCGAGATCCTGCCCACCTGCCGCGAGCTGGGCATTGCCCTGGTGCCCTACAGCCCGCTGGGGCGCGGCTTCCTCACCGGCGCGATCCGCAGCGCCGAGCAGTTGCCGGCGGGCGACTGGCGGCGGGCCAATCCGCGCTTCCAGGCCGAGCAGCTGGCGGCCAATCTGGCGCTGGCGGATGCTCTCGGCGCGCTGGCGCAGGGCGAGGGGCTGAGCGCGGCGCAGCTGGCGCTGGCCTGGCTGCTGGACCAGGGACCCGACATCGTGCCCATCCCCGGCACGCGCAGCGTCAGCCGCCTGGCCGAGAACGCCGCCGCGGCCCAGGTGCACATCGGCGCCGCGCTGCGCGAGCAGCTGGCGGGCCTGCTGGCCGCGCATCCGGTGGCCGGCAGCCGCTATCCGGAGGCGGCGATGGCGGCGCTGAATGCCTGAGTTAGGCTGGTGAGTCCAGCCCCAGGAATTCGCTGACGCGCTGCAGCTCCTCCTCCAGCGCCAGCTTGAAGGCCGCGCCCTTGGGCCGGCCATGCACGAAGCCCAGCTCATGCTGGAGCCGGCCATCTTTTTCAAGCCGCAGATTGGCCCAGCCCAGCATCGCGTCGCCCCATAGCAGGGGCAGGGCGTAATGGCCCATCTTGCGCTTGGGCGCGGGCGTGTAGGCCTCGAACTTGTATTCCCAGCCCCACAGCAGCTGGAAGCGGCGGCGGTCCCACACCACCGGGTCGAAGGGCGCCAGCATACGCAGCTGGGTGTCGAGCCGGTGGCGCTTGGAGCGCGGGTTCTCGTCGGCGGGCCAGAACCAGGTGCGGCCGTCGATCTGCGCATGGGCATAGCGCGCCTTGGCGCGCTGGAAGGCCTGGCGGGTCTCGGCGCGCAGCTGCGGCGCGCCATAGCCCAGCAGCGAGGTCAGGTAGCCGAGGCTGGGCGCGGGCAGCGGCGCATACAGCGCCACCACCATGTCCAGCAGCGCCTCGGCGCGGGCCTGGCGCGCGGCCGGGCTCTGTTCGGCTTCGGGGTGCTGCACCGCTTCGTAGACGCGCGTGCCGGCATCGCGCCGCTTGACGCGCAGCTGGCTGCGGTAATGCAGGCCGTCGAGCAGCTGGGTGCTGACGTTCAGCTCGCCGCCCCAGTAGCCGGGCATGCGGCCATGGTGGCTGAATTCTTCCAGCAGCTGCTTGGGATGGGTGGGGCCGCGCTCGCGCACCACCGCCAGCAGCTGCTCGGCCTGGGCGCGGGTCTTGGCGTCCCAGCTGCGCCTGGGCTCGCGCGGATGCAGCAGGGCCAGGTGTTGCCTGGGCAGGAAGCCGTAGTTGACGAAGCAGTCTTCCTCGACTGCCAGCCGGGTGTAGCGGCGCTCCAGGTCGCCGGCGCGGTAGTCCTTGACGCGATGGCGCAGGATCAGGTCCTGGGCGCGCGCCGGGGCGCGCATCGGGTCGGCCTGCACGAAGCCGAGCTTGCGGATCGCGGTTGGCAAGGTGGTCGGCTTGAAGAGGCTGCGGGCGATCGCATAGCGGCGCAGTTCCTCAAGGCTGGGGGCGGGGGTGGCTGCGGGCGTGCTCATCGGCCGCGAGCATCGCAAACAACTGTTTATTTGTCCAGCTGTCTGGCGGGCGCCGGCTGGCGCTGCTCCAGCGTGTCCATCTGCATCTCGTAGCTGAAGAAGCGGTTGCGGCCATGCGCCTTGGCGTTGTAGAGCGCATCGTCGGCGCGCAGCAGCAGGCCCTCGGCGGTGGTGCTGGCATCGGCCACGCAGGTGGTGATGCCGCCCGAGACGGTAATGTGCGGGGCGATGTCGGAGTCCGGGTGCGGGATGCCGGCCAGCGCCATGGTGCGTATCAGGGCGCGCGCATAGGTCATTGCGCCGGAACGCGGCGTGTTGGGCAGGATCAGCGCGAACTCCTCGCCGCCGTAGCGGCCCACGCAGTCGCTGGGGCGGCGGCAGGCCTCGCGCAAGAGCGCGGCCACGCGCTTCAGGCAGGCATCGCCCTCCACATGGCCCAGGCTGTCGTTGTAGCGCTTGAAATAGTCGACATCGCACAGCACCAGGGTGAGCGGCAGGCCATCGCGGCGCGCCTGGGCGATGCATTGGTGCAGGCGCTCGTCGAGGGCGCGCCGGTTCATCAGGCCGGTGAGGGCATCGGCGTTGGAGAGCTCGTGCAGCTGCGCGTTGGCGCTGCGCAATTCGTCGGAGAGCTGCACCAGGCGCTGGCGCATGCCCAGCAGGCGCTGCATGGCGCGCAGCTTGGCGTGCAGAATCATCGGCGAGACCGGCTTCACGAGGTAATCGTCGCCGCCGGCCTCGATGCCGCGCCAGACGTCCTGGTCCTGGTCGCGTTGCGAGAGAAAGATGATGGGGGTCCAGCCGCCCGGCTCGGCGGCGCGGATCTGCTGCGCCGTCCAGTAGCCGTCGTGTGCGGGCATCTCCACGTCCAGCAGCACCAGGTCGGGGCGGTAGCGCTTGAACAGCTCCAGCCCCCAATCGGCGCTGTCGGCCTCGAGGGCGCGATGGCCAGCGCGGTCCAGCTCGGCCACCACCGCCACGCGCGAGGCGCTCTGATCGTCGATCACCAGGATGGTGAGCGGGGAGGGGCTGCTGGGGAGCATGGGGCGCCGGGTGCTACTGCGGAGGCCTCAAGTATGGCCGCGAAGCTGACGATATGTGATGGGATAAGGCGGCTTGCCGTTCGCCTGTTGGGAAAACCGGGCCATGACAGACACCACCCATCTCGAGGCCAAGGTCTTGCTGCTCGAGCACGACCCGGCGCAATACCAGCTGCTGGCAGATTTCTGCGCCGAGGTGGGCCTGCTGGCCTTGCCGCGCAGCGCGCGCGATGCGCTCAGCACGCTGGCCCAGCACAAGGATCTGGCGGGCGTGCTGCTGGCGGAGGATCTGCCCGGCGTGGAGCCCGATGCCCTGAGCCTGGCGCAGGCCATCCACAAGCTGCGGCCCGAGCTGCCCACCTTTCTGCGCCGCAGCAGCACGCGCGAGCTGCTGCCCGAGGAGCAGGCGGCGCTGCGCCATGCCTGGCAGCTGGGCGGCATCGAGGACCTGCGCGCCGCCGTGCAGCGCGCCATCTTCAGCCTGCGCTACCCCAGGAAGCTGGTGGACGGCATCGTCGAGCTGACCTGCGCCTCGCTGAGCTCGATGTTTCCCTACGCCAAGGTGCAGGCCGAGTCGCCCTATGTGGTGCACGACCGCATCATCTTCGGCGAGGTCTCGACCCTGATCCCGATCGAGAGCACCTGGTGCCGCGGCTACATGATGCTGCAGACCGAGGAGGGCGCGCTGCGCCAGGGCCTGATCCAGGGCTTCAGCTACGAGGGCCTGGGCGGCGATTTCAATTTCCGTGAGCTCAACAACCTGCTGGGCGAAACCACCAACCTGATCTGGGGCGCGTTCAAGAACCGCTACATCCCGCCGCAGGCCTTCACCACCCAGCAGATCCAGGTGCCGCTGGTGATCAACCACGAGCACAAATACATGTCCTTCGGTTCGCAGGACCCGCAGCTGTGCATACGCTACCAGCTCTCCGATCCGCGCCGCCCAGGGTTGCCACCCTTGATGATCGTGCAGCGTTTCATCTTCAATCTCTACTGGTCGCCCGAAGGCTTTGCGGAATTCGCGGCGGCCCCGCCCCCCGCCGCGACCGGCGAGCTCGATCTATTCTGAAGGGAACCCCTGCATGGCTCAGATTCTGGTGGTCGACGATTCCAGCACCATGCGGGGCATCGTGACGACTTTCCTGAGCAACAACGGCTTCGAGGTGGTGGTGGCGGTGGACGGGGTCGACGGCCTGCTGCAGCTGCGCCGGGACCCCGGCATCAAGCTGGTACTCAGCGACATCAACATGCCCAATATGGACGGCCTCACCATGGCCGAGAAGATCCGCGTCGAGCTGGGCAACCGCGCGGTGCACATCGTGATGCTGACCACCGAAGACAATCTGCAGGTGCGCGAGCGCGGCAAGGCGATCGGCGTCACCGGCTGGATCGTCAAGCCCTTCCGCGGCGAGGCGGTGCTGGGGCCGTTCAGGAAGATGTGCGGGCTGGAGTGACGCTCGTCACCCCAACCGCAGTGCGCTCGCTCAGCCCTTCAGCCCGGCCAGATCGCGCAGCACGTTCACCTTGTCGCGCGCTTCCCAGCTGAACTCGGGCTCCTCGCGGCCGAAGTGGCCGTAGGCCGCGGTCTTGCCGTAGATCGGGCGCAGCAGGTCCAGCATCTGGATGATGCCCTTGGGACGCAGGTCGAACACCTCGTTGACGATGGCGGCGATCTTGTCGTCCGAGATCACGCCCGTGCCCTCGGTGTAGACGGTCACGTTCATGGGCTTGGCCACGCCGATCGCGTAGGCCACCTGGATCTGGCACTGGCGCGCCAGGCCGGCGGCCACGATGTTCTTGGCCACATAGCGGGCGGCATAGGCGGCCGAGCGGTCCACCTTGGTCGGATCCTTGCCCGAGAACGCGCCGCCGCCGTGCGGGCAGGCGCCGCCATAGGTGTCGACAATGATCTTGCGGCCGGTGAGGCCGCAGTCGCCCTGCGGCCCGCCGATGACGAAGCGGCCGGTCGGGTTGACCAGGTATTTGGTCTCCTTGAGCCATTCCTTGGGCAGCACCGGCTTGATGATCTCCTCGATCACGGCCTCGTAGAACTCGGGCTTCATCTTGTCGCCCAGGCTCATCTCGGGTGCGTGCTGGCTGGACAGCACCACGGTGTCGATCGAGTGTGGCTTGCCGTCCACATAGCGCATCGTCACCTGGCTCTTCGCATCGGGGCGCAGGAAGGGCAGGCGGCCGTCCTTGCGCAGCTGGGCCTGGCGCTCCACCAGACGGTGGGCGTAGTAGATCGGCGCGGGCATCAGCTCGGGCGTCTCGTCGCAGGCATAGCCGAACATCAGGCCCTGGTCGCCGGCGCCGGTGTTGAGGTGGTCGTCGCTGGCGTGGTCCACGCCCTGGGCGATGTCGTTGCTCTGCTTGTCATAGGCCACCAGCACCGCACAGCCCTTGTAGTCGATGCCGTACTCGGTGTTGTCGTAGCCGATGCGCTTGATGGTGTCGCGCGCCACCTGGATGTAGTCCACATGGGCGTTGGTCGTGATCTCGCCCGCCAGCACCACCAGGCCGGTGTTGGTGAGGGTTTCCGCGGCCACGCGCGAACGCGGGTCCTGGGTGAAGATTGCATCCAGAATCGCGTCCGAGATCTGATCGGCTACCTTGTCGGGGTGGCCCTCGGAAACGGATTCGGAAGTAAACAGAAAGTCGTTCGCCACTTTTACACTCCTTGTTGTCAGTCCATCGGCGTTGCCGTGCTGCGGGAGTCGCGGCGAACGCTTTAGCGGCATTTGTTGAGCATCGCAGCCCGGCAGTGTTTCAATCCGCGGATCAAACCCTGCATCGCCCCGCAAGTTGTTCAGTAACTCGGCGATGCACTCATTATAGAAATATGTGGTTTCTGCGTCTGCTTTCACGCTCCCCCCTGTGGTTTCAGCAAGGATTGGGCGCCCTGCTGGGCCGCCTGACCTGGTGGCTGGCGCCGGTCTATCGCCAGCGTTTCAAGGCCAATGTGGCGCAGGCCGGCCTGGGCATGGCCGAGGCCGGTGCGGCCATCGGCCACATCGGCCGCATGATGGGCGAGCTGCCCTGGATGTGGTTGCGCCCCTTCGGCGAGCCGCTGGGCGCGCGCGTGCAATGGGATGGCGCGGAGCTGATCACGGCGGCGCTGGACCAGGGCCGCGGCCTGATCCTGCTGACGCCGCACCTGGGCTGCTTCGAGGTCACGGCGCAGGCCTATGTGGAACATTTCAGTGCCCAGTACGGGCCGCTGACGGTGCTGTTCCGCCCGGCGCGCAAGGCCTGGATGCGCGAGCTGGTGGATGCCTCGCGCGAGCGCCCGGGCCTGCTGCCGGCGCCCGCCAGCCTGGCGGGTGTGCGCCAGATGCTGCGCGCGCTGCGCCAGGGGCAGGCGGTGGGCTTGCTGCCCGACCAGGTGCCACCCGACGGCCTGGGCGTGTGGGCGCCGTTCTTCGGCAAGCCGGCCTACACCATGACCCTGGCCGGCCGCCTGGCCCAGCAGACCGGCGCCGTGCCGGTGCTGATCTGGGGTGAGCGCCTGCCCTGGGGGCGTGGCTTTGTGGTGCGAGTGCGACCCGGCCCGGTGATCGCGCGCGAAGACACGCCAGAATGCGCGGCCACCGCCGTCAATCAGTCCATGGAATCCATCATCCGCCAGCTGCCCGGGCAATACCTCTGGAGCTACAACCGCTACAAGGCGCCGCGCCGTGTGGACGTGGCCGCCCTGGGGGATGGCTCGTGATCGGACGGGCGGGTGCCCATCTGCTGATTGGCCTGGTGTGGTTGCTGCACTGGCTGCCCTTCGGGCTGCTGGCGGCGCTGGGGCGCGGCCTCGGCGGCCTGCTGCATGGGCTGGCGCGCTCGCGGCGGCGCATTGCCTTGCGCAATGTCGAGCTGTGCTTTCCCGCGCTGGGCGAGGCCGAGCGCCGCGCCCTGGTGCGCGAGCATTTCGCGCTGATCGGCCGCAGCATCCTGGAGCGCGGCCTGCTCTGGTTTGCCCCGCCCGAGCGGCTGCTGAGCCTGATGCGCGTGAAGGGCGACATCCAGCTGGCCGAGCGCGGCGAGCGCCCGGTGATGTGGCTGCTGCCGCATTTCGTCGGCCTCGAATGGAGCGCGCCGGCGCTCATGCTCAAGCAGCGCTGCCCGGGCGTGGACGTCTACCAGCGCCAGAGCAATGCGGTGTTCGACGCCCGCATGCTGGCCGGGCGCGCGCGCTTCGGCACCACCGCCTTCGTGGACCGGCATGAGGGCATACGCCCGGTGCTGCGCCTGATCAAGCAGGGCTATGCCTTCCTGAATGCCCCCGACATGGACTTCGGCGCCAAGGACTCGGCCTTCATCCCCTTCTTCGGCGTGCCCGCCTGCACCCTGCTGGCGCCCTCGCGCATTGCGCGCAGCATGGGCATGGCGGTGCAGCCCATCGTGGTGCGCATGCTGCCCGGCAGCGAGGGCTACGAGGTCGAGGCCTGCGAGCGGCTGCCCGGCTATCCGAGCGACGACCCCGAGGCCGACGCCCATACCCTGCATGCCTGGCTGGAGGCGCGCATCCGCGAGCAGCCGGCGCAGTACCTGTGGGTGCACAAGCGCTTCAAGACCCGGCCGGCGGGCGAGCCCTCCCTCTATGCCTGAAGCGCGCGCGGATAATCGCGGCATGAATGTGCATTTCACCAAGATGCAGGGTGCCGGCAACGACTTCGCCGTCATCGATGCCACCCGCGCCCCGCTGGCCCTCAACACCGCCCAGCTGCAACGTCTGGGCGATCGCCGCTTCGGCGTCGGCTGCGACCAGATCCTGGTGATCGAGGCCAGCCCGGCTGCGGGCGTCGACTTCCGCTACCGCATCTTCAACGGCAGCAGCGGCGAAGAGGTGGAGCATTGCGGCAATGGCGCGCGCTGCTTCGTGCGCTATGTGGTCGACAAGGGCCTCACAGCCAAGCGCAGCATCCGCGTGCAGACCGTCAACAAGCTGCTCGAACTGCATCTGCAGGACGACGGCCGCGTCACCGTGGACATGGGCGCGCCCATCTTCACGTTGGCCGACCTGCCCTTCGTGGCCGCGGGTTTGCAGCCGCGCCTGCAGCAGGGCTTCGAGCTCTGGCCGCTGGCGCTGCCCTCCGGCCCCTGCGAGGTGGCGGTGCTGTCGATGGGCAACCCGCATGCGGTGCAGTTCGTGGCCGATGTCGATGCGGCCCCGGTGCTGCGCGTCGGGCCCGAGGTCGAGCACGATGCGCATTTTCCGCGCCGTGTGAATGCTGGTTTCGTGCAGGTCATCAGCCGCAGCGAGATCAAGCTGCGCGTCTACGAGCGCAGCGCCGGCGAGACCCTGGCCTGCGGCACCGGCGCCTGCGCCGCGGTGGTGGCGGGCATACGCCTGGGGCTGCTGGACGAGGCCGTCGAGGTGCATGCGCGCGGCGGCGATTTGAAGATTGAATGGGCCGGCCGTTCGGCGGGCCTGGACGCACCGGTGCGCATGACGGGCCCGGCGCAAACCGTGTTTGAAGGAGAGATCGAGCTGTGACGACAAGCGAACAAGGTGTGACTGGCATCACCGAGCAGGACATTGCCAACTACCTGGCCAACAACCCGAGCTTCTTCGAGCGCCACGCCGAGTTGCTGGCCGCGGTGCAGCTGAGCCATCCGCATGGCCAGCGCGCGGTTTCGCTGCAGGAGCGCCAGGCCGAGATGTTGCGCGAGAAGATCAAGGGCCTGGAGCACAAGATCGTCGAGATGATCCGCAATGGCCAGGAGAACGTCGCCATCGCCGACCGCCTGCACCGCTGGACCACCGCGCTGATGCTCACCGCCGAGGCCGGCGCCATCCCCGAGGTGCTGCTGCGCGAGCTGCGCCATCACTTCCTGATCCCGCTCGCCGGCCTGCGCCTGTGGGTGGTGGACGAGGCCCATGCGCAGGCCGACTTCGCCGCGGCCGTGGGCCCGGATGTGAAGAGCTTCGCCGGCAGCCTGACCCAGCCCTATTGCGGCGTGAACTCGGGTTTCGAGGCGGCGCGCTGGCTGGGCGAGGACGCCGCGGTGAGCTCGCTGGCGCTGATCCCGCTCAGCTACGGCAGCCCGGCCAAGGCCTTCGGCATGCTGGTGCTGGCATCGCCCGACCCGACGCGCTACACGGCCGAGATGGGCACCGAATTCCTGGCGCGCATCGGCGAGATCGCCAGCGCCGCGCTGGTGCGCCTGCTGCCCGATGCCCAACGCAGCGACCATCCTGGCGCCTGAGGCCCAGGCCTATCTGGAGCATCTGCGGGTGCAGCGGCGCCTGGCGCCGCGCACGCTGGCGCTCTACCGCGATGCGCTGGGCCGGCTGGCCGCGCTGGGGCAGCGCGATGGCGTCGAGCTGCTGAAGCTACAGCCCCACCAGGCGCGCCGCTGGCTGGCGCAGTTGCACGGCCAGCAAGACCTGGCCCCGCGCAGCCTGGCCCTGCTGCTCTCGGCCTGGCGCGGTTGGTACCGCTGGCTGGGGCGCGAGCAACTGGTGAGCCTCAACCCGATCGACGGCCTGCGCCCGCCCAAGGCCGCCAAGCCCCTGCCCAAGGCCCTGGCCGTGGATGACGCGGTGCAACTGGCGGACTTTCAGGGTGGGCATGCCGATCGGCGGCTGGAGGCGCGCGACGCCTGCATCGTCGAGCTGCTCTATGGCTGCGGCCTGCGCGTGGCCGAACTGGTGGGGCTGGACCTGCAAGCCCATCGCGATGCCCAGGCCTGGGTGGACCTGGCCAGCGCCGAGGCCCAGGTGCTGGGCAAGGGCAGCAAGCGCCGTTCGGTGCCGCTGGGTGCGGCGGCCTTGCGGGCCCTGCGCACCTGGCTGGACCTGCGCGGCGAGCTGGCCAGGCCGCAGGAGCAGGCGCTGTTCGTCGGCCTGCGCGGAGCCCGCCTCGGCGCCGCCCAGGTGCGCGTGCTGCTGAAGGCGCGCGCCCTGCAGGCCGGCCTGCCCACCCATGTGCATCCCCATATGCTGCGCCATTCCTTTGCCTCGCACCTGCTGCAGTCCAGCGGCGATCTGCGCGGCGTGCAGGAGCTGCTGGGGCATGCCAACATCAGCACCACCCAGGTGTATACGAAGCTCGACTTCCAGCATTTGGCCAAGGTCTACGACGCGGCCCATCCGCGTGCCAAGAAGCGCTGAGCCCATGCCGATGCTGGTATCGTGCGCGCCCATGCCTTCTCACCACCGTCTCGCCCGCTTGTTGCCGCTCTGCCTGGCTGTCTCCGCTGCATATGCGGCGGATGCGCCGGCTTCTTTCGTGACCTCGGCCGAAACCCGCCCCGCCGCCTTTGAAATGAGCTGGACCCCGCTGCGCCTGCCCAATGGCGACCGCAGCGCGCTGTTCGGCGGCAGCTATCTGGTGGCGGTGAACGAGGATTGGGGCTTCGGCCCCAGCGTCTATGGTGCGGCGCGCGGCAATTACGGCGGCGTGTTTGCCGCCGGTTTGACGGCGCAGCGCCGTTGGCGCCTGAGCGGCGACAGCCATCTGGCGCTGGGCCTGTACGCGGGTGCGGGCGGGGGCTTGAGTTCCGAGCAGATCCGCTATGGCGGCGGCCTGATGTTGCGCCCCGAGCTGTCGCTGCGCACCCAGGTGGGCAATTGGTACAGCGGCCTGGCGCTGAGCCATGTGCGCTTTCCCAGCGGCAATGTGAAGAGCAGCTCGATCGCCCTGGTGCTGGGCCGCTCCGACAGCTTTGCCAGCTTCGCCCCCAGCGACGCCGGCCGCCTGGGCCGCTCGTCGGGCCGCAGCGGCATGGGCTTTGACGAGATTGCGCTGAGTGCCGGCGTCTACCTGCCGCGCAAGGGCGCCAAGACGCGCTCGGGCCAGCCGAGCGCCAGGCGCATGTACACCGCCGGCGCCGATCTGAGGCAATACCTGGCCCCGGGATCCTGGTGGGGCCTGGAGGCCTCGGGCGCGGCCAAGGGCGGCGCCGACGGCTATATGGAAATCCTCGGCACCGCCGGGCAGGATTGGGCGCTCGGTACGCCCAATCTGCGTGCCGGCCTGCATGTGGCGGCCGGCCTGGGCGGCGGTGGCAATGTGGCGACCGGCAATGGCTGGCTGCTGCGCGCCGGCCCCAGCCTGCGCTGGCTGGCGCCCTGGGGTGGCAGCGTCAGGCTGGAGGGCGGCTGGCTGCGCAGCGCCTCGGGCGGCTTCAGTGCGCCCTATGGGCGCCTCTCGCTGGCCCTGCCGCTGGAGCGCCGCGCCCGCGATGATTCCTTCTGGCAGCTGGAGGAGGGGGTGGTGCGCACCCAGACCTTCTACGCCGCGGTGCAGCAGCTGCCCAGCATGAGCTACAAGAACGGCAGCAGCGCCTCGATCGGCCAGATCGGCCTCTTGATGACGCGCGAGCTGAAGCCCTGGCTGTATGGCGCGGCGCAGGCCGGCAGCGCCGCCTTCGGCAAAGCGGGGGCCTACTCCTACGGCCTGTTCGGCCTGGGCCTGCAGACGCCGCTCTGGGCAAATCAATGGCGAGCCGGTGCCGAGTTGCTGGTGGGCGCGGCCGGTGGCGGTGGCGTCGCCGTGGGTGGCGGCGCGGTGATGCAAATGGAGGCCTGGGGCCAGTGGGAAGGCCGGGGCGACTGGGATCGCCTGCGCCTGCGCGCCGGCCTGGGCCAGTGGCGCACCATGAAGGCGGGCACCCAGTCCTCGGCCGTCTACAGCCTGGCCGTGGGCTATGCCTTCGGTACCATGGCGCCATGAAATCGATACGCATACGAGCCGGCAAGGAGCGTTCGCTGCAGCGCCGCCACCCCTGGGTGTTCCAGGGTTCGGTGGAACGCGGCAAGGCCGACGCGGGCGAAACCGTGCGCGTCGAGTCGGCCGAAGGCCAGTTCCTCTGCTGGGCGGCCTACAGCCCCGACTCGCAGATACGCCTGCGTGCCTGGAGCTTTGACGAGGCTGAGCGCATCGATGCCGCCTTCTTCCAGCGCCGCATTGCCGCAGCCATTGCGGTGCGCGCGCGCCTGCCCATCGCCTCGGATGCGGTGCGCCTGCTGCACGGCGAGGCCGATGGCCTGCCGGGCCTGGTGGTGGACCGCTACGGCGACACCCTGGTGGCGCAGTTCGGCACCGCCGGCACCGAGCGCTGGAAGCAGCAGATCGCCGATCAGCTGCTGGCCGCCACCGGCCTCACACGCCTGTACGAACGCTCCGACGCCAGCGTGCGCCAGCTCGAGGGGCTGGAGGCTCAGACCGGCTGGCTGCGCGGCGCGGGCGACACCGAGCTGGTGATCCGCGAACATGCGTGGCAGCTGAGCCTGGACGTGGCCGAGGGCCACAAGACCGGCTACTACCTGGACCAGCGCGACAACCGCAAGCGCTTTGCCGACACGGTGCGCCAGTACGGTTGCCGCGAGGTGCTGAACTGCTTCAGCTATACCGGCGGCTTCTCGGTGGCGGCGCTGGCCGGCGGCGCTTCGAGCGTGATCAGCGTGGACTCCTCGGGCCCGGCGCTGGCGCGCGCCAACCAGCATGTGGCGTTGAACGGCTTCGATGCCGCACGCCACCAGGCCCTGGATGCGGATGTGAACCACACGCTGCGCGCCTATCTGGCCGAGGGGCGGCAGTTCGATGCCATCGTGCTGGACCCGCCCAAGTTCGCGCCCACGGCGGCCCATGCCGAGCGCGCCGCGCGCGCCTACAAGGACATCAACCGCCTCGGGCTCAAGCTGCTCAAGCCGGGTGGCATCCTGTTCACCTTCTCCTGCTCGGGCGGCATCCCGCCCGATCTGTTCCACAAGATCGTGGCGGGGGCGGGCCTGGACGCGCAATGCGATGGCTACATCCTAGAGCGCGTGGGCGCGGCACCCGACCATCCGCAGACCATCTACTTCCCCGAGGGCGAGTACCTCAAGGGCCTGCTGATCCTGAAGCGCTGAGCCGCCTAGCCGCGCGGCAGGGCCAGCTGCGGCGCGAACTTGGCGCGGTGCACGCTGAAGAAGCTCTTCACATTGCGCACATTGGCATCCTGGGTGAAGAGACGCTGCACCAGCGCGTGATAGGCCGCCATATCGGCCACCTGCAGTACCAGCACGAAGTCCGGCCCGGGCGAGACGCGCCAGCATTGCTGCACCTCGGGCGCGGCCACGGCGCGTTGCTCAAAGGCCGCTAGATGCTCGGCGCCCTGGCGATCCAGCGTGATCTCGACGATGGCCGACAGGCCCGCGCCCAGCTTCTCGGGCGAGAGCAGGGCTACGCGCTTTTCGATCACGCCCAGTTCCACCAGGCGCTTGACGCGCCGCAGGCAGGTGGCCGGCGAGACATGGGCGCGCTGCGCCAGCTCCTGGTTGGACACCGCCGCATCCTGCTGCAGCAGATCCAGCAAGCGGTAGTCGGTGCTGTCTAGCCCCAGGGTTGTGGCTGATTCCGTCATTCCATCCGCTTTCGTGAAATATTGAGGCGCCGATTTATGAATGTGGATGATTGTTGCAAATGGCGATGAATTTTGAAAGCAACCATCTTCGCCATCTGCCTACGATGCGCAGCATTCCCTCCAGCCTCATCCTTCCTTCACGGAGACAACAGCTTATGTGCGGCATCGTCGGCGCGGTCAGTCAGCGCAACATCGTTCCCATCCTGATCGAGGGCCTGAAGCGCCTGGAGTACCGCGGCTACGACTCCTGCGGCGTGGCCGTGCACCAGGGCGGCGAGCTCAAGCGTGCGCGCAGCACCTCGCGCGTGGCCGAGCTGCACAGCCAGACCGCCGAAGACGGCATCGCCTCCGGCACCGGCATCGCCCACACGCGCTGGGCCACCCATGGCGTGCCGGCGGTGCACAACGCCCACCCGCATTTCTCGCATGGCCCGAATGCCGCCGCCGACAGCGTGGGCCGCATTGCCCTGGTGCACAACGGCATCATTGAGAACCACGACGAGCTGCGCCATGAGCTGAAGGGCAAGGGCTACCAGTTCAGCAGCCAGACCGATACCGAGGTGATCGCCCACCTGGTGGACCATCTCTACCATGGCGACCTGCTGGAGGCCGTGCAGGCCGCCCTGCCGCGCCTGAAGGGCGCCTACGCCATCGCCGTGTTCTGCCGCGACGAGCCGCACCGCGTGATCGCCGCCCGCGAGGGCTCGCCCCTGGTGCTGGGGGTTGGGACCGAGGCAGGGCAGGGCGAGAACTTCGTCGCCTCGGATGCGATGGCGCTGGCCGGCGTGACCGACCAGATCGTCTACCTGGAAGAGGGGGATGTGGTGGACCTGCAGCTGGGCCGTTACTGGCTCAGCCATCGCAACGCGGAGACCGGCCGCTTCGAGTCGGTTTCGCGCGAGGTGCGCACCGTGCATGCGCACAGCGGTGCGGCCGAGCTGGGCCCTTACCGCCACTACATGCAGAAGGAAATCTTCGAGCAGCCGGTGGCGATTGCCAACACCCTGGACGCCGTGGCCGGCATCACGCCCGAGCTGTTCGGCGACGGCGCCTACCGCATCTTCAAGGAGATCGACTCGGTGCTGATCCTGGCCTGTGGCACCAGCTACTACTCGGGCTCCACCGCCAAGTACTGGCTGGAGAGCATCGCCAAGATTCCCACCAGCGTCGAGATCGCCAGCGAATACCGCTACCGCGACAGCGTGCCGAATCCGCGCACCCTGGTGGTGACCATCAGCCAGAGCGGCGAGACCGCCGACACCCTGGCCGCCCTCAAGCATGCCCGCGCACTGGGCATGAAGCACACGCTGACGGTCTGCAACGTGGCCACCAGCGCGATGGTGCGCGAATGCGAGCTGGCCTACATCACGCGCGCCGGCGCCGAGATCGGCGTGGCCTCCACCAAGGCCTTCACCACCCAGCTGGTGGGTCTGTTCATGCTCACGCTGGCCCTGGCGCAGACGCGCGGCCATCTGAGCGACGAGCAGGAGGCCGAGCACCTCAAGGCGCTGCGCCATCTGCCGGTGGCGGTGCAGGCCGTGCTGGCCCTGGAGCCGCAGGTGATCGCCTGGAGCGAGGAGTTCGCGCGCAAGGAGAACGCCCTGTTCCTGGGCCGCGGCCTGCATTACCCGATCGCGCTGGAAGGCGCGCTCAAGCTCAAGGAAATTTCCTACATCCACGCCGAGGCCTACCCGGCCGGCGAACTCAAGCATGGCCCCTTGGCGCTGGTGACGGCCGAGATGCCGGTGGTGACCGTGGCGCCCAACGATGCGCTGCTGGAAAAGCTCAAGAGCAATATGCAGGAAGTGCGCGCACGCGGCGGCCAGCTCTATGTGTTCGCCGACGGCGACACCCAGATCGAGAGCGAGCCCGGCCTGCACGTGATCCGCATGCCAGAGCACTACGGCGCACTCAGCCCCATCCTGCACGTGATCCCGCTGCAGCTGCTGGCCTACCACACCGCCTGCGCGCGCGGCACGGATGTGGACAAGCCGAGAAATTTGGCGAAAAGTGTGACGGTTGAATAACGGGTTAGGTTGGCGTCTTAATTTGCATAAAGTTGCATTAAATGCGGGTCTTTATGGCCTCGCAATATCAGACATTCGCATTTTATTTTAATTGCGGGTCTTTTTTGCATTGCTGGACAAGTTTCCCATGGCTCATTTGACTCAAGATGGATGCGATGACGGTAGGGCATTGCGCGCGGGACGTCCCCGATCCCAATCCGGTGCCACTCCTCGGCACCATTGATTCAAGCGTGCCGTGCAGGACATCAGGAAGACCCCAGCAACATCACACATCTCACTCTCGGAAGGCCTTGAGGGTTTCGTAGGCGCCTTGCCGGTGCGCTTTACGGGAGCTGTCATCCCGTCCAGGAACAACGACCAGTGCATTGCCGTCCAGGTCGATCGAGGTGATGCCGGCCAGGCCAACGCCAAAAGATTTGAAGCCCTGCCTTTGCCAATCGCTACTTGAATCGATCGCGTCGTGATGGTGGCCGTGAACCGAGACTTTCACGCCCATCGTTTGTGCAAGCGTGTCGAGGATGCTGAATCCGTTCGGGTGATAACCAGGCGCTTCATGGGTGATCAGTACATCCGCTTCCTGCTGCGAGAGGTAGTCGATTTCGTCTGGGTAGATGCTTGACCAATGTCGCAATGCTGGTCCGTTGCGCCAGCGGTCTTGCCGAGGCGTAAGCCTTGCGTGTGCAGTGCGGTTCCGATACCTCGGCTCTGAATCACGTACGCCAGGGTAATAGACCGACTCGCGAAACACGCCTCCGAGCCCGGCCAAGCGGGTTCCGTCGGGCAGTACGACGACACGCCCGTGGACATTGCGATCGGCCAGCTTGCTGTCCCAAAGATGCTCGAAGTCTTGCTTCGAGTCGGTGTCGTGGTTGCCATGAATGAACCACACCCGCTCAAAGATGCCTTCGAGCTCGACGTGAAGGGGGCGTAGAGGCTGGATGTCGCCCAAAAGCACGACCGCGGACGCATGCAAGTCGTCCGCGTATTGGGTGACATGGTTAAGGCAGCCGTGAGGGTCGCCCACATAGAGGACTGGGCCAGAGTTCAATTGCTACTCCTGAGCGGAGGTCCGCTGTCGTCACTATTGTGCAAGGCCAATCTCATCGGGTCGAGATTACGTGACCAGACCATGGGTGATGTCTCTATCGGGATAGCCTCGACACGATTGTGCTGACACTTTGATTTTGGAAGATCAACCGTCGATGTCGGCGCCAGCGTCTTTTCGCCGCGAATGGCATCCAGCCTTACCTTGGCCTTGAATACCGCTGAGCGGTTGCGGCGGGGTCTTCTGTTCATCTCTGGTCTCCTTGCCACCCCGACCCTCGGGGGAAATCAAAGGACCGCGCTTCCACTCGTCGCCGTGTTCAGCTTTGCGAGGCCACCTCTGCCATGTCGGCTGCGCCGCCACGTGGCATCAACAATTCGCGCTCGAGCGCTGTCTGCTTGGACCGCAACAGCATCCCTTGCTGGTAGATTTGACGCAGAGTCAATCGTTCCTGTGTGCTATCGGTGTACAGGTTCGACATATACAGTTTCCAAGGGTTGATTGAGATTAGTAGGCCACGCCATGAGATCCAGCAAGTTGTCCGTTCCGACCGTCCCCGAGCAGTTGCTCGCGGAAATTTCTGATGCCGATACTGTGGGCAAGGCGCTCGGCAATTCCTTCGCCGATGCCTTGGAGGTCTTTCGCACGGACAAGGCACCGATGGCTGAATTTCTTTTCGGGCTGGGGCCGAAAATGCTCGATTTCGGCAAGGCCGGCCATGCCGCGTTGCTCGAAAGCATGAGCGGGGAAGCGTTTGGGTTGCTGGCGGCGCGCGGCTCGGATTCCATCGAGACGGCGGAATCGCCTGTTATCGAAGCAAGTCTGATGAAACCCCTGCTTGAGACCGCAAGAGAGAGCGGTTTCTTTGCGCACGTGCACGTCTCTGCGCTCATCTGCGCGGTGAGCACCTACGGCGCCGTCGTCCTCTCAGGCAAGGTGGACAAGCAGTTCAAGCAGGACGTGGACGCTCGAACAGCACGTGCGCTTGTGCTGGCAGCCTCGAGCCACGACGAACGTGCGTTGACCGAAGCGACCCGGTTCGTGCCGGCTGCGGTGAGCTACAGGTTCTTTGGCTCCAGTAGCTTGCCTCAATACGGGCCCGACACCACTGCGCATGCGCTGGGGAAGATCTGGTCAGCCGTCGTGCAATCGGATGCCCCGCTGCATGCGGTGATCGCCGGAGTTTTGAATTCTCCTCTCCTGCAGAAAGCCGTCGAACTTGGGCTCGTTCAGCCATTGCCAGATGAGCACCCTCAGGCTACCGCGCTCGAGCAGGAAGTCGGACACGTCACGGGCCCAAACAAGATGTTCCTGCTTGAGGGATTCCTGCCCGCTGATGGCAATCTGCGAATCCAACGTCTCGCTGCACTGGCTGAACAGGGACGGGAATTCGTCGGTTCGGCCACGAGAACAGCCGGACAAGCATCCCAGCCTCAATGACGGTGCCAACCTCATCGCCCGAGGCGCCAGACTCAGTGCAAGCGCCCCGAGTCTGCGCCTTGAACGCCGCGCTGTAACAATGGGCCTGCTTCGGCTTAACGGCGCAGACGCCCAGCGGTCCTAGGTGAACGTCAGCGGTCTTGGCGACGATGGATGCTGGCGTCTGTTTTAGAGCTTGGCACCCGCGGTTGCTTCTTTGGCGGCGCTGTTTGCGGCTGCGTTCGCCATGGACGCAAAGAACGCCCGTCCCGCATCCAGGTCCACGAGTTGGGCGCTTCCGTTGCCCATGCTCTTCACGCCGCTGGTGGAGATCACGCCGTAGTTGACGCGGAACACCTTGTTACAGCCGTTCTCGAGACGCATCGAGTCGCCCTGGTTGACCCGGCCGAATGGTAGGGTGTTGTCGCTGCACGCCCCCTGATAGAGCTCGAAGCCTGTGATGGTCTTGGAGCCGTCGCCTTTGCGTTGCCCATTGACGAGAATGTCGAAGTAGTCGTTGATTGAAGCGGCACCGCCATATTTGTTGCTCATGTCTCCGATGGTCTTCTCATACGCGTAGGTCGACGTTGTGTCATCGCGCCAAATGGCCCAGACCTTGCCATCGTTGATCAGGATCTTGACGAAGTCGTAGTTGCTCTTCTGTTCGGGGAACAGATCGAAGCGGATGCCGGCGCGTATTGGCGCACGGGTGACTGAATTGGGCCACATGTAGTCCGACAGCTTCAGCTTGATGGTGCGGCCGCGGCTTTCCTTGGTGCCATCTGGGAAGCGCTGCTTGATGGCGGCCACAGCCTGAGCTTCGGTCATGCCGAGTTTGACGCCGAGGATGTCGAAGTTCTGAATGACGCCAGTGGTGTCCACCGCTTTGCTGACACCGGCGTGAGCGGGGTTCAGCGCAGCCATGATGGCTGCAGCGGCTGCGATGCGGACGAAGTGCATGGGGTTCTCCATTGTTTTTGGGAATCGAGCGGAAGGCGCAACCGCGTGAGCGAGACGATTGCCGCGGGTGCAAATCACTGTGCGCATCAGCTAATGCGGAACTTCCGCGGGGATGCGATCGAGAGCGGTATGCGAAGCTGCGGGGACACCTTGGCCTTGCTTGGCCGGCCCGAGCTCAATGGCGTGGATCCAGGCCAGCCGTCGGGTTTCGGACACCTCAAAGGTCTGCCCGTAGAGCGCATTGCCGTGCCTGGCCATGGCCAACGCCATGCGTGCGGCGTGGAAATCTCCCGCATCGGCGTACGCTGCAAATCCTTCGAACACCTTGCGCCAATGGCAATGCTCGTATGCGGTCCAGGCTGCATCGATGGACAGGCTCTCGTCGAGACTGAAGGGCGTCCTGGAAGATACCGTGCCATTGAGGACGGGGTTTGAGTCCTGCCGGGCGGCATGAGCCGCAGCTTGCAATGTGGGGTCCGGCGGCGCCGGATGCCAGTCGCCGACGGATCCGTTGAGTGCGGGGTTGGTATCGCGCTGTGACGCGACGGCCGCGCTGTCGAGTGTCAGCCGCTGGGCCCCGATTCGTGTGGACGGTGGTGCTGCGTAGATGTCATGCGCGAGCAGAAGCCCGAGCGCTGCAACCAAGATTGCAGCGCGATGTCCCTCAAATTTCATTCCTTCCTCCCCAGGTAGAACGATCATCAGATAGTTCAGACTGTGCTATGTGTTATTCATTAAGGCCTTCATGTGAATCAAAATGATTCACAAAGAGCACCAAATGTATAACGAAAGGTGTAGAGAAGGAAGCCCCCGAAATACATGCTTGGCCAATGTCCAAAGCCAAGCCGCTCCCCACCGCCAGAGAGACATTTGCTCGCAACCTTCGTCGAGCTCGTCGCTTGAAGGATGTGACCCAAGAGGGCTTGGCGCTGGAAGCTGGGGTGTCACGGGCCTACCTCAGCCGTGTTGAGCGCGGCACGATCAACATCTCTTTCGATAGCGCCGAGGCGCTGGCCAAGGCCATCGGCGTCTCCCTGCGGGACCTGGTCGATCCGCTGCAGTTTCAGGGTTTGGACGAAAGCTGAGGCGGTATGCCCGATGCCGATCGCGCGAAGCTGCAGCAGCAGGCCGCGCGTTTGTCCCAGCAGCCAATCATGCGGCGCTTGGTAAAGTGGCGTCCGGCAGCGCCGCGAGGTGTCGCCCCTGCTCTCCCTCCCTGAGCAGGAGCCTCAACGTGATGACAGCGTTAGGCTTTCCAGCCTCGGCCCATGGCCGGGGCTTTTTTCCATCTGGAGAAGAGAGGGCCGGTGGGGCGATCAGGAGAAAACGAAGCAAGTCAGGCGCTTGGCCCAATTGCTGTCGGGAGCCGCAATTGCGGTGTTGGACCGCAATTCACCGCAATTGCCGGAGAGGGGCGGGTGGCAAGCAAGAGCCGATTGGCGGCGGGGCATCTCCTCGCTGCCGGGGCTGGTAGGCAGGATCGTGGTCTCTTCCGGCATCCTCGGACGCTAGCAAGTCAACCGCGTCGGCGCCGCCGAGAAGGCTGCGCACAACGTGCTCAAGGCGCGTGGGAAGTGGCGCGAGAACATCCCCGGCACTGAGTGGTTCAACACGACCATTGCCGAATCCAATCGATCATCGATTCCAGCACTGCGGGCTAGCGACACGCCTCGTTGAGTGCTGCCTTGGCGGCATCAGCATTCGATGGCTTTCCTGCGGGATCTGTTTCCTCGACCGTGACAGTGGGCAGCTTTTTTTCTTCCGGCCCGAGTGGGCAGTTTTTGCAATGGTACCTGCTGGGTTGGAAGGGCTACTTCAGGATGGCGCAAACACCGAACATCTGGCGCGAGCTGGACGAGTGGCTGCGCCATCGACTGAGGGCGCTGCAGCTCAAGCAGTGGATACGTGGTCCGACCATGTTCCGAGAGCTACTGGCCCTGGGCGCAAGACCCACTATTGCGAAACAAGTGGCGGCGAACAGCCGCTGCTGGTGGCGCAACAGCTCAAAGGCGCTCAACAGTGTGCTCACCATTGCCTGGTTCGACCGCCTGGCACTACCCCGCCTCTCATAACCTCAAGTCCTCGAACCGCCCGGTGCGGACCCGCATGCCGGGTGGTGTGGGAGGGGCTCCGCCGACAATGGCGGACCCCTATCCCGATCCGTCTATCAATCTTTGAGTGGTGATAGCGATTTTTTGTGGCCCGCGACAAGACATCTCGATCTGGCTGGGATCTTGGGTGGAGCTGCTTCAAACCAATGAAACACGGTCGCCCACCATTCCACACCAATACGGTGCATTTTGGTCAAAAGCCGCAAGTGCACCTCGTATAAGTCATTGATTTCATTGGCCGTCACTTCGTGCCTCTGCTTCTCGTTGTCGACGGATGCGATAAAGCGCCTCCATCGCAGACGCGAACGTTGACGGCCTGGCGCCTCCCTCGAGCATCAGACGCTGGTGCAGCTTGACGTTGAGCCGAGGACGCCGATCACAGGCCTCTGCAGGCGCAAGGGCGGCCGTTTCATCTGGGCTTTGAGCTACTGGCTTCATGTGTCGAAAATAGCATGCGCGCCCACGCGATGCGTGTGGCAGATCATTGACCATCGATGTCGAAGGGGCCAAGGTGTGGCCGAGTGTCATGACCGCGACAATGACTGGCCCATCCGAACATCGGTGCGCCGGCCAGGAGCGGAGCGGCATGGGACGCTACCGAATTTGGTCAATTTCAGGCAATTTCAGTTCACCGCTTAAATTCAGGGTCGTTCGTAAGTGTCTGCCGCCACTGACTATCCGTCCGGCTGTAGGCCAATGAGAGATTCGGCCTGCTGGGCCATCGGGAACAAAGATGCTGGGCTGGCTCATAGTCATTTCACTTGCCGACGGAGATGCGCCTGCGAAGCTGGACGATGTCCGTACGCTTGTAAGCTGGCGATGCGGCATAGGCGGCCTTGACTGGATCGACCGGCTTGTGGAACAGGGCCAGGCAAAGTTCGAATCAGGCAACGGTTACCCAACCCGTTATCGTTCGATTGCGGCAGCATTGCTGCCGCTCGTGCATGATGGTCGTCCGCCTGAACATCGTGGCTTTGATGTTCTCGGCGATGACTACTTCACACCCTCCGGCTGGGTCGGCGACTTCACGCGGCATCCTGAGCGTATCGCTGCCTGTGCGCCAACCGATCATCTTGTGATTGAAGCGTGGGATCAGTCGTAGTGTTTAGGCTCGCTCGCGTACCCGTTGCCGAAGTCTTTTCACATAGGCTGAATCAACGACCTTGTCGGGGCCAAGCCCCAGCGCGCAACTCATGAGGTTGGCCACGCTGCGGTCCGTGAGCTCGAACGCAGCAGGCAAGAAACCGTAGTTCCTCGTGCTCGATTCTTCGAGTGCCACGAAGAAGGCCCTGAAGCTGTCAGCAAGCCCGGCACGAACTCCTTCAGTCCCGGCCTCGGTCCATGAATCATGCGGCAGTGGGGCGGCTTGTGCCGCATCATCGGCGATGGCTTGAACCAACTCGCTCAGTGAGGGCCAGTATTTGAGATCGAACTGCCCCGAGATGGCCTGAAGCTTCTCCTTCACCCAATGCTCGTAGCTGTAGTTCCTCTCAGCTGCAGCGTGAATCGCGTCCACGGGGTGATAGAGCGTGTCGCAGGAGAACCCGGAATGGTTTTTCAGTTCGGTGCGTTCGTTCAGCAGAACTGCCAGTGCGGTCGCTGCCTCGACGATTTCGCGATTGACCACGATCAGCCTGGCCTTGCCCTTGCGGGCCTCCTGGGTTGCATCGGGACTCCAGAAGGCGGCCGTGCTCTGTAGAAGGTCGAAAAACACCTTCAAGGCTGGCGGACGGTCACTGAGCTTGCTGTGGAGTTCTTCGTATGCGTCCTCCAGCTCGAGTCCGCGCTCTAGGAGCCGATTGATGACTTCGACCTCACTCGGGAGGATCGACTTTTCGATCCTGTCGCTCCGTTCGGATCTCAGTAGCGCCTCGCAGATCTCGCGGGCAGCCTTGGGGGAGGAAGTGCGTGTTGCCATGGTGGTTCCAAGTGTTTCCACAAGAATACCGAGGCTGCGCAAGGCTGTCGGTACCCGAACAGGCGAAATTTTTCGGGATTTCAGGTACCTCACTGTTTTGCATAAGCCGGCAGAAGTGCGCCCGCGTGGTAGGGATAGCTTGGTATTGCAAGGAAAATTCTGGACTGGCTGCGCCCGCAGTCACGGCCGGTCTGATCAAATCAGAATGCCTAACAATGAATCAGGACGGGACGCTCTGGCACGAACAATTTACGACAAGCCAACGAGAGCGCTGCTGAAGGACATGCTCGCCGACTGGGGACTGAAGTCGGGAGAGACGTTTTCAGCCCAGCGTGCGATCGATTGGTTTGCTGAGCACTATCCCAAGCTCAAGGCCGGAAGCATCCATGCGCATCTGGTGCAGGCGTCGACCAACGACCGAAGCCGGCTGCACCACCCAGCGACTAATGTCAGTGATGACCTTTTGTTCAAGGTCGGATCGCGTGAATACAGACGCTTCGAGCCCACTACCGATCCGGCGCCACTACATCAGGCACCGAAGGTTCAGATTGCAAACGCCAACGGCAAAGTGATTTCGGTGACGGAGGAGGAGGATGACGCCGGCGTTGCGATCGATGCTGCGTTGGCCGGGTCCTCTCAGTTCGCGCTCGAGAAAGATCTGCAGCGCTACCTGGCTGACAACCTCCAGTTGATTGAGCCGGGACTGACGCTCTTTCAAGATGAGGAGATCACAGGTTTCGAGTACCCCGCCGGTGGCGGTCGGCGGATCGATATTTTGGCCAAAGATCGGTCGGGTGGGTTCGTAGTCCTGGAACTCAAAGTTGAAAAGGGATATGACCGCGTGGTAGGTCAACTGCTCCGCTACGTCAATTGGGTTCGGAAAGAACTGGCAGAGCCCGGTCAGCGCGTGCGCGGCATCATTGTTTGCAGATCAATGTCCGAGGATCTGATCCTTGCATGTTCCGGCATCAAGGACGTAGAACTGTTTGAGTATCGTCTACAGGTGACAGTATCAAAGGTGCCGTTGCTTGAGCTCCCATGATGGAGCAGGTTACTTCGACAGACTCGCCTACAGGCAATTTCTAAGGGAGCTAGAAGGTGGGCTTCATATCCAAGCTGTTGGGCCTGATCAGTACGCCCGCGTCGCCGACGCAGAAGCGGGCGCCTGAGGCAGTCATTGATCGTGCAGGCGGAGCGCGCCGCGCGCGAAACGTGAAGTTGGAAGATTCCTGGTTGACCGTCGGGCAACCTGCATTCTTTGGCCAAGCACATGTCTCTCATGACAAGCGCTGGGTCGTCGGCTGCAGTGACTCGGACGGCGTGAGCCGTGGCGGACACAGGGAATCCGGCAACGGACGCGTGATCCTCGTTGATCACCAGTCCGACAAGGTCATGCATGAGTTGAAGTCCTTCGCGCGGCCCATGGATGCAGCGGTCTCGGATGTCGGCAGCTACTTCGTTCACGATGGCGGTTTCGGTTCTGCGTTGCAAGGCGACGTGGTGGCTATTGGGATCGATGGGTGCGAGCGCTATCGAAAACGCTACAGCGCCAACATCTTCAACCTTGGACTGTCTAAATGCGGGCGATATGCTGTCGTTCAAACAGCCAATGCCCCAAGCGCGGATGGGAATCTGTTGGAGGTTTTGGACTTTGAGCGCTCTTGCGCCGTGTTTTCCGTGCAGCCGTCCACAGGTTGGGCTGACGGGTACTTGTTTGACGTCGATAGTGATGGCCAGTTCAGAGCGCTAGGCGTGGAACACAAAGGGCTTGGGAAGTTCAGCTATTCCGCTACCGGTGAATTTCAGGACACACACGCGTTTCAATCGGCACGGTTGACCCGCGGCGACTACACCATGAGGATTTCCGCCGCGCGCGATCTCCTCAAGGAAGGTGCGACGCCCGAAAACGCCAAGAAGGCATTGACGGCTGCTGATGCGGCACTAGCAGATGGCGCCAAGGACAGACCAGATTGGGGCTCCATTGCGCATCGGGTTCGTGGCGAGTCCTACGAATTGCTCGGCCAGATGCCAGAAGCCTTGGCTGCGTACGAACAAGCCTTGTCACTGAATCCGAAGGTCGGAGTGCAGAAGCGAATTTCGGGCCTTCGAAAGACGATTGCAGCGGGATGAGTGGTTGGTGCGCATTGGAGGCCATGCGTTTCAGAAGTGTGCAGCATTGAGCCAGCGGCGCAGGCAACGCCGACGTATCAGGGCACCGCTGGCCGTGGTAAGTTCATCGCGTGTTCAGCCCAGCCGATATTGACGGGAAAAGCTTGGCGCTGCACCGCTTGGTGGTGCAGAAGATCAGGCACGACCCGGAGTTGTTCAACCTCGTTCAGCAGACATTGAATCGGCAATACGAAAAGGTGAACCTGTCCTCCCTGCCGTATGTTGTTGCGTGGCAAAAGCTGGTCGATCTCGGCATGGAGGCGGCGCTTGCTGCGGCAGTCGAAGAGACGGAGCGAGGCCAGGCTCTGAGGCAGACCTCACCGTTCTCCGGGATCCTCAGCGAACAAGAGCGTCAGGACTTCTTCAAATCTTGGTCTCGATCTGATGAGCCGGCATGACCTGACTGACTGATAAAAAGCCAGGCAAGAACGGCTATCGCCCAAAGTCCTGGCCTGCTTCAAACCAGGTTGTGGGCGTTTCGTAGCGACGGCGGTTCGGGTGTGCTACCTTCTGCCGCATGGCTGAGAAGTCCACCGCAACCGTCACGATGTCGCTCACCCAGGACGCAAGTCCCCGTCTCAATACGGCCCTGCATTTGCGCTTACTGCTGGAGGGCGGTGCGGTGCCCTCGACACTCGCGTCGGCGAAGGAAGCGCTTGAGCGCATCCGCTCGCGACGCAATCAGAAGCCGGCTCCAGATCCGTTATAAATCAAATACTTACGTCAACCGCAATTGCGGCCCATCCCGCAATTTGCCGCAATTGCCAGAAAAATTCCACATTGAGAAATTTGCAAGGCATTGAAGCGGAGTCTGCGCGACTCTGATCCGTACGAAGCTGACGTCCAGACAGGCAAAAGCCCAGCGGAGCTGGGCTTTGCGGGTCCCTCAAGGGGAGAAAAAACAAATACGCTCTAGGCGACGGGGATAAATTTAACAACTTTCCGGTGAAGTGTCAACCGTTGCCGCCGCAGCTGCGATGGTGGCCGATGCCAGTTCTACCGCTGCTTTGCTCGGTCCAAGGAAGGTCGCTCCGCCCCCAATCACCTTGATCACGCCCTTCTGGATCTCGGTCACAAGGTTCGAGGGTAGATGCACAGGGGCGTGGCCCCGCGGTTCGACGACCCGGTCCAGACGAGAGTTGCTGACCATTTGGATAGTGTCGCATTTTGCCCAGCGATCACAGTCATTCCAGTAGTTGATCAAGGGAAGCGAGCCGGCTGGAAGGGGAATGTGGAAGCCGCGGGTCACCGACGCCATGTCTTGCGTCGTAGAGAGCGGGACAACAACGCATGCATTCTGATGCTTCGCGTTGAGCACTACCACCAAGCGCTTCTTGATCATCTCGGGCGGCAGGCGCCCGTGAACTGTTTGAGGATCGGGTGGATTTGGATACTGTCCGTAGTCACAGGTCAAGATCTGACCGACTCGAGGCTTGAAGGTGATTGCCATTGTTGTCCCTGATTTTTGTGGGATATTGTCGTTGCTCAAGCTGCTCCGGGAATACCGATTAATCCATTGCGTGCGGAATTTCTCGGTCGGACATGACTGCCGGCGGCAGGCTGGACGAGTAGGCCAGAAACCTCTGGGTCATCAGGCGCTCGAGAGTTTTCGTCGCATCCATCAAGACGGGCAGAAACTCACCCATGAGGTGCCCCTTGCTCCGATCCTCTCCGTTCCATGGCAGCATGTGCACATGACCATCCAAACCGCGCGCTACATCTTCACACGTGACGAAATCCTGGGGTTCTTGAACCGAAATCGGGCAAGCACTGATGCCTTGAATGCCCTGGAACAATGGCAGCATGCCAGCGCCGATAGAAGTTACGAAGTTCTCGTTGATGAGCCGGATTCTTTGGAGGTGCGGTTGTCCCTGCTCGAGTCGGATTCAAATGCAGGGCCGGAGCTTCATGGTCTGTGCCACAAGCACGGCGTCAAATTCGAGTTCATGCCGGCGTGATGGTGGCCTGCGGCGGCAGGTACATGCGAATGGTGTCGGCATGGCACTTCACGGCAATGCCTTTCTGAACACCGCAATGTCATGTTGATGCTTGAGCACCTGTTCCAGCCATTCGGGTTGGATCTGATCGCCAACGCCAAGCGCGTCAAGCTCGCGCGGCACATGGACAGCCGGTGGGATTTGCGCCGGCTCTACCGCGACGGTGGATTCGACGTCTACCAAGCCTTTCAGGGCGGTGAGGTCTTCAAGAACGCTGACATCCTGGTTTCGTTCCTCGGGCGCTTGGACCGGCAAGCTGTTTTCGTCGGCGTTTACGAGATTGGGCAGCTGTCGGCGCCCGGTACGGTGCCGTTGGCCTACCTACAAGGCATACGAGTTTCTGTCGAACGATGAATTCATCGAGACTTTTGAGCTGGCTCCACCGGGTATGCCGTATGCGGTCTACAGCCGCAATCACTTCAAGCGCGTTGCAAAGTAGGCAACATTCCCGAACACGATCTCAGGTGTTTGTTGTTCTGGTGTTTACCGCACGGGAACTCCCTAACTAGACTCAACAGCCATGATTTGGTGCAATGCAATAACTTCTTTGCATCGCCTTATGAAACTCATCGGTTTTTGGCTTCTGCTCCTGCTCGCTGTGCTTGTGCCAGCGACAGCGACGGTTGCCGCCTCGATGATTTGCCCTCCAACGTCGGTCGTCAAACAGTCTCCGGCGCGAGGTCACGCCGTACAGGCGACAGCAAAGCAGCACATGGCCGCCAAGGCCACCTCGCACAGCCGCCGTGCCCAGGCGAAAGCCGATGCGAAAGTAGTACCTGCGGGCGACCAGCCAGCTCAACACTGCTGCGACGCTAATCCGTGCAGTCATTGCGCGAGCTGCGGGACCTGCGCGTCCCTGGCTATTGGCATGACGGTGGAGACAAACGTGCCTCTGACCGCGACATCGTCACTCCCTGATCCCGGCGTTCCACGCGCCGAATTCCTGGCCTCCGGCCAAGAACGCCCGCCTCGAAACGCCTGACTCAGAACCCCACCCCGCCCTGACTTTGCGCAAACGCCAAAGATTCAGCGGTCAGGTCAAGGAGTGGCTGAGTCGCACGCTTCGATCAGGATGGTGGGAACGACTGCTGCGTAGCAGTCCTTGTATTCGATGCCTTTGAGGCCTACCGTACGCCGCCATCCGCAAATCGTCCTGCGCTCACTCACGAGCAACTCGGTTCGAGGGTGACTCTGTCTCGCACGTCGTGGCTTCTGCATGCCAACCAAGACGATGCGCCGACAAGCACCAAACTGGATGAAGATGATGTCTAAGAAGCTCACACAAACGGCGATCGCTGCTGCCGTTCTCCTGCTCGTCAACAGCGCCCATGCACAGCAGGCCGTCGACGCCGCTTCCACGGCGACCACGTCACTGGACAAGGTGCAAGTCACCGGCAGCCGCATCAGCATGAAGCAGGCGCAGATCTCGGGCGTCGGCCCGGTCACCGTCATCGATGCCGAGGCGATTCAGCGTTCTGGCGCAATTTCCGCTGAAACGCTGCTGCAACGGCTACCAGCCTCGGCAGGTACCGCTGGCAACCAGACCAGCGCCTACTGGACAGGCAACGGTTACGGCACCACCCAGGTCAATCTGCGCGGCCTCGGCATCAACCGTACCCTCGTGCTGCTGAACGGTCGGCGCGTGGTCAATGGCGGCACGGGTGCCAACAGCTCGGTCGACCTGAACATGATCCCGGTGGCGCTGATTGAGCGCGTCGAAGTGCTGAAGGATGGCGCATCGGCCATCTACGGCGCCGATGCGGTGGCCGGCGTGGTCAACATCATCACCAAGACCGGGATGAAGGGTGGCGAGGCCGCCGTTCGCTATGGAGAGACGTCGCGTGGCGACGGCAGCGAGACCGCCGTCGACCTGTCCTGGGGCCTGCAAGCCGCCCAGGGCTCGGTGGTCAGCGCCATCAACTATTCGGAAAGTGGTGCCATCAACATGGCCTCGCGCGCGCCTTGCGGCTTGGCCGAAGTCGCCGGCAAACTGCAGTGCACGGGCAGCTCGTCCACCATCGGCGGCCGTGCACTCCTGGCCAACGGCCAGCGCATCAACTTCAACCAGACGCCCGGCAGCGGCCCTGCCTACGAGACCTATTCCGCGGCCAAGCACAACTACAACAGCAACCCGATGCTGAACGCGGTCAATCCGATCAAGCGTTTGGGCCTGAGCACCTTCGGCACGCTGAACCTGACCGAAGAAACCCAGCTGTTCACCGAAATCCTGTTCTCGCACCGGGAGTCCGAGCAACTGGCCACGCCGGGTTCGCTGGGTGTCTACCGCACAATGAACTTCGCGGCCGATCACCCGACAAATCCGACCGGACAGAGCCTGGTTCTGCAACGCCGCCGACTGGAAGAAGCCGGCCCCCGCTACTTCCAGCAGGAGTCCAACATCTTTCGGGTGGTGGCAGGCGTCAAGGGCAATATCGGCAAGAGTTGGGACTGGTCGGCCAACGTGAACTGGGGCCGCAACACGGGTGTCGATGTCACGACGAACGTGGCCAACCTGGATCGCGTCGCCCTCACGGTGGACCGCAGCAAGTGCAGCACCACTGCCGGCGCAGCCATCCCCTGCGGCAACTACCTCGGCTATGGCAACCTGACCAAGCCGGTGATGGACTACATCCTCACCAACCTACGCGACACCGGCGGCAATGAACAAAAGGGCGCGAGCGCCAATATCAGCGGCGAACTGTTTGCACTACCTGCCGGCGCCGTTGGCTTTGCCGCTGGCGCTGAAGTGCGCAAGGAACGCGGCTGGCGCAATCCGGACAGTCTGACGGTACTGGGCATCGCCAACACCAACGCCCAAGACCCGATTGCCGGCGAGTACACAGCGCGCGAGGTTTATGCCGAGCTGTCGGTGCCGCTGCTGAAGAAGTTGCCCTTCGTGGATTCGCTGCAGTTCAACACCGCAGCTCGTTACTCCGACTACAGCATGTTCGGCTCCAAGAGCACCTACAAGGCGGGTCTGGACTGGCAGGTGATCCCTAGCCTGAAGCTGCGCTCCAACGTCTCGTCTGCCTTCCGAGTCCCGAACATTCCGGAACTGTATGGCGGCGTGGCCGAAGGCAACCTGACGACCACCGATCCCTGCAGCAACTGGAGCGCCTTGCCGGCCACGTCAGTGGTCTCGCAGAACTGCAAGGCCGCTGGTGTGCCGGCAGGCTACACGCAGTTGGGCAACACCATCTTGACAACGGTCGGTGGCAACCCCGCGTTGAAACCAGAGGATGCGAAGACGCTGACTGCCGGTGCAGTCTGGCAGCCGAGCAAGGCACTGACCCTGACGCTGGACTACTTCAACATCAAGATCACCAACGCGATCCAGAGTGTTGACGGTTCCACCAAGCTGGCGGTTTGCTACAACACGCCAGGCCTGGCGCACCTGTTCTGCTCGCCCACAAGCTTCACCCGCAACAAGACCACCGGCGAGATCGACTTCCTGTCGTCGCAGCCGGTTAACGCTGCGGATGAGAAGATCTCGGGCTTCGACATCGGTGCGATCTACGAGTTCAAGCTCGCGGGCTTCGACACGACGCTGAACGCCGAGGTTTCGCACCTGAAGAACTATCAGGTGCGACCGTTCCCTGGCGCGGATGTCATCGACTACACCGGCAAGATCACCGGCGGTCGCGGCAGCTACACCCAGTGGCGTTCGCTGTCCTCGCTGACGATGGCCAAGGGCCCCTGGTCCGGCTCTTACACCATTCAGTACATCGGCGGGGCGGATGACATCAATGCATCTCCTGGCGACATTGGAGCCAAGGCGCCGGGCCTCGCATACCACTCGGTGCAACTGAAGTACGCGTTCAGCAAGAAGCTGGATGTGGCCTTTGGCGTCGACAACCTGTTCGACAAGAAAGCGCCGTTCATCCAGAGCTACACGGATGCAAACACGGACACGATGACCTACGACCTCCAAGGTCGTCGTTGGCACGTCCGCGCCGGCTACCGCTGGTAATGCTTGATGGCACCGCGGGCAACCGGCCTGCGGTGCCATACAAGCGCATCAATGCTGTGAGACAAGCAATATGAATCTACCCTTCTGGGTGCGCCGAACCCACAAATGGATCGGCCTCATCATCGGCGTGCAGGCCTTGCTCTGGATGGTCAGTGGCGTCTACATGACCGCGATTTCACTGGACGTTATTCATGGCGACCACCTGGCCCACGTGATTGATGAGCCTCTTGCGCGCACTTCCCAGCGCATCGACATCGATCAACTGACGAAGCTGCATCCCGGCTTCGAATCCCTGAAGCTGAAGAAGTTTCTTGGCAAGGACGTCTACGAGCTGAAGCAGGCAGGCAAGGCGAAGCTGATTGACGCCGGAACCGGCGCCTTGCTGAGCCCCTTGCCGCGCGAGCAGATCGTTGCCCGCGCCAAGGACATCTATCGGGGTGAGGCGGAGATCCGAGAAGTGACCTGGATCACACAAGCCCCGCAGGAGGTGGCCAAGCGCCCGGTGCCCATGTGGGCCGTGCGTTTCGACGACCGGGCCAATTCCACGCTGTACTTCTCTCCCGACACCGGGGATCTGCTCGCTCGCCGTCACGATCTCTGGCGCTGGTTCGACTTCCTGTGGATGTTCCACATCATGGACTACGACACCCGCGACGACGTCAACAACAGCCTGCTGCGCGTTGCCGCCGGCGTCGGACTGCTGTTCGCTCTGAGCGGCGCCTGGCTCGTCTTCTACAGCTTCCGCCGGAGGGCACAGACATGACACCCTGGATGCGAAAGATTCATAAGTGGATTGGCCTGCTGATCGGGCTGCAACTGGTGCTGTGGATGTGCAGTGGCTTCGTGATGAGCCTGCTGGACGCAGAGAAGGTGCGAGGCAAGGAGTTCCGTGCGCCCACGGCCGCCAAACAGCCGTGGCCTTCAGATGTGATGCCAGTCGGCCGGGTGCTGACGACTGCACCTGAAGCGCCTCAAAACGTCTCGACGGGTTGGCTGCTGGATCAACCCGTGTACCGCCTGGTCGGAGAGAAGTCTGTACGACTCTTCAATGCACGAAGCGGTGAGCGCATCGAGTTGGATCCCGTGCTCGCCGGCAAACTGGCCGCTGCCTCATACCGCGGTCCTGGCCTTGCCGGCAAAGCTGAGTTGGTGGACCAGTCGTTGGAAACACGCGCTCACGAGGGCAAGGTCTGGCGAGTGCCGTTTTCGGACGGCGATGACACCACCGTCTACCTGTCCCAGCATGGCGATGTCCTCGAGCACCGCAACAGCACCTGGCGTCTGTTCGATGTGTTCTGGATGTTGCACATCATGGACTACACCGGGCGCAAGGACTTCAACAACCCGCTCGTGGTGAGTGCAGCCGTCGGCGGCTTCTGGCTGGCGCTCAGCGGCATCTGGTTGCTCTTCACCAGCTTCAGCCTGGCGGAGTTCGTCCCGAAGCGCTGGAGAGGTACGCGTTCGCTACTCGTTCATGCGCCGGATGGAAGCCGTCTGCGCAGCCTCCGGGGTCACGCGGGTGATTCCGTTTTTGTCGCCTTGGCTCAGCAAGGATTGCAGTTGCCTTCGAACTGCGGCGGCGGCCAGAGCTGCGGGCTTTGCGAGGTTCGCGTCCGTGGAGCTGCGCCGGAGGCCACCAGCGCCGACCGCGCGTTGCTGGCGCCGTCCAGGATCGAAGCGGGTTGCCGCCTTGCCTGCAATCTGAAGCTGGATCGCAACCTCGACATAGAGGTTCGCGGGGGGGCCGAGCTTGGAGCAGTCCATGAAGCCGAGGTTGAGAGCGTTCGCGCGCTGTCGCCGTTCCTTCGCGAGGTCGTGCTGCGGCCCAAGGACAAGCCTGGTCCGGAATACCGTCCTGGATCTTTCATCCAGGTCCATGTGCCGGCCTACAAGATGGGCAAGCATCAGATCGATGCACCGGCGGAGCACCACTCGGCGTGGTCGGGCCTGCATCTCCCACCACAATGGACCAGCGGCGCGCTGTTGCGGCGCTCCTACTCGCTGTCGGCACCGGTGCAGCAGACCGATGGACGGTTGACCTTGCTGGTTCGCTTCTGCCACGGCAAGCAAGGCGGCAAGAACCATCCCCCGGGCAAGGGCTCGGCCTATGTCTTCGCCCTCAAGGCGGGCGACAAGCTGCAGTACAGCGGCCCCTTCGGCGACTTCGCCATTCGGCACGGTGAACACGAAAAGGTCTTCATCGGCGGCGGTGCCGGCATGGCGCCGTTGCGAGCCATGGTGCGGGATCTGCTGGAGTCCGGGGCGAGCGAGCCGGTCCACTTCTGGTACGGCGCCCGCACGGCCGCCGACGCACCGTACGTGGCCGAGATGGAAGCGCTGGCGGCGCGCTTCGACAACTTCAGCTGGCAGTTGGTACTGTCTGATGAGCGCGACACAGCGCGACCTTCTGGCATGGTGCATGAGGCGGTGCGCGAGGGCCTGCTGCAGTCGCATCCCGACCTGCAGGCCTGTGATTTCTACCTGTGCGGCCCACCGCCGATGCTGACGGCAACCCGGGCCATGCTGAAGAAATTGGATGTGCAGGACGACAGGGTGTCCTTCGACGACTTCAAGATCTGAGTGAGGGCACCAGACTTCCTGGTACCAGCATTTTGGGTGGTGCCATAGTCCGGGTCGTGGCCTACCTCCCCGATCTCATGAAGCCGTCTTGCAACCTGTTGCTGATTGCCGTCGTCAGTGTTTGCTTCACGGGCCTAGCTGCAGCGCAATCTCGGGTGGTCTGGCTGTCGCTGGAGGGCGCCCCCCAGCGGCAGGCCTCGGCAGCCCCGGGAGAGAAAGCCGTCATGCCTGCCGGTCCCGGCGAGCAGGCACGGATATGGTTTGTCCAGCGATTACCGGGTTTCAGGCATGAGCGCGACATTGCCAGCGTCGCGCGTATCGAGAAATCGATCACCGACGACAGCGAAACCTATTGCTATGCAAACGCGCTGCGCACGCCCTGGCGAGAAGCGAATGCGCTGTTCAGCGAGCCGGTTCTGCACCGGCTGCCCAGCCGCGTCATCATCCGCGCAGATCGCCAATCCCTGCTGAAGCCGCACTTGAACGCCGACGGACAGGTGCGGTTGCGCTCACTCATCGATGACACGAAGTTGCAGGGTGCGGTGACCAGCCAACGCAACTACGGTCCCTTGATCGATCCGGCGCTGTCCGCCTCCAGCGGTCCGCAACGCGTGACTCACTACGACACGCCCGGTCGGATGCTGATGGCGCGCCACATCGACTGGATCATCTCTGAGCCGGCGACGCTGGCAGGATTCATTCAAAGCGACCCCGCTCTGCCGCGTACGCCGACCCGCAGCCACGAGATCGCCGGCCCGGCAGCGGCTGTGGTCACCTACGTGATGTGCAGCCGCACGCCAACTGCGCGGCGGCTACTGGAAGACCTCAACCGGCTGATGGTCGGCCGCGCTGACCGCCCGTGGGAGCGGCCGTATTTGGAATTGCTGGATGCTCGGGAACGTGGCGATCTCACCCGCTTGATTCAAAAGCCGCGGTGAAGCCGACCGGTGTTGGAGCGTCGCCGACTAGGTTCCTATTGAAACTGCGTCCTCTTGCGCTGCTGAGATGCTGCGGCCTTGGCAGCTTGTCGGTGGCCGGGCTGGCTCTCGTCCGCTGTACCTTGCCCCGCCAGGGTATCCAGGATGGGGCACTCGGGGCGCTCGTCCCCATGGCAGCAATGCACCAGGTGTTCCAGCGTCGCCTTCATCGCCAGCAATTCCTGGGCCTTGGTCTCCAGCGCCTGGATATGGGCCTCGGCCATTGTCTTGACGACACGGCTGGGCCTGCGCCGGTTATGCCAGAGGCCCACCAACTCGGTGATCTCTGCGATGGAGAAGCCCAGATCGCGGGCATGGCGGATGAAGCGCAGCGTGTGGACTTCGCTGTCTCCGTATTGCCTGTAGCCCGACTCGGTACGACGCGCCGCCGGCAGCAGGCCCACCTGCTCGTAGTGCCGGATCATCTTGGCCGAGACGCCTGAGGCCCCGGCCGCCTGGCCAATGTTCATGCCAATCATCGAATGCTCCTGTTCATCGAGTTGCGCATCGCTCACTGCGCCTTCCAGCGGCGCAGCAGCAGTGCATTGCCGACAACGCTGACGCTGCTGAAGGCCATGGCCGCGCCGGCCATCATCGGATTCAGCAGGCCGAATGCCGCCAGCGGAATTCCCACCAGGTTATAGATGAAAGCCCAGAACAGGCCACGCTTGATCGTCGCGTAGGTACGCCGAGAGATGTCCAGCGACGCCGCAACCAGTAGAGGATCGCCCCGCATCAGCGTGATGCCTGCCGTCTCCATGGCCACGTCGGTGCCGGTGGCCATGGCGATACCGACGTCGGCGGCGGCCAGCGCCGGGGCATCGTTGATGCCGTCGCCGACCATGGCCACCGTCTTGCCGGCCGCGCGCAGCTGCTGGACGATGGCCGCCTTGTCGGCCGGCAGGACCTCGGCCTGGATCTGGTCGATCCCGAGCGCCTGGCCGACGGCCATCGCGCTGCCGCGCGTGTCACCCGTCAGCAGCACGGTTTCGATGCCCAGTTCGTGCAGGCGCTCGACGGCCCGCTTGGCCGAGCTCTTGATGGAGTCGCCGAAGGCCAACAGGCCCAGCAGGGTTTGCCCCTGACCGGTTTCCTGCGTCAGCCAGGAGATGCTGCAACCCTGTGCCTCCAGGCGCTGGGCATCGGCAGCCAGCAGCCCCGGGTCAATGTCAAGCTCACGCAGCAGGCGGCTGCTGCCCAGCGTCAGCCGCTGACCGCGGACGATGGCCTCCATTCCACGACCCGGCAACGCCCGCGCTTCGCGGGCTTCAGGCACGGGCAGGTGCTCGTCGCGTACCTTGTCCATGACCGCATGCGCCAGCGGATGCTCACTGTTCCTCTGCAGCGCGGCCGACAGCGCCAGCACATCGGCCTGTTGCACACCCGGCGCCGCTTGGACGGCGACCAGGGTCGGCCGGCCCTCGGTCAAGGTGCCGGTCTTGTCGAATACCACGGTGTTGACCGAATGGGCCACCTCCAGTGCCAGGGCGTCCTTGATGAGCACACCCTGTTGGGCAGCGACACCGGTGCCGGCCATGATGGCCGTCGGCGTTGCCAGGCCCAGCGCGCAAGGGCAGGCGATGACGAGGACGGCCACGGCGTTCACCAGCGCCTGCTCCCAGTCGCCTGTGACGGCGATCCAGCCAAGCAGGGTCAGTAGGGCGATGCCCAGTACAACCGGGACAAAGACCGCACTGACGCGATCGACGATGCGCTGGATCGGGGCCTTGGCGGCTTGCGCACTCTCGACCAGACGGATGATGCGCGCGAGCGTTGTCTCGGCGCCGACCGCCAGAGTCTTCACCGTCAGCACGCCTTCGGCATTGACTGCGCCCCCGGTGACCCGGTCGCCGGCCGACTTGGCGATGGGCAGGCTTTCACCGGTAATCAGGGACTCATTGACATGGCCGCTGCCCTCGACGACTTCGCCATCGACAGGGATCCGATCGCCCGGCCGCACCAGGATCAGATCGCCGATCCGGACCAGGCCGACCGGCAACTCAGACTCGACGCCATCCCGCAGCACGCGGGCGACGACAGGCCGCAGCGCGTTGAGCGACTGCAACGCCGCCGTGGTGCTGCGCTTGGCACGAGCTTCCAGCCATTTGCCGAGCAGGACCAGCGTGATCACGGCGGCCGAGGCTTCGAAATACAGATGCGGCATGCCATGCTCGGCATGCTTCACCAGCAGATAGATTGACAGTCCATAAGCGGCCGAGGTGCCCAGCGCCACCAGCAGATCCATGTTGCCGCTACCTGCGCGCACGGCCTTCCAGCCTGCACGGTAGAAGCGGGCGCCCAGCCAGAACTGCACGGGTGTGGCCAAGGCCAGCTGCAGCCAACCGTCAAGCATCCAGGCGATGCCCAGCAACTGCAACAGCATTGGCGCGACCAGGGGCAGCGTCAGGATGGCACCGGCAGCGACGGGCAACCAATCGGGCAGTTCCGGCTTCGTCTGGGTCTGTGCCTCGAGCACCGGGCGGGCGCTGTAGCCCGCCTTCTCCACGGCGAGGCTCAGATCCCCCTCGCTGATGGGCGTCGATGCTTGCACGGTGGCACGCTCGGTGGCGAGATTGACGGACACCGCCGAGACACCTGGCACCTTCATCAAGGCCTTCTCGACGCGCATCACGCATGAAGCGCAGGTCATGCCGAGGACCTGCAGATCAATGGCGGCAGGTCGCCCCAGCGTTGCGAGGGAAGGGGGCATGGTGTCGCTCCAGTCACGTTGTTCAAGGTGCCGAGATGCTCAAGCTTCCAGCGATGTCAAAGTCAATGGACATCGTGCACAGTCCCTATGACGTGTGGGGCTTCTCGCCACCCGAGTTTGACTCTCCAACCGTGTCAAGGACGACAGTGGCGTCTCCGATCAAGGAAACAACCGGAGATTCAAGATGATTGCCTTTGAAGTGAGCGATATGACCTGCGGCCACTGCGTCAGCACCATCACCAAGGCGCTGAAGGCCGTCGACCCGGGAGCGCGGGTCCAAGTCGACCTGGCAACGCACCGTGTTCAGATAGAGCCAACCGAGTCCGATGCTGCCGAATTGGGCGATGCGATTAGGGAGGCTGGCTATACGCCCGTGGTGTTGGCCGGCGCCGACCGCATTTCTGAGGCCTCGCCGGTCAAAGGTTGCTGCGGCTGATCGGGCGCGGCGGGGGTGAGTGGTTGCGGTAGGCCGCGAGTCTTTCTGCCAGTGCGGAACTCGCGGCTCACGGGGTATGGATCATGCCTCCGTGCCCCTCGCTCAGAGGACTGTCAAGGCACGCCATTGCCCTCCTTGGAGATGCAAGGTGTCGCGCCGCGGCTGCGCCAGCAGGAGAGTTGAATGGCTCAGCCGCGATGGCCGTCGTTCAACAGTCCGTCGAGCCGCGCGCTTTCGTTACCGACCGCCTTGATCTGGCGGCCATCCTTTGCGGTCAGAACTTCGCCGCGCTTGAGGGTGACGGCGCGCCCATAGGCATCCTCCTTGGCCATCTTTCCATCCTTGAAGATGTAGAGAGTGGATCCGTCATGGAGTTCTACTGTGGTCTTGACGGTCCGGTCGAGCGCATCGCGCGCGAAGACGGGAGCGGCTGCGCCGACGAGCACAGTCGTGAGCGCGACTGCAATGGCGAGTGATCTCATGATTTTCCCCTTCCAATGAGCTTTGTGGGTTGACGTTGTGCCGTTGGGCACAGTTCAACTCTAGGAACGGGGCGTGGTCACCAAGCCATCGGCAACATTACATATTTGTCATTTATGCCGTAGTGCTCAAAGCGTGCTGGAGATTTCGATCAGGGGCTTCAGGCCTGAACCAAAGCGCTCTATGGCGGCGCGATGGGCACGCAATTGCCCATACGGCAGGTAACGGAATCCCAGTTCGGAGACTCTGGAGAACGCTGGCCGGTGCAATTGCTGGGCGACCTCAGCCCGACGTTCGTCTGGGGCGACGAGGAACATCGTGCATTGCGTACCGAGCTGGGTGCCCAGCGCCAGGTCCAGCATGCGAACGATGCCGGAGTAGATGGACGTTGAATGTTCAACCTCAAAGGCTGCGACCGCTTGCCCCGTGGTACGTTCAAACCACAGGACATCAATGAGGCGCACCGATTCGATGCCGATGGCAGAAGGAATGGGCAGTTGGGTCAAGCAGCCGTCCGAGAGCTTGCCGTCGGCGTAGTCACGGCCGCGATCATTCGAAGCCACCCAAACATCGTGCCCCAGTGACCGGCCCAGGTCGCGCAACCAGCCTTGAATCTCCGTGTGGGTTACGTCAGCGGCACGCTCGGTTGCCCATTGCTTTTGCGCGGCGGCCGATTCTTCGCGCACCTTTTGTAGATCGGCCTCCCAGGCGCTCAAAGCACCGGCATCATCCGCTCGCGGCGGCGCAAGGTAACGACCATTGCCGATATCGAACAGCAGCCCGGCAATTGCACCGAAATCGTTGGAGAGTTGACCCCGATGCGCCGCGTTCAGACGAATGGCGCCATCGCGCAGCGTCAGATAGTGATCCCATCGACCCAACTTGACATTGCTGCCGGTCACCGCGTTGTAACCGCGCACGATGGCCGTGTTGAATGGCATGACCAGGGTCGGATGGATGAAGTACAGCAGATTGGCTACGGCCGGCCCCAAGCCTTTGATTTGCAGCGCGTCGATCCGCTGGATGGCTTCGATGACGTCCTCTGCCGTGTCGCAGCAGTCACAGGCATGCAGCAATCGGGCAAATGCCCGCTGGTTCGTCGGGTTCTCGTAAATGTCCGGGATGCGCAGCTTGGGCTTCCAGAGGAACGCGTGATCGGCCCCCTTGAAAATCTGGCGTTGTTCGGCCACCGAGGCCACCACGGTTTCCAGGCTCGACCCTCGATAGAGGTTGCTAAATGTCCCGGCTTCGATGTCGCGAACGACCTGACCAATGCCGCGGCGGATCGAGCGAAAGTTCTTCAGTCGCTCTTCCCACAAAAACCAACTGTTGAAGGTGCTGTGTGGGTCAGCTTTCCAGTGGTCGATCAGAACGCCAAGGTTGTCGTGCATGAGCCGGGAGTTGGTGCCAAGGATGGCCGCAGCTTACCCCGCGTTCGCCGGGATGCCTGCTGCTCCGACCACCGACGCTAGATCTGCATGTTCATGACTTCGCTGTAGGCCTGGACGAACCGGTTGCGAACTTGCAGCGTGGCCTGAAAAGCGATCGACGACTTCGCGCCGGCCACCATGGTTTCCTCCAGGCTCACCGTGGGGTTGTCGAGCGAGAACTCCCGGCTCAGTCTGCCGGATTCTTTTTGCAGGTCGCTTGTCTGCTGCAATGCTTTGAGCATTGCGTCCTGGAATCCACCGCCGGATACCGCCGAGCTCTGCACGACTTGAGCTTGACTTGCCCCAACAACGGCGAGCGCAGTGTTCACTGACCTGATGGCGAAGTTCATTTGTCCAACTCCTGCTCTACCGTCTCAAAGTGTTCTGCCCGGATCCGCGCATGAAGGCTGAGAAGGATCCTGCAGCCTACGCTTCGCGGAGAGCTTGAATCACAAGGGCTACGGTGCTTTGACCGGCCAGTTCGGGTGGAACAACTGTGATTCACCAACATGTCGTATTGCCACGAACCGATAGTCTGTGGGGCATACTGACTCCCGTGCGGAGCATAGTGTGAGGGCGACCTCGTCATTCGACAGGCGCTGAGCCGAGCGCTATGGCGACAAGGCCGTCACGCTGAAGCCAATACGGGTTTCACCGGCATCCGAGTGCGCAAACGGCGCCCCTTGGTGCATGCGCGCGATGGCCGCGACGATGGACAGGCCGAGCCCATGGTTGGTACTGGCTTGGTTGCGTGAGGCGTCAGCCCGGTAGAACCGGTCAAAGAGCCTGGGCAGATGTGTCAAGTCAATGGATGTGCCCTGGTTGATCACCTCCAGCGTGATCGTGCCCTGGGTGCCGGCCGCTATCCCGATGCGTACCGTGGACTGCGGCGTGGCGTAGCGGGTGGCATTGCCGAGTAGGTTGGACAGCGCCCGTTTCAGCAGCGCTGCATCGAATTGACCGGACGCGTCACCCTCAATCAACAATTGGAGCCCGGTCTCGGCCATCGCTGCTTCATGGTATTCCGCCACGCTATGTGCAAGTGCAGCGAGGCTGTTGACTGATTCCCGCCGCGCGACTGCACCGCTGTTGGCATGCGAGAGGAACAGCATGTCGTTGACGATGCCGGCCATGCGTCGCAATTCTTCAAGATTGGATCCGAGGAGATCCCCCATGGCTTGAGCATCTTGCGTCCGGCGGATGGCCAGCTCGGTGCTGGTGATCATGGTTGCCAGCGGCGTACGAAGCTCATGAGCCACATCCGCGTTGAAGCCTTCCAACTGGTCGTAGGTTCGACTCAGTCGTTCAAGCAGGTCATTGAACTGCGCAATCAGCGGCTGCAGTTCCAGCGGCTGCCCCGAGCCGTCGAGGCGCTGGCGCAACTTGTCGGCCGTCAGCAGCTTGGTCTGATCCACCAGAAAGTGCACGGGGCCCAAGCCGATGCGCACCAAGAAAAAACTCCCCACCGACACCACCAGCGCGCCCACGAGCGCAGCACCCAGCAAGGTCGCCCCCAGACGATGCAGGAACTGGTCATCGGTTGCGGTGTCCAGCACCATCCGCGCCGACAGCTGCCCGCCCGTTTGCTCCCAGTTCGGGTAGGTGAATTCGATCCGCCGCATGCTGGCAGGCAGCGCAGCGCTACGTGCGTTGTCGTACAGCGCCGCACCGTCCGCGCGACGCAGCGTCAGGGCCATCTCCCGATGTCCCAGAAAGAAGTCATCGAGTTTGTGCTTCAAATTGCCCAGGTCCATGTCCTGGGCGGCCTCTTCCAGGACATGGACCACCAGTTCTTTCTTGTGCAGCAGCGTTTCCGACTGGCGCGCGCGCAGATCGACCACGGTAAAAAGGTAGACCGCCAGCGAGACGAGGCCCAGGCCTACAAAGGTCTGCACGGCCAGCCAGAGCGACAACCGGCCGCCCAGCGAATGGATAGGTCTCGCGCTCATGTGGACCGGTCCTCGAGCACATAGCCCATGCCACGCACCGTGTGCAACAGTGGCCGATCAAAGGGCACATCCAGTTTGCTGCGCAAGCGGCGAATCGCCACTTCAACGACATTGGTCTCACTGTCGAAGTTCATGTCCCAGACCTGGGAGGCCAGCTCCGTGCGTGACAGCACTTCGCCCTGACGGCGGAGCAACAGGGTCAGCAGGCTGAACTCCTTGGCCGTCAGTTCCAACCGTTGCGCGGCCCTGGTCG